>Ga0190269_10001639_pt1 | contig 10609 bp, 8 predicted proteins | sample Popmic249IS_FD_133749 | JGI IMG/M metagenome (GOLD analysis project Ga0190269, IMG submission 133749) | Populus adjacent soil microbial communities from riparian zone of Blue River, Arizona, USA - 249 IS | ecosystem: Environmental > Terrestrial > Soil > Riparian zone | place: USA: Arizona... | reverse complement strand
TCTGGCCAACGTCTACGCGATCGTGCAGCAGTGCGGCGGCGTGATCGACGTCAGCAGTGAGCCGGGGCAAGGCTCGCTGTTTCGGATCTTCCTGCCGCTCGAGGGTGAGAGGCCCGCGACCCCCTCGACACAGACGATCCTGCCGCCTGCGTCGCTGCGAGCGGTGCGCCCTCCGGCGCGTGCGACCGTGCTGGTGGTGGACGACGAGGAGCTCGTGCGGCGCTACATCGGGCGCATGCTGGAGCGCGCGGGCTACGACGTGGTCGTCGCGATGGACGGTGAAGACGCGCTGCGTGTGCTCGGAGATCGCGTGCACCAGCTCGACATCGTCGTGACCGACGTGCACATGCCGCGGCTCGGGGGCGCAGACCTCGTGCGCCGGCTACGCGCGCAGAAGCCCAATGTAAAGGTGCTGTTCATCTCGGGCGAGAAGCCGGACGAGCTGTGGCGCCAGGGCGCGCTGGAAGACGCGATGTTCCTGTCGAAGCCATTCGATGGCGACACCTTGCTCTCGCGCTTGCAGGCGACGCAGTTCGAGGCCTGCGCGAACCGGGAGTGCCGCGGCGGTTAGCGCATCACGGCCGCTTTGCCCAGGTCGGGCGCACATGATCCAGGGTCGTGTCGCCGAAGCGCAGCTCCCAGTCGCCCTGCTCGGCCCGGTACACGAGGCTGATCAATGGGTTTTTGCGCAGGCGGAGCAGGTGCCAGCTCGACATGCCTGCCATGGGTGCAGAGACGGTCTCCGTGTCCCAGTCGCCCGCAGCGGCCTGCGCGTACCATTCCTTCGCTTCATGCACGGATAGCGTGTGTACGTTGCCGAGATCGTCCTGGGCGACCAGCTTCGAAAAGCGCCGCTCGGCCTCCTCGAGCGTGATCACCAGCGGCTGACGCGGACTGCTCGAGCTCGCCCACCAGATCTGCGTTTGCTCCGCGAGACGTCGCATGTGCGCGAGGCGCGCGGGCTCTATCGGTCCCATGCCGTACTCCGGAACGATGCTCTGGAACGTCATCAGATACAGGTCGTGCTCGAGCCCGCCGTGCCAGCTCCTGCCCCAGTGCTCCTCGGAGATCTCCTGCATCGTGCGCAGCAGATCCTTCCGGCGGTATTCCTGCAGCTCGGCCCTGTCGTCCTCGGTCAGCGTCGCGGCGTCCATGCCGCATAGCGTAGCCTGCCGCGCTGCATCAGGCCTTCGGCGGGAAGAGTGTTGCTACCACGAGCTCGATGGCCTCGAAGGGCGGTACTCTCGCCGTTGCGCTGTCGTCGTAGCTGCCGATGCGGGTCCAGAGGCCACCGGATAGCGCGAACGCTTCCAGGATCCGCTCGCCTGGATCCAGGAGCCACAAGTGCTGCACGCCGTGCTCTGCGTAGAGCTTCGCCTTGGTCACGCGGTCGTGCGCGGCGTTGGACGGTGACAGGATTTCACAGACCCAGTCCGGAACGACCGCGATGGGTCGGGTGTCCCACGGCTCGTGGAGTCGCTCGCGCTTCCAACCCGCAACGTCTGGACGCACGATGTCGTGCTCGCTGAGCTGGACATCGACCTCTAGCAGAATCCACCAGCCACCGGGTCCGCCTAGACCATCCTCGTCATCGAACGGTCCTCCGATCGCGCTGCCGAGCCTGCGCATGGCACGCGAGTGCTTGGGCAGCGCGGACGGTGCGGTGCGAATCTCGCCCGCGATGATCTCGGCGCGCACGTCGTCTCGAAGCGCCAATAGATCTTCGTACGTGGCGAGTCGCGATGCCGCGTTCGACATCCGCGGACAGTAGCACGTCGCCCCGCGGTCTGCTCAGCGCGCGAAGCGCACGACGACACGGGTTCGTGCTGCCGTGGGGTGTCCGGCGTCGTCGAGCGCGGGCGTGAACTGCCCGCGCGTGAGGCAGGCTTTCGCGGCGTCACCGAAGCCTTCTCCGGTGGGGCTCTCCGCTTCCAGCTGCAGGCGCGCGACCTTGCCGTCCGCACGCAGCGTCGCGAGCAGGGTGACGCTGCCTTGATCCTGGCGCGCGCGCTCGGGGAAGTATCCGCGGCAGCCGTCTCCGAGCAGCGCCGGTTGGCGGCTGAGCTGGTCTGCGGGGGTGATGCGCAGACCGGCTGCGGCTGTGGGCTGCGGCGGCGCGGGGGAGGGCACGGCGCCTGCCAGGCCGCGATCTGCGCTGCCTCCGCGCGCAACGCTGCCCGTGCCGAAGCTGCGCCCGCTGGGGTCGCTCACGAAGCGGACGGGCTCGGCGCTGGGCACAGGCGCGGTCTCCGGTGCGGTCAGGAGCGCGCCGGCTCGGGACGGCGGGGCTGGCTGTCGCGGGGCACGCGCTTGCGCCACGGGGCGGGGGGCAGCCGCTGGCGGCGGGGGTTCGGGCTCGGGCTCGGGCTCGGGCTCGGGCTTGGGCTCGGGCTGGACTGGCGGCGGGCTCAGGTCGATCTCCGTTGGAGGGAGCGGCAGAGGATCCTGCGTCGGGTGGGCGTCGTGCATCGCCGCTGCGAGCAGCAGGTGCAGGCAGCTGGCGGCGGCGAGGCAGGCCAGCTGGGTCGCGCGTGCTTGCGGCGCGGGGCTGACGAGCTGGAGCAGCTGTGCGTTCATCGCGTCGGCTCCACCGCGAACGCGACCTTGGAGATGCCCGCGAGGCGCAAGGTGTCGAGCACCCGGATGACCGCGCCGTGCTGCGCGCCGCTCGAAGCCTGGATGATCGTGCGCAAGTCGGGATGGCGCTGCAGCGCGGCCGCGGCGAGCGCGCGCAAGCTGTCGTCGTCCGGCGCCGGGGTGCCGTCCACCGTGCGCACACCGTCGCGGTCGAGCGTGATGTTCAGGATCTGCTGCACGGTCTCTCCGCTCGCAGCCTTCGGCAGGTCGAGCGGCACGCTGTGCTCCTGCTCGAGGCGCGCAGTGATCATGAAGATGGCGAGCAGCACGAGCATCACGTCCACGAGCGGCGTGACGTTGATCGAGGCCAGCGGCCCTTCGTCCATCCGCGTCTGCGATGAGCCGGCCATGTCAGGCATCCTCGTAGGCGGTGCGGTGTGCGAGCGCCGCGGTGGCCTCGTGCAGCAGCGAGGGCGCGCGGCGCCGGCCGGGCTCCTCCAGATACGTCAGCAGCACGTGCCCGAGCGCGGCGCTCTGATCCATCACGCGGCGGATGTGGCCCTGAAAACCATTGAACGCGACGACCGCGGGTACGGCCACGCCAATGCCCACCGCCGTGGCGACGAGCGCCTCCGCGATGCTCGCCATCACCGCCTGCGACGCGCTGCCGCGCGCGGCGCTCGCGCTCAGATGCTCGAACGCCATGATGATGCCGATCACCGTGCCGAACAGGCCGATGAACGGCGTGTTGCTCGCGAGCGTGCCGAGAAAGCCCAGGCCGCGCTCCAGCCGCGCACGCTGCAGCAAGCTGGCGCCGGCCATCGCCTCGCGCACCGCGGTGGTGCCGCGCAGCAGCTCGGCGAAACCCGCGCTCACCACAGCCGCTTCGGCTGACTTCGACTGCGCCAGCACCTTGCGGGCGCCCTCGAGGTCGTGCGCGCGCATGCGCTCACTGAGCGCGTGCACCAGCGCCGGAAGATCCGCGCGATGGCGCCGAAAGAAAAAGACGCGCTCCAGCATCACCGCGACGCTCGCGATCGACAAGCCGAGCATCAGCCACATGACGGGGGACGCGCCGACTGACAGTAAACCGAGTTTGAGAGATCGAACGATGTCCATGCGCCTGTGTGCCCGCTGTCGTGGCGGGTGTTCATGCGGCGAATGAAGATGCCTCTGCTCATGAACACTCGCAGCGCGAGTGGGCACGAGTCAGGCATGTACGGATCGAAGCTTCTGGCGCGGGCGGCCCACGGCTGCGCATTCACGCTCCTATCGCTTTGTGCCTTCAGCCCCGCGCTTGCACAGGACGCGGGGCAAGTCGAGGTGGCGGACACGCCCGAGCTCGTGCCACCGGAGCTCGTGGAGTCGAGCGCTCCCGTGTACCCGGCCGGCGAGACCGCCACGGCGGAAGTCGGCCTGGAGCTGACGCTCGACGCGGCGGGGGCGATCACCGAGCAGCGCGTGGTGTCGAGCGCGGGCCCCGCGTTCGATGCAGCGGCGCTGGACGCCGCACGCGCGTTGCGCTTCAAGCCCGCGCTGCGACGCGGCGCGCCGATCCCGGCGCAGATCCCTTTCACGTTCACGTTCGAGCCGCCTCCGCCTCCGCCTCCGCCGCCTGCACCAGCGCCTCCGCCTCCGCCGCCACCAGCTGCGGGGACCAATGATGAGCGCGAGGTCGTGGCCAGCATCGAGCTCGACGTGCGCGGTGCGCCGCCTCCGCGCGAGCCCACGCGTCACTCGCTCGACACCGCGGAGGTTCGCACCATCCCGGGCACGAACGGAGACGTGCTGCGCGCGGTGGAGACCATGCCCGGCGTGGCGCGGCCGGCCTTTGGTCAGGGCCTTCTGATCGTGCGCGGCTCCGCTCCGGATGACACCCAGGTGTTCGTCGACGGCACCAGCATTCCGTACGCGTACCACGTCGGCGATGCGAGCTCGGTGATCCCGGGTGACATGCTCGACCGCCTGGATTTTTACCCGGGCAACTTCGGCCCGCAGTTCGGTCGCGGCATGGGCGGCGTGATCGACGTGGGCCTGCGCGCACCGCGCCGCGACGGCCTGCACGGCCTCGCCCAACTCGACGTGATCGACGGTCGCCTGATGATCGAGACTCTGCTCGGCCAGCACACCGGTCTCATGCTCGGCGTGCGTCGCTCCTGGGTCGACGCCTGGATCGGTCCGGTGCTGGATGGGCTCGATGTGTCGCTGACGGCGGCGCCGACGTACTACGACGCGCAGCTCGTGCTCGAGCACGACTTCTCGCCCCGTCACCGGCTGCGCTTCGCGGTGTTCGGCGCGGACGATCGGCTGAGGCTGGTCGTGAAGTCGCCGGACCCACAGGACCCGGCGTTTTCGGGCGCGCTCGGAGGCTACACACGCTTCGTGCGCACGCAGCTGCGGCTCGACAGTGAGCTTGCACCGCGCGTCCGCCTGATCAGCACGGCGGCCTGGGGGCTCACCGATTCGAATCAGGCGTTCGGCGCGAATGGCTTCGCTTCGACCGCGCACGATCTCTCGTTGCGGTCGGACCTGCGCGCCGAGCTGTCGAGCGCCGTCAGCTTGCTGGCCGGCCTCGATGTGAGCGCGTCGCGCGATCGCGTGCGGGCGCAGTTTCGCCCGTATCCGGACGACGACCAGCCGATCGGACCTTACTTCGCGCGGCCGTCCCGCGCCGCATCCACCACGGCGAGCCTGTTTCGACCGGCGCTGTACGCGGGCCTCGAGCTTCGCCCGTGGCCTGCGCTGAAGCTCTTGCCGAGTGTGCGCGCCGACTACGCGGCCGACACGGAGCGCGTGACGATCGACCCGCGGCTCGGCGTACGCTGGGATGTGCTGCGCGCGCCGCGCCGCACGACCTTGAAGGCGGCGGCGGGCCTGTACCATCAGCCGCCCGCGCTCGAGCAGAGCAATCGCCTGGTGGGCACGCCGGGCGTGAGCAGCAATCGCGCGCTCCATGTCAGTCTCGGTGTGGAGCAGGAGCTCGCGCAGGGGCTCGAGCTGTCTCTCGAGGGTTTCTACAAACGTCTCGACCAGCTCGTGGTTGCTCACGGCGACGAGTCGCGCTTGATCGGCGCGCGCTTCGACAACACCGGGGAGGGCAGGATCTACGGTGCGGAGGCGCTGCTCAAATACAAGCCCGCGCGTGGACCGTTCTTCGGCTGGCTCGCCTACACGCTGTCGCGCAGCGAGCGTCGTGACGGTGACACAGGGCCGTACCACATCTTTGCGTACGACCAGACGCACATCGTGAGCGCCGTGGGCAACCTGAGCCTAGGTCACGGCTGGACGCTGGGGGCGCGTTTCCGTTTGATCACGGGAGCGCCCTACACGCCGTATCGCGGAGGTCTCGTCGACCTGGATGCGGGCGCCTACGCGCCGCTCGAGAGCGCAGAGCTCAACTCTGCGCGAGTCGATGCGTTTCACCAGCTGGACATGCGTGTGGAGAAGCTCTGGCGCTTTCGAGCTTGGGCGCTCACTGCGTATCTCGAGCTGCGCAACATCTACAACCACCCGAGCGCGGAAGGTGTCGTCTACAGCTACGACTACGCCGCGCGCGACACCGCTAAAGGTTTGCCGATCTTGCCCGTGCTGGGCGTGCGAGGAGAGATGTGATGAAGAAGCTCTGGATAGTCATGTGCCTACTTGCAGCTTGTGGCGGCGGCCTCGACAACGGCTCGCAGATCGAGAAGCTGCGGCTGCTCGCGCTTCGGGCGGACCGGCCGTTCGCGCGGCCGGGGGAGCGCGTCGAGCTGCAGCTCCTTGCGGTGGACGGCGCGGCGCGGCCGCTCGAGCTTGCGCTCGCGACGTGTCGCAGTCCCCGCGACTCCACGGTGCAGGGTTGCATCGCGGCGCTCGAAGGGCCGTTCGAGCCACTCGAGCTCGAGAACGAGCGCTTCTCGCTCGGCATTCCGGGCGACCTGCTGGACGGCGTCAGCGCCCAGGCGCGTCCGAGCGTGCTGTTTGGCGTGCTCATCGCGGCCTGCCCGGGCACGCTCGAGCCAGGCCGCACCGCAGACGTGCCCATCGCGTGCCGCGACGCGCGCGGTGAGCTGGTGCCGATCGAGCGCTTCGAGATCGGCTACAAGCGCATCTTCGTCCGCAGTCAGGACCGGAACGAAAATCCGCAGATCCTCGAGGTGCGCTGGGACGGTGAGGCATGGCCCGAGGAGTACGTGCCCGAGGTGCAGGCGTGCGACGATGCCGCTACGAGCGACATCGAAGACTGTCCGAAAGCGCTGCGGCACGCGATCGGCATCGAGTCGAGCGCGCCGGAGCGCGGCGTCGATGAGAACGGCACGCGCTTCGTCGAGCAACAGGTCGTGCAGTTCTACGCGAGGTCGGGGGTGTTCGAGCGGGCCGCGCGCGTCGCAGGCGAGTCTGACAATCAGTTCGTGTTGCAGCCGAACACGGCAGGGGACGCAACCCAGCTGTGGTTCGTCGTGCGCGACGATCGGGGAGGTGTCGGCTGGGCCAGCCGACGCGTCCGAGCGCGAGAGTGACTGACGAGCTCACTCGAACGCGCGCTGCAGGATGGACTGCATGTGCACGCCGGGCGCGAGGGTGCCAAACGCGAGCCCGTGTGCACCGGCGAGGCGCGAGCTGCAGAACGCGTCGGCGATCGCGCTCGGCGCGCTCCGCACGAGCAGTGACGCTTGCAAGGTCAAGGCCAGGCGCTCGACGAGGTGACGCGAGCGCAGCTCCAGCTGAACGGGATCGATCAGCTCGCGCTCCAGCTGAAGTAAGCTGGCATCGAGCACGGCGTGGCCGCCGCGAGCGGCCGCGATCTCCGCGAGCAGCGCCTCGCGCGCGCTCGGATCGCGCTGCAGCGCGCGCAGCACATCGAGGCACTGGATGTTGCCGCTGCCCTCCCAGATCGAGTTGAGCGGCGCCTGGCGGTACAGGCGCGGCAGGAGCGACTCTTCGACGTAACCTGCACCGCCCAGACACTCCTGCGCCTCGTTCACGAATGGAGGGCAGCGCTTGCAGATCCAGTACTTCGCGATCGCCGTGGTGATGCGTGCAAACGCGCTCTCTCGTCGCTCCGCTTCGGAGGGTTGGCCGCCGCTCATGGCTGCACGTTGTGCACCGTCCACCGCGCGCGCGACGCGCAAGGCCAGGCTGAGCGCGGCCTCCGACTCGAGCGCCAGATCCGCGAGCACGTTTTGCATGAGGGGCTGCTCGATCAGCAGCTTGCCAAAGGCGCGGCGCTGCCGGGCGTGATGCAGCGCCTGCACCAGCGCCTGGCGCATGATCGCGGCCGAGCCGATCGCGCAGTCCAGGCGCGTGAGCGCGACCATCTCGAGGATGTTGGCGACGCCGCGGCCGGGCGCGCCCACGCGCGTGGCGAGCGCGCCCTGGAGCTCGACCTCGGACGACGCGTTGCTCCAGTCGCCGAGCTTGTCTTTGAGGCGCTGGATGCGGATGGCGTTGCGCGTTCCGTCGGGCAGGAAGCGCTCGAGCAAGAAGCAGGAGAGGCCCTCGCTCTCCTGGGCGAGCACGAGGAACGCGTCGCACATAGGCGCAGAGAAGAACCACTTGTGACCGACGAGCTCGGCGAGGCCGTCGTGACCGATCGCGGTCGCGCGCGTGGTGTTGGCGCGCACGTCCGAGCCGCCCTGCTTCTCGGTCATGCCCATGCCGAGCGTCGCCCCGCGCTTCTCGCGCGCGGGAATGAAGCGTGGATCGTAGCTGGTGGAGAGCGCGCGCGGGATCCAGGCCTCGGCGAGCGCGGCATTGTGGCGCAAAGCGGGGATGCTGGCGTAAGTCATCGTGAGCGGACACTGATGACCCTGCTCGGCTTGCGCAGAGAGATAGACGAGCGCCGCGCGCGCGACGTGTGCGCCGGCAGTGTCCGCGTGGCGCCAGGCAAAGCCTGGCACGCCATGCGCGATCGCGATCTCCATGATGCGGTGATAGGCCGGGTGAAACTCGACCTCATCGATGCGATGGCCGTACGGATCGAACGGCCGAAAGCGGGGCTTATTCTCATTCGCAGCGAAGCCGAGAGCCATGAGCTCACCCCCTGCGATCGTTCCAAACGCGGCGACATGCTCCGCGGCGAAGCCTCCACCCTCGCGAGCGAGCGCCTCGCGCAGCGCACGATCGGTGGTGTACGCGTCGTAGGGAGCCAGCGGGCTGGGCTGGTTGAAGACGTCGTGTGTGGTGAAGCGGTTGTCACTCATGCCAAATGCAGTGTAGCGGCGCAAACCGAGCCGCGAAAGCGCACGCACGATCGGCTCAGGAGACGATGAACCGCCAGCACGGCGCCGGAGGTCCGCCTGAACCACTTGAACGAACTGTTTGCGCGCAATGCAGCTACGGACGGCGGACGCAACCTAACCACCAGACACCCTGCCGCTGTCAGCGTCACCGAAAACCTGAGGCGTGCGGGGGGTGGGGGCTCGGGCGCGGGGTGTTTTGCAGCGTGCCGAGTGCAGCCCCCCCGACCCCACTTGGCACGCTGCAAAGGCTCGCTTGCGTTGCGCGGGAAAACCCAAAGCGCCGTGGTAACCGCAACAAGTGCAAGCGAGCCGTGCACCCCGCGCCCGAGCCCCCGCACGCCGCCCGCCACCCAAAGCCACAACCAGACCGAGCCCAAACAGGTCATCCGACCAAGCTCCTGCAACGAGGGGGCGAAATGTCCGCACGGTGACCCGGCTCACACCACGAGCGGCGGCCGGGCTCTACAACGATCAAGGAGGAGTGATGAGCGACGACCCGGCCACCCTGTTCCGCCTCGACTTCGACGAGCTGCTCCGCGCAGTCTCGACGTTGTTGCAGCAACAGGGCCGGCTCACGTATCGCGGCATCAAGCGGCGCTTCGCCATCGACGACGCATACCTCGAAGACCTCAAGGCCGAGCTCATCGAAGGCCTCCGAGTCGCAGCGGATGAAGACAACCGCGTGTTGTGCTGGCTCGGATCGCAGCCTGCGACCGAACGCGCAGAGCGGACCCCGCCCGCAGCGGACACCGCAGAGCGCCGCCAGCTCACGATCATGTTCTGCGACCTCGTCAACTCCACCGAGCTGTCGACGCGCTGCGATCCCGAAGACTATCGCGAGCTGATGCGCCGCTACCACCGCACCAGCGCCGCGGCCGTCGCGCGCTACGGCGGCTACGTCGCGCAGTATCTCGGCGACGGCATCCAGGTGTACTTCGGCTACCCGTCAGCGCAGGACGACGCAGCCGCACGCGCCGTGCTCGCAGGCCTCGAGATCGTTCGGCAGCTGAGCGCGGCAGAGAGCGAGCCACGTCCGCCTGCAGTTCGCATCGGCATCCACACCGGCCCGGTGGTCGTCGCCGATCTCGGCGAAGGCGAGCACCATGGCGAGCGCCTCGCGCTCGGTGAGACCCCCAACATCGCCGCGCGCGTGCAAGCCCTCGCCGCACCGAACAGCGTGGTCGTCAGCGCCGCGACGCGCGCGCTGTTGCGCGAGCCATTCACGTTCGAGGTCCTCGGCGAGCACGCGCTGAAAGGCGTGACGCGCCCGGTCGCGCTGTATCGCCCGCGCCTGACCACCCTGGGCACGGAGCTGGATCGCGGCAAGAGCGCACACGCGCTGTGCGGGCGCGTGGCGGATCTCGCGTTGCTGAGCGCGCGCTTCGAAGCCGCGTGCTCGGGCGTGGGGCAGCTCGTCGCCGTCAGCGGCGAGCCCGGGATCGGCAAGACCTGTCTCATCAGCGCGTTTCGACGCGGGCTCGCCGAGCGTGCTCAACAATGGGAGGCGCGCTGCTCCGCATTCCATGCGGGCACGGCACTGCATCCGATCGCGGAGCTGCTGCGGCGCACGTTCCAGATCGATGCCAGCGACGCGCCGCAGACCGCCTACGCGAAGCTGCGCGCCGGCCTCGAACATGCGCGCGAGCCGGAAGAGACGCTCTCGCGCTTCAGCGCGCTGCTCTCGATCGCCCCTCCCGAGTCAGAGCATCACAGCGGCGGTCGCGGGACCCGCTCCGCAAGCTCCGCGGCTCCCGACCTCCGGGAGTTTAATCACAGCGGCGGTCGCGGGACCCGCTCCGCAAGCTCCGCGG
>Ga0190269_10001638_pt1 | contig 10618 bp, 9 predicted proteins | sample Popmic249IS_FD_133749 | JGI IMG/M metagenome (GOLD analysis project Ga0190269, IMG submission 133749) | Populus adjacent soil microbial communities from riparian zone of Blue River, Arizona, USA - 249 IS | ecosystem: Environmental > Terrestrial > Soil > Riparian zone | place: USA: Arizona... | reverse complement strand
CGTAGCAAGCGCTTGCCCATGAACGTCGGCCAAGCGCGCAGCGTGTAGCCTGCGCGCACCATCGCGTAGGGCACGATGAAGCCCGAGATGACGAAGAACACCTCGACGCCGAGCCCGCCGTAGCGGCACACGCTGAGCACGCTCACGCCCTCGAAGAGCTCGAAGCGCGTGAAGTGGAATAAGCACACCGCCAGCGCCGCGACCGCTCGCAGCGCATCGACCGTTTCATTGCGCTCGCCCATGCGTCCCCCGCATGCATAGGACCCGGAAAGCAGGGCGGCGCAAACGAGACGGATATGCGAGTCGACGCGGGCGGTGGAGCTGCTGACGAGCTCTGGGGCGGGCGCGCGGCTAGGGGTGGCATTTGCACCACTGCCAAGCGCAGGCGGTACCAGGTACGCTCGCTTCCGTGCGGCGGGATGGCGGGTACCGGCACGGGCGGGGGATCACACGGTGAATGGTATGCAAGGCCGGCGGGGCAACGATGTTGCGGCGACCGATCCGCTCTCGCGCGAGGAGCGCGCCGAGCTGCTGGGCAAGCCGCGGCCGCGCCATCTGCCCGTCGCGCCGGTCGCGCCGCCGGCGCGGCGCCACCTGCCGCTCGCGGATGAAGCGCGCGAGGTCGACCGCACCGCGCGCCCGAACCACGCGGTCTGGGAGATCACGCTGGCATGCGATCTCGCGTGCCGTCATTGCGGCTCGCGCGCCGGACACGCGCGGCCCGAGGAGCTCACCACCGAGCAGTGCTTGGATCTCGTGCGCCAGATGTCCGAGCTCGGCGTCCGAGAGGTCACGCTGATCGGCGGCGAAGCGTACCTACGCGAGGACTGGCTCGAGATCGTGCGCGCGATCCGCGCGCACAAGATGCAGCCCACGATCACGACCGGCGGTCGCGGCATCGACGAAGCGCGCGCACGTGCGGCCAAAGCGGCGGGGCTGCTCACCGTGAGCGTGTCGATCGACGGCCTCGAGGCCACCCATGATCGTTTGCGCGGTCTAGCCGGCTCGCACGCCGCGGCGCTCGCGGCCATGAAGCACCTGCAGGGCGCCGGCGTGCCGACCTCCGTGAACACCCAGATCAACCGCTTGAGCATGCCGGAGCTGCCGGAGCTGCTGGAGCTGATCGCGGCGCACGGCGCGCACAGCTGGCAGATCCAGCTCACCGTGCCCATGGGTCGCGCCGCGGACGAGCCCGACGTGTTGCTCCAGCCCTACGATCTCCTGGCGCTCTTTCCGATGCTCGCCAAGCTGCGCGAGCGCTGCGACGAGCTCAAGGTGCGCTTCTTCCCCGGCAACAACGTCGGCTACTTCGGCCCGCACGAGCCGACGCTGCGCGGACACGTCATCAGCGGGCACGCGAGCTCATGCAAGGCGGGCCAGCGCACGCTCGGTATCGAAGCCGACGGAACTATCAAAGGCTGCCCCTCGCTATCTACGGCTGCGTGGGGCGGCGGTAACATCCGCGATCATTCGCTGCGCGACATCTGGGAGCGTTCGGCAGCGCTGCGCTACACGCGCGATCGCACCGTGAACGAGCTGTGGGGCTACTGCCGCAGCTGCTACTACGCGGATCACTGCCGCGCAGGCTGCACGTGGACGAGCGACGTGTTCTTCGGCCGCCCCGGCAATAACCCGTACTGCCATCACCGCGCGCTCGAGCACGAGCGTGCTGGCAAGCGAGAGCGCTTGGTCAAAGTCGAGTCGCCGCCCGGCCAGCCGTTCGATCACGGGCGCTTCGAAGTGATCGTCGAGGATATGAAAGGAACACAGCCATGACCCCGCTGCGAGTGTGTGAAGCCTGCAACCGCCATGTCCTCGTCAGCGAGCAGAGCTGCCCCTTCTGCAGCGCGGCGCTCGGTCCTGCTCCGGAGCGGGTCTTCGGCAAGCGCGTGCGCGCCGGCATGAGCCGGGCGCAGATCTTCGCGGTCGCCGCGACGGTGACGAGCCCCGCGCTCGGCGCGTGCAGCGACACGGTGACGCGCGACGACGACGGCAACGCAGGAGCCAACGCGGGCCACGGTGGCGATGGCTCGGGCACGGGAGGAGCGGCCACGGGAGGCAGCGCGGGCACCGCAGGCGCCGCGGGGACACTTGGCGGCTCGGGCGGCGAGATTTTCGTCCCGGAATACGGTGGCGTGTTCCCGCTCGACAGCGGCACGGACGAAGACGCCGGCGAAGAGATCGATATCCCCATCTACAGCGCACCCAATCCGCGCGAGTGACGGATCTGGTGCGTGTGGATTTTTCGGCCCAGCGGGTGCGATTTTTGGCCGCTGCGATGTGACCGGGCGCCTTGCTATGTGCTGAGCGGATGACGGGCCCTTCACGCACCCTGCTTCTGGTCATCCAGGTCTCGTTGCTCGGGGCGTGCGGCGCCGACGACAGCGGGCAAAGCAGCGGCGCGATCGGTGGCGCAGGCGGCGCTGCCGCGGTGGGCGGGCTCGGCGGTGCGGGTGGAGCCGGAGCCGGAGGTAGCTCCGGAGCCGCGGGCGTCGCGAACGCGGGTACCGGCGGCAACGCGAGCGGTGGATCCGGCGGCGCGAGTGGCTCAGCCGGCGCCGGCAACGGCGGAATGACCGGAGGCTCAGGCGGCGCAGGCGGCAGCGGTGGCGCCGGCGGTTCCAGTGGTATCGGTGACTCGGGTGGCAGCGGTGGAGGTGGCGGCCAAGAAGACGCGGGCGCTCCACAGACCTGCCCGCTGCCGGACTCGTTCGCATGGACCTCGTCGGACGTGCTCGCCGAGCCGCAGTCGCCGGACGGCCACGACTTCGTCTCGCTCAAGGACTTCACCATCGCGCGCGTGGACGACCGCTACGCGATCTACGGGACGGCCTTCGACACGTCGAGCTCGTGGACGGGCGTGTACATCGAGCTCTCGGACTTGTCGGACTTCGACAGCGCGCCGCAGATCTGGCTCGGCACCCGCGCGACGGTGGCGCCGCAGCTCATGTACTTCACGCCGAAGGACATCTGGGTCCTGACCTACCAGTGGGGCTTTCAATACGCGACGTCGGATGATCCAACGGATCCCACGAGCTGGTCGCAAGGCAGATCGCTCTTGTCAGGCAACCCGACCATGGGCCATGGCGGCACGGGTCCGATCGACCAGACCGTGATCTGCGACGACACGACTTGCTACCTGTTCTTCGCCGGCGACAACGGCCGGATCTATCGCGGCTCGATGCCCATCGACAGCTTCCCTGCCGCGTTCACGAATGCGACGGAGATCATGCGCGACACGACCGCCAACCTGTTCGAGGCGGTCGAGGTCTACTCGATCAAGGGCGCGGACAACTACCTGATGATCGTCGAGGCCATGGGCGCTGCTGGCCGCTACTTCCGCGCGTTCACGGCCGACGATCTGGGCGGCACATTCACGGCCATGCCGGACGCCTCGACCGAAGCGACGCCATTCGCCGGAAGGAGCAACGTGACCTTCGAGGGTGACGCCTGGACGAACGACATCAGCCACGGCGACCTCGTGCGCGAGGACCCATCGGAGAAGAAGCCGATCGATCCGTGCAAGCTCGAGTTTCTCTATCAAGGCCGCAGCCCGACCAGCGGCGGCGCCTACGAACGCCTGCCGTACCGTCCAGGCCTGCTGACGCTCGAGCAGCCCTGAGCTCACGCCGCGCGCTTCATACGTGCGTTCGTGAGCGAAGCGGCCTGTAATTTCGCCGAGCAAGCGCGGCTCGGCTCGCGATGAACGGCGCCTCGATCACGGGTCCATCGTGCTCGGCGGAACCCCCTGGGCGCGTAGCACGATGTGGTCGATGCAACAGTGCCTGCCATCGGCCGAGATGCGGGCCTCGGAGGCGTAGTCGTTCGGTCCGATCCGCAGAACGTCACACGCCTCGGGCTCCGGTTCCTTCATCGAGAACACGCTCTTCGTGAACACCAGATCCTCGGTCGGCCTGGCGGAGCCCGGCAGCTCGATCACGAACAACGCGCGCGCCTGACCTTGGCCGCGCAAGTCGAGCGTGAAATCCGTCATCTCATCGGAGGTGAGGTCGTGGACCGTCTGGATCCAGTCCGTACCCTCGAGCCACATATCGATGTCGAGCAGCCGGTCGGGTGCGGTCTCGATCACGGGCCCGCCGAGGCAGCCCCGGTAGTCGTAGTCCGTCGAGCTGATGTTCACGTACACGGCCGAGATCCACCACGTGTCGTGGCCGCTGAGCGCGCCCGGAACGCAAGATGGTCCCCACGTCAGCACCGGCTGCAGCACGCCGTTCCGGATGGGCGTGTAGTTGGCGCTGCGGGGCAAAGGTTGAATGCCCGGCCACAAGAACACCGTACCGTTGGGCGGCGGCTCCTCCGGCACCCGCATCGTGGTGCGCAGCGCAACCAGCTCGTTTGGAGGCGTGACGTTGTACTCGAGCGTTCCGTACTCATCGAGGCGGCCGCCCATGGCCTTGACCAGCGGTGTCATCGGGATCGCGCCGCACTCATCTTCGTCCGCGCCCATCATCTCGCCACTGTCGGCGACGGCCGCGTCAGCCTCGCCCGCCATGCCGGCCATGCCACCGCTTCCGACCGGCGCGCCGCTATCCATGGCGCCGGCGCCGCTCGGAGAGCCTCCGCTCATGCCTCCGGTCGGCACTTCGGACCCCGGCTGCGGCTGCATCATGTTCATGCCGGGCATCGGCGCGCCGCCGCTGCCACCACCGATCCCACCCGTCGGCGCGAGCGCTCCTCCCGTCGCCGCTATTCCTGCAACTCCGCCCGGTGAGTCGTCGTCTTCGCTGCAGCCGCAGAGCGCGAGCGCCAAGAACGTTGCGAGCTGGACGTGGAGCCTCGTTGCACGCATGGTCTCGCACCCTCGCTGCGTGCCCACGCTGTCACAAGCGTCGTACCGCTCAAGCGCTGCCACGATTGGACATGTCCGAGGCCGCGCGGGCTTCGCGCCGAGCGCGCGGGATGCCCGCAAAGTAGGGGAGAGCTCGCAGCGCTGTACTCATCCACCGTGGGTAGGCGTTTTTTCTCCCCCGCGTGCCGCTTTCACGGACCTTGTCCTGCGCCGGGGATTGCTCGAGAACCACGGCCATGCTGAGCACTCGCACGCGGGCGCACCCATGAACCCGCAGCTCTTGATCGACGCCATCGTGCGGCAGACGACGGTGCTCATCGCTCGCCTGTCGACGAGCGAGGGCGTGCGCTCGCCGCTCGGCCACATCGCGAACGAAGTCTTCGTGGGCCTCGTCGCGGAGCTCGAGAGCCAGGGCGTGAGCAAGAAGGTCATCGCCGACATGTTCGGCATGGCGCTGCGCTCGTACCGCCAGAAGGTGCAGCGACTCGGCGAGTCGGCGACGACGCGCGGCGTCACGCTGTGGTCGGCGGTCCAGACCTTCCTGGCCGAGCGCGGGTCCGCCACGCGCACCGAGCTGATCGCGCACTTCAAGCACGACGAAGAGGCGTCGATCCGCGGCATCCTGAACGACCTCGCCGAGAGCGGGCTCTTGATCCGCAGCGGTCGCGGCGAAGAGACCCGCTACCGGATCGCGACGGCCGAGGAGCTGCGCGATGCCGGCACGCGCGTCGAGAGCCGGCCGCAGGACTCGCTCGCGGCGCTGATCTGGGTGCACGTCTACCGCGAAGGCCCGCTCACGCTGGAGCGGCTGGGCCAGCTCGTCCCGGTGTCGCGCGCTGCCTTGCAAGCGTGCGTCGAAGCGTTGATCGAGCAGGGCCGCGTGCGCAGGCAGGCACACCACGACGGCGAGCAGCTGGTGGCGGAGCACGTGCTCATCCCGGTCGGTGAGACCGCGGGCTGGGAAGCCGCGGTGATCGATCACCACGGCGCGCTGTTGAACGCGATCGCCGCGAAGCTGTCGAAGGGCGCGCGCACGTCGGCGGCCGCCGATGAGGTCGGTGGCACGACGCTTACGTTCGATCTGTGGCGCGGGCATCCCTACGAGCGTGAGGTTCGGAGCCTCCTGCGCACGACGCGCGAGCGGGTGTTGCCACTTTGGGAGCGCTCGGAAGCATACAGCCGCGAGCACGCTGACCCGGAAAGGTCCGGCCTTGATACCTATCGAGTGCACTTCTATTGCGGGCAGTACCTGGTGGAAGAGGAGGAGCACTCATGACGCGCATTTTTGGGCTCGCGCTCGCGCTCTCGCTCGCCGCGCTCGCGTGCGCTCCACCTGCGGAGAAGCCGCAAACCGGTAGCCAGACCAACTGGCTCACCGCCTGCCTGTCAGCCGACGACTGCGGCGGGCTCGAGTGCTTGTGCGGCACGTGCACCGTCGCTTGCTCGAGCGACGACGCGTGCGCGGATTTTGCCGGCGCGTCGTGCGCACCGCCGAGCGACGAGGCCTCCGTCGCGCTGTGTGGCGGCGCGGCTCCCGCGGAGGGCTTGTGCCTGCCGCAAGGGCCTGCGCCGGTGCAGATCGCGATCGACACGAGCGAGCAGCACCAACCGCTGGTCGGCTTCGGCGCGTCGCTCGCGTACGCCGACGACGCCATCGTCGCGCGCGCGGACAAGGCCGAGCTCTACGACCTCGTGTTCGCGGACGCCGGGCTCTCGGTGCTGCGCTTGCGCAATCGCTGGGGCGATGGCGCGGCCGCGCTCGAGCCGGCGGGTGAGATCGTCGCGGCGGCGACGCAGCGCATCGGTCGTGCTCCGGTGCTGTTCATGACGTCCGGCTCACCGCCTGCCGAGCTCAAGGCCAACGCATCGCGCACCTGCGCGGGCGACGCAGAGACCTGCACGCTGCGCACGCTGCCCGACGGCAGCTTCGACTACGAAGGCTTCGCGAGCTTCTGGCGCGCCTCACTCGATGCCTACGCGAGCGCGGGGCTCTCGCCCGATTACGTGAGCATTCAGAACAACCCGAACTGGCTGCCATCGTCTGCAGCGCCTGGCGAGGGCTGCCGGTTCTTGCCCGAGGAAGGCACGGAGGCGGTGGAGGTCGCCGGCGTGATGCAGGACGTCGCGTATCCCGGCTACCGCGAAGCCCTTGCGGCCGTGCGCGCATCGGTCTCGAGCATGTCGACCGCGCCGCGGCTCGCCGCCCCGGAGTCGACAGGCCCGCGCGTGCTCGGCGACTACGCGCTCGCCGCCGGTGCGCCGAGCTTCGAGGCCATCGCCTTGCATCTGTACGGCCAAGACCCCGAGGCGATCGATGTGGCGGCCCTCGAGAGCGTGGCGTCGCTCGCGGGCACGCTCGGGCGCCCGGTGTTCCAGACCGAGATGGTCGCCGAAGGGCTCGAGACCGCGATCTTCGCGCACCACGCGCTCACGCGCGCCAACGCCGAGGTGTACTTGCAGAACGACTTGGTCGCGCTCACGCCCGAGCGCGCGGACACTGCGCTCGTGCTGCTGGGAGACGATGGGCTCGATCCGCAAGGCCCGTACTACGCGCTGATGCACTATGCGAAGCACACGGCGCCCGGCTTTCGCCGCGTCGGTGCGCGCAGCGAGTCGGGCGAGCTGCTGGTTTCGGCGTGGCTCGCGCCCGACGGCAGCGCGCTCACGACCGTGCTGATCAATCCGGGCAGCGAGCCGCGCGAGGCACAGCTGACGTTCGATGCGCTCGGCACCGAGCTGACGCGCACGGCGCTCGCGCGCACCACGTTCGATGGCGGCGAGCGATTTGCGGACGTCGGCGCGCTGTCCGCGGACGGCCGCCTCGAAGTGCCCGCGCACGCCATCGTGACGATCGCGCGCACGCGCTGAGCGTGCAGGACAAGAAGACCCAAGCTGGGGTGGGGAGAACATTCTCCTCTGCCGGCGAGCGTGCGCTTCTTCCAGAGTGCCGGCATGCGTCGTCATAGCTGGATCGATGTGGCCATCGCCGTGGGCTTCTTCTTCGCGAGCGCGTGCTCCAAGGACGAAGGAGCGAGCATGGGGAGCATCGCCGCGGGCGGCAGCGGTGGTGCGCTCGCGAGTGGAGGATCCGGCGGCAGCGCGGGCGTCGCAGGCACACCCTCCGGCGCGGGCGGAAGCACGGGCGGTTTCGGCGGGACGAGCGCGAGCGGCGGGACGAGCGCGAGTGGCGGAATGAGCGCGAGCGGTGGGATGAGCGCGAGCGGTGGGATGAGCGCGAGCGGTGGGATGAGCGCGAGCGGCGGGATGGGCGCGGGCGGCGGGATGGGCGCGAGCGGTGGAATGAACGCGAGCGGTGGGATGGACGCGGGCGGGACCGACGCCGGTGAGCCCGACCCCGAGCCGAAGAAGTTCTGCGGCAACATCACGACCAGCGGCCGCGTGCGCAGCGACTTCATCGAGTACTGGGATCAGATCACGCCCGAGAACGAAGGCAAGTGGGGCACGGTCGAGCGCGATCGCGACGACATGGACTGGGCCGGGCTCGACGCCGCGTACAACTACGCCAAGGAGCACGGCATCCCCTTCAAGCAGCACACGTTCGTGTGGGGCTCACAGCAACCCGGGTGGATCGCCGGACTGCCGCAGAGCGAGCAGCGCGCCGAGGTGGAAGAGTGGATCCGGCTGTACTGCGAGCGCTACCCGGACACCGAGATGATCGATGTCGTGAACGAGCCGCCGCCGCACACGATGCCGTCGTACGCGGCTGCGCTCGGCGGCGCCGGCGCGAGCGGCTACGACTGGATCGTGCAGTCGTTCGAGTGGGCCCGGCAGTACTGCCCGAGGTCGATCTTGATCCTGAACGACTACAACACCATCGAGTACCGCAACGACAACCAGAATTTCCTCGACATCGTGCGGCGCATTCGCGACGCGGGCGCGCCGGTCGACGCGCTCGGCGCGCAAGCGCATGCCGCGTTCGACATCCCGACCGCGACCGTCGAGATGTACCTCGATGCGCTCGCGGCGACGGGCCTACCCGTCTACATCAGCGAGTACGACATCAACGAGGCCAGCGACGAGCAGCAGCGCGCCGTGATGGCGGAGCAGTTCACCATGTTCTGGGAACACGAGGCGGTCGCGGGCGTCACGCTGTGGGGCTACGTCGAAGGCCGCACGTGGCTACCGAACACCGGACTCATGTCGGACGGCGGCGAGCAGCGCCCAGCCATGACGTGGCTGATGGATTACCTCGACCGGCCGTGAAGCGCTTACTGCGCGGCATCCAACGCTTGCGCCAGGCTGCGCTCGATCGCGCTGCGTTCCGCAGGGTTCACGCGCGCGAACAGCTTGTCGAGGAAGGCGGTGCGTTGGTCGAGCGGCAGCGTGGCGGCGTTCGCGGCGACCGCGGCAACGGGCGGTACACGGTCACCGAGGATCGGGAGCATGGTGCGCTCTTCGTCGTCGAGGTGCCGCAGGTATGCCGCGATGAAGGCGTGGTAGTCGATGCACAGCGCTGCAAGGCCCGACTCGCGCAGCGCGGCGCTTGCAGTCAATAAGCCGTGGGCGCGCGTGCGGAGCTGCTCGAGCTGGTCATCGAGCAGCACGTGATCCGCGGTCATGCGCGCGGCCGTGGCTTCGTCGAGCTGGGGCGCGAGGCCTTCGTCTTCCTTGGCCGCGTGGCCTTCCAGCATCTCGCACAGCGCGTCGAGCGAGCGCGCCAGCGCCTCGACGTCGTCGGCACCCGCTCTCGACAGCTGCCCGGAGAGCTCGAACAGCTCGCAGCGAATGAATTTGTGCACGACGATAAGCGCATTGGATGTCATCGGGTCCTCCTGGCGGCGGCTTGAGGACACCCACCCTAGGACTTCAAGTGCACTTGAAGTCAAGGCCGTTTGCGGTCAGCGTGCTCGCGATGACCGCGGAAGGCTGGAAAGCGCTGACGGTGGGCGAGGTTGCCGAGCGCAGCGGGGTCGCGACCTCGGCGCTGCGCTTCTACGAGGAGCAGGGGCTCATTCAATCCCGCAGGACGGACGCCGGTCATCGCCGCTACCCGCGCGCGGTGCTACGGCGCATCGCGTTCATCGTGTTTGCGCAGAAGGTCGGCCTCTCGCTCGAGGAGGTCGGTGCCGAGCTCGCCAAGCTCCCTGAAGACGCCGTCCCCACGCACGCCGACTGGGCGCGCCTCTCGAGCACCTGGCGCACCCGCATCGACGAACGCATCGCCGAGCTGCAGCGCCTGCGCGACACCCTGAGCACCTGCATCGGCTGCGGCTGCCTGTCTCTCACCGAGTGCCGCGTCGTAAACCCCGCCGACCGCGCCGCCCACCTCGGCCCCGGCCCCGCCCGCTGGACGAGGGGACGGACCGAAAAACCGAAGTAACTCCGCCGGCGGACGCCGCAGGCGTTTTCACGAGGGCCGGCGGACGCCGGCGCACTTACTTCGGGTTTTCGGTCCGTCCCCGCTGCGCGCGCGGTGTCGCTGACCAGCACCGCTTAGCTCAGGCGCAGCGTCATCGGCTCACGCGGCAAGCGGGCGAGATCGAAGGATGGCACGAGCTCGCGCGCGGAGAGCGCCGTGCCCGGCTCGACGAGGCCCAAGCTCTCCGCGAGCCGGCCTATCACCGCTTCGGGCGAGACACCGTGCTCGCGCTGCTCGCCGATCGCGGTCGCGCCGTGACGTTTCGACAAGCGCTCGCCATCGTGACCGAGCACGAGCGGCACGTGCACGAACCCTGGCGGCTGTGCGGGCGCGGCATCGGAAGCCAGCGCGCGGTACAGCGCGAGCTGCCGCGGCGTCGAGCTGAGCAGGTCGTCGCCGCGCACCACCTCGGTGATGCCCATGGCCAT
>Ga0190269_10001637_pt1 | contig 10620 bp, 7 predicted proteins | sample Popmic249IS_FD_133749 | JGI IMG/M metagenome (GOLD analysis project Ga0190269, IMG submission 133749) | Populus adjacent soil microbial communities from riparian zone of Blue River, Arizona, USA - 249 IS | ecosystem: Environmental > Terrestrial > Soil > Riparian zone | place: USA: Arizona... | reverse complement strand
CTCGACATCCGCAAGCACTACCGGCAGACGCGCCGCAAGATCGGCCTCGTGCCGCAGGAGCTCGCGACCGACGCGTTCGAGTCGGTGTGGGCCACCGTCAACTTCAGTCGCGGCCTCTTCGGCTGTGCGCCCAATCCGGCGTACATCGAGCAACTGCTACGGGATCTGTCGCTGTTCGAGAAGCGGCACGAAAAGATCATGGCGCTGTCGGGAGGCATGAAACGGCGCGTGCTGATCGCCAAGGCGCTCGCGCACGAGCCCGAGATCCTGTTCCTCGATGAGCCGACCGCGGGCGTCGACGTGAACCTGCGCCGGGACATGTGGAACCTCGTGCTCGGCCTGCGCAGCCGCGGCGTGACGATCATCCTGACCACGCACTACATCGAGGAAGCGGAGGAGATGGCCGACCGCATCGGCGTGATCGATCGCGGCAAGCTCATCCTGGTCGAAGACAAGGCCGCGCTGATGAAGAAGCTGGGCCGGCGCCACCTCAGCGTGCAGCTGGCGCGCCCGCTGCAAGCCGTTCCGAGCGAGCTCGCCCGCTGGCAACTGCAGCTCGGGGCGGGCGGTCAGACGCTCGAATATGCCTTCAACGCAGCTGCCGCTAAGGGCGGCATCCCCCAGCTCCTGCAGCAGCTGTCAGCGGCAGGCGTCAGCTGGACGGACCTGCGCACCGGCGAGAGCTCGCTGGAGGACATCTTCGTGCGCCTGTTGGACGGCGAGAAAGCTTGAGTGAGGCGCATGCAAGGCATCAATCGCTTCGGGATCTGGGCCATCTACCGCTTCGAGATGGCGCGCGCGCTCAGGACGTTGTGGCAGAGCGTCGCGGCGCCCGTGATCACCACCGCGCTCTATTTCGTGGTGTTCGGCGCGGCCATCGGCTCGCGCATGCAGCAGGTGGGGGACGTGCCGTACGGCTCGTTCATCGTGCCGGGCATGATCATGCTGTCCGTGCTCACGCAGAGCCTCTTGAACGCGTCGCTCGGCATCTACTTTCCCAAGTTCACCGGCACCATCTACGAGCTCCTGTCCGCGCCGGTGAACGCGTTCGAGGTGGTGGTCGGCTACGTGGGCGCCGCGATGACCAAGTCACTCGTCCTCGGCCTACTCATCCTCGCGACCGCAGGGCTATTCGTGCCGCTCACCATCCAGCATCCCGGGTGGATGATCGTGTTCCTGGTCTTGACCGCGCTCAGCTTCAGTCTGCTCGGCTTCATCATCGGCATCTGGGCCGATGGCTTCGAGCAGCTCTCGTTCATCCCGAACCTCATCGTCACGCCGCTCACGTTCCTCGGCGGCGCGTTCTACTCCATCGACATGCTGCCGCCGTTCTGGCGCACGGTCAGCCTGTTCAACCCGGTGGTCTACCTCATCAGCGGCTTCCGCTGGAGCTTCTACGGCAAGGGCGACGTGAGCCTGGAGCTGAGCCTCGGCTTCGTGAGCGTGCTGCTCGTGGTCTGTATGGGCTTGATCAGCTGGATCTTCCGCACCGGCTACCGGCTCAAGCAGTAGCGCGCATCAGAACTTCGCGGAGCGCACCTCGGCGCAGCTGATCTCCTTCTTCGGCGCGAAGCGCACCAGACTCACGGTCGGCCCTGGGCTCGGGGTGTCGTCGCGCCCGAAACGCGACGCAGGCGGCTTCTCGCCGCTCGCGAGCACATGGTAGTCCGGCATGCTCTCGTCGATGAAGCGCGCCTCGCTGCTGGTGCAGCGCTCGTTTGGACCCGCGGGCGGCGTGCGCGTGAGCCAGTCGGAAGAGCCGGGCTCCACGAGGCAGCCCTTCGCGCGCGAGTTGACGTACTGCGCGATGGCCGAGCCCTGCGCCGACTCGCAGTTCTTGCCGAAGCGCATCGAGCCGCCGACGCGCGCGCGGATGCCGAGCATCAGCCGATCGGTGCGGCGCACACCGTCGAAGATCGCCGTGGGCACGTCGCTCAGCGGGGCCGACCGCACGTCGAAGCCGTCGCGACAGCTGTTGTTGCTGTTGGGCTTGGTGCCGCTGGCAACGGCGACCATGCCACCGTCCTCGATCGTCAGGAGCACACCGGGCAGGCCGTCTTCGTCGTCGTCCGCGAAGCACTGCGCGTTCGGTTGGTTCGCGCAGCGCAGGCTCTGCGTCTGCTGCGGCTCGGGCCACGGCGACTCCGGATTGTTCAGCCGAATGCCGAACAGATACGTCACAGGCCCGATGCTCGCGACGCAGCCCTGCGAGCCACACTCGAACGTGCCCTCGATCGCCGGCCGCGGCAAGCTCGGCGATTCCCACAGGCTCTCCGGGAACGTCGGCTGATACGACTCGCAGAGGATCGAGCTGTAGAACGGTGGCAGGGTCACGCCGCACAGCCGACCGCTCGCCTGGATGCGATGCGTCCGCGGATCGACCGCTTCGATGTTGGCGAGCAGATAGATCTGGATGGGACCGCGCCCATCATCCGTGAGCGCAAACAAGCCGTTGCCGTGGCTCTGCCACATCGTATCGACGGTCACGCGCATCGCGTAGCTGCCGACCGGATCACACGTATCCATGGGACGCGGCGGCTCTTCGCTGCAGGCACGCAGCGCGCTCCCGGGGGCGTGGCGACAGCCCAGGTGCTGATCCGCGTTGTTCGTGCCGCACGTTCCGTCGTCCGCACAACAGCCCGGCTCCTTGCTGCTCGGGCAGCGCGCGTCGATGATGCCGAGCTGATCGCGCTGCCAGCAGCCGCTGCCGTATTCGGGCAGGTTCAGCGCGCTCATGTCCTGGCCACACGCACCCGCCTTGCGCGCGGCGCGTCGATCGACATCCGCGGCCGTCGTGCAGCAGGCCTTGACCGGATCGGACACCAGCGGACAAAACGCATCGCCACAGCGCAGCGGCATCGGCGACATCGGCTCTGCCGTCGGAGGCGCCGTGGGCCCTGGCTTGTTGGGGCCCAGCGGATCGCTCATGTCCACATCTTTGGCCCCCGCATCGACGGGCGCGGTGATGCTTCCGCCGTCGAGCCCTGCATCTTCCTCACCAGGGTCCGGCGTGGCGGTCGCGGTGCTCTTGTCGTCCTGCGCCGGTGCAGCGTCCGGCGCGCTCTGCGACGTCGCGGCATCGGGAGCGCTGCCAGTCCCAAGTGTGGACGTGCCTGGCCGAAGGGGCGCACGTTCGAAAGAACAACCTCCGACGTACGCGCTCCAGACAGCGAAGACCACCCACAAGGCAACTGACTTCACCTGCACCTCGGTTTTGCGCGACAGAATCCCGCGTGCGCGCGAGCTGTCAGCATACTCGATTCCCGATCGATCGCATCTCAGGGAACGCCGTCGCCACAGGCCATCTCGCCTGCACATCACTGATCGGCGCGGATTTGTGAGCATCGCGCGAGCTGCAGCGTGGCATGCTGGTCGTTCGCCTAGCACCCAATCGGTCACACGACCAAACCCGCTACTTGGTGCGTGCGGAAACCGCGAGCCCACGCGCAGAGCCCAATGCGCGACGCGCGGCGCCGATCAGGCGACCCCAACTGGCAACGACGGGCAGCCTCACTTCGACATGCGTCGTGAGCCCGCCGCTCAGCGCGGCGGACGCCAGGCCTGCAGGAGCTTCAGGTAGTTGCCGCGCTGGTAAAACGTGGCGTCGCGGCAGCGGCTCAGGCTCATCACGCCGCGCGCCTGATCGAGGCCGTCGTACGCGTGAGAGACCAGCCACTCCTTCAGCTGGCTCTCCAGCTCGGCGAACACCTGCGGGCCGCGCTGCAGCACCGCGGACACGACCTGCACCGTGTCCGCGCCCGCGAGGATGGCCTTGAGCGCATCCTGCGGCGTGTGCACGCCACCACTCGCGCTGAGCGACGCGGAGATCCGCGTCGACAGCGCCGCGATCCAACGCAGACGCAAGTGGAGCTCACTCGACGTCGACAGCGACAGACGCGGCTCGAGCGTGAGCGTCTCGGTGTCGATGTCGGGCTCGTAGTAGCGATTGAACAGGGTGAGCCCGCGCGCGCCGGCGAGCACCAGGCGCTTCGCGAGGTTGGGCAGGCTGCTGTAAAACGGCGCGAGCTTCACCGCGACGGGCAAGCGCACGGCCTGCGCGACGCGCCGCACCGTCTCGATCAGCTGCTCTTCGAGCAGGCTCGCGCTTCGCTCCGCGTCGAAGCTCAGGGGGTACAAGTTGAGCTCGATGGCGTCGGCGCCCGCGTCCTCCAGGTTCCGCGCGTAGTGCAGCCAGCCTTCGTCCGTCGCGCCGCTCAGCGATGCGATGACGGGCACGGCAGTGCGGCGCTTGATGCGCACGAGCTGCTCGAGATACTCCTCACACGCAGCTTGCGCGCGCGGCTGACTCGGTCGCATCGAAGGTGGAATGCTGCCGCCCGTGAGCTCCGGATCCAGAGGCTCTGCCATCTCGCGCGTCGCCTGCAACTCTTCGAAGAGCGAGTGCATGACCAGGCCGCCCGCTCCCGCATCGAGCACGCGGCTCAGCTGATCCATGTCCGCGCTGATCGGGCACGCGCCGAGCAGAAACGGATTCTTGAGCGACAGCCCCAGGTACGAAGTGGTGAGCTTCACCGGCGGATCCTTTGCACGCCGCCGCACGCGCGGTCAGCGCTCTAAGTCTGCCGCATGGCGCGCCGGGGCGCTGCGTCTCGCCGCTTGTAGCTGCAAGACGCAGCTCCAGCTACATGAGCCCCTAGCGCTTGCGCAGGCGCTGGATGAACATGACGGCGGCCAGCACCAGCAAGCCCACGAGGACGCCTGTCACGCTCTGCAAGAGCAAGGTCGTGAGGCTTCCGAGCACGCTCCCCACACCGGGAACCGCCGCGGCGACCGCATGCTCCGTGTGCTCAATGAAGTGGTGCAGCGGAGGAATGCCGTGCGTGAGGATGCCGCCGCCCACCATGAACATCGCGACGGTGCCTCCGACCGACAGCGTCTTCATCAAGTACGGTGCGCCGCGCAGGAGACCCACGCCCACGCCGCGCAGCAAGCGCGTCCCAGCGCCCTGCCCCGTGCGCTGGGTCAGGTACAGCCCCAGATCATCCAGCTTCACGATCGCGCCGACGAGACCGTAGACGCCCACGGTCATGATCAACGAGATGCCCACGAGCACGCTGAGCTGCGTGACGAAGTCTTGCTCCGCCACCGAGCCCAAGGTGATGGTGATGATCTCCGCCGACAGCACGAAGTCCGTGCGGATCGCGCCCTTGACCTGATCCCGCTCCAGCTCGAGCAGGTCCACCTTGGGATCGAGCAGCTGCGCGATGCGCTCCGACTCTCCGGCTTCGTCCTCCGGCCCGTGCAGGAATTTGTGCGCAAGCTTCTCGCAGCCCTCGAAGCACAGGTACGCGCCGCCGATCATCAGCAGCGGCGTGACGAGCACGGGCAACACCGTGCTGATCAGCAGCGCGAGTGGGACGAGGATCGCCTTGTTGACCAGCGATCCTTTGGCCACCGCCCACACGACGGGCAGCTCGCGATCGGCACGCACGCCCGTGACCTGCTGCGCGTTCAGGGCGAGATCGTCCCCGAGCACGCCGGCCGTCTTCTTGGCCGCGACCTTGGTCAGCACCGACACGTCGTCCAACAAGGTGGCGATGTCGTCGATCAGGGCGAACAGACTGGAACCGGCCAAACGCGCAACTCCTTCTGAATCCGCCGCCCTTCCTAGCAGGGAACGCGCGCGGGCTGGGGCAGATTCGTACCTGGTCGGCGCGACGCCCGTGAGGAAGCGGCCCACACGCCGGGCGGCGCTCGGAGCCGTGCGCAGCCGGCGGGATGGTACTGTGGCAGCGCCGCACGACGACCACGAGGAGGACGGGGCAGGATGAGAGCGAGCTGGGGAGTGCGATCGCAATGGCGATGCGGTGCGGGGCTGGGGGCGTGGCTGCTTTGGCTGTGTCTCGCAGCTGTCAGCTGCGCGAGCGTGCCCGAGGTCCCGTCGCGCGGAGGTCCGCGCTGGCTGCGCCTCACGAGCGAGCACTTCGTGCTGCTGACGGATGCGCCGGACGCGCGCGCGCGGCAAACGAGCGTGCGTCTCGAGCGCCAGCTGCACGCGCTGTGCGAGCTGAGCTTCCGCTGCCGCGGTCAGCTGCAGCTGAGCCTGCGCGTGATCGCGCTGTCCGATCGCGAGCAGTTCGAACGCGCGTTCGGCGCGGCGCACGGCGGCGTGGCCCACCCCGATGTGCTGTTCGAGCCGCTCGTCGTGCTCACCGAGGGCGCGGCGAGCGAGAGCCTGTCCACGCTGAACCGCATGATCGCGGTGCACCTCGCAGCGCGCGGCCTCGGCCCGCTACCCCGGTGGCTCGAGCACGGCATCGGAGCGTACTTCGAGAGCGCGCACTACGAGTCCGACGCCACGTTCGTGGTCGGCGCAGTGCCGCGGCGCCACGCGCAGTGGCTGCGCACACACCCGCGCGTGCCGGTGGCGCAGCTGCTCGATCCGCAGGCGCGTTTGGCCGATCCAGAGTCGATCGCGCCGAGCGCGTGGTTGCTCGTGCACTACCTCATGTCCGAGCGCAGCTCCGACTTCGCGGCGTTCCAGGACGCCGTCGCGAGCGGCAAAGATTTGTCTGCGAGCTTCCACGAAGCGTTCGGCGATCTCTCGCCCGAGCGCCTGGACGGCCTGCTCGATCGCTACGCGCAGGCCGGCAACTACTTGAGCCAGTCCCAGCGCATCGCAACGCCCGACTCAGCGCCGCAGATCGAAGCGCTGAGCGACGCCGATGTGTACGAGCTGCGCGCGGAGCTCGGCGCGCTGTGTCTCGACTGCGATGCTGACAGGGCGCGCGAAGTCGACGAGGACCTCGAGCGCGCGCTCGCGAGCGACCCGCGTCACCTGCGCGCCGCGCTGCTCCGCGCGCAGCGCGCGACGACCCCGAGCGCCGAGCAGCTCGCCCGCGCCGAGCAGCTGACGCGTGAGCACCCCGACGCCGCGCTCGCGTACTTGCAGCTCGCGAGGCTGCGCGACCGCACGGAGCACCGGCAGCGCTGCGCGCCCGAGCTGCTCGCGCGCCTCGAGAGCCTCGCGCCGGACAACGCCCACGCGCTCAGCCTGCGCGCGCGTTGCGAGCAGCGCGAAGGGCGCCATGCTGCCGCGCTCGCGCTGTCCGAGCGCGCGCTTGCGCGAGCGCCGACCGATCCGGGCTTCACGCTCGCACACGCCGAGCTGCTGCACGCGCAGCACGCGTGCGCCGAGCTCGCACGCCTGCTCGAGCGTATCCGCAGCGGCACACATGACGCGCAGCAGACCGCGCGGCTCGAGCGCTGCGAAACGCCCTCCGGAGCGGACCAAGCCCAGAAAACGACCGCCGAGCGGCCGTGATCGCGCACGGGCTGGAATGCTAGCCTGCCGTCGGTGGTTTGGCCTGCGTCGCGCGTCATCGCGCGCGAGTGGGTGAAGTCTTCCCTCACCGCCCGCCACCGTAACTTCTTGCTCGAGGTCACCGGATGCGAATGAAACTCATCGGCGTAAGCCTGTGTCTGTGTGCGTCGTCCCTGTCCTTCATGCCGAGCGCCACCTCGGCGCAAAGTGCGCCGGAGCTCCCGCAGCCCAGCCCGAAGGCCCGCGTGGAGCAGCGCGTGGGTCTCACGGACTTCAGTCTCGAGTACTCGAGCCCGGCCGTGAAAGGCCGGACGATCTGGGGCGGGCTCGTGGCTTACGACAAGCCGTGGCGAACGGGTGCCAACGCCGCGACGCGTCTCACGGCGAGCCGTGAGTTCACGTTCGCCGGCAAGCCGCTGGCTGCAGGCAGTTACGCGCTCTACACGATCCCCGGCAAGACCAGCTGGACGGTCGTGCTGAACAGCGGCCTCGAGGCCTGGGGCGACGCGGGCTACGACGCGAAGAAGGACCTGGCTCGCGTGAGCGTGGCGCCGGTGGCGAGCGCGCCGCGCGAACGGCTCACCTTCACGTTCGACGACACGACCGACCAGGGCACGAAGCTGAGCCTAGAGTGGGAGAAGGTGCGCGTCGCGATCCCCATCACCGTCGACACCAAGGCGCAGGCGCTCAAGAACATTCAGAGCAGCGTCGACGACGCCTGGCGTCCGCACTTCATCTCCGCGCGCTACCTGCTGGACAACGGCGGTGACCTCGATCAGGCGCTGCGCTACATCGATCAGTCGATCGCGATCAAGCCCACCTGGTGGAACAACTGGGTGCGGGCGCAGATCCTGCAGAAGAAAGGGCGCGCGCCGGACGCCGTGGCCAGCGGCGAGAAGGCCTTGCAGCTGGGCAGCGGCGATCGCGTGTTCGACGGCTTCTTCAAGGCCGACGTGAGCAAAGCCGTGAGCGAGTGGAAGAAGCAGAAGCCCTGAGCGGTGGTTGCCCCAGGATCCTAGAGTGGCAGGCCTGTTCGAAGCCTATGTCTCCGGCGCAGCGCGCGCGTTCTACGCGGGCGACGTGAGCCAGCGCGACGATCGCGCGCGCGCCGTGGAACGCGCTTCGAGACCGCTGTCGCCGCGCGTGCTCGCGCGGCTGCGCGCGCAGAACCAGCCGCTCGGCCCGAGCGCCGCGCGTGCCGCCGGGCTCGCGGCGCTCGAGGCGGGCGCGTGTGCGGTGGTCACCGGGCAGCAGGTGGGCTTGTTTCTGGGCCCGCTTTTCACGCTGTACAAGGCGGCCACCGCGATCGCCCTCGCGCGCCAGCTGGAGAGCGAGACCGGGCGAGCCGCCGTGCCCGTGTTCTGGCTGCAGACCGAGGATCACGACCTGCCGGAGATCGCGCGCTGCGTGCTGCCGCGCGCGGGCGATGGCGAGGCGCCGTGCGTGCTCGCGCCGCAGATCGATGCGGACAACCGCGTGTCGATCGCGCACCTGGCCCTGCCCGCCGCCGTCAGCGACAGCCTCTCTCAGCTGCGGCTGGAGCTCGGCCGCTTGCCGCACGCGAGCGAGCACGTCGCGCGGCTCACGCGGCACTACCAGCCCGGTCGCGGCTGGGCGCAGGCATTTGCCGGCGTGATAGCGGAGCTGTTCGAGGCCGAGGGCTTGTTGCTGCTCGATCCGCGCGATCCCGAGCTCGCGGCGGAGGCCGCACACGTGACCGCCGCGGCGCTCGAGCGCTCGAGCGAGCTGGGCCAGCTGCTGTGCGCGCAGGGCGCGGCGCTCGAGCGCGAGGGCTTCGCGCAGACGGTGCACGTGCGCCCGGACTCTCCGCTGACCTTTTTTCATCCGCAGGGCGCGCACGGGCCGCGCACGCGCTTGCTGCTGCGCGGTGGCGCGTTCGTCGAACCGGACACGGGGCGCGCTCACGTCCTGCCCGAGCTGATGGACCGGCTCGCGCGCGAGCCGCTGGCGTTCAGCAGCTCCGCGCTCTTGCGGCCCTTGGTGCAGGACAGCTTGCTGCCGACGGCGGCATACGTGGGCGGTCCGGCCGAGGTGGCGTATTACGCCCAGCTGCCGCCGCTCTACCGCGCGCTCGGTATGTCCGTGCCGTTCATTGCGCCGCGCGCGCGTGTGCGCCTGATCGAGCCGCGCACGCGCCGCTTGCTGGAGCGCCTCGGCCTGTCGGCGGCGGACGTGAGCCGCGACGAGGCCCAGCTCCTGGCCGGGCTCGAGCAGAGCCTGCCGCCTTCAGCTGCGGATGCAGTCCCATTGCCGAGCGCGGCCGCCGTCGAGCGCCAGCTGTTGCAGGGCTTCGAGGCCGCGCTGACGGACGCGCTCGCGCCGCTACCGGAGGCGCTGCGCCGCGACCTCGCGCGCCAGATCGACAAGACGCGCAGCAAGCTGGTGTTGACCGCGGGCAAGCTGAGCCGCGCGTACGGCCAGCACAGCCTGCGCCGCGACAGCGCGCGCGTGGCGCAGGTGCAGCGCCTCAAGCAGCTGCTGCATCCGAACGACGCGCCGCAGGAGCGCGTGTTCGGCCTGCCCTACTTCGGGGCGTGTTATGGCGACCGCGCGCTCGCCGCCCGCGTGCTCGAGGCCGTGGTGCCGCACGCGCCGGCGCAGATCCTGGAGCTGTCGCTATGAGCGGCAGGGCGGCGCGCGCACGCCGGCTGGCGATGGTGTGCTACCCGAGCCTGGGCGGAAGCGGCGTGGTCGCGACTGAGCTGGCCCTGGGCCTCGCGGGCCGCGGCCACGAGGTGCACGTGCTGACGAGCGGGCGCCTGAAGCGGCCGCTGCCCGAGTGCGAGAACCTCTCGCTGCACGAGGCGCACGCGCCGGATTACCCGCTGTTCGAGCAGCCGCCGCACATGCTGGCGCTGGCCTCGGCCATCGCGCGCCTGTGTCAGGAGCGTGCGATCGACGTGCTGCACGTGCACTACGCTGTCCCGCACGCGGCGAGCGCCTACCTCGCGCGCCAGCTGCTCGGGCCTCGCGCACCGCGCCTCGTCACCACCTTGCACGGCACGGACGTGACGCGCGTGGGCGTCGACCCCGCGTACCATGCGCTCACGCGCTTTTGCGTGGAGAGCTCGGACGCGATCAGCGTGCCATCCGCATACCTGCGCGAAGCCGCGCTGACGCAGCTCGGCATCGCGCAGGCGCACGCAGTGGACGTCATCCCGAACTGCGTGGACACGGAGCGCTTCGCCCCACCGGCGCGCCGCGATCCGCGCCACTTCGACGCGCTGTTCCCCGCCGCCGAGAGCGGCGCGCTCACGCTCATGCACGTCTCGAACTTCCGCGCCATCAAGCGCTCCGTCGAGCTGATCGACGTG
>Ga0190269_10001636_pt1 | contig 10623 bp, 7 predicted proteins | sample Popmic249IS_FD_133749 | JGI IMG/M metagenome (GOLD analysis project Ga0190269, IMG submission 133749) | Populus adjacent soil microbial communities from riparian zone of Blue River, Arizona, USA - 249 IS | ecosystem: Environmental > Terrestrial > Soil > Riparian zone | place: USA: Arizona... | reverse complement strand
GCTGCGGTTCCGCTGCGGCGGGGACGACGACGCCGCGCTCCCCCACCAGCGGCTCACCCGATGGCGGGCCACCCTCCCGGTGGTGTCCACCGACGAGCCGAGGCTGGCCGAGGCGCTCGAGCAGACGGCAGAGGACCTCGGGGCGCTGCGCATCTTCGACCCCGACCACCCGGAGCAGCCGGTGCTGGCCGCCGGGGCACCGTGGTTCATGACCGTGTTCGGGCGCGACTCCCTCCTCACCGCCTGGATGACGCTGCTGGCCGACCACTCGCTGGCCCGTGGGGTGCTGGAGACCCTGGCCCGGTGGCAGGGCCAGGACGACGACCCGCGCACCGAGGAGGAGCCCGGCAAGATCGTCCACGAGCTGCGCTTCGGCCAGGCCGGCGGCCTCGCCCTCGGCGGCGGGGACGCCTACTACGGCTCGGTGGACGCCACCCCGCTCTTCGTCATGCTGCTGGGCGAGCTCCGGCGCTGGGATCCCGACGACGCGCTCGTCGACCGGTTGCTGCCGGCCGCCGACCGCGCCCTCGCCTGGATCGAGGAGCGAGGTGACCGAGACGGCGACGGGTACGTCGAGTACGAGCGCCGCAACCCCCGGGGCCTCGCCAACCAGGGGTGGAAGGACTCCTGGGACGCCATCCGCCACCTCGACGGCGAGCTGGCCCAGCCGCCGATCGCCCTCGCCGAGGTCCAGGGCTACGTGTACGCCGCCTATCTGGCCCGGGCCCACTTCGCGCAGGAGGCGGGGGACCTCACCGCCTCCGAGCGCTACCGGGATCGAGCCACCCGCCTGCGAGACCGGTTCAACGAGGACTTCTGGCTCGCGGACCTCGGCTGGTACGCCCTGGCCCTCGACCGCGACAAGCGCCCGGTCAGGGCGCTGGCCTCGAACATGGGGCACTGCCTCTGGACCGGCATCGTCGACCCGGCGCACGCGCCTGCGGTGGCCGCCCACCTCGTGGGCGACGACCTCTTCAGCGGCTGGGGCGTGCGCACCCTCGCCAGGTCGATGCCGGCCTACAACCCGGTGAGCTACCACAACGGCTCGGTCTGGCCCCACGACTGCGCCATCGCGGCCGCCGGGCTGGCCCGCTACGGGTTCATCCAGGAGGCCCACCGCATCATCGAGGCGCAGCTCGACGCGGCGGCCGCCCACCACGGCCAGCTCCCCGAGCTCTTCGCCGGCTTCGACCGACGCCAGCTGCGCACCCCGGCCGCCTACCCGACGTCGTGCTCCCCGCAGGCGTGGGCTTCGGCCAGCCCGCTGCTCTGGCTCCGCACCCTCCTGCGCTTCGAGCCCTGGGCCTCGAACGACCGGGTCTGGCTCGATCCCCAGCTGCCCCCTCGCATCCGGCGGCTGGAGGTCCGCGGCATCAGCATCGGCCACGAGCGCATGGACGTGACCGTGGAGGACGGAGCGGTCGAGGTGTCCGGTGGCGCCAGCTTCGAGGTGCTGCACCGGGCCCGACCGCCGCTCTCGAACCTGCTCACGGGCGAGGCCACGTGATGCGGGTCGGCCTCATCGCGCCGCCGTGGGCCCCGGTCCCCCCGCCGGAGTACGGCGGCACCGAGCTGGTGGTGGCCGAGCTGGCCACCGGGCTCGACACCGCCGGGATGGAGGTGATCCTGTTCGCCACCGGGGACTCGACGTGCCCGGTGCCGCTCCGCTGGCACCACCAGGAGGCCCTCGGCACGGCGTACCGCCCTGCGCTCGAGCTGGCCCACGTGGCCGCCGCCTACCGGTCGCTCGGGGAGGTGGACCTGGTCCACGACCACACCATCCTGGGGCCGCACTGGGCCCGCAAGCGGCGCCTCGCCGTCCCGATCGTCACCACGGTCCACGGCCCGTTCCTCCCCCGGCTGGCCGCCCACTTCGAGCGGATCCACCGCGAAGGCGTGCACGTCGTCGGGATCTCCCACGCCCAGGCCGCCACCGCCCCGCCAGGGGTGGTGGACCGCGTGATCCACCACGGGGTCTCCCCCGACCGCTACCCGCTCGGCGCGGGCGACGGTGGCTACGTGGCCTTCCTCGGCCGGGTGTGCGAGGAGAAGGGGCCGCACCTCGCCATCCGGGCCGCCCGGGAGGCCGGGGTGCCGATCCGGCTGGCCGCCAAGGTGTCCGAGCCCGAGGAGCACCGGTTCCTGACGGAGGTGGTGGAGCCGATGCTCGGCTCCGACGCCCGGTTCCTCGGCGAGGTCGGGCACGAGGCGAAGGTGGAGCTGCTGCAGGGCGCGGCAGCTCTGCTGAACCCGATCCGCTGGGACGAGCCGTTCGGGCTGGTGATGGTCGAGTCGATGCTGTGCGGCACCCCGGTGGTGACCTTCGCCGAGGGTGCCGCGCCCGAGCTCGTCGACGACGGGGTCACCGGGTTCGTGTGCGCCGATGCCGCCGACCTCGCACCAGCCGTCGCCGCCGCCGCCACGCTCGACCGAGCGGCCTGCCGGGAGCGGGCGACGGAGCGCTTCAGCACCGAGCGGATGGTGCGGGAGCACCTCGACCTGTACCGATCGCTCGTCAGGGCGACGGGGGGCTCCGGACCCGGTCCCGGCCGAGCCATCCGTCCGGCCGCCTGATCCCTCGAGCCGGCCGTCGGCCCGAGCCGTCCCGTGGGGCGTGACCGGGCTAGCCGCCCGAGGCCGACGCCGCGTACGCGATGAACCCGTTGACGGTGCCGAGCTGCGGGTAGTCCCGCTCGGGGACGTCGATGCCCGCCGCGTCGTGCAGGCCGGTGACGAGGTTGAGGAAGTCCATCGAGTCGAGCTCGAGCTCCTCCTGGATGGGGGCGTCGTGGTCCACCTCCGCCAGGTCGACCTCCGGCGCGATGCGGTGCAGGAGCTGGGCGAGGAGCGTCCGGGCGTCGTCGGTGTTCACAGGTCCTCCGGTCGTTGCAGGAGCCGCTCGATGGCGGCCAGGAGCTTGCTGCCGGCGGCGCCGTCGCTGGCGCGGTGGTCGGCGGCCAGGGTGGCTCGCACGGTGGGGCGGACCCCGAGCATGCCGTCGACGGCCCACGGCCGGTCGACGATCCGCCCGAAGCCGACCAGCGCCACCTGCGGCGGGTAGATGACCCCGAGCACCTCGTCGGCGCCCTGCTCGCCGAGGTTGGTGACGGTGAGGGTCGGGTCGGCCATCTCCGAGGCCCGCAGCCGACCGGCCCGGGCCCGCTCCACGAGGTCCTTGAGCGCGGCCATCACCTCGTCGAGCGTGAGCTGGTCGGCGTCGTGGAGGGCGGGGGCGACGAGCCCACCTCCCCGAAGCGACACCGCGACGCCGAGGTGGACGCCCTCGGCCGCCTCGAAGCCGTCGTCGACCCAGAACCCGTTCAGGGCGGGGACCTCGCGCAGCGCGAGGGCGGTGGCCTTGAGGAGGAGGGCGGCGGGCAGGATCCGCTCGGTCACCGAGCGCTGCTCGTTCTCGGCCCGCAGCCACGTGAGGGCGGCGGACAGGTCGACGGTGGTGGCCAGGTAGTAGTGGGGGATCTCCCGCTTCGAGCGCGCCATCAGCTCGCCGATCGCATGGCGCATGGCCGCCTGCCGCTCGGCGCCGGAGCGCTCGGTGGGCCGGCCCGGCACGGCGGGGGCAGCCAGACGCTCGGCGGTCTCCGTTCTCGTCGAGCTGAGGGACGGTCTTGTTCCTTCAGCTCGACGAGAACGATCGGTGGGCTCGAGGGAGGGCGGCCGGGGACCCGGCTTCGACAGGTCCCCGGCCACGACCGCACCGCCGGGACCGGACCCGGCCACCTCGGCCAGGTCGAGGCCCGCCTCGGCCGCCATCCGCCGAGCCCGCGGCGACGAACGCACCCGACCCTCCGGCGCGGCGACCGGCTCGGCCTCGGAGGGGGCGGCTTCGATCGGCTCGGGTGCGGCTGCGCCCTCGGTCAGCGACCCGAGGCGGGCCAGGGGGGTGCCGACGGCGACCTCCTCGCCCACCGCCACGAGGAGCTCCTCGACCACGCCGTCCTCGAAGACCTCGACCTCGATGTCGGACTTCTCCGTGTCGACCACGGCCACGATGTCGCCCCGGTGGACGACGTCACCGGGCTGGACGCGCCACTCGAGGACGGTGCCGGCGTCCATGTCGGCGCCCAGCGAGGGCATCCGGAACTCACCCACCGCTGGCCCCCACGACGTGCTGAGCGGCGGCGACGACGTCGGGCACCTGGGGCAAGGCCGCCTCCTCCAGGTGCCTGGCGTAGGGGATCGGCACCTCGGCGCTGCAGACGCGGGCCACCGGGGCGTCGAGGTCGTAGAAGGCCTCCTCGGTGACGGTGGCGGCCACCTCGGCGCTCAGGCTCCCGGTGCGCCACCCCTCGTCCACCACGACGGCCCGGTGGGTGCGGGCGACCGACTCGAGCACCGTCGGCCAGTCGAGGGGCCGGAGGGTGCGCAGGTCGATCACCTCGGCCGAGATGCCCTCCGCCTCCAGCCCGTCAGCCGCGGCCAGGGCGGTGCCGAGCGTGCCGCCGTACGTGACGATGGTGAGGTCGTCCCCGGCGCGGCGGACGGCGGCCCGGTCGAGGTCCACGGGGCCGGCGTCGTCGGCCAGCTCGCCCTCCAGGTTGTAGAGCGTCCCGTGCTCGAACACGAGCACCGGGTCGGGGTCCTCCAGCGCGGTCCAGAGCATCCCCCGGGCGTCCTCCAGCGTGGCGGGGGCCACGACCCGCAGACCGGGGATGTGGGCGTACCAGCCCTCCAGGCTGTGGGAGTGCTGCGCCGCCAGCTGGCGGCCGGCCCCGGTGGTCATCCGGATCACCACCGGCACGTTGAGCTGCCCGCCGGACATGTGCAGCAAGGTGGCCGCGCCGTTCAGTATCTGGTCGAGGGCGAGCAGGCTGAAGTTGACGGTCATGACCTCGACGATCGGGCGCATCCCGCCGAGGGCGGCCCCGATGCCGGCGCCCACGAAGGCGGACTCCGACAGCGGCGTGTCCCGGATCCGGTCGGGACCGAACTCCTCCAGCAGGCCGAGGCTCACGGCGAAGCAGCCGCCGTAGGCGCCGACGTCCTCGCCCATGAGGAAGACGCGGTCGTCGCGGCGCATGGCGTCGCGCATCGCCTCGCGGAGGGCCTCCCGGTAGGTGGTCTTCACGGCGCCACCTCCTGCTCGCTCATCACGAAGCGGGTGAGGTCCTCGACCGGCTCGAACGTGCCGGCCTCGGCGAAGGCCACCGCCTCGTCCACCTCCGCGTCGGCCTCGGCCTCGATGGCGGCGAGGTCGCCCTCGCCGAGGGCGCCGTCGGCGGCCAGCCGTGCGGCGTAGGCGGGGATCGGGTCCTGCTCCCGCCAGCGGGCCACCTCCTCCTTGTCCCGGTAGCGCTCCGGGTCGTACATGGAGTGGGCCCGGAACCGGTAGGTCCGCAGCTCCAGGAAGACCGGCCCGCCGCCGGCCCGGATGTGGAGCACCGCCCGGCGGGCCGCGTCAGCGACCGCCTCCACGTCCATGCCGTCCACCGTCCAGGCCGGCATCTGGTAGGCGGAGGCCTTCGCGGCGAGGTCGGTCTCGGCCTCGGAGCGGGCCAGGGCGGTGCCCATGGCGTAGAGGTTGTTCTCGCAGCAGAACAGGACCGGCAGGTCCCACAGCGAGGCGAGGTTCATCGTCTCGTGGAACTCGCCCTCGGCCACCGCCCCCTCGCCGAAGAAGCAGGCGGTGACGCCCGGCCGTCCGAGCATCTTGTCGGCCAGCGCCAGGCCCCCCGCGACGGGGATCCCGCCGGCCACGATGGCGTTGCCGCCGTAGAACCGGCGACTGGCGTCGAAGAGGTGCATCGAGCCGCCCCGGCCGCGGCTCGTGCCCTCCACCTTGCCGAACATCTCGGCCATGATCGGCCCGGCCGGCACGCCCCGGGCCAGGGCGTGGCCGTGCTCGCGGTAGGTGGCGACGATGGCGTCGTCGGCCTCCAGGGCGGCCATGACCCCCACCGCCACCGCCTCCTCACCGATGTAGAGGTGCATGAACCCGCGGATGGACGCGGCGCTGTAGAGCTGGACGCAGCGCTCCTCGAAGCGCCGGATGCGGACCATCTCCCGCAGCAGGTGGACCCGGTGCTCGACGGAGGCGGTGGGGGCCGGAGCGGCCGGTGCGGTCATGGCGCCACCTCCAGGGTGGACAGGTCGCCTTCGGGGAGGCCCAGCTCGCGGGCCTTGAGCAGCCGGCGCATGATCTTGCCGCTGCGGGTGTGGGGCAGGGCGTCCACGACGTCGACCGAGCGGGGGGCCACGGCGGGTCCGAGCCGCTTGCGGCTGAACCCGATCAGGTCGAGCACGAGGTCCTCGCTGGCGTCCCGCCCGGGACGGAGCGTGACGAAGGCCTTGACCACCTCGCCGGCCACGTCGTCGGGGATGCCGATCACGCCTGCCTCCAGCACGGCCGGGTGCTCCATGAGGGTGCGCTCCACCTCGAAGGGGCCGATGAGGTGCCCGGCCGACTTGATGACGTCGTCGGCCCGCCCCGCGAACCACAGCCACCCGTCCTCGTCGCGGCTGGCCACGTCACCGGTCAGGTACCAGCCGCCGGCGAAGCAGCGGGCGTAGCGCTCGTCGTCGTGGAGGTAGGCCCGGAACATGGACGGCCACCCGGGCCGGAGGGCCAGCTCGCCCTCCTCCCCCGGGCCGACCGCCGAGACGGTGCCGCCGTCGGCGACCGAGGCGCGGCCGTCGTCCCCCCTGGCCAGGATGGCCACCTCGACCCCGGGGAGCGGTCGGCCCATCGAGCCGGGGTGGACCTCGCAGCCGGCCAGGTTGGCGATCATGATCCCGCCGGTCTCGGTCTGCCACCAGTTGTCGTGCACCGGGAGACCGAGGGTCTCCTGGCCCCAGACGACCGCCTCGGGGTTGAGCGGCTCGCCCACGCTGGCCACGAACCGCAGGGCGGAGAGGTCGTGGGCCCGGGCCGCGTCGGCGCCCGCTCGCATGAGCATCCGCAGCGCGGTGGGCGCCGTGTACCAGACCGTGACCCGCTGCTCCTCGAGGATCGAGTACCAGCGGTCGGCCTCGAAGTCGCACTCGTCCACGACCATCGTCACCCCGTGGGTCAGCGGGGCGATGATCCCGTAGGAGGTCCCGGTCACCCAGCCGGGGTCGGCGGTGCACCAGAACACGTCGTCGGGGTGCAGGTCGAGCGCCGTCGCGCCGGTGGCGTGGTGGGCCACGACCGCCTCGTGGACGTGGACGGCGCCCTTCGGGGCGCCGGTCGTGCCGCTCGTGAAGTGCAGGAGCGCCATGGCCTCCGGATCCGTGGGCGGGATCTCGAAGTCCGGGGACGCCGCCCCCATGACCTCGTCGAACCAGCGGGTCCCCTCCGGGGGCTCCCCCTCAGACGGGCCGACGAGCAGCACGTGCTCGAGCGATGGGAGCTCGCACCGGATCGGCGCCACCTTCTTCCGGTAGGAGGAAGGGGTGGTGACGAGCACCCGCCCGTCGCCCTTGGCCAGGCGCTGCCGGACGGGTTCGGGACCGAAGGCCGAGAACAGCGGCGAGAAGACGCTGGTGGCCTTCAGGGTGCCGAGCACCGTGACGTAGAGCTCCGGGACCCGGCCCAGCAGGGCGAAGACCCGCTCCCCCGGTCCGACGCCCAGGGCCCGCAGCCCGTTGGCGAAGCGGCTCGTCTGCTCGGCCAGCTCGGCGTAGGTGGCCTCGGTGGTGGCGCCGTCGCGCCGCAGCCAGCGGATGGCGACCTTCGTCGCCGCGGGTCCGGTCGCGTGGCGGTCGACCGCCTCGTGCGCGATGTTCAGGCCTCGCCCGTCCGGCAGCCCGTCAAGGGCGGCCCGGGCGTCAGCCCAGGAGAACGCCGCCCGGGCCGCCTCGTAGTCGGTGACGTTGGGGACGACCCCGCCGGGCCACGCCCCCTTCTCGATGGGCGCCCACCCCATCGCCGATCACCCTGCCGCTCTGGCGGCGTCGAGCAGGAGCCGGCGCTCGGCCTCGCCGACCACCTGCCGGGTCCGGTCCACGGCATCGGGGTTGACGGAGATGGACGTGATGCCGAGGCGGACGAGGTGCTCGGCGAACTCGGGCCGGTTCGACGGGGCCTGCCCGCACAGGGAGGAGGTGATGCCGGCGTCGCGGGCGGCGCCGATGATGCGGGCGATGGCGTCGAGGACGGCAGCGTCGGACTCGTCGAACAGCTCGGAGCAGACCTCGGAGTCCCGATCGACGCCGAGCATGAGCTGGGTCAGGTCGTTCGAGCCGATCGAGACGCCGTCGATGCCCATCGCCGCGTACTCGGGGATCCGGTAGACGACCGAGGGCACCTCGGCCATCACCCACCGGTGCAGGCCGCGCTGGCGGCCCAGCGGGCTGGCGTCGATGGCCTCGAGCACGGCCTCGAGCTCCCAGGTCGTCCGCACGAACGGGATCATGAGGTGGAGGTTCGGGGTCTCCTCCCGCACCCGGGCCAGCAGCTCCAGCTCGAGGGCGAAGAGCTCCGGCTCCCGGACGTACCGGAAGCAGCCCCGGTACCCGATCATCGGGTTCTCCTCCACCGGCTCGAAGGCGGCGCCGCCCTCCAGGCCCCGGAACTCGTTCGTCCGGAAGTCGATCGTCCGGTACACGACCGGCCGGGGGGCGAAGGCCCGGGTGATGCGCAGGAGGCTGCCCGACATCGCCTCGAGGAAGGCCTCACGGCCGCCCCGGGCCAGCAGCTCGCGGGGGTGCACCCCGCCGAGGGCGTCGGTGATCATGAACTCGGCCCGCAGGAGGCCCACGCCGTGGACCGGCTGGGCCGCCACCGCCTCGGCGTGGTCGGCCATGGCCAGGTTCACGTAGATGCGGGTGGCGAGCGGCTCGAGGGACGGGGCGGCGGCCGTCGCCTGGGCGGCGACAGCCGGGGTGGCCGGCCGCACGTCGCCCTCCAGGATCGTCCCCCGCGCGCCGTCGACCGTGACCACCTCGCCGTCGCGCAGCGTGGTGGTGGCGGTGCGGGCCCCGACCACGCACGGGACGCCGAGCTCGCGCGACACGATGGCGGCGTGGCAGGTCATGCCGCCGCCGTCGGTCACCACAGCCGCCGCCCGGCGGATGGTGGGCACCCAGTCGGGGTTGGTCATGGGGGCGACGAGGACCTCACCCCGCTGCAGCTGGTGGCCCTCCTTGGGGGACATCAGCACCCGTACGGCGCCGCTGGCCACCCCGGTCGAGGCGGCCAGGCCCTGGAGCAGGACGCGCCCAGCAGGCGCCACCGCCCCGGCCGGGCGGACCGGTCCGAGCGTCGTGATGGGCCGGGACTGGACGAGGTAGGTGTCGGCCCCCTGGATGGCCCACTCGACGTCCTGGGGTTCGCCGTAGTGGGCCTCGACCTGCAGCCCCAGCCGGGCCAGGGCGAGGACCTCGTCGTCGGTGAGGACCCGAGCGGCACCCTCCTCGGGGCTGAGGTCGTGGCGCTCGACCTCGCCGTCCTGGGTGCCGTCGAGGCGATGGGTCTGGTGGCCGACACGGGTCGACACGAGCCGGGGACCGTCCTTGGCCACGACGTAGGTGTCGGGTTCCACCTGGCCGGAGACGACGACCTCGCCGAGGCCGAAGGCGGCCTCGATGACCATCCGGTCGCGGTCGCCCGTGGAGGGGTCGGCGCAGAAGAGGACGCCGGAGCGGTCCGACGCCACCATCTTCTGCACGACCACGGCGATGACCGGCTCCTCGTCGAGGCCCTGGCTGGCCCGGTACGAGATGACCCGCTCCCCGTAGAGGGAGGCCCAGCAGTCGACCAGCCGGGCGAGGACGGCGTCGTCCCCGACCACGTTGGCGTAGGTCTCGTGCATCCCGGCGAAGGACGTCCCCGCCGTGTCCTCGGCCGTGGCCGAGGAGCGCACCGCCACCGGGACGGCGTCGCCCATCCGGTGGTACGCGTGGAGCACGGCCGCGGCGAGGGTCGGCGAGACGCCCGCCTTGCGGACCAGCGCCCGCAGCTCCTCGGCCGAGGCGGCCAGGGAGGCCGGGTCGTCCGAGGACGCGCGCGCGTCCGCGAACCGCTCCTGCAGGTCGGCCCGGACCCCGCCGTCGTCCATGGCCTGCCGGAAGGCGTCCGCGGTGACGACGAAGCCGGGTGGCACCGGCAGCCCGGCGCCGGCCATCTCTCCGAGGTTGGCCCCCTTGCCTCCGACCGTCGCCACGTCGGCCGAGCCGAGGTCCTCGAACCAGGAGACGAGGGCGGCCGCCATCAGGTCGTCGCCTCCCCCTCGGCGCCAGCGCTGAACTCGAGGAAGGCCTCCCACGCCCGGGGGGCGTAGACGGAGGCGGTCCCACCGTCCATGAGGAGCGCCACGCCGAGCAGCTCGGCGATCTGCGCCCTGGTGGCGCCGGCTCGGGCGGCACCCTTCGCGTGGTAGGCGATGCAGCCGTCGCAGCGCTTCACCACCGAGATGGCGAGGGCCACGCCCTCCTTGACCGCCGTCGACAGCTCGCCCTCCGCGAGGGCGGCGGCGTGCATCGACGCGAAGCCGCTCATCACGTCCGGGATCTGCCGCCGCAGCTCCTTCGACGGGGCGCGCAGGTCGTCCAGGACCTGGTGGTGGTGCTCCATGGCGCTTCCCTTCTGCCGGAACAGGTCCAGTGTCCGGCCCCCGCCGGTCGCGGGGCAGGGTCGAAGGTCCCCGATCGACGCGGCCAACGTCGCCGCCGAGCCCCCTGTGG
>Ga0190269_10001635_pt1 | contig 10625 bp, 8 predicted proteins | sample Popmic249IS_FD_133749 | JGI IMG/M metagenome (GOLD analysis project Ga0190269, IMG submission 133749) | Populus adjacent soil microbial communities from riparian zone of Blue River, Arizona, USA - 249 IS | ecosystem: Environmental > Terrestrial > Soil > Riparian zone | place: USA: Arizona... | reverse complement strand
CCTTGGAAACCAAATGCAACGAGGTCTTCTATCGCACTGTCTAGCCCGAGTTGGGCACGCGTCTGCAGCGCAATCGCGCGTACAAAGCCTTCATACTCTTTCACGAACTGGTCGTCTTCTCGCATGACAGGTACGATCCGCTAAGTTCGAGCCTTACACATTGTTGCAAGCGACGTCAACGGATGCCGCTAAAACGCGGGCATTCCTGCCCGACATGACTGTGCATATGAGCACGCAGCCCGCTAGGCACTTTTCCATAGCTTCGCACCTAGCAGACGAGTAGAAGGCATACGGTGCCCGCCGCTGACCGTCCGACTCGACCGCCACTCGCTAAAGCCTCTGAAGGTCCAGTGGGTGCATTCGGCGCGTTGCTAGCGGCGGCCATCGAGGATCCGTCGACCGCGCGCGGTCTCGCGCTCGCGTACGCTTCACTCGAAACACGCCACCGCATCCAGATCATCGACGCTATCGTCAGCGACTCCGCCGTTGAAGGCATTGGTGCGTCAGGTGTGCTCGCTTCACTTTTGCCGGTGGAAGAAGACCTGGAAGTCGCACGTCGCATCGCGGAAGCCATGTCTGTCGCCGGCGATCGCGGTGTACGTACCGTGCTCCGCACGCGCGCATACCTTGCGGGCGATGAGCTTGACGGTGGCGTGGTGTTAGTTCGACCTTTGCACGGTGCGTTTGTTGAAGTGCTCGCGTTAGCTTGGAACCAAGCGGCCGGCATCACGCACACTGCATTCGAGCCGATGGCGCACCACGAGCGGGCGCGCACTGCCGAACAAGCGCTGCCGTCACAGCTTCGTTTCGAGGAGATGCCGGTCGCGTTTGCCATCGATGCTGTGACCACAGTGTTGTGGAATCACCGCCGTTTGCACGGATCTTTGCCACAGCCGGTCGAGCATTTTGCCGACATGTTTACCATCGATCCGGCAACAGCAGCGGTGAGCGCGTTAGAGCCGAAGAGGTAAGTGACACGCTGTGACCGACACAGCGTGCGCGGGGCGGCAGCGCGAGTCCTGCGCTTACTAAGTCTGGTCTGGGGGCGGAATCGATGACGCTGACGGCGTCCGCAGCGCGACGCGACCGATTCTGCGACGCCGCATGTCTTCTACGGTGGCTTCATGATTGCCGATGCGGACGCGATCGCCTGGATGCGCGAGTCGACCCAGTTGCGCGATGATGTAGCCGCCGACCGTGTCGCCGCTGAGCTTGGTTTGCGTGTCGAGGCCTTCGATGGGCAAGTCGCCGAGCGGAACAGTACCGTCGACTAACAACGTGCCGTCGTCACGCATTTGTACCGCGGGTGGCTCGGCGTCGAGCTCGTCTTGGATGTCACCCACCAGCTCTTCCACGACGTCTTCGATGGTTACGAGACCGCTCGTCCCACCGTATTCATCGACCACGATCGCGAGCGGGATGCGCGTGCGCTGGAACTGACTGAGCAGCTCGCCCACCTCACACGACTCCGGAACAAACAACACGTCACGCTTGAGCGCGCGCAAGCCACCTTTAGGTAGGCTGCGTGTTAGCAACATGTCCTTAACGTAGACATAACCGATGATGTGATCGGGGTCTCCGTCTTCACTGACGGGGTAGCGGCTGAAGCCCGACTTACGAATCTGATCCAGCCACTGCTCGTGGCTCTGCATGAGCGACAGCATGTACATGTCGACGCGTGGCACCATCAGCGCACGCACCGGCCGGTCTGTGGATCGCAACACGCGATCGAGCAGCTCGCGCTTCATGCGCTCGGCGTCGTCGGCGAAGGATGCGTGGATGATCAAGCGCAGCTCCTCCGGTGACAGACGCTCGGGGGCCTCGGGCTTGTCCGAGACACCCGTGCGTCGCACGAGCGCGTTCGACAGTGCGTTGAGCGCACGGAGCGGCGGGTTCATCAACCAGTAAAACACCAACATCGGCGTCGCGGTTAAGCGGGCCACCGACTCCGGTCGCAAGATCGCGAGCGACTTCGGTACGAGCTCGCCGACGACGATGTGCAACAGGCTGAGCACGATGAAGCCAATGGCGGCAGAGGTGCCGTGCACGGCACCTTCGCTCAGGCCGAGCGACTCCAGCGGATCCTTCAAGAGCGTCGCGATCGCCGGCTCACCGAGCCAGCCGAGCGCGAGCGATGCCAGCGTGATGCCGAGCTGCGTGGCGGTCAGGAACGCATCGAGCTGCTTCGTGATGCGTAGCGCGCGCAGCGCCGCGCGATCACCCGAGCGCGCGCGCGCCTCCAGCGCGGTGGGGCGTACCCGCGCCATGGCGAACTCTGCTGCTACGAAGAAGGCGTTCGCCAATACACAGAGCAGCGCGAGGAGGAGCGCTAACAGGTCGCCCCCTCTCGCCGCGCCAACTGTGGGTCACGCTCGGAACAGTCAAACGGCTTAGTCGCAGACGAGAGAAACACGGGTAGTTGCGCGAGCGACAGCCCGCCCTTCAGCGCTTGTGCGCAGGCAGGGTGCTCAGTGCGATTCGAGTCGCGGGATACGTTCCCGACGTGCTGGGAGCTGTGGTCTCCCCTTCTAACGCTGCCATCGCCGCGCACGCGCGCTCCATTCCGACCTCGATCGCGGCTTCTCGTACCATGCTTCGCGCCACGCGTGCCAGACGCATGCATGTGACTTTATCGAGATCCATTTCGCGTTCCAGGAATGATTCAAAGGATCCATAGCCTTTGACCTCATAGAGTTTTTCTTCCCGGATCCGGTCGAGCTGCGTCCCCACGTCGAAGAAGTTCTTCTGGAGCCCGCGCTTCAGCGTTTTGATCTGCGCTGTCGCATTGTTGAGCGCAGAGAAGCGTGCTTTCAGGTGATCGGTCTTCGATACCGCCGCACCGTGCTCGCTACCTTGCAATCTGGCGGGCTCCACCCGCGGAGGAACCGACAGCATGCTGTTCGCCGCGTTGGGCGGACGAGAGGAGACGCGCTCCTTCTTGGCCGGTGCCACCGCCTTGATCTTGGTGGCGGACTTCGGTGGAGCCGAAGAGCGTGTCTTCGCCTTGGACCGCCCTGCATTGGCGGCGCGTTTTACTCCAGCCTTTTCCATAGCTTTGCCATGCTTCCCCAATTTCCTGGGCGCTCCCGGCGCGACCGGAGGTCGCCGAACACGAAGACGTCGGAAATCGCGTTGAGTCTATGGCCAGCCTTAACACCATTTGATGGCGTTGTAAAGTTCTTCGATATCGCGAAACGTGGGTGATTGTAGTTTCCTATTGCGCGAAGCCCCCGAAAGCCTCGCGTATTCTCGCCGTCAGCTCGTCGTAAGTATTCAAAGAGGGAAACTGCGGGAACTGCTGCGTAATGGTCGCCGGAGCGTGGAAGAAGAGCCCCACGTCCGCAGCACCCAGCATGCTGGTGTCATTGTAGGAATCGCCCGCTGCGACGATGTGAAAATTCAACTGCTTGAGGGCTTCGACCGCGCGCCGCTTCGGGTCTTTCTGGCGCAGCTGGTACCCGGTGATCTGCCCGTTGGGAGCGACCTTGAGCCGGTGGCAGAACAGCGTCGGCAGCTCGAGCTTCCGCATGAAAGGCATCGCAAACTCGTAGAACGTATCGGAGAGGATAATGAGCTGCGCTTCCTGTCGAATCGCGTGCAAGAACTCGGTCGCGCCGGGCAAGGGGTCCATGGTGGAGATCACCTCCTGGATCTCGGGCAGCCCGAGCTTATGCTCCGCCAAGATCTTGATCCGTCCCTGCATCAGCTGGTCGTAGTCCGGGACTTCCCGGGTGGTTAGGCGCAGGGCGTCGATGCCGGTCTTCTCGGCAAAGCTCACCCAAATTTCCGGGATCAGAACGCCTTCCAGGTCGAGGCAGAGCACATGCATGAGGGATCTCCAAACAGTGAGGGCGCCAGCACGCGTCAGCCGCGTACGGCGCCCTTAGTTCTAAGGATGACTGTTCTCAGTCTTCGGTGTCGGGGGCGTTGCTGCTGTGAAAGTTGTCCTCGTCATCGTCGCTCTTCGGTGTATCGAGGAGCGATCCGTCGGGGGCATCGCGGCGCACAATGAAGCTCTTGTGCGATGCGACTTCATTGCTCTCACGGGCGACCACCGTGACGAAGTTGGTGCCAGGGCGCAACGGCAAAGTGGCCTCGAACTTCTGGCGCGTGGGGTCGGTGGCGCCGCGGTTGCTCTGGTAGTGGACCTTGCGCGAGCCGACGAAGATGTAGACGTCGCGGACGCGCGTGTCGTCGGTCGCGCTGCCTTGCACCTTGAGTGAGTCGTGGCGTGTGGTCAGCGTGTTGCCGTAGTTCACATCGAGCTTGGGCGGCATGTGCGCGAGCACATCGATCAGCTTGCCCTTGGTGCCTTCCGCAGGACCAGCGACAGAGGCCTTCTTGATCCAGCCGGGTCGACCGTCGCCGAGGTCGAGGCGAATGAACCCATTCACCGCGGCTTGCGCGTTGAGCGACAACGCGCCTCCGCTCACGCGTGCGACGATGCGCGAGTCCTCTGCGGGACGCTCGTAGATCGACGCGCCGTCAGCCACGTTCAGGACGCCAGAGCTCGGTGCGAAGTCGGTGAACGCGGCTTGACGCACGGGCAGCTTGAGCTTCTCGCCCGCGGACTCGCGCAGCACCGTGTCGCCGATAGACACTTCGAGCTTGGCCTCGGGCTCGCTGAACTCCGGCATCACCTCGAAGGTGAACGCGACGACGTGCTCCGCGCCGGGCTTGAGCTCGCCGACCTGGAAGCGACCTGCGTGCAACAAGAGGCCTGGTCCGCTCAAGTTGCGGAGGTTCGCGACGGTCTCCTCGCTGCTGCCTTGGCCGACGTTCTTCACGCGCAGGTAGACCGTCGCCAGCTCACCGCGCTGGAGCTCGCCGTCGCCATTGCCGCGACCGTTGTCTGCGACATGCACGGTGTACGCGAACGCAGGCACCGGCCGTGCTTGCACGCGCACGCGCACTTCGGAGTTGGCTGGTGGATGACCGTGCGCGTCTTCGAACTGGATACGGATGCCGTCCGCGCGGTCGGGCAGGTTCTTCGGCAAGAGACACTCGCGTTTGCCGTTGTTCTCGCTCTTGCAGATGCCGAGCGTCGTGCTCCAGCTGCGGCTCTCGCCGGGCATCAGCTTGCCGAACACGAGCTCGCGGTCCGAGAACAAGCGGTTGTCGCTCTTGGTCACGGCGCGCAGCTGGTAGACCGGCACCTTGCCTTTGTTCGTCGCTTTGACGCGCAGCTCGAACGTCTCGCCGGCTTTCGCGATGTTCTCCGGACGATCGGTCGTCGCTTCGACGGCGATCTCGGTCGGGCCTTCGTCCTTGCCGACGCTCCAGTCGACGCCGAGCTTCTTGAGGTCGGCAACCGCGTGCGCCAGCTCGCGCGCGCGCATCTCTTCGATGACGGGCGCACCCTCGCGGATCAGCTCACGCCGTCCGCTGCGCGTGGCTTTTGCCAGCAGCCCGCGCGAGAACTGGATCAAGAACTCGTTCTCTTTCTCGTTCTCTTCGACGTCGTCGGGGCTGGCTTCACGCAAGCGTTGCCGGGTCTCTTCCGGTAGGTAGTAGCGCAAGACGATCTCGGGCTTTTGCTGATCGCGCGCTTGATCGTGCGTGAGGTGCGCGTGCAGGTCGGCTTCGCGCAGGTACTCGTTGTTGACCGTGAGATCCATGTCGACGGGATCGACCGTCATCGGCTCGATCTCGATGTCTGGCACGATGCCGACGCTCTGGATCGAGACGTCACCCGGCGTCAGGTACTGCGCGATCGTGAGCTTGAGGGCCCAGCCATCGCTGTCGTCGTTGTAGAGCACCTGCACGGAGCCCTTGCCAAACGTGCGCTCGCCGACGACCACCGCACGATCGTGGTTCTTGAGCGCGCCTGCGACGATCTCGCTCGCGGAAGCGCTGCCGCCGTTGGCGAGCACGATCATCGGATAGTCCGGCTCGGTGCCGTCGCTGTGCGCGAGCTTGCGTTCGCTCTTCTCCGGATCGTTCGATGACGTCGTGACGATCGTGCCGCGCGACAAGAACATGTCTGCGACGCACACCGCTTGCTGCAGCAACCCACCCGGGTTGTCGCGCAGGTCGAGCACGAGGCCGCGCAGGTTCTGAGTGTGCAGGCGCTGCAGCGCGTTCTGCAGATCATCGCAAGTGTTCGACTGGAAGCTCTTGAGGCGAATGACGCCGATGCCGCCATCCAGCATGCGCGACTCGATCGACTCGATGTGGATCACCGCACGTACGAGGTCGAAGCGCTTCGGCTTGGGCCAGCCCTTCGGACCTTCGCGCACGACCCACACGGTGACCGGTGAGCCCGGAGCACCACGCAGCCGAGACACCGCCTCCTCGAGCGGCATGTTCAGCGTGGATTCGTCGTTGATGTTGGTGATCCGGTCGCCGCGCTTGAGCCCAGCCAAGTAGGCCGGCGTGCCCTCCATCGGGCGGATCACGGTGAGCTGGCCGTCGCGGATCGAGATCACGATGCCGAGCCCGCCGAACTCACCTTTGGTGCTCAGCTGCATCTCGGAGTACTCGTCCGGCTCGAGCAGGACCGAGTGCGGATCGAGTGTGCGCAGCATGCCGTTGATGGCTGCATACTCGACCTCGCGCAGCTTCACGTCTTCGTCGGACTGCAGCTTGTCCTGGAGGAACTTGAAGACCTCTTGAAAGCGCCAGGTCAGCGCCCACGGCGACTCGACGTCGTCGGCGCGGAACTGCTGCTCTTCGTTGTTGACCTGGATCTTGAAGCTCTGCTGGTTCTGCTCGTAGTGCACGATCACCGGAGCGACCGCACGCTGAATGGCGTTCAGGCCCGCGGACAGCATCGTGTGGTACGAGATGCGCTGCGGCTCGACGTAGTTCTGGTTGACCTTCGCGATCACCGTCTTCAGCACGCGCACTTGCGACAAGTCGTAGGGCAAGCGCTTTTTCGCTGCTTGCGCGCGTGGGGAGCTATCGATGTCGAAGTCGAGGGCGTTGTGGCGCGGCCACACGAAGGTGACGCAGAACGCAGCAGCAAGCGCGACAGCGACGAGAATGAATCGAAACCAGCGTGTCATCGAGCTTTTCGGATCATAGCAGCCGGGTTGGCAGCGGTTAGGCCTTTTTTCGACGTAGCGGTACCAGCTCGGGGGCAGGGGGCTCCGGCTGGATCGTGACGTGGTTAAGCCCGTGTAAGTAGCTCAAGCGGTCGCCTACCCGCTTGGCGACGTCAGTGCCATGCGCAGCTGGGGTCAGGACGACGTGGGCCGTAAGCATAGGCTCGCCAGGGGTCAACGCCCAGACGTGAAGGTCGTGGACCGCCGAGACACCCGGCGTCTCGAGGATGGTTCGCTCGAGCGCAGCGACGTCGACCTCGGAGGGCGTGCCTTCCATCAACACGTCGGACGCTTCGCGCATCAAGCGCACGGAGCCGAAGCCCAACACGACCGAGATCAGCAGTGATGCGATCGGGTCGGCGCTAGGATAGCCCAGCTTTACGAACACACCGGCGCTGATCGCTGCGACGGAACCCAGCGCATCACCCAGCACGTGCAGCAGCGCCGACCGCACGTTCAAGTCGTGCGCGTGTCCGCGCGACAGCATCAACGCGGAGACCAAGTTGAGCACGAGGCCGAGCGCTGCGGTGTAGAGGAGGCCATCACCTTCCACGCCGACGGGGGCTTGGATGCGCCGGAACGCTTCGACCAAGATGAACAGCGAGATGCCGAGCATCGTGGCGGCGTTCGCCAGTGCGCCGAGCACTTCGGCGCGACGATAGCCGTACGTCATGTTGCGCGAGCGCGGTCGCTGTCCGATGCGTGCGACGATCAGCGAGAGTGCGAGCGCGCCTGAGTCCGTCACCATGTGTCCGGCATCCGCGAGCAGCGCGAGGCTTCCGGTCCACAAGCCCATCCCCGCTTCCACCGCGCTGTAGGCAAGCGTCAATCCGAGCGCAGCCCCCAAAGCGCCCGTAGAACCCCCGTGCCCATGCCCATGCCCATGCCCGTGCCCGCCTCGAGCAATCCTTACGTGTGCATGGTCATGGTCGTGAGCGTGGTCGTGCCCATGCTCCCCGTGATCAACCTCTCCATCGCCATCGCGCACGCCCTGAGCTTGAAACCGCGGCTCCATCTGGACAAGGCCAAGTTCTCGCCAACCGCACCGCCTGACAAGAGAAACCCGCCAGCGCAGCCGCCAACGGCCGGCCTTCTGGCGCGGGCTGGCGATCCAGTTGCTGGCATGGTTGAAACAACGCAGGATGCGCGCGCCGTGTCCATCGGCCACGCCTACAAAGCCCCCAAGAGCGCCATGGTAGCCAGACAAGTCCCCACAGGCAGCATCCCGACCGCAGTCCTGGAGCTGTGTAAGCGCATCCAGGCAGGAGGTTTTCGGGCGTGGGTCGTCGGAGGCAGCCTGCGCGACACCTTGATCGGGCGCAGCCCGGAAGACTGGGATCTCGCGACCTCCGCGCTGCCCCAGGACCTCATGCGTCTGTTCAAGCGTGTGATTCCGACCGGGATCGAGCATGGCACCGTGACCGTGCTCTGGGCCGACAAGCCTTACGAGATCACGACGCTGCGGGGCGAAGGCGCGTACTCCGACAGTCGCAGGCCCGATCAGGTGTTCTTCGTGAAGAACATCGAGGATGACTTGGCGCGACGCGACTTCACCGTCAACGCCGTCGCCTACGATCCGCTGGAAGATCGATTGATCGACCCGTTCGGCGGCTTGTCGGATATGGAGCAGTCGCGACTGCGCACTGTGGGAAAGCCCGAAGAGCGCTTCTCCGAAGATGGGCTGCGCGTGCTGCGTGCCGCGCGCTTCGTCGCGAGCTTGGGCTTCAGCTTGGAGGAAGGCACGTTGGCTGCCATTCCGAGCGCGCTTGCGTCGTTCGAGCGCGTGTCGAAAGAGCGCGTGCGCGACGAGTGGCTCAAGATCATGCGTGCCGGTAAGCCGTCGCGCGCGTTCGAGATCATGCGCAGCTCAGGGATCCTCGGCATCAGCTGCCCCGATCTGATGGAGCAAGTCGGTTGCGAGCAGAATAAATATCACGCCTACGACGTCTGGGGCCACTCGATGGCATGTCTGGACGCGAGCGAAGCCCAGCCGCTGCCGCGCATGGCGGCGCTCCTGCACGACTTAGGCAAGCCGCGCACGCGCGCGTTCTCCGACAAGACGCACGACTACACGTTCTACCACCACGAGGCCGTCGGTGCGGACATGGCCGACGAGTGGCTGCGCGCCTATCGCTTCTCGAACGAGGAGCGCAAGCACATCGTGCACCTCGTGCGTCATCACTTGATCTGTTACTCCAGCGAGTGGTCGGACGCTGCGGTGCGGCGGTTCGTGCGGCGCGTCGGGTTGGATCAGCTGGAGCCACTGCTCGCGCTCGGCCGTGCAGACACCCTCGCGAAAGGCAGGCCGGTGGAAGCCGAGCTCGCGCTGCTCGACGAGCTGAGCGCGCGCGTGCAGGACAGCGTCGCGAAGGGCGCTGCATTCGGCACGCGCGACCTGGCGGTGACCGGTCACGATGTGATGAAGACGCTCGGCGTGCGGCCTGGACCGATCATCGGCAAGGTGCTCGAGCGGCTGCTGGAGCGCGTGCTGGAAGATCCCGCGCTGAACCAGCGCGAGGTGCTCTTGCCGTTGATCGAGAGCTGTGCCCGCGAGGAGGCGGCCACGTGACGGGTCTCGCGCGTTGCGACCTGCACTGTCACTACCTGCCCGGGGTGGACGACGGTGTGCGCACGCTGCAAGAAGGTGTCGCGCTGTGTCGCGGGCTCAAGGCGCTCGGCTACAGCACAGTCGTCGCGACGCCGCACATCCGGCCGGGCATGTTCGACAATCGGAAGCCGCAGCTGGAAGCGGCATTCGCCGAGCTATGTGACGCGACGCGTGCGGAGCCGGGTCTGCCGGAGCTCGGGCTCGCGGCCGAGCATTTCTGCGATGATATGTTCTTCGGCCTGCTCGAACGCGGCGCAGCGCTGCCGTACCCCGGCGGCCACGCTGCGCTCATCGAGTTCGCGGCCGATCGCATGCCGCTGCGAATCTCCGAGCAGTTCTTTCGCATGCAAGTGCGCGGCGTGCGCCCGGTGATCGCACATCCGGAGCGCTACTCGCCTGTGTGGAAGGACGATGAGGTGCTGCGCGCGTTGATCGAGCGCGGCGCGGTGGCGCTGCTCGACCTGATGGCGTTGATCGGCAAATACGGGCGCAGGCCGCAGCGCTGCGCAGAGGACCTGCTCGATCAAGATCTGTACTTCGCTGCGTGCAGCGACAGTCACAAGCCCGAGGACCTCGATGGCGTGGAGCGGGGCATCGCGCGCTTGATCGAGCTGGTCGGACCGGAGTATGCCGAGCTGCTGCTCTCGGATCGGCCTCGGCAGATCCTGGCAGGAACCGTGCAGGACTAATGGCGCCCTCTGCTTCCCCGAAAGCACTCGCCTCGAGTGAGCTCCCGAACGCTCCCAAGCTGGGCTCTCAGCTGATCGCCCGCGCGCTGATCTCGATCGCGCTCGGTGCGCTGTTTGCTTGGCTTGCCGCTCGTGGCGGCGTGCCGCTCTTGCCCTCGAAGCAGGCACTCGCGCGCGTGTCGCTGTGGGCGGCGCCGGGCTACCTCGCGTCGCTCGTGCTCGTGCACTGGCTGCGCGCGAGTCGCTGGCGCTTTCTGATCGCGCCCGTGAAAGAAGTGCCTT
>Ga0190269_10001634_pt1 | contig 10628 bp, 7 predicted proteins | sample Popmic249IS_FD_133749 | JGI IMG/M metagenome (GOLD analysis project Ga0190269, IMG submission 133749) | Populus adjacent soil microbial communities from riparian zone of Blue River, Arizona, USA - 249 IS | ecosystem: Environmental > Terrestrial > Soil > Riparian zone | place: USA: Arizona... | reverse complement strand
GCCACAGCACACCCGGGCCTGTCTCTTGCGCCGGTGGGAAGTCTTCGTGGATGGTCCAGAAGAAGAAGTATCCGAACACCAGGCTCGCAAAGGCAGCGAGGTCCGCGAGCATCGTGATGAACATGCCCCAATAGCCGACGGAGCCCGAGCCCGACGCGTACAGCGGCAACGAGAGCCCTAGGCCGACGTCTTTTTCGGGTTTCTCTGGCAGGTGTGCCGTGCCGGTCCAGAGCCAGTACCAGAAGACGCCGATGGCTGCAGCCAGGCTCAAGAGCGCGGGCCACCACAGGTGAAATGTGCCGAAGATGAAGAAGCCGCCCGTCGTCAACGCTGCGATGATTGTCATGGACGTGTTGCCAGGCAGGCGCTGGCACTGCAGGGGTCGAGCGTCGATGGCCGAGGTCACGATGGTCTCGCGCCGGCCTTCTTCGGCGTCCGGCAGGTAGAAGCGGCCCTCGTCGATGTCGCGCAGGAAGTTCGGTTGATCCCAGAGCGGATAGCGGCTGTCGATCTCCGGGATCGAGCGGATGCCCCAATCTTCGCCTGGCATCTCTTGCACCCACTCCAAGGTGCCCGCGTTCCAGGGATTGCGCGCCGCCAACGGCTGCTTTTTCTTCGGGCGCAGCACATCGATCGCAACGACAGCGATGCCCGCCGCGAGGATGAACGCGCCGATGGTCGAGGTCAGGTTGAGGCCACTCACCCCGAGCTCTGCGGGGTACGTGAAAACGCGCCGCGGCATGCCGCGCAAGCCTGACAAGTGCATCGGCATGAACGCGACATTGAAGCCGACGAACACCAGCCAAAAGGCGACCTTGCCGAGGCGATCGGACAGCTTCTTGCCGTCGACGAGCGGGAAGAAATAGTAGAGCCCCGCGAGGATCGGGAAGACTGCGCCGCCGATCAGCACGTAGTGAAAGTGTGCGACCACGAAGAAGCTGTCGTGCGCTTGGAAGTCGAAGCTCGCGATCGCGACCATCACGCCGGTGAGCCCACCGAGCACGAACACCGCGAGCCCACCCACGATGAACAAGATCGGTGTAGAGCGCACCACGCGGCCCGCGAGCAGTGTCGCGATGAAGCAGAAGAACTGCACGCCGGTGGGGATCGCGACGGCTGCTGAAGCCGCGGAGAAGATGCCGAGAGAGATGCCCGGCAGCCCCGTCGTGTACATGTGGTGCACCCACAGCCCGAAGCTCAGAAAGCCCGTGCCGATCGCGGCGAGCACGACCCAGCCGTAGCCGACGATCGGTGTGCGCGCGAAGGTCGGCACGATCATCGCGATCAATGCGATCGAAGGCAGGAAGATGATGTAGACCTCGGGGTGACCGAACAGCCAGAACAAGTGCTGCCAGAGCAGCGGATCGCCGCCGCGCGTCGGATCGAAGAACGGCCACGAGAATGCGCGCTCCACTTCGAGCAACAAGCTGCCCGCGATCAACGGCGGAAACGCGAACAGGATCATCGCAGCCGCGACCAGCACGTACCACGCGTACAGGGGCATCAAGTTGACGCGCATGCCAGGCGGCCGGCACTTCAGCACGCCCACGATCATCTCGACGGCCGCGGCGATCGCCGCCACCTCGATGAAGGAAAAGCCGAGCAGCCACATGTCCGCGCCGATGCCAGGCTGGTAGCGCGAGGTGAGCGGCGGGTACATGAACCAGCCGCCGCTAGGAGCGGCGTTGAAGAACAGCGAGCCGCACAAGAAGATGCCGCCGAGCACGAAGCACCAGAAGCCGAACGCGGACAGGCGCGGGAAGGGCAGGTCGCGCGCGCCGAGCATCTGCGGCAGGAGCAGCACGGCGATCGCCTCGAAGATCGGGATCGCAAACAGGAACATCATCACCGAGCCGTGCACGGTGAAGATCTGATTGTAGAGCTCCGGCGACACGACGCGGTTGCCAGGCTGCGCCAGCTGCAAGCGCATGATCAGCGCGAGCACACCCGCATACAAAAAGAACACGAGCGTCATCGCCGTGTACCACAGGCCAACTTGCGTATTGTTGACCGAGGTGAAGTACGCCATGCCTTCCGGCGTCTTCCAGGCTTTGCGTAGGCGAGCGGCTTGTGCGCGGATCAGTGACTCGGGAGGCCGCTCGGGCAGCGGCTCCGGGTCGCCAGGCGCTGTCGGTGGTCGCTCTGCTTCTGCGGTCACTGCAGCGCCTCCAGATAGGCTCCGAGCGCGCGCAGATCCTCTGCGGGGAGCATGCTGTAGTGCGGCATACCCGTCTCGGGCTTGAGTTGATCGAGCTCCGCGAGCCAGGTCGCGAACTGTTCGGGCTCGTTGCGTAACGTGCCCGCACCCACGGTCAGGCGGCTGCCAACGTGCGTGAGATCCGGGCCGACCACCCCGCGCGAGCTCGTGCCGCGGACTGTGTGACATGCCCCGCACCCGTTCTGCACGAACAGCTCGCCGCCGCGCACAGCGGCGGGATCTGCGGGGGCGCGCGCGGGCTCGGCCTCACGCTCCAGCCATGCCGCATACTCCGCAGGCTCGTGCACGACCACGCGCAGCGCCATCCACGCGTGCGACGTTCCGCAGTACTCCGCGCACACGCCGCGCAGCACGCCTGTGCGCGTCGGAAACAAGCGCAGGTGCGTGGTGCGACCCGGGATCATGTCCATCTTGCCCGCGAGCGCGGGCACCCAGAAGGAATGGATCACATCGCGCGCGTGCAGCTCCAGCTGCGTGTGCTGTCCCACCGGCAAGTGCAGCTCGTTCGCAAGCTCGACCTCGCGTTTGTTCGCGCCCACGCCGAGGTAGTGCACCCGCCAGAAGTACTGCTCTCCGATGACACGGATCTGCTGACTGCCGGGCGGCGCAGCCGAGAGCAGCGGAGGCAACATCGCGAGGCCATACGCCAGCAAGAGCGCGAGCACGACGGTCGGCAAGACCACGCCTCCGCCGATGATCAGCCAGCGCCCCTGGCGCGCGCTCGCCGCGGTCGGCTCGCGAAAGGTGGCGATCAATGTGATCGCGACGACGGCGACCCAGATCACGGTCGCGCCGATCGTCATCTGCCAGAACAGCGCGGAGATCGACTCCGCCGCTTCGCCTCTCGGCTCGAGCGCGGACTGATCGCCAGCACATCCCAGCAGCCAACAGCACAGCCCCCACGCACCAGCTCGCTGTCGCGCTGAGATGGTCACGCGCTCCTACCTTGCACGCCATCAAACATGGCTTGCCGCCCAAGCACGGAGCGTACCGAACGTGCCGTGTTGTGCTGGAGCGTGGCGCGCCGTGGCAGTAGGCACTGGGTCAATCGCGTTGGCCTCAGTGTGGATTAATGCCCCTGCCGAGATGTGTTCTGCCATGGCTTTTCGGGCGCCTGCGTATCCTTGGCGTTGGCTCGATCGTTGGTTGGGTATGGACTCCTCCGATGACGGGCTCTCCGGGCTCAGCGAGGCCGTACAGGGCTCGTGGCATCGCTTCCTCGATATCTACGAGCCCCTGCGCCCCGAGCTGTACCGCTACTGCCGCTATCTCACGCGCACTGCTTGGGATGCCGAGGACCTGGTGCAGGACACGTTAGCGCGAGCATTTGTCACCCTCGGGAAGCTGTACAGCCCGCCGCCCAACCCACGCGCGTGGATGTTTCGGGTCGCGTCGAATCTATGGATCGATCGCATGCGCGGTGCGCGCGAGGTGCTCGGCGTCGCGCCAGACCAGCCGGAGCAAGCAGCGCCGCCTACACCCAATGTGGATCGCGGCGCTGCCAGCACATTGATCGGCAGCCTCGCGCCGCGGGAGCGCGCCGCGGTGGTGCTGAAGGATGTCTTTGGACTGAGCCTCGACGAAGTGGCTGAAGCGCTCTCGACCAGTGCCGGCGCGATCAAAGCCGCTCTCCATCGCGGCCGCGGCAAGCTGCAAGACACGACCGCGCAGAGCCCGCAGCCAGTGGCGGCGCCCGTGCTGGACGCTTTTTGCGACGCGTTCAACGCGCGTGATCTCCAGCGCCTGACTGCGCTGCTGCTGGACACTTCGGTCGTCGAAGTCGTTGGCGCAGCCACCGAATACGGTCCGGATGCGGCGAGCGATCCCGAGACCGGCTCTTTCGCAGGCTTTTTATCCTCGATCGCGCGCGCTGATCGCGGCGGCGTGGACGCGCGCTACCTCGGGGGCTACCTCGCACAGGCTCCGCGCCTGGAGCTGCGCGAGCATCGCGGGGAGCTGATCTTTGTGTTCTGGTATGCACACAGCGATGGGGAAGCGGTGCGTGCGCTCGCGCGCGCGCAGGTCGAAGGCGATCGGATCGCGCGCCTGCGCTACTACTTTTTCACGGAAGACGTGCTCGCCGAGGTGTGCCGCGAGCTCGACGTTCCGTTTCGACGCAACGGTTATCGGTTCTGGTAGACGCCGCTGACGGCGGCAATGGAGAATGTGATGCGCAAACTCAGCTTATGCATGATGACGTCGCTCGACGGGCTCACCGCACGCGAGAACCGAGACCTCGAATGGTTTCTCGCGGATCCGGAGTTTGAAGCCGACATGATCTCGCTGCTCGGCAGCGTCGATGGCATGCTGTTCGGTCGCGTGGCTTACGAAGAGCTGAAGCAGTTCTGGCCGACCGCCGGCACCGCAGATCCAGGGCAAGCGCCGGGAGGCTTCACGAGCGACGCCAACCGGATCGAGTTCGCGCGTCTGATGAACAGCGTGCCGAAGCTCGTGATCTCGCGCACGCTCGAACAACTCGAGTGGGGCCCGGGTCGGGTGCTGCGCGGCGACCTCGCAAAAGAGATCACGGCCCTGAAGCGCGAACAAGGCCGCGATCTTGTGTTCTTCGCTGGCGCGAGCTCGGCGGCAGAGCTCATCGCGCTCGACGCGTTCGACGAGTACCGCCTGCTGGTCCACCCCATCGTCCTCGGCCGCGGCCTGTCGCTCTTCGCCAACGCCCCCGAACGTCCCCTGGAGCTACGCGACGCCCGCCGCTACCCCTGTGGAGTGGTCAAGCTCGACTACAGACGGAAGAGGTAAAAAGCGCGAAGCGCCCCGCCGCCTGAGCAGCGGGGCGCAGCGAACGACAAGTTATGCACGCGCGTTGCGCGCACGCGCCGCGATATCCGTGCTGGTCTGTGTGCCAGGCGCGGTCTCAGCCATCGCCAGATTGCTGTGCTGCGTCTGCTCACGCTTCACGCGCACTTGGTTGTGCACCTCGCTCACGCCGCTCACATCGTCCGCGATCTCTTCGAGCAGGAACTTCTCGTGGCGGCTGTTCACCGAGCCGGTCAGGGTGACTTCAGCGTTGTTCACCGTGACCTCTACTTCGCTGCAGTCGAGGTACGGGTGCTCACCCAAGCGGTCGCTGACATCTTCGCGAATGCGATCATCGGAGCGCTTGTAGCCCTTCGGTCCACGGAACGCGCGCTTCACCGAGCGGGCGATCTTCTGACCCGCTTCCCGCAGCTGATGGCCGAAGCTCTCGTGGTCGTCGTCGCGAGAATAATCGTTGTCTGCGCGGTAACGCTGGTTCCCCCACTGCCGCTCGCCTTCACCGCGCGCCGAATGCCCCCAGCCGTACGAGCGTTCGTAGTCGCTGTATTGCGGGCGATGCTGCTCGTCGCGGCTGGAACCGTAGTCGCGATTCGAGCTGTAGTCGCGGTTCGAGCTGTAGTCGCGGCCAACGTTGTAGTCGCGGCCCGCGCTGTAATCGCGGCCCAGGCTGTACTCGCGGCTCGTCCCGTAGCTGCGGGTCGTCGGACCGTAGTCGCGACCGGGCCCGAACTCGCGATTCGAATAGTTGGACTCGCTCGGCCACGGGCGCCACTCTTCCTCGGCGCCATAACGGCCGCCTTGCTCGCGCTCGTCTCGACCACGTGTACCGAACTGACGATCGTTGTAGTAGCTCGCGTAGCGATCGCGCGGTTCACGATCGCGCTGTTCCTGGCGATAGCTCTCACGCCGATACTCCTCGCTCGGCTGCCACTCGCGCGGCTGCAAGCGCTGCTGCTGATGCTGGTCACGATAGTCCTCGCGGTAGTCCCGACGACCCCGTTCGCGATCATACTGTGATTGAAAACGCTGTCTGTCAGCCATGGCCATTCTCCCTTGACGCGCGTGCGTCGGCTACGCCCGGTGAGAACCGAGCTGGCGAATATCCCGTATGCGCGAGAACCCAGCCACGCGCAGACGACCGAGCATCCAAAGACTGCAATGCAGATGCCATCCGAGAGCGGCTCGGCGCGGCACCGCACATCCGCGCCTCGCACATCCGCCTCGCAGTCGCAATCGCGCGCGCTCGCAGCGTGTAGGCTGCGCGAAGCGCTATTTCGCGTCGGCTGCGGTGACGCGCCAGATGCAATCGCCCACGTCGTCGCTCACGAGGAGCGCCCCATCATTGGCCACGGTCACAGCGACCGGTCTGCCCCAGACATCGCCTTCGGGCGTGACGAAGCCGGTCATGAAATCGATGTACTCACCGCTCGCTTCGCCGCCGCGCATCGGCAAGCGGATCACTTTGTAGCCGGTACGCTGCGCGCGGTTCCACGAGCCATGCAGCGCGGCGAATGCTTGGCCGCGGTATTCACTCGGGAATGCGGTACCTGTGTAGAACGTCATGCCGAGCGATGCGCTGTGCGATTGCACGAGCACGTCGGGCACTGTGACTTTGTCTTTCAGCTCAGGGTGCTTGCCCACATGCTTGGGGTCGGGATGGCTGCCGAGATAAAACCATGGCCAGCCGTAAAAACCGCCCTCGACTACATGCGTGATGTAGTCCGGCACGAGCTGGTCGCCGAGCTTGTCGCGCTCGTTCACTGACGTCCAGAGCTGGCCTGTCTCCGGATGGATCGCCAATCCCACGGGGTTGCGTATGCCGTACGCATACACGCGCTCGTTCTTGCCGTCGGGCGTGTACTCGAAGATGCGCGCGCGCCGTGCTTCGTCCTTGTCGTCATCGTTGTTCGACTTCGAGCCGACCGACAAATACAGCTTCTTGCCGTCCTTCGAGAACACGATGTCGCGCGTCCAGTGCCCGCCGCCTTCGAGCGCACCTGCACCACCCGGGATGTTGCCGACGAGCTTTTGCGGCTTGCCAGTCGCCTTCGTTGCGCCGGCTTTGTAGTCGAAGCGCACGACCGAGTCGGTGTTCGCGACATACACGTGTGTGGGCGCATCGCCCGGCGGGTAAAACGCGATGCCGAATGGATCGTTCAGATCTTTCGAGAACACCTCGCGAACCTCGGCGCGCCCATCGCCGTCGGCGTCGCGCAGCACAGTCACGCGATCGGACTTCGACTCGGCGACGAAGATATCGCCGTTGGGCGCCGTGCGCAGCATGCGCGGCTGCTTCAGGTCGCTGACGAAGCGCGCGACGCGAAAGCCCTCGGGAACCTTCGGCAACGCACCTTCCTTGGGATCGACCGTATCCGGCCCGTTGTTCACCGATTCCGTAGAATGAGGCGCGGGCAAGTCCTGCAACGTGATCTTGCGGCGTACGCCCGGTGCATCGCCCGTCCAGTCGCTGAGCGCCGCCTCTCCGACCAGCGTCGCATCTTGCGCTTTCGCCGGCTCCGTCTTTGCAGCTGATGGCGGCGGCTCTTTGGGCGGAGGGGCGGGCGCGGGATCGGGAGCCCGCTCCGCGCTCGGGACCCTTCCGGACTCGTGGTTGTTTGCGGTCCCGCACCCGAGCGCGAGGCCCAACAGCGAAATCATGCCCATTTTTACGTTCATGTTTTGCCTCGGGTTGCAGCGGCTGTGCCAAGCCGCCTCGCGATCCGACAAGCAAAAGTGACACACGAGAAAAGCGCGGCGGCTCGATCCTCTGCGAACATTCGTCGCGTCGAGCGTGGCAGCGCTGGCCCCCGCCCCGGCGGCCGACCTCTGTACTTGGCGATCGAAGTGGGCGAGATTTTGCCCTTGGCGCCGCGCCAGTGACTTCATCGCTCGAACTTCACCACCATCATCGCCTGCTACGCGATCTCGCGCCGCAGGTGCTCGGCATATTGACGCGCCGCTACAAGGACTTCTGCGCGGTCGAAGATGCGCTGCAGGAAGCGCTGATCGCCGCGGCGGCGCAGTGGCCGAGCGTCGGCGTTCCGAGCCATCCGCGGGCTTGGCTGCTGCACGTAGCGACACGCCGGCTCAGCGATCAGATCCGCGCCGATGCCGCGCGCAAGCGCCGGGAAGCCCACGTGGTCAGCCTGATCCCCGAGAGTTTGCAGCTCAGCATGAACGACGCACCCGCCTCCCAAGACGACGCGCTCGAGCTGCTGTTTTTGTCGTGTCATCCGGCGCTGTCTCCGGCGTCCGCGATTGCGCTCACGTTGCGCGCCGTCGGAGGCTTGACCACGCGCGAGATCGCGAGCGCGTTTCTCGTCCCGGAAGCGACGATGGCGCAGCGCATCAGTCGGGCCAAACAGACGCTCAAAGACGAGGGTGCGCGCTTTGGAGAGCTGTCTGTGGAAGAGCGTGCGGCGCGCCTCCCGCTCGTCATGCATGTGCTCTACCTGGTGTTCAACGAGGGTTATGCTGCGAGCGCAGGTGATGAGCTGATCCGGCTCGACCTTTCGAATGAGGCCCTGCGGCTCGCGCGGATCCTGCATCAGCATCTGCCCGAGCAACACGAGGTGGCAGGCCTGCTCGCGCTCATGCTGCTGACTGATGCACGGCGGCGCGCACGCACCGGTCCCGCTGGTGAGCTGATCTCACTCGATGAGCAAGATCGGAGCCTGTGGGATCGCGCGGCGATCGCGGAGGGCAGCGCGCTCGTGGCGCAACATCTGCCGCATGCGCAAGGCGACTATCTGTTGCAGGCGGCGATCGCTGCCGCGCACGATCGAGCGCCGAGCGCGGAAGAAACCAACTGGCAAGTCATCGCTGACATCTACGGCGAGATGCTCGCGCGCAGCGACAACCCGATGATCGCGCTCAACCAAGCGATCGCGCTCGCGATGGTGGAGGGACCTGTGGCAGGTCTCACGCGGCTCGATGCGCTGGAGCGCGACCCACGGCTGTCGCAACACTACCGGCTGATCGCGGCGCGCGCACACCTCTACGAGCGCGCAGGCGACCTGACGGCCGCCATAGACTGCTACCGGCGCGCCGCAGCCCTCACGATCAGCACCGCAGAACGCGCTTACCTCGGTTCACGCGCGGCCCGCCTCGAAGCCGCCCGGGCGTAGCCGGTCCGGAAAAGGGATTGTGGGTGGGCGTCATCTTTTGTACGCCGCAGGTTCCCCGGGGATTTCGCAGAAAACGTCGCATGCCATGTCGGTATGCGGGCCCCTGGTTCGTCGTCCCAAGGACATGGAGACCTGCAATGCTCTATACGCTGCTCTGCTACAACGATGAGGCTGTCACGACGTCCTGGACCGCGGAGGAAGACGCCGCGGTGATGGCGCGTCTCGACACCGTGCACCGCAAGTGGGCGAGCAGCTTCAAGCCGATGATTCGGTTGATGCCCACCAGCGCCGCAACGACGCTGCGAAAGAAGGAAAAGCTGGTGCTCGATGGTCCGTACGCGGAAACCAAGGAGCAGCTGCTTGGCTTCTATGTGGTCGATGTGCCCAACCTGGAGGAAGCGCTCACCATCGCGCGCGACCTGGCCGAGGCCAACCCGGGCGGCGCGTACGAGATTCGACCGATCATGCTGTATTTCCCCGATGGATCGGCGGTGGAGCATGGCCCACATCCCTGACTCGAGCTGGCTCGAAGCCAAGCTGACCGGCGCGCGTCCGCGCGCAGTGGCCGCGCTGCTCCGGTACTTCCGCGACTTGGATCTCGCCGAGGAGGCCTTCCAAGAAGCGTGCTTGCGAGCACTGAAGACGTGGCCGAAGAACGGCCCGCCGCGCGACGCCGCGAGCTGGTTGATCATGGTGGGCCGCAACGTCGCGCTCGATCACGTGCGCAAGCGCTCGAAGCTCACCGCGCTGGGCTCGGAAGACGCGTTGCCCGAGCCGGAGAACGCAGAGCCGCTGCTCGCGGAGCGCTTGGATGCCATCGACTACCGCGACGACATCCTGCGCTTGCTGTTCATCTGTTGTCATCCCGAGCTGCCCTCCACGCAGCAGATCGCGCTCGCGCTGCGCATCGTCTCGGGCTTATCGGTCAAGCAGATCGCACAAGCCTTTTTGGTGAACGAGCGTGCGATGGAGCAGCGCATCACGCGCGCCAAAGCGCGCATCGCAGGCGCGAACGTACCGTTCGAATCGCCGACGCCCGAACAGCATGCCGAGCGCTTCGATGCGGTCGCGGCGATGATCTACCTCGTGTTCAACGAGGGTTACACGGACGCGCATCCGAAGAGCGAGCGCGCGGGCTTCTGTGGCGAAGCGATCAGGCTCGCGCGGCTGCTCTTGCGCATGTTCCCAGCCGAGCCGGAGATGATGGGGCTGCTCGCGCTCATGCTGCTCCAGCACTCGCGACAAGCGGCGCGCTTCGATGACGAGGGCGCGCCGATCCTACTCGACGATCAAGATCGTACGCGCTGGGATCACAAGGCGATCGCCGAAGCGCTCGCGATGCTCGACAAAGCGATGCGACACCGCCGCCCGGGTCCCTACCAAATCCAAGCGGCGATCGCTGCGTTGCACGCTCGCGCCAAGCGAGCGGAAGACACTGACTGGGCGGGCATCGAGCAGCTGTACGCGGCTCTGGAACGGCACACGCCATCGCCCGTGATCACGCT
>Ga0190269_10001633_pt1 | contig 10628 bp, 7 predicted proteins | sample Popmic249IS_FD_133749 | JGI IMG/M metagenome (GOLD analysis project Ga0190269, IMG submission 133749) | Populus adjacent soil microbial communities from riparian zone of Blue River, Arizona, USA - 249 IS | ecosystem: Environmental > Terrestrial > Soil > Riparian zone | place: USA: Arizona... | reverse complement strand
TCGCGGCCCTGGGCCTGACGGCGCTCGCGCTCGCGACGTTCGCCTCGACCGTGCTGGTACTGGACGACAACCAGAACGTCCGCGTCGCGCTGCTCCACCCGCGCGCCGCGACCACGCGCTCGGTGATGCTGGGCCTCGGGCCGCTCGTGCTCGAGCCGATGCAGCGCCGCGCGGTCGCCGAGACCCGCAAGCGGCTGCGCGAGCGCCGGAGCGCCGATACGCGCGACAGCTCTCGGCCGCAAACGGTCGACGGCCCCCGCTTCGAGGACGCGCACGTCTTGCTCATCACGATCGACGCGCTGCGACCCGATCACCTCGGCGCCTACGGCTACGAACGCAAGACCTCGCCCGCACTGGACCAGCTGGCTGCGCGCTCCGTGCTGTTCGAGCGCGCGTACGCGCCGGCGCCGCACTCGAGCTATTCGCTGTGCTCCGTAATGACCTCCGAGTACCTGCACGAGACGCTCGATCTCGGCAACCCAGCGCCGCGCGAGACCCTCGCCACCGCGCTCACGGCGGTGGGCTACCACACCGCCGCGTTCTTCACGCTCGGCGTATTCCACACCGCAGGGGAAAAGCTCCGCGAGTACGAGAAAAGCGCGCTCGGCTTCTCACTCCACGACCACGTCGCGTACGAGGCCGAGGCGCTCACCGACCGCGTGCTCACGGAGATCGACCGCACCCTCGAGCGCGGCGAGCCCAGCACGCTGCTGTGGGCGCATTACTTCGACGTCCACGAGCCGTACGAGGACACGCGCTTCGGTACCTCGGACCTCGACCGCTACGACGGTGAGATCCAGAAGGCCGACACGGCGATCGAGCGCTTGATCCGGCAGGCCCAGAAGCGCTTCACCCGCGAGCTGATCATCGTCGTGACCGCGGACCACGGTGAGGAGTTCCGCGAGCACGGCGGCGTCTATCACGGCTCTACGCTGTACGAAGAGCAGATCCGCGTGCCGCTCATCGTGCACGTGCCGGGGCTGCAAGCTCGCCGCGTCGCGGCGCCCGTCGAGACGCTCGGCCTCGCCCCGACGGTGCTCGGGCTGGTCGGGGTTGCAGTGCCGAAGACCATGCGCGGCGACGACCTCCGGCCCCTGCTGACGGGCAAGCAGCTCGATGTGGGCCCCGCGTTTGCGGCGGTAATCCACAAGAAGATGGTCGTACGCTGGCCGCACAAGCTGATCGCCGATCTGCGCTTCGGCTTGTTCGAGCTCTACGACCTCGCTCGCGACCCGGGCGAGCGCGAGAACCTCGCCGACAGCCAGCCTGCGCTGCGCGACGAGCTGCGCGACGAGGTCTACGGCTGGCTGGACTCGCTGCCCGCAACCGCAGGTTCACACGCCGCGCCCGCACCCTCGCCCGCGGGCGACGCCGGTGACCCGCGGCTCTCCGCGCTCGATCTCGGGAGGCTCGGCGACCGCCGGGCGGTGCAGCCTCTGGTCTCGCTCGCCTCGGACGCAGGCGCGCCGCTCGACGAGCGCCTGCAAGCCGCGCGCATGCTCGGGCACCTCGCGGACGAGACCTCGGCAAACGCGCTCGCGTCGCTGCTCGAGGATCAGGAGGCCAAGCTCGCGGCGGAGGCCGCGATCGCGCTCGGGCGCATGTTCGACCAGCGCGCGCGAAGCACGCTGCGCCGCGTGGTCGCGAGCGAAGATCCGGACGTACGAACGCGCGCCGCGGTGTCGCTGGGCCGGCTCCGCGACCGCGCCGCGGTGCCCGCGCTGATCGAAGCGTTGTGGCTCGCCCCTCGCGAATACGAGCGCGAGGAGGCGGTGCGCTGGTTGGGCCGGCTCGGCGACCCGCAAGCGCTCGATCCGCTGCTGCAGATCTTGCCCGAGAGCCGCACCCGCCACCTCGCAGTGGTCGCGATCGGGCGCCTGCGCGATCCACGCACCTACGACGCGCTGGCTTCGGTACTGAGTGGCGAGCGCCTCGCCGACGTGCGCAGCGCGACCGTCCAGGGGCTTGGCTACCTGGGCGACCCGCGCGCCATCGATCTGGTCGCCCCGCTGGCCAGCGAGGATCCCTCGCTGAGCACCGCGACCGAGACCTTGGTCCGCCTGGGCGCGATCCGGCGCGGGGCGATCGGCGGCGCGGATCTAGTGCGAGGCGATCCGAGCTTGCGTGGGTTCGGGGCGTGCGCGGCGGGCGATCCATGGCACGACTGGGACTACCTGCATCGCACCTACTGCACGACGGTCGCGCCGCGCTCGTCACTGCGCATCGACGTGCCGGCCAGCGTCGCGAGCAAGCCGGTCGTGGTGGTGATCGGCGCGAGGCGCAGCGACAAGCCGGCCGCCGTCGAGGCGCGCCTCACGATCGGTAAGCAGCTCTTGCCTGCGATCCTGATCGACGGCTCATGGTCCGAGGCGCGGCTCACGTTGCCTGCGGGCGCGCTCGCCTCGGGCAGGCTACCGGTGACGCTCGAGGTGAGCGAGCCCGGCGCTGCGGTCGAGCTCGACCACGTGCTCGTCCTGCCTCGATGAGCGAGCGGCCATCGCAACGGCTGCGCGCGAGCGTGAGCGCTTCTAGCCTGGCTTGATGCCGCGCACGATGCGCAACGCATCGCCTTCGCGCCGCGCCAGCGCGACGAGCGCGCCCGCGGCGTCGAGCAGCAGGATGGGCTCGAGCTCGTCGGGCAGCGAGCCTTCCAGCGTGTGGGGCCCGAGCACCGCGCGGCCATGGCGCGCGTGAACGACGCCCTCTTCGCTGAGCGTGCGCCGCGCGGCGTGCGGCAGCGCGTCAGCCGGCGCGATCAGCGCGGCGTGCACTCGCGCGCGCGCGGCTTCGTCGCCCGCCGCCGCCTGCTCCAGCACCGACATGGCGAGCGCGCCCTCGAGCGTGTGCTCACCGCTCTGCAGCCTGCGCAGCTCGGCGACGTGGCCGGCGGTATCGAGCGCCCGCGCGAGGTCGCGCGCCAGCGAGCGCACGTAGAACCCTTTGCCGCAGCTCACCTCGAGCTCGACGCTGCCCGCATCGACGCCCAAGATCGATAGCGCGTGCACGACGACCGTGCGCACGGGCGCTTCGACGTGCTCGCCGCGCCGTGCCTTCGCGTACAGGCGCTCGCCGCCCTGCTTCACCGCGCTCACGGCCGGCACCTCTTGCTCGAACGTACCTACGAAGCGCTGCGCGGCCGCGCGCACGCGCTCGAGATCGAGCCCTTCTGGCACCGGCCGCTCCAACGTGACCACACCCTCGGCGTCCAAGGTGGACGTCTCGGCGCCAAGCCGGATCGTCGTGCGGTAGCGCTTGTCGTCGAGCACGATGTAGCGAAGGAGCTTGAGGCCCTCTCCGACGCCGAGCACGAGCACTCCGCTCGCCGCCGGGTCGAGCGTGCCGGCATGTCCCACGTCGCGCGTGCCGAGCGCCTTACGGGCGATGGCGACCACGCGGTGCGAGCTCGGACCCTTGGCCTTATCGACGCGCAACAAGCCGCCGAAGGGCGGCCGCGAGACCTTGCTCCCGCCGCTCACGTCGCGTTCAGACCGAGGGCCTGTCCGACCGCCTGCACGACCTGCGCGCGCGCGGTCTTGAGATCGCAGTTCAGCGTGGCACCGGCGGCCACGCGGTGACCTCCGCCGCCGAGCGCCGCAGCGATCGCGGCGACGTCCACGCGGACTGCGCTGCGCATCGAGAGCCGCGTGAGCATCTGGCCGTAGTCGGTCTCATCGGAGCGCGGCCGGCGCTCCCACAAGAGCGCCGCGACCTCGACGCCCTTGATCATGCGCGCGTACTCGACCATGCCCTCGACCATGCGCTCGCTCGCGCCGGCGCTCTGCATCATGGCGAGCGACACGCACAAGATCGCAGCGCGGCCCGTGAACTCGGTCTCGATCGAGTTGATCGCGAAGCCCAGTAAGCGCAGGCGCTCCATGGGCCACTGCTCGAACAGCCGCGACGCCACGCGCCACGGGTCGATGCCGGCGTCGAGCAACTCGGCCGCGAGCCGCATCGTCGCGGCCGACGTGCCGGGGTAGCGAAAGCCGCCCGTGTCGGCAACGAGCGCCGCGTACAGTGGCTCGGCCGCCGCCGGCGGCACCGGACGCACGCCCAGCGCAGCGGCCAGCTCGAGCACCACCACGGCCGTCGCGCACGCGTTCACGTCGCGCACGACGACGTCCCCGAAGTCGTCGTGGGACACGTGGTGATCGATGATCACGCGCGGGCCGGTGATGGCGACGGGCGGGAACGCGCGCGGCAGGAGGTTACGGGCCGCGGTGTCGGTGATGAACGTGGCGTCGAAGCGCATGCCGGCGGGCAACGCCGAGCGCACCTGCTCGGCGCCCCCCAGGAACCCGAGCATGTCGGGCACCTGGTCGCGGTTGTAGAGCACGACCTCTTTGCCCAGCGCACGCATGATCTCCGCGAGGCCGAGCATGGAGCCCACCGCGTCCGCGTCGGGCATGACGTGGCACGTCAGCAAGAAGCGCTGGCCGCTCCGGATGAGTTGAACCGCTTGCTCGAGGCCGGTCACGGCGCCTCCTTATCGATCTCGTGGAGCAGCTCCTCCACGCGGCGCGCCCGATCCACGTTCTCATCCCAGAAGAACTTCAGCTCCGGGTGGTACTTGAGCTTCAAGCGAGGCGCGAGCTCGCGGCGGATGTAGCCGGCCGCACGCCCGAGGCCCGCGATAACCTTCTCTTGGTCCTTCGCGCTCACGTCCGTCGCGAGCGAGCGCACGTAGACCCGCGCATGGCGCAGGTCGTCGCTCATCTTCACCTCGGTGATGTAGCAGCTCGATAACCCCGGATCGCGGAACACGCCGCGCGAGATCATCTCCATCAGCTCGGCGCGCACCCGCTCGCCGACGCGGTCGCTGCGCTTGTGGTCGCCGCTCACGAGCGCCCCCAATCGTCGTCGTCACCGCGGCCGAGGCGGGTGCCGAGCGCCGTCTCGGGCTCCACGTGCACCAGCTCGAAGCTCCGGTCGAGCACGACCGCCTCGGTGAGCCCCGAGACGAACGAGCCGATCTTATCGATCATCTCATTGGCGTGGCGCGAGTCGTTCGAGACCACGGCGATGCCGAGCTCGGCGCGCCGGTGCACGTCCAGCGCGCCGACCTCGGCGACCGCCGCGTTGTACTCGTTGCGCGTGCGATCGACGATCCGCCGAACGACCCGCCGCTTCCCCTTCAGCGAGTCGTTCCCCGGCAACCCCAGCGTGATTCGGCACACCCCTACGACCATGAAACTTCTCCGGTTACCGCGGGTGATTCACGGACGCCGCCGCGTCCCTTCGGCGGCGTCCGCACAGGCACGTGTCAGAGCGAAGCTGACACCTCTTCGGTATCGAACGACTCGATCGAGTCGCCCACTTGCACATCGTTGAAGCCGTCGAGCGCGATGCCGCACTCGAGGCCGGCGGTCACCTCGCGTACGTCGTCCTTGACGCGACGCAGCGACTTGAGCCCGCCCTCCCAGACCGAGGCGCCTTCGCGCACGACCTTCACGCGGTTGCCGCGCGCGATCTTGCCGTCGGTGACCATGCAGCCTGCGATGACCCCCTTCGGGATCTGGAACAGCGCGCGGACCTCTGCGCGCCCGACCGACACCTCGCGGAACGTCGGCTTGAGCATGCCGAGCATCGCCGCCTTCACCGCGTCGATCGCCTCGTAGATGATGTTGTACGTGTTGATCGTGACGTCGCTGTCCTTGGCGAGCTTGTTCGCGCCGCCGCTCGGCCGCACGTGGAAGCCGATGATGATCGCCTTCGAGGCGGTCGCCAGCATGACGTCGTTCTCGGTGATGCCGCCGACGCCCGAGTGGATGACGGCGACCTTCACCTTGTCGGTCGACTGCTCGGTGAGCGACTTCACCAAGGCTTCCGCCGAGCCTTGCACGTCGGCCTTTACGACCAAGCGCAGCTCCTGCAGGTCGCCGTCCTTCATCTTGTCCATCAGCGCTTCGAGGCCCGACTTCGCCCCGACCGCCGCCATGGGCTTGGCCGACGTCTTCTTGCGGCGCTCGGCCAGCTGCTGCGCGACCTTCACGTCGGTGACCGCGTAGAACGTGTCGCCGGTCTCCGGCACCTCGGACAAGCCGAGCAGCTCGACCGGTGTCGAAGCGGGCGCCTTGGCGACGGCCCGGCTGTGGTCGTCGGTCATCGCGCGGATCTTGCCGTACGAAGCGCCCGCCACCACCACAGTGCCCGTCGTGAGCGTGCCCTCTTGGACGAGCACGTTCGCGACCGGACCGCGGCCCTTGTCGAGGTAGGCCTCGAGGATCACGCCCTTCGCGGGCGCCTTCGGGTTCGCGGTGAGCTCGAGCACCTCGGCTTGCAGCAGGATGCCGTCGAGCAGCGCGTCGATGCCCTCGCCGGTGTGCGCGGACACCCGGTGGATCATCGTGTCGCCGCCCCACTCCTCCGACTGCAGGCCCTCGCCGGCCAGGTCGCGCATGATGGCGTCCGGGCGCGCGTCGGGCTTATCGATCTTGTTGATCGCGACGATGATCGGCACCTCCGCGGCGCGCGCGTGGCTGATCGCTTCCTTCGTCTGCGGCATGACGCCGTCGTCCGCGGCCACGACCAACACGACGATGTCGGTGGCGTTCGCGCCGCGCGCACGCATCGCGGTGAACGCGGCGTGGCCGGGCGTGTCGAGGAACACGATCGTGCCCTTCTTGGTCTCGACGCGGTACGCGCCCAAGTGCTGGGTGATGCCGCCGGACTCACCCTTGGCGACGTCGGTGCTGCGGATGCGATCGAGCAGCGACGTCTTACCGTGGTCGACGTGACCCATGACGGTCACGACCGGCGGACGCGCCTCCTGATCGGTCTCGGCATCTTCGTACTTGCCGCGCGCCTCGACGATGAACGCGTCGTCGCTCACCGCGACGTTCTCGACCTCGAAGCCGAACTCGCCCGCCAGGATTCCGGCGGTGTCCGCGTCGAGGCTGCTGTTGATGTTCACGCCCGCGGTCATGCCGAGCTGCATGAGCTTCATCAGCACATCGGTCGCCTTGAGCGACATGCGCTGCGCCAGCACCTGCAAGCTGACCTGATCCTCGATGCGGATCACGCGCTTCGCGGCGCTGGGCGTCGTGAGCTGCGGCATCATTGCCTTCTTGCCCGGCGCGAGCTTGCGCGCGCGGCCCGGACGGCCACGCGGCTGTTGACGACCGGTCGGACCGATCGCGGCGCGCGCGAGCTCGCGGCGTCGAGGTGCTACGGCGCCACCGCCCTGTTGCTGCGCGACGCGCGCGGCGTGCTCCGCCACGATGCGCTGGCGCGCCGCCTCGGAGAGGGTCGACGTCGGCGCAGCCATTTGGTTGCCGCGTGCGACCACGCCGGGGGGCAGGTCGCTGTAGCCGAGGCGCTGCTCGAACGGCAGCGGCCCGCCTGGACGGCGCTGCGGCGCGGACGGCGCCACGGGCGGCGGCGAGTCCGGCACGGATTCGCGCTGGACCTCGGGCTCACGCTCGCGCTCGCGCTCGCGAGCGGCAGCGGGTGCAGGCGACGGTGCCTGCGGCGCGGCCGCGGGGGGCTGCGCGGGCGGCGGAACGGCGGGGCGAGCCGCGGCCGTCGGAGCGGGCGTCTCGGTCTTGGCGGGCGGCGTAGCCGCGGTCTGAGCAGGCGTCATGGGATTGCGCGCCGCGGCCGTGCTTTGCGGCGTCGCGGGCGGAGGGGTCTCGGCCCGAGGCGGGCGGGCAGGCGGTTGTTGCGGTCGGCTCTCGCGGCTCTCGCGGTTCTCTCGGCTCTCGCGTGCGGCGGGCTGCTCCTGAGCAGCGGGCGGCGGCGGCGCGGCAGCGGGCTGTGGCGAGCGCGCGACGACCGCCGGGGCCGACGGCGCCTCGGGTGCATCGTCGTCACCGTCGTCCTTCGAACGCACGGCACGGCGGCGCACCACGGTCGGGCGGATGCGCTCCTCCACGACGTTCGACTGCTTTTCTTTCTCGAGCGTGCGCTTGATGCGGTCCGCATCAGCGGTGTCGATCGAGCTCATGTGATTGCGCACTTGGATCCCAAGTGCGGCGAGCTTTTTAACGATCTCGCCATTATCGAGACCGAGCTCACGTGCAACCTCGTACACGCGCGTCTTGTTCATGAACCCTCCACAAGCGCGGCCGCGTTGCGCGACGCTTCATCCAGAGCGCGCGCGATGGCCGAATCGGTGACGGCGACGACCGCGATTTGATCGCGGTTGAACAGCCGACCTAGGTGAGATTTGTCTGCGTGCACGAGGCAGCTCCCGCCGAGGCGGGTCGCCGCATCCAGCACTTCGCTACGGCTCTCCGCGGCGTCGTCCGCCACGATGAGCATGCAAACCCTGCGGCTCGCGATCGCCTCGCGCACCCGTTCGGTGCCGGCGACCGCTTGCCCGCTGCGCGACGCCGCGACGATCAGCCCGTCGATACGCCGCTGATACTGATCGCGCGCCCACGCCGCGATCTGACCGCTGTCGGTGTCGAGCTCGCGCTTGAACGCGCGCCGGATCGCGCCCGACTTCACCGCGGCCTCGAGGCACGCGCGGCTCGGGTGCACGGACGCGCCGCGCCCTGCCCCGCCACGCCGGACGTCGGGCACCACCGCGGGTGGATCACCGGCGAGCACGAGGCGCAGGAGCGCGCCGCGCTCGTCGCGCTTCTTGCACCCTACGCATGTCCGTTCCTGCTCTGCCATGACTGCCGCCGTGCCGCTCAACGATCAGCGCCCTTCCGCGCCGCTGCCTACGGTCGCATCGCCTTCGCCGCGCACTTCGGAGTCGACCACCGACTGCCGCTCGCGCGCCGCGCTCTGACCTTCGTTCACGCGCTCCGAGTCGCGCTCGAAATAAGCGGCGACACCCTCGACGATCTCCTGCGCCTTACGGCTCCCAAGGCCGGTGCGGATCGCCATGCGATCGATGTCGCGCTCGTTCTTGAGGTCGTTCACCGAGCGATAACCCGAGCGGACGAGCAGCTCGCCCACGCGCGTGGTCACACCGGACACGAGGAGCAGCTCGTCGCGGTCGGTGAGCACCTTCTCACCCGAGACCGCCTCCTCGATGCGGCGCAGGCGCAGTCGCTCCATGGCCTCGCCGGCGCGCTTGCGCAGCGACGCCGCGTTGGCCGGACCGCCCAGACCCTCGAGCTGACCGAGCTCTTCCTCTGACGCCTCCGCCACCTCGTCCAAGCTGCGGAAGCCCTGCTTGTAGAGCATGAGGGCCGTGCCGCGGTCGAGCCGCTCGATCGACGCCAGCGCGGCGATCGCCTCTTCCTCCATGATCTTGAACTTGCTGTCGCCGATCACGTCGAGCCGCCAGCCGGTCAGCTGCGACGCGAGGCGCACGTTTTGGCCGCGGCGTCCGATGGCCAGCGACAGCTTGTCGTCGGGTACCACCAGCTCCATCGCGGAGTTGGCCTCGTCGATGATGACGCGCGACACCTCGGCGGGCGCGATCGCGTTGCACACGAAGCGCGCCGGATCGCGGTCGTACGGCACGATGTCGATCTTCTCGCCGCGCAGCTCCTGCACGACCGCCTGCACGCGCGAGCCCTTCATGCCCACGCACGCGCCGACCGGGTCGACGTCCGAGTCGCGGCTCGACACCGCGATCTTGCTGCGCGCGCCCGGCTCGCGGGCCGCCGCGACGATGCGCACGATGCCCTCGTAGATCTCCGGCACCTCCATCTCGAACAGCTTCACGAGCAAGCCCACGTCGGTGCGCGAGAGGATGATCTGCGGACCGCGCGCTTCGCGATCGATATCGACTAGGAACGCGACGATGCGGTCGCCGGGGCGGTACGTCTCGCGCGGCGTCTGATGACGCTGCGGGAGCACGCCCTCGGTACGGCCGAGGTCGACGATGATGTTGCTGCCGCGCTCGAAGCGACGCACCACGCCGGTGATGAGCTCGCCGCGGCGGTCCTTGAACTCGTTGAAGATGTTCTCGCGCTCGGCATCGCGGACGCGCTGAATGATGACCTGCTTCGCGGTCTGCGCGGCGATTCGGCCGAAGCCGTAGCGCGCCTGCTGCAGTCCGAGCAGATCGCCGAACTCCTTATCCTGTTGCCGCGCCCGATCCGTGTCTTCGCGGAGATAGAAGATCTGAAAGCCCAGCTCCTCGCCGAGGTCGGCCTCGAGGCCGTACTTCTTGGCGTCGACCTCGGAGATCTCGCGCTCCGGATCCGACACGTCCTCGACGACCGTGAGGTACTGGAAGAGGTCGACGTGACCGCTCTCGTCGTTGAAGCGCGCCTCGATCTCGCGATTCAGGCCGAACGTGCGCTTGGCCGCCGTCAAGATTGCCTGCTCCATGGTCTCGACCAGGATCTTCTTGTCGATGCCCTTTTCACGGGACACCTGGTCGATGATGTTGCTTAGCGAAGCCGTACCTTCTTGCATGGTGACCTCTCAGCGCTGACGCCCTTGTTCGGTTGAGCGGCGCCGCCCCTTCTCTGCTTTTTCGGAGTCAAAGCGATAAACGAGGTTCGCCTTGGTGATGTCCGCCAAGGGAATATCGAACGTCTCGCCATCCTGCTGAACGCGCACCGCTTCCGGCGAGCCTTCCGCTGCGAGCCCCTGCAGCACGCCTTGAAAGCGACGCCGCCCCGCGATGGGGCGGATCGCCTGCACGCGGACCTCGCGGCCAGCGAAACGCGTGAAGTCTTGCGAGGTGATCAGCGGCCGCTCGATGCCGGGCGAGC
>Ga0190269_10001632_pt1 | contig 10631 bp, 11 predicted proteins | sample Popmic249IS_FD_133749 | JGI IMG/M metagenome (GOLD analysis project Ga0190269, IMG submission 133749) | Populus adjacent soil microbial communities from riparian zone of Blue River, Arizona, USA - 249 IS | ecosystem: Environmental > Terrestrial > Soil > Riparian zone | place: USA: Arizona... | reverse complement strand
GGAGGTGTGGTCGCCGCTTTCGAGCAGCAGGCTCGCCATGCGAAACAGCGGCTCGCCGAGGAAGCTGCCGCCGAGCCCCGTGGTGAACTCGTCGTTCACCGAGGGCGGCGTGACCTCGCCCGCAACCTCCCAGGCGGTGCTGCCCAGCAGCGTGTAGAGCGATGCCGTCCAGTAACCCAGGCCGGCCGACCTGGCGAAGCCGTGGTACATCGAGCCCTGGAACGGATGCCCGAACTGGTTGATGTCGAACGGGTCGCTGTCGTAGACCCAGCCACCGGTGCGATTCGCCTCGAACGACGACGACGTGACGTCGTAGTCTTCGGGCAGGTCGGTGAGGTAGTAGTTGTAGCGGTTCAGCAGGACGTCGAACAGGACGATGTCCACCGCCGGAACCCAGTAACTGCGGCCCTCGCCTTCGCCCCAGCCCGCCACCGGCCTCGGCTTGTCGTCGGCAAATGCCGTCGGCGCCTTCTGCTGGGCTTTGGAGTCGAGCGCGGGATCCTCTGCGCCGAACGCAGCCAGCGGCATCAGCAGCGCGAGCGCAAGAATCGATCGGGCGCGCATTTACTTCGGCCCATTGCCGAACGGCATCTCGAAGCCGATGCCGGCGTCGGCAGCGCCGTCGCGATCCAGCGTGGGGTCATCGCGCGGCCAGCTGTAGCCCAGCGACAGCTCGACGAACATCCGCTCCATGAAGATCGGCTCGCGCAGGACCGAGCGGGCGCCGTATTCGCCGAGGGGCTCCGCCTCACCCGTGCCTCCGCGGATGAACGCCTCGTAGGCGAGCGCCCGGGTGCCGGTCAGGTTGTGGTAGAGGATCAAGGCGCTGCGCCAGTCGACGCCGGGAACCTCTTCGGCCCTGGTGGCGGCGGTGCTCCACCGCAGCAGGAAGGCCTCCGCGATGATGTGGTCGAACGAGGTGTGCGTGGTGGCGCCGAAACGGTCGCGGTTGTTCCAGAACGGCGTGATGCGCAGGATCAGGCGGTTGTGCCTGCCCGAGTACGGGATGTAGTTGAACCGGTTCTGCACGAAGACCTGCGGCAGGCTGACGTCGCGCACGCCCACCTTCAGATCCGACTGGAAGCGGTCGCTGGTGATGCCGGCGAAGCCGAGTCCCACCAGGAAGCTGTCGCGGTCGCTGGGCCGCCTGCGCGAGCGCAGCGCCTGGCCTTCCGAGCGGTCGCGGGCGAAAGCGTCTTCATCGTCGACGCCGACAAAAGCGGAAAGCCGCTCCTCCAGCGCGGGCAATTTGACCCTGGCGATGAGGCGTATCCAGTTGCTGGCACCGGAGAATTCGGAGTACGCGGTCCCGACCTCGAGATAGCCGTAGCTTTTCAGCGCAGCGTCCAGGTCGCCCTCGCCGAACAGGCCGTCGAACCACAACGCGGCGCCGCACACGGTCTGGTACAGGCGCCGGCTCGCGGTGTCGACCAGGATCTCGCTGCGCTTGTGGCGCTGGGCGCATGCGTCAAAGGCCCCGATCTCGTCAGGGTCCGGCACTGGCGCTGCGGTCTCCGCCGCACGGGCGCCCGGGCAAGCGGACAAGACACACGCGAGCGCGAACCCCGCACGACCGACCTTCACGGTGGATACCTGTCATTAGCCTTTCGGCTGGCGTGAAGCGGTGTTGGTGTTGTCCTTGAAGTGCTCGCGATTGAGCAGGTTCATGGTCGCTTCGTAGAGCCCGTCGTAGCGCTTCTCCGCCGCCAGCAGGATCTTCTTCAAGGCGGGCTCCGGCTCCTCCTGCGCCATCACCTGGCACAGGTGCCGCTCGTGATCGAGGGCCCCGGCCAGTCCGATCAGCAGGGTGCGCTCGTATTCCAGCCGGCTGCGGCCGCTGAGCGGCGCAAAACGGATCATGCGGTTCTTGGCCAGCGCAAAGCGCTTGCGCGTTTCCATCACCGGCAAGGGGTCCAGGTCGATGCGCACGCCCGGGTACTCCCTGGCGACGCGCTCCAGGTCGTGCGTGAGCTCATCGCCGAAGCGGCTGATGACCTTGAGCAGGTCGTTGAATTCCTGCGACTCGATCTTGAAGAACAGGACGAGGTCGAAGCCCTTGATCTTCGTCGCGTCGGCATACAGCAGGCTGTAGCCCTCGCTCAGAAGCGCGCGCTGCTCGCCCTGGGTGGATTGCGCGCCGTCGTCGCCGCTGCCCGTGCCGCAGGCCGAAAGGCCTGCGGCCAGGAGCAGCGCGACGACGGTGCGCATGCGCCTACTTGACCGGCTTGTGGACGAGGTCGTTCTTCACTTTCTGGACGCCGTTGACCGCGGCGGCGACCTCAACGGCCTTGTCGATCTGCCACTGCGAATCGACGAACCCGGACAGCTGCACGACGCCGTCGAAGGTCTTGACCTTGATGTCGAACGAGTTGACGTCCTTTTCCGCCAGCAGCGCGGACTTCACCTTGGTGGTCACGGCGGAATCGTCGATCACTTCACCGCCGGTACGCTCGTGGCCGTGATGGTGGGCGCAGCCGGCGAAGAGCGCGGCGCTGGACAGCAGCGCGGCGGTCATCAGGGTTTTGATGGTCATGGGTTCTCCTCGAAGCGATCGGCGACCGGCGAGTGTGCCTTTCGCGAGCTTCGTGTCGGTGAACAGTAGTCGTGCACCGGCGCAATCTCCGTTCGCTACCGCGCATACGCCCTTCCGCCTAAGTGCCCGGGCGCACAGACCTGCATGCATCGCAGCGCGGATAGTCCGCGCTCACCCTGGAGAATTCACAAAATGACTACCAAGATCAGCGCTGCCGAAACCGGCGCCAACGGACAAACCCTGGAAGCACCGCGGGCGGCGGTTGCCGCCGGCGCCACCGCGCTGTCGCACGAAGCGCACAACTTCCTGGCGGACATCGAGGAACTCGTCAAGGCGACGACCTCGCTGACCGGCGACGACCTGGCGCGTGCCAAGGCCAAGCTGCTCGAGCGCGTCGCCGCGGCGCGGGCATCGGTCGAAAAGGTCGGCGGCGCAATCGCCGACCGCACCCGGCAGGCCGCGAAGGCCACCGACGGCTTCGTGCATGAGCGCCCGTGGCAGGCGATCGGCATCGGCGCAGCGCTGGGCCTGCTGCTGGGCTTCGCACTCGCGCGCCGTTGATCGGCGCACACGTCATGGATCCTGCTCCACCGACCGCGATCAACCCGCTGGATGCGCTGCGCATCCTGCGGGTGGCCGGTGGAGGCTTGTTCTCCCAGGCGACGCTGCACGCGCAACTGGCGGGCGTCGAATGGGAGGAGGACAAGAATCGCCTGCTGAAAATGCTGGCGGTCTCATTGCTCGGCTTCGCCTGCCTGTTGTGCGCCCTGCTGTTCGCCGGCGGGCTGGCGCTCGCCGTGGCATGGGAAACGATCTACCGGCTGCCGACCTTCGCCGCCCTGGCCATCCTGTTCGGCCTCGGCACGTTCACCGCGTGGCGACGGTTCCGGGCCCTGTCCAGGCTCGGGAGCCAGAGCTTCGCCGCAACGCGTGAAGAACTGGCGGCCGATGCCGCGATGCTGAAGGTGTGCGCGTGACCGTCGCCCCCTCGTTGCTCGAACAGCGCCTGGCGCTGCGCGCCGAGATCCAGGCCCAGCGGCTGGACGTCGCCGAACGCCTGCTTCGCTCCGGCGCCACCGGCCGCTTCCCACGCAGCATGACGATGCGCCTGCTGGTCAACCAGCCGGAGCTGACCGGGCGGCTGGTGTCGCTGGTGGCCGGCGCGCGCGTCGCTGGATCGGTGTCCGCGCTGCTCGTCGTCGTCCAGATGCTGCGGGCCGCGCGCAGCGAGTCCTGAAACGCGGCTAAGTGCCTTGCCGTACGGACAGGTCGCGGGCGCGGGTATCTACTCACCTCTCAAGACACACCCCATCCCGATACAGGAGTGATGATTGCCATGAAGAAATCCAGAGGCGGCCGCATGACTGCGGCCAAGCGCCGTGCTTCCAAGTCCAAGGGTGGACGCGGACTCATCAAGAACCGCGCCGCCGGCCGCCGGATCATGAAGTCGTAGCTTCATGAAACACGCATTGCTGGTCCTGCTGGTGATCCTGAGCGCCTCGGTACACGCGCAGGGAAGCAGCCCCTGGACCAACGAGCGCTTCAGCCCGGAGCACCGGCAGGAAAAACAGCGGGAACAGCTGGCGATCGCCCTGCGTGTCGAACAATTGCAGGGCGCGTCGAACGACCGCAACGAAGCCCAGTACGCCGAGAATCGCCGCCGCTGCCAGGCGGCGCTGCGGGTGGCCGAGCTGTGTGGCAAGCACGCAGGAACGTTCTACTGCGACGAGAAGGGTTTCCGGCCGATGGAGGCCGAAGCTGCGGCAATGCCGGTCGTCATGAGCAACGACGCCCGGTACCGCATGGAACGCTGTGCCCTGGACACCGGAAAGCAAAAGCCCTGATTGGCGTGCCCGGGACGATTCGAACGTCCGACCTGCGGCTTAGAAGGCCGCTGCTCTATCCAACTGAGCTACGGGCACGTAACGTCAATTCTACCGACAGGAGGAAATCCGCCGCCTCCAGTACGATAACCCCGTCTTTGGGGGTTTCATGCGGAACTTGATGCTGGCCGCCGTATCGATGGCGGCTTTTTTGAGTGCGTGTGGGGGCGGTGGCGGCGGCGGCGGATCAGGCACGTCGCTGAGCCTGTCGGCGAGCTCGCTGAGCTTCACGGCCGAATCCTCGTTCGTGTTTCCTGCTTCGAGCACGCCGCTGCCGGATGCGCAGAACGTGACGGCCGCGTTCGTCGGCGACGGCCTGCTCGTCGGCTATGCGCCCGGGGTACCGGAAGCCAGCTGGCTGTCGATCACCGACGCCACGGCCGGCAACGCCAGTCCGCAAGCCATCGCCCTGCGCCCGAACACGACCTACCTGACCGCGGGCCAATACCAGACGAGCGTGCGTTTCGTGACCGGCCGCGCCGACGGCAGCGACGTGAAATATCGCGACGTCGCCGTCACCTACACGGTGACCCCGGCCTTCAGGGCCTCGGTGTCGGAACTGGAACTCGAGAAGATCCGCGGCTATCCCGACCCGGTCGGAACGTTCAACGTCGCCAAGGGCGACAGCGCCTGGACCGCGACAGCGAGCGAGGCGTGGCTCAATGTCGGCATCAGCCAGGCCGCGAACGGCGGCGGCACCGTCACCGTGACGGCGGACTACGCCAGCTTGGGCAATGGCACGCATACCGCCGATGTCACGGTGACCGAGACCACCGGCGCCCAGCGCCAGCGCCTCGTGCCGGTCACGCTGGTCGTGCGCGAGCCGAGCGTCACGAACGATGCCCCGTACGACTATTACAGCTTCAGCGCCCTCAGCGACGCGGCGGCACTGCCCGCCGCGCACACATTCAACCTGGTCTCCGAAGGTCCCAGCGAGATCGCGTACACGGTCAGCGTCGCCTACACCTACGGCAGCTCGGACTGGCTGCAGGAGATCCCGGACGGCACCACGCCGGACGTGATCACGTTGCGGCCCGACACCACCGCGCTGCCGCCCGGCGAGTCGGTCGCCAAGGTCACGTTCACGCCCGTGACCGAGGGCCTGCGCGCCCACGAAGTGGAGGTCCACTATTTCGTGAGCCCGGCGACACTGTCGAAGTCGCAGTTCAAGGCGACCTACGCGCTCACCCCTGCCGCGGCAGCAACCGAGATCGACCGGGTTACGAGCCTGACGCTCAGCGATAACGGCGTGCCGCTCTCCTGGACCGCGGAGTACAACGCGCCGTGGCTGGACGTCCTGACGCCGGGCGGCACGACTGAAGCCGGCAGCTCGACCTTCCAGCTCGCGCTGGACGAGCAAGCGCTGCGCGCGATGTCCAACGGCGACTATTCGACCACGGTCACCGTGCGCTACAAGAGCGCATCGATGACCGAGTACCGGACCGAAACCCTGCCGGTCGAGCTCGACCTCGACCTGCCCCGCGTGCGCGCGATCATGCCGGCCTACGCGGAGCTCGGGCAACTGCAATCGCACATCATCCGCGGCGAAGGCTTCAACGGCATCGGCACGAACGGCGCGGAGCTGCGCATCGGCGGCAACGTCGTCACCGCGTACGAGAAACTCAGCGACACCGAGATCCGCCTGACCGCGCCGTCGCTCACGCTCGGCGCGCACACGGTCGAGGTCACCAACCCGCAGGGCCTCGATCGGACCGCGACGCTGACGGTCGTCGACACGCCGGCGTACGGCGCCTTCACGACTGCGCGCACGCAGATGCCTGGAAAAGTGATCTACGACCCGTGGCGCACCGCGGTCTACGTGGGCAATCACGCCAATACCGGCTACATCACGACCATCACGCGCTATCGCTACAACGGCTCGACCTGGCTGAGCGATACGCTAGTGGCCAACAGCGCCATGCTCGACTACACGCTGAGCCACGACGGCGAGCAGCTGTACGTCAGCGTCTACAACAGCGGGCTGCACTCGGTCGACCTGGACGCCGGGACGCCGGAACTGGCCTTCGTCGACGACCTGTACCTCACCCGGCTCGAAGTCCTCAGCGATGGCCGCCTGTTCGCGATCGGCGGCTCCGACCAGCCAGTGATCTACGACCCGGAGAACGGCGCGGTCCAGTACACGAGCTACAGCAACTGGCTGAGCAACGCGGCCATCACGGCCAGCGCCGACGGCGGCACGGTCGCGATGTCCAGCCCGTCCTCGTACACGAACTTCCGGCTGTACCGCGCGAGCACCGACCAGTACCAATTGCTGTCGCGCGACACGGGCGGCAGCCAGCTGGTCCAGTCCGCCAACCGCGACGGCAGCCGTTTTGTCATCGGCTGTTACGTGTACGACAGTGCCGGCTTCGAGTTGGGCTACCTGGGCTTCTACTGTTCAGGCAACACCTTGTCGCCCACGTCGACGTTGCTGTACGCGCCGCAGCAGGATTCCGTCGGGGGTGAGAACCCGAGACTGACGGTCATCGACACCGCGAGCGCGCCAGTGGGCGGCACCTTCGTCGAGCAGACCTCGTACCCGCTGACGGCTGCGCCGTACGACCTGTGGTCGAGCCGCACCACCGTCACGCCGGACGGCAAGGCGGTGCTGATCGCGCACCGCGGTGCCTTCCAGGTGTTTCCGCTTCCATAGGGAATTGGTCGGCGCGAGAGGATTTGAACCTCCGACCACCTGCGCCCAAGGCAGGTGCGCTACCAGGCTGCGCTACGCGCCGATTGAAATGTCGGCAAAGGATTGCCGACCTACGTAGGGCGGCATTCCCATGCCGCCCCATTATGAGAGAATTCGCGCGCCTTTTCAGCGGGATACATGCGTGACGGCCCAGATCATCGACGGCAAGGCGGTTGCCGCCCGCGTGCGCGAGCGCGTGCGGGCCGCCGTGGCTGAGCGCGTGAAGGCCGGCCGCCCTGCCCCCGCACTGGCCACGGTGCTGATCGGCGATGACCCCGCCTCGCACGTGTACGTGCGCAACAAGCGCAAGGCTTGCGAGGAAGTCGGCATCCGCAGCGTGCCGCTGCAGTTCGATTCGAACCTCACGCAGGCGCAGCTGCTCGCCGAGATCGACCGACTCAACGCCGATCCTGGCATCCACGGCATCCTGGTCCAGCTGCCGCTGCCCAGGCAGATCGACACCACGCAGGTGATCGAGCGCATCGATCCGCGCAAGGACGTCGACGGCTTCCATCCCTACAACCTCGGCCGCCTGGCCCAGCGCCTGCCGGTGCTGCGGCCTTGCACGCCGTACGGCGTGATCGAGCTGCTGAAGTCCACCGGCGAGGTATTCAAGGGCCGCACTGCCGTGGTGGTCGGCGCGAGCAACCACGTCGGCCGGCCGATGATGCTCGAGCTGATGCTGGCCGGCGCGACCGCGAACTGCTGCCACCGCTTCACGCGCGACGTGGCCGGCGAAGTGGCGCGCGCGGACATCGTCGTCGTCGCGGTCGGCAAGCCGGAGATGGTCAAAGGCGCCTGGGTCAAGCCCGGCGCGACGGTCATCGACATCGGCATCAACCGCACCGCCGACGGCAAGCTGGTCGGCGACGTCGAGTTCGAGGCGGCGAAGCAGCGCGCGGCCTACATCACGCCGGTGCCGGGGGGCGTGGGGCCGATGACGGTGGCGATGCTGATGGAAAACACGCTGCTGGCGGCGGAGATGCGCGACGCCGTTCGCCCCGAGTAGCGCCGCAGGCGCGTATCGAGGGGCCCCTCGATACGCCCGCTTCGCGGGCTACTCGGGGCGAACGGGAGTTTTCAGTCCTTATACCCCGGACTCACCCGATCCAGCTTGCGCAACAACCCCGGCCAGGCCAGGCCGCCCATCATTCCCTTCGTCACCACCTGCACGTTCTGCTTCACGCCAGCCACGATCTTCTGGTCGACCGGGATCAGCTTGCTGGCGTCGCTGTGGCCGGCCAGCGCTGCGACCTGGATCTCGCAGGTGCGCTGGAAGGTGAACATGAGAAGAAAGGCATCCGCAATCGTCGGGCCGACGGTGAGCAGCCCATGGTTGCGCAACATCAGGAAGTTATTGCTACCGAGGTCGCGCACCAGGCGCGGCTTCTCGTCGTCGAGCAGCGCGATGCCCTCGTAGTCGTGGTAGCCGAGCGAGGCCAGCACGATCGTGGACTGCTGGGAGATCGGCAGCACGCCGTGCTTCTGCGTCGACACCGCGATGCCCGCGACCGTGTGCACGTGCAGCACGCAACCGACGTCCTCGCGCGCCCCGTGCACGGCGCTGTGGATCACGAAGCCGGCCGGGTTCACCGGGAACGGCGACTCCATCAGCTTGCGGCACTTGTCGTCGACCTTGACCAGCGAGGAGGCGGTGATCTCCTCGAACATCATCCCGTACGGGTTGATCAGGAAGTGGTGCTCGGGCCCGGGAATGCGGGACGAGACGTGCGTGAAGACCAGGTCGTCCCAGCCGTACAGCGCGATCAGGCGGTAACAGGCCGCGAGGTCGACGCGCAGCTGCCACTCCTCTTTCGAGACCTTGTCCTTCAGGCTGGCAATGCGGATGTCATCGGGCATTGGGCAATCCTCATGTCGGCAAAGGAATGCCGACCTACGTAGGGCGGCATTCCTATGCCGCCGAATAGCCTGCTCTCAGTGCCCCCCAATCGGCGTCCCCGTAATGGAACGCACCGCCGGCGGCCTTGAACTTCTCCAGCGAACGCTGGAAGCGGGCCAGATTCTGCGCCTGCCAGGGGCCGGAGGGCAAAAGCGCGGCCTTGTCGAAGTCGATCAGCCAGAACTTGTGCTGGCCGTCGACCAGGATGTTGCGGGCATTGATGTCGTCGTGGCGCACCCCGGCGTCATGGAACTGGCGCAGCATCTTGCCCAGCGCGCTCCAGTGCGCGGCGTGCAGCGGCGCCCTGGCGAGGATGTCGGCCAGCGTGTCGGCCGACGCGATGCGCACCGTGACCAGGTCGCCCGTGTAGACCAGGCCGCGGCGCTGGACGTGGGCGGCCACCGGCCGGGGCACCGGCAAGCCCTTGGCATATAGCTCGTTGGTGAGCAGGAACTCCCGCCACGGCCGCGTGGCGGAAAGCCCCATCCAGAGATAGGCGTCCTTGACCACTTTCGCCGCAAAGCCACCCCTGCGGTAATGGCGGACAGCCCAGGGCTCGTCGCGGGGCCCGCCGCGGACGAAGGTGACCCAGCCCCGCCCAACTGCGCTGCCGTCGCAGCGGCCGATGGTCTGCCAGTAGGCCGGGTCGAACAGCTCCGGTCGCGGTTGCGGCATTGCAGCAGGGTCATGCAAGGCATGATGCGCGCCGCTGTGCCAATGTGCGGGCCTGGGGTGGGACATGGGGGAACTGTAACCGAGGAACCCCGGTTACGAGTGGCCAATCAAATGAGGGAAGCCGGTAAAATTCAGGACATGCTCACCGCAACCCCCGAAATCATCTCGGCTGCGGGCATCACGCACAAGGACAAGGTCGCGTGGCGCCACATCGTCGAGAAATATCGCGAGCCGTCGACGGCGCGCGCCCTGGCGCAGGTCGCCAACACCTTCCTGCCCTACATCGCGCTCTGGGTGGCGATGTACATCTGCCTGTTCTACCGCGCGTTCTGGCTGGTGGTGCCGCTGGCCCTGCTGGCCGGGCTGTTCCTGGTGCGGATCTTCATCATCTTCCACGACTGCGGCCACGGCTCTTTCTTCCGCGCGCCGGCCGCCAATGACTTCCTCGGCCATATCGCCGGCTTCCTGACCTTCACGCCGTACTACCAGTGGCGCTGGGAACACGCGATCCACCACAGCACCGCCGGCCACCTCGACAAGCGCGGCATCGGCGACATCTGGACGATGACGGTCGAGGAGTACCTGCAGTCCGGGCGCCTCAAGCGCTTCGCCTACGTGCTGGCGCGCAACCCGATCGTGCTGTTCCTGCTGGCGCCGCTGTACATGTTCGTGGTGCACCAGCGCTACGCCACCAAGGGCAGCAACGCGCGCGAGCGCCAGTCGGTCTGGTGGACCAACCTCGCGCTGCTGCTGTACGGCATCGGCATGTCGTGGCTGTTCGGCTTCGCGAGCTGGCTGCTGGTGCAGCTGATCGTGCTCGGCGTCGCCGGCGCGGTCGGCGTCTGGATGTTCTACGTGCAGCACCAGTTCGAGGACGTGTACTGGGAGCGCGGCGAGAACTGGGACTACGCCGCGGCCGCGCTGCGCGGCAGCTCGTTCTACAAGCTG
>Ga0190269_10001631_pt1 | contig 10633 bp, 3 predicted proteins | sample Popmic249IS_FD_133749 | JGI IMG/M metagenome (GOLD analysis project Ga0190269, IMG submission 133749) | Populus adjacent soil microbial communities from riparian zone of Blue River, Arizona, USA - 249 IS | ecosystem: Environmental > Terrestrial > Soil > Riparian zone | place: USA: Arizona... | reverse complement strand
GCCGGCAACGGGAGGGAGCATCATGATCGCGCCTGCTCCCATCGTGAGAGCGCCGAAACGGCGGCGTGAAATTTCTCCCGAACGCCGTTGGAATTCGACCATGTCATCCATCGAGTGGTCATCGCACATTGTTGGACTCCCCTGATCGGCGTTGCCCAGTGCACGCCGTTTTACGGATGGTAGCCGCACAGCGGAAGTCGGTCCGTTGTGAAGCGTCAACCGCGCCCGATTTGTAACTATTGCCATGGACTCGTCAATGCACGCGAGCGCACGTTGCGCCACGCGGTGCGCTACCATCCGCGCCGAGCAAATAACAAGCAGCTTCCTGTATACGAGCTAGGGAAAGCTGAGTTCGAACGCATGCTTCCTTTCTGTTCGATTCGCGCATGACACAACATGCACTGAAAGATACGACGGTTCTCGCGGTGCCAAGCCCGCGGTCAGAAGCATTGCTCGATGCTCAACGAGAAGTGCTCGAAAGCATGGTGCGCGGACGACCGCTGCGCGAAGTCCTTGCCGCGCTCTGTCGCATCGCCGAGTCGCAAGCCGATAGCGTCGTGCGAGCAGGAATTCTGTTGCTCGACCGAGCAGGCGAGCGACTCAACGTCGGCGCCGCACCCAGCTTGCCCGAGTCGTACAACCAAGCGATCGATGGGCTTTTGATCGCGCCGAACGTGGGCACGTGTCTCGCGGCGGCGGCGCGTCGCGAAGTGGTCATCACGCAGGACATCGCGAACGACGCGGGTTGGCGTGACTTCAAACATCTGCCGCTCGAGCTCGGCTTGAAAGCCGCGTGGTCGATGCCGATCCTGTCATCGAGCGGCGATGTGCTCGGAACGTTTGGAACGTATTTTTTCGAAGAGCGCGAACCTACGGCGAACGAACGCAGGCTTGTCGAAGTGCTCGCGCGAACGGCGGCGCTTGCGATCGAGCGCGATCGTGCGGACGCAACCGTGCGTGCCGCTGCGAAGCGGGATCGCTTCCTTGCCGACCTTGCAGCAGCGACACAACCGTTGATCGATCCGGCGGAGGTTATGTCGACGTCGGCACGCTTGCTCGCAGAATTTCTCGACGCCGAGCGTTGTGCATATGCCGAAGTCGAAGATGAGCGGGTGTTCGTGATCACCGGCGATTTCTCGCGCGGCGTGCCGACGATCGTCGGTCGGTGGGACGTCGGCGCATTCGGATCTGCATGCGTCACACACATGCTCGAAGGAAGCGCATACGTCGTTCACGACACCGACACTGATGCACGCCTCACGCCAGAGGATTTGCAAGCGTATCGGGCGACGAATATTCGCGCCGTCGTCTGTGTGCCGCTCCACAAGAATGGCAAGTTCACTGCGGCGATGGCCGTGCATCAATCGCAGCCGCGCACGTGGTCGATCGATGAAGTCGATCTCGTCACGCTCGTCGTGGGTCGTTGTTGGGAAGCGCTCGAACGCTCGCGTGTGACTCGCAGCCTGCAAGAGAGCGAAGCCCGCTACCGCGCGATCGTCGAGACGTCACCAGACTGCGTGAAGCTCGTCGCCGCGGACGGCACGCTGCTGCAAATGAATGCAGCGGGCTTGCGATTGCTGCAAGCGACCTCGGATGCCGAGGTGATCGGTCGCAGTGTCTATGACGTCATTGGTCCGGAAGCGCGGGACGCATTTCGCGCGTTCAACGAACGTGTATGTCGTGGCGAACGCGGCACGCTCGAGTTTCCCATCGTCGGCTTGCAAGGCCGTCGACGCATGGTCGAATCGACGGCCGTGCCACTCGCGACGCCGGACGGACGTTTTGCGCAGCTCGCGATGACGCGCGACATCACAGAGCGAATCGACGCGGCGCTGGCCCTCGAAGAGCATCGCGCGCGCCTCGACTATGCAGTGCGTCTCTCGCGCGTCGGCTTTTGGTACTGCAATTTGCCTTTCGATGAGCTCATCTGGGATGAGCGAGTGCGAGAACACTTCTTCTTGCCGCCAGAAGGACGCGTGACGATCGACGACTTCTACAGTCGGATTCACGAAGCCGATCGCGAGGCAGCACGCACGGCGATCGAAACCTCGATTCGCGAGAACACGCCTTACGACATCGTGTATCGGACGGTCGATCCTGACACCGGCGCGATCAAACACATTCGCGCATTGGGTGGCACGGACTACGCGCCCGATGGCACGCCCGTGCACTTCGACGGCGTCACTGTCGACGTCACGCAGCAAAAGCGCGACCAAGAGCAAGTGGCGACACTCCTCGAGCGTGAGCTCGAACATGCACGCTTGTTAAAGCATGTCGCCGATGCCGCCTTGATGATTCATGCATCTGATGCGGTCGAATCGGTTCTCAAGGTCGTTACGGAACAAGCGCGCTCGATCATCGGTGCGCAACAAGGTTTCGGTCTGATCGTCGATCGCGACTTGCAGCCGCTTGCGACGGCGCGATCATCGACACACGCAGTCGAGGAGGCTGACGAGCGGCTGCCGCATCATGCGAAATTGGATGCGGTGGTGTGTCGAACCAATCGTCCCGTGCGCTTGACGAGCGTGCAGCTCGACGAACAGCCGATGCTGCGAAACTTGCCCGATCGCGCTAACGAATCGCAGCAAACGCGCGGCTGGCTTGCCGTGCCGTTCATCGCGCGCGATGGAACGAATTTGGGCCTGGTGCAGCTCGCATCCAAACAAGAAGGCGAGTTCAGTGAAACGGATGAGGCAATTCTGGTGCAGCTTGCGCAGGTGGCCGCCGTCGCGCTCGAGAACGCGCGGCTCTACGATCAGCTGCGCGAACAGGATCGGCGCAAGGACGAGTTCCTCGCGACGCTCGCTCACGAGCTGCGTAACCCATTAGCGCCGATTCGTACCGGGCTCCAAGTGTTGCAGCGAGACAGCAACGCTGAGCAGGCGAACAAGACGCGTCAGATGATGGAGCGGCAGCTTGGTCATCTCGTGCGGATGGTCGATGACTTACTCGATATCTCGCGTGTCACGCTCGGCAAGCTCACGTTGAAGAAAGAGCGCGTGGACTTTCGCGCAATTCTTCACAGCGCGTTGGAAACCGCACGACCGCTCATCGAGCTGAATGGTCATGAGCTTGCATTGCGGTTGTCGAAGGACCCATTACCGCTCGAGGCCGATCCGACAAGGCTCGCACAAGTCATCGCGAACCTTCTAAACAACGCCGCTAAGTACACGCCTGCGGGCGGACGCATCCAATTGACGGCTGACATCGACAATGCAGCCGCGCTCGTCATCAGGATCAGCGACACAGGGATCGGAATTCCGCCCGATATGGTCCAACGCGTATTCGACATGTTCACGCAGGTCGGACGCTCGATCGACCGCGCTCAAGGAGGACTCGGCATCGGGCTCACGCTCGTGCGTCGACTCGTGCAAATGCATGGCGGCACGATCGACGCGGAAAGCCCGGGCACTGGACTGGGCAGCACGTTCACGATCCGTTTGCCGTTGGCTCAAATTCAAACCGACGCGCTCCCGGAATCCTCGACGGTGCTCGATCAGGTACAGACACGCCTGCGCATTCTTGTCGTCGACGACAACGTCGATGCGGCGGAGAGTCTCGCGATGTTGCTGGATCTGAGCGGTCATGCAACTCGTCTCGCGCACTCAGGAAAAGAAGCGTTGACGGCAACGCGCGAGTTCAAGCCGCAAGTGATCTTTCTCGACATTGGCTTGCCTGAGCTCAACGGTTATGAGGTTGCTGAATTCATTCGTGCGGACGCCGCAATCGAACAACCGTTGCTCGTCGCATTGACGGGGTGGGGTGCTGAAGACGATCGTCGGCGGGCACAGGAAGCGGGTTTTGATCGTCATCTCGTGAAGCCAGTCGAGGCCTCGACGCTCGAAGAAGTGCTCGCCTCTTATACCGACGAGCGGACAGCGCTGACGCGCCGTCCGTCAACGCGCGAGCTTCACTGACGCTCGATGACTGGTGGGTTCGGTCGCGTCCACAACCAGATGAGGACGCAGACCAATACGATCAGGACAGAAACGATCGCCCAACGCGGCACGCCGAAGGCTACGAGGCCAATCGCACTTCCGCACATCATCAGCGTCGCAATGACTTTCGCTCGCATCGGAACGGCCCCGTGTGCGCGCCATGAGCGGATATGCGGACCAAAGGTTGGGTGAGAAAGCAGCCAGCGTTCCAATGCGGGCCAACCTTTGCCGCCAGCAAATGCCGCGAGGATTAGAAAGGGGACAGTGGGAACGATCGGCAGCGCGAGTCCGACAATGCCTGCAGCGAGCGCGAAGATCGCAAGCACTCGCCACAGGAATTGACGCGTCTGCAAGATCACGGTTGTGTGCCGATAGGTTTGTCGATCAGGTGAAGCCGCGCGCTTCTTTGATCACTGCGTACGCGGTACTGATCTCGCGCGTCTTCTGTTCCGCGAGCTCGCGCATGCTTTCGGGCAAGCCTTTGCTGGCGAGCTTGTCGGGATGATGCTGGCTCATCAAACGTCGATACGCCTTCTTGATGTCCGCATCGGTCGCGGCGGGCGACACGCCAAGCGCGGCGTACGCGTCGTCGAGCGAATGCTGCGGTGAGGGGCCACGCGCGCCCGAGCCCGTGCGAAGCAACGCTTCGAGCTGCGCAACGTCCCCCTCGGTCAAGCCGAGCAATCGCGCAACGCGCACGATCATCTGATGCTCGGCAGGATGCACTTGACCATCGCCCATCACGCCGGCGATCTGAATTTGCAGCAGCATCATGTGGAGCGGCCGCTGCCCGCGCGAGGAGGCGGCGAACGATCTCACTTCGACGTCGAGATCGAAGTCTTTCGCCTTGCCGCGATTGAATGCTGCCTTCGCCTGTTCCCTCTGTTCCGCAGACAGATTCAGACGCGAGAACATCGACTCCGCCATCTGGATCTCATCGCGCGTAATGACGCCGTCGGCTTTGCAGATCGCGCCCATGACGGCAAACGTCGTTTCGAGGAATTGCTCCTGAACCGAACGAAGTTTTTGCACGACGATCGTGCGTGCGGCCCAGCTCAATGCATAGCTGAGGACAACGCTGACGATCATTCCCTTGAAGCCGCCCACCGCGAGACCGATGAGCGCAATGATCAAAATAAACGGCATCGAAGTTAACTGAGTCTCAAGACGTGCTTTGCGTTCGGCAGATAGTAACGGAGTTCGCGTCGCTTCCGGGGCTCGCGCTTCGCGGATGAAGGGCATCCTTGCACAGGACGACGCAAATCCTTTTCCGGATGTCGTCGCCTCACGGAGCGCCACGATGATCTACGTGCACTTTTAGAGCTCTCGTCGTCTTGTTCAAACGATGCAAGACGTGGAGAGGTCAGCGATCGGCACGAATTCCTGTTCGGGCCATGCATCGTCGTGCTGAAGGGCTTTACGAGAATCGGCCGTCTACGTTTGCAGCAACTTCGTCACGTCGTGCATTTTTTCGCCGTCATTCCCGCGGAGGCGGGGATCCAGACCTTCATTGTGGTCACACGCATCCCGTAATAGCGGATGACCGTCCACACCTAACCTTGGCTGCAACGGCGCGATTGAGCGGATTAATTGCGGAAACGTTGCTGTCGACGTCCGACCAACAGCAGGGCAAGAGCCAGTAGCCAATGCCATTGCAGTGAACCGCCGCCGCCACCACCTCCGCCGCCACCTCCGCTCGATGCGACTGCACGGAAGCTCGCGACTGCACCCAAAGCTCGATCCAACGTGAGCGTACAAGTAGCTCCCGTCCCGCTGCATGACCCTGACCAACCTGTGAACTCGTTGTTCGGATGCGCGACGGCAGTCAGCGTAACGATCGTGTTCAGATCGAAGGTTGCTGAACATTGGGCTCCACACGTGATGCCTAGCGGTTGAGAGCTGATCGTGCCGCTACCTGAGACCGACACGCTCAATAACGGATTTGCAACGAAGGTCGCGACGACCGTCGGCGCGCCACTCATTGTCAGGTCGCATGTGGGAGTTGATCCCGAGCACGCACCGGACCAATTCAGGAACGAGGAGCCCGGCGCAGGTACCGCGGTGAGCTTGATCGTCGATCCCTTTGCGAACGCCGCGGCACAGTTGGTGCCGCAATCAATCCCTGCAGGATGCGATACGACAGAGCCGGCCGCACCTGACCGAGAGATCACCAGCGGAGACTGCGGCGCGAAACGCGTCGTTATGCTTCGCGCCGTGTTCATCGTGATCGTGCACGTGCGCGCATCGCCGCAGGTACCGCCCCAACCGCTGAAATCGTGGCCGGGTGCGGGCGTCGCAGTAAGCGTGACGCTCGTTCCCGGGGCGAACGCACCCACGCAGACGTCACCGCAACTGATGCCGAACGGCTCGGAACTGATCACACCCGATCCGTTGTTCACGATCGTGAGGAACTGCGCCGGCTGCACATCGACGGTGACGGTTTTCGCTTCGTCCATTGTGACGGTGCAAGTCGTCCCGGTGCCGGTGCATCCGCCCGACCACGTGATGAATTGCGACGCCGGATCGACGCGCAACGTTACCGTTGTGTCTTTCGAGAAATATGCGATTGCCGAGACGCAGTAGCTTGGGCAGTAAATGCCGTAAGGCGTCGTGTCGACGGTGACCGGGAAGTTTCCAGTCTTGTTCAAGGTGAGCTTTGGCTTGCGTGTGAAGCGAGCGCTTACGGTCTGCGCACTCGACATCGTCACACTGCAATACCAACCGTTTCCACTGCACGCGCCCGTCCACTCCACATCGAAGAGTGAGTTGTCGACGCTCAACGTCACCGAATGGTTCTCGCCGAATCGATAACTGCATGTCGATCCGCAGTTGATCCCCATCGGCGACGAAGTGATCGCTGGGGCGCTCGCATCACCCGTGCGCGTTACCGTCAAAGTGTGTTTCGGAACGAAGTGAGCGGTGACAGCCATATCCTGTGACATGTAGACCGTGCAAGTGATGTACGACCCGGCGCATGCGCCCGACCAGTTGACGATGTAGTCGTCCGTTTCCGTCGCGGTCAGAGTCACGAGGGTGTTCGGGACGAACCGTTCGTTACAGTCCGCACCGCAATCGATGCCGCCGGGAGAGGAGGTGACCTTGCCATCCGCGATACCGGTCTTCGTGACGGTCAGCATCGGCTTCGGTACGAAGTTCGCGCGCACGCTCTTCGCTAGATTCATCGTCACAACGCACGTGTTCGTCGTGCCTGTGCACGCACCCGACCAGCTTGCGAAAGCCGCAGTCGAAGTCGGTGTAGCCGTCAGTGTCACACTCGTGTTCGTGTTGAAATTTTCGCTGCAATCGGCGGGGCAGGTGATGCCGGACGGGCTCGAGGACACCGAGCCGAGCGTCGAATCGTTGATCGAGACCGTGAGCTGTTGACGACTGAATTGCGCAACGACCGAGCGCCGGTCGGCCATCGACACAGTGCACGTGGTCGAGGTGCCCGTGCAGGCGCCCAGCCAGCCGACAAACGTCCCACCGCTTGCGGCTGCGGTCAGCGTCACCGATGTGTTGCGCGCATAGGCTTCAATGCAGTCACTGCCGCAGTTAATTCCGGAGGGCGAAGAGGAGACACTTCCGGCGCCCTGGAGCTGAACGCTGAGAAACGCCTCGCTCGTTTCGTTCTTGCCGAGCTCATAGAAGCTCGTGTGGGCAGCGCTGCCTTTGTGCTGACCCCATTCGATCGGACCTGCATTCCCTGACTGCTGCACATCGAAGACCCAAAGGCGATCGATGTCTACGCTAGAGCCGTACCACGCGTCGCTGATGACGATGAGCTCATTGGCGTCATCGCCATCGATGTCGGCGATCGCCGGGACGCCGCTCTGTCCAATGCCTGGGATCGTCTTTGGGAAGCCTGCGAGAACCGCACCGTTCGTGCGCCACGCAGTGATCCCACCGTTGTCGTAAGTGGAGGTTGCGACGACGACTTCAGGCGCACCGTCGCCGTTCAAATCGCCGATCACCGGCGCCGAATTTCCTTGATACGTTGAATTCGTCGATACCGGCCAGCCTGAAAGGGCGGCGCCACTGCCGCGGACTGCATAGATCTTAGTAGCTGTCTGCACGACGATCTCTGGAACGCCATCGCTCGTAAGATCGCCGAGCGCAAAGCCCCCGACGCTGTAATAGCTCGCATCCGTGAGATCGATCGTTCGTTGCGACCATGCATTGATCAGATAGATCTTCGGGATCGGATAGCTTTGTGTAACGGCAACGATCTCGGGCGTGCCGTTGCCATCAACGTCTCCGATCGCGAGGTTTTGAAACGGCGAATCGGTGAAGGTGTATGCGTATTGAGGTGCTTCAGTGCCGTCGTGATGAAACACCCGAACGCGATGACCATTGGTACCTTCGTTGGCATCGAGCGTCGCGATTTCCAGATCGCCGTCACCGTCGAGATCGCCAACAGCATGAGGAATCAGCGTTGTGGGTAGTCCGAACGATGTGCCGTCGCTGCGCCGGGTCGTTGCATCGACGAACTCGTCGGCTCCGTCGCCATCCAGATCTGCGGCGATCGGTGCACGCGCGTTGTAATAGGAAACGCTTTGCGGCCAGCCGGCACGCAGTGCGCCCGATGGGCTGAACAACGCTTGGTTGCGATCCGAGTAAGCAGCGCCTGCTTTGGCGCCGCCCACTGTGTTGTCGAAATTGCCGATGACGGGCCATGCCATGCCCCATTGCTGTGAAATCGGCCAACCGTTCACTCGCGAGCCATCAGGTTTGATCGCGTACAGCGGCCCCGCCGACAACCCACTCAACAGGATTTCGAGCTGGCTATCTGAATCGATGTTGCCCACCGCCGTGTAGACAGAGTTGCCAGCGTAGTAGCCGCCTGCCGACCCTGGAAGTTTCACGGGGAAGCCGCTGCGCAAGTGCGGATCGATCGTCGCAGCGAAGCTATCGCCACCTGGAAAAGTCAGCGTGAATTGCCCGGCTTGTGCAGCGGCCCAAGTGCCGGTTGCGATGCCGTCACTCGCAATCTCGTCCGGCGCAACACCGTCGTCGAGCAGTGTGACGGAGCCACCGCCGTTTGAGACCGTGACACTCACGCTGCCGTTGGCGCCCGCGCAGCGAATGCTCGTCGCGCGTAATTCGATCTGAGCGCCGACGCCACGGAAGATCGTTTGGTTGTCAGCGGGCTGCAGCCGACGAACGTGTTGTCGATTCGTACAACCAAGCGAGAGATCGGCGTTGACTCGCGATCCGGCAAGCAACTGGTTTGGTATCGGTGCTTCGCTGCCGGTGATGAGCAAATTCTTGATCGCGCGCCAGTCGCGACTTGTGTCTTGCGACTTCAGCAAGACAGCGAGGCCAGTCACGTGCGGCGTCGCCATCGACGTACCGTCGAGTTCGCCGTAGTTGTTGTTCGGCAGCGTGCTCAGGATTTCTTCGCCGGGCGCGCCGACATGCACCGTGCGCTTGCCGTAATTAGAGAACGCTGCGAGCTGCCCGTAGCGATTGACTGCCGCGACGCAAACGACATTCGGCACAGAGTGCGAGCACGGCCATTTCGGATACAGATCCAGGTCTCTGCCCCAATCGTTGCCCGCCGCCGCGACGAACAAGATGCCTTCATTCATGTGCGCTTCGATCGCATCTCGAAGTGCGAGCGAGTTATCCAGCCCGCCCCATGAATTGTTCGTCGCGACGATGTTGACGCCGCTGCGCTTCATCTCGGCGATATAGTCAAGGCATTCGATTGCATCTGCCGTGCTGCCGAAGCCGTCGAACGCGAGGAACTTGCACGCCATGATTTTTACGTTCCACGCGACACCCGTGACACCTATGGCGTTGTTGCCGACCGCGCCGATCGTGCCGGCAACGTGGGTGCCATGGCCGTGGTCATCCATTGGATTGCCGTCGTTGTTGACCGCGTCAATGCCATAGCAATCGTCGACGTAGCCATTGACGTCATCGTCCACACCGTCCGCATCGCAATCCGCCGTGTTGCGGTACATGTTCGCGGCGAGGTCGGGATGGTTGTAATCGGTGCCGGTGTCGATCACCGCGACAACGAGGTCGGTGTTGCCCGTCGTTACGTTCCAGCCTTCCGGCGCGTCGATGTCGACGTCGTTGAACCCGCCAAACTGACCGATGTTTTGCAGTCCCCAAAGCTCGTTGAACCGTGGATCGTTGGGGAGGGCACCGATGCTTAAAAGATAGTTCGGTTCGGCGTACTCGACATCGGATAGCTGCTTATATGAGTCGATGGCGGTTGCAACATCCGTCCCGGCGGGAAGCTTGATGCGATAGAGCTCCGGAACGCTGCGCGAGGCAAGGGCGGCCTGTGCACGCGGCAGACGACTTAGCGCGTTATTCACACGCGCGCGAGCGATGTTGGGGCGGAACTTCACGAGAATCTCATCGCTGACTCGCGCAGGTGCCGTGGCAGCACTGACCGCGTCTGCTTTTGCGTTGAGATAGGTTGCTGTCCCGTCTTCCCGGCGTTCGACGAATGGGCTTTCCGGTGCGACGGGCGCCGCCGTCACTTCGTTGGATCGTTCCTGATCAGATGCGGTCCGGTCTCCGGTCGTGGCGACCGGCGAAGCTGACCGCGCGCCGGACTGGCGAGTATCAGCGGCGGATGCGCCCGACGAGGAATCCTCTTGGTTCTGCGATCGCGGCGAGCACGCCGCAAGCGCGAAGCACAGGGCGGCCACGCCCCATGCAGAAGCATCGATCCGTCG
>Ga0190269_10001630_pt1 | contig 10634 bp, 9 predicted proteins | sample Popmic249IS_FD_133749 | JGI IMG/M metagenome (GOLD analysis project Ga0190269, IMG submission 133749) | Populus adjacent soil microbial communities from riparian zone of Blue River, Arizona, USA - 249 IS | ecosystem: Environmental > Terrestrial > Soil > Riparian zone | place: USA: Arizona... | reverse complement strand
GAGCGCGTACTCCACCTGATGGGTCTTGTACGGGAGCTTGCCCGGCTTGCGCACCGGCACGAAGCCCTTGCCGAGGCGCGCCGCCAGCGCCGCGCCGAAGATGAAGCCGCGCGACTCGATGGCCACGACGGCCTCGAAGGAGCTCTTGTCGTGCTTCTCTGCAAGCACGTCGAGGCATGCGTTGAAGGCGACGCCGTCAGCGAGCAAGGGCGTGATGTCCTTGAACATGATCCCGGGCTTCGGGAAGTCGGGTACGTTGCGGATGCGGCTCTGGATGAGATCGATGCGCGAATCGTTCATGAATGCGTTCCTCCGACGCCAAAGGCCAATCTACCGAGACCTCGTCTCGAATCCGAGCGCCTGCGCGCCGCGGCGCGCCACGTGCTCGGCGATACCGAGGTGCTCATTGTGCGTGGGCTCGAGCGTGAGCGGCGTGACCGAGCAGTAGCCTTCGTCGATCGCTTGCTTGTCGGAGCCCTCGACCTCGCCGTAGTCGATCACCTTGCCCCCGATCCAAAAGTACTCGCGGCCGCCGGGATCACGGCGCGGGATGACCTGCTCCTCGTAGACCTGCCGTCCCACGCGCGCGACGCGCACGCCGAGCGGCGCGTTGCGTGGGAAGTTCACGTTGAGCAGCAGCGCGTGTCCCTTCGCCTGCATCTCCGGTAGCTCCCGGTCGGCCAGCACGGCACGCGTCATCTCGCGGATGGCCCCGATCAAGAACGGCGCGTCGGCAGTGCCGTCATGCGAATACGCGATCGCTGGGATACCGCGTAGCGCCGCCTCTCGGGCGCCCGCGACCGTGCCCGAGTAGTACACGCTGGTCCCCACGTTCGAGCCGTGGTTGACGCCCGACACGACGAGGTCGGGCCGCCCCGGCAGGAACCGTTGCTCGAACAACGCCAGGTAGATGCAGTCCGCCGGGGTGCCGTCGATCGAGTGGTTGTCGGCCCCATGCTCCAGGTGGCGTAGCGGGCGGTCGATCGTGATGGCGTGGCTGGTGCCGCTCTGTTGCGCCGCCGGCGCCACCGTCACCACGCGCCCGAGCGGCGCGAGCGCCTCGCGCAGGGTCCGTAGCCCCGCGGCATGAACACCGTCGTCGTTGGTCAGCAAGATGACGGGGACGTCGCTCATCGGACGGAGCGTCTACCACGGAGCGGCCGGATGAGACTTGCCAGAGCGCTCGGAGCGTGTATGGTCCGCTTCCCCCGCCGCCTTCGTCGCGGCTTTGGAAACGCTCTGGTCGGGGCGTGGCGCAGCCTGGTTAGCGCACTAGACTGGGGGTCTAGGGGTCGCTGGTTCGAATCCAGTCGCCCCGACCAAACCTCTTCGGGCCGCGGTGCTGAAAGGCGCCGCGGCCTTTCTTATGCGCGGCGTCTAGTACCGCGTTCCGCGGACGGGCACCGCGCTCGGGACCGACTCGGTCACGGTGGCTTTGATCTCGCCCCGGACGCGTGGGTTTACGTTGTCCATCGCGAACACGGCGTCCAGCTGATCCTGCAGCGAGCGGAGCTCCTCGCGGATGACCTGCAGGCTGGCACGCACCGAGACTTCGGCCGCCGCCTGAGGGTCGGGCTCGCTGGCCACGCGATCGCGGTTGAGCTCGCGGAGCCTCTTCTTGGCGCCCGAGATGGTGAAACCCTCGTCCTGCAAGAGCCGCTTCACCAGCATGGCCAGCTCGACGTCGCGGCGCCGGTACACGCGATGCGACCCGCGGGTCTTCATCGGCCGCAGCGCCGGCATCTCGCTCTCCCAGTAGCGCAGCACGTGCGGCCGAACGCCCACGATCTCGGCGACTTCGCCGATCTTGAAGAACAACTTGTCGGGCAGGTGCTGAGCCATCGAGCGCGTATGGACGAGCACTATACGCGCACCGCAAGGCGCGTCGTCCTTCTATCGAGCGATCGCGCCTAGGCGGCAGGCGAGCGCGCGACTCACTCGCCCGCGGCAGCGTCGCTCGGCGTGCCTTCGTTGCCGCGCCGCTTGGCCGCCGCTTTCTGCGGATTGAGTATGTTCTTCAACACTTGGCTCGGCTTGAAGGTCAGCACGCGGCGCGCGCTGATCGGGATCGGCTCGCCGGTCTGGGGGTTGCGGCCGACGCGCTCTTTCTTGCCGCGCACGACGAAATTCCCGAAGCCGGAGATCTTCACCTTGTCGCCCTCGGACAGGGTGTCCTTCATGGTCTCGAAAACCGCCTCGACGACCTCGGCCGATTCCTTTTTAGAGAAACCGCCGACCTTCTCGTAAACGCAATCGATGATTTCGGCCTTGGTCATCGACGCCTCCAGGGCGATGAGATGCCCGATCATGCAACCACATCGATCGGCCGATCTCAAGAAGGCCAACCGAAAAGTTGTCTAGATCCGCTTACTTGGAGCACCCACAACGGCGTACCCCGAAGCGTTCCCGACAGCGTTCCCGGCCGTAGGGGTGGCGGCCGCCGGCGCAGTTACTTCGGTTTTTCGGTCCGTCCCCTGAGCGAGGCGGAAAAGCGGGCTTCGGCGGCTTTTTGGGCGGCGGCGTGGGCGGCGTCGACCTCTTTGTCGGTGAGGGTCGCGCTGTGGCCTCGGTACACGACGTGGAGGGCCAGGCTCTTGTGGCCGGCGGGGACCGGATCGCCGCCGTAGATGTCGAAGAGCGCGACGCGCTCGGCGTTGGGGCCCGCGGCCTCGAGCAGGGCGGCGACGACGTCGCCGGCGGGGATGTCCTCGGCGACCACCACGGCCACGTCCCGGGTGGCGGAGGGGAAGCGGGGCAGCGCATGCGCCTTGGGCCGGCCGAGCGCGAGCAGCGCGGTCTCGAGCCGCGCCACATCGATGCTCGCGAACACCGGCCGCCCCGACAGCTCCATCGCGCTCACCACGTCCGGGTGCAGCTCGCCGAGCACCCCGATCGCGCTGTCACCCAGCGTGATGCGGGCGCTTCGCTTGGGGTGGAGCGCGGGCTCCTCTTCGAGTAGCGCGGCGTCCACGACGGTGCTCGGCACGTGGCCCGACAACGACTGCACGATCGACTGCACCACTGACTTGGCGTCGTAGAAGTCGTAGCTCTCGTCCTCGCGGTACCAGCTGGGGCGCTGGCCCCACAGCAAGAGCGCGAGCTGGTGCGACTCGTGCGGCAGCTCCGTGATCGCCTGGTCCTTTTGCGGCGGGCCGAACACGCGCGCGACCTCGAACAGCGCGAAGGTCTTCTGCTGCGTGTTCTGCGCCTCGCGCAAGCACTGCCCTAGTCCCGGCAGCAGCGAGGTACGCATGACGCACCGCGCCTCCGTCATCGGGTTCTGGATCACGACGGCCGTCGGCTTGGCGCGCGCGCGCTCGAGGTCGGCGGGCGCGAGGAACGCGTAGTTGACGGCCTCGCACAGGCCGGCGCTCGCGGCTGCCTCGCGCAGCCGGCGGACCAAGGTGATACGCGCCGGCGTGCCCTCTTCGGAGGCGCGGATGGCCGGCCGCACGGTGGGCAGGCGGTCGTAACCGGTAAGCCTTCCGAGCTCTTCGATCAGGTCGATCTCGCGCGTCAGGTCCGGCCGGTGCAGGGGCGGCGTGACCGAGTAGCCTGCGTGCGCGGGCGCGACGACGCAGCCCAGCGCGCCCAGGATGCGCTCGATCTCCGTGTCGGCGATCGGCATCCCGAGCACGAGCGCGATGCGCTCCTTGCGCAGGGCGATCGGCGCGGCCGCAACGGCCTTGCCGACCACGTCGAGCGCGTCGGCGCGGACCACACCGCCGCCGAGCGCCGCGATGCGCGCGGCAGCGTCGGCCAGCACGTGGCGCACGGCGCTCGGATCCACGCCGCGCTCGAAGCGATGGCTCGAGTCGGTGTGCATACCCAAGCGCTTGCTGGTGCGGCGCACGGTGCGGGGCTCGAAGTACGCGCACTCGATCAACACGCGCGTGGTCGACGGCTCGATCTGCGAGCCGGCTCCGCCCATCACGCCCGCGAGGGCGACGGGACCTTCGCCGTCGCAGATCAGGAGATCATCCGCGGTGAGCGCGCGCTCGACGTCGTCCAGCGTCTTCATACGCTCGCCGGCCCTGGCCAGGCGCACCTCGATGCGCGAGCCGCGCACGTGGTCCGCGTCGAAGCCGTGGATCGGGTGACCCCAGAGCAGCAGGACGAGGTTGGTGACGTCGACGACGTTGTTGATCGCGCGCTGGCCGAGCACGTGCAGCCGGTAGCGCACGGCGAACGGCGATGGCTTGATGGTTACGCCGTCCACGAGCGCGGCGCCGTAGCGCGGGCAGCGGTCGGGCGCGGTGATGTCGACGCGGAAGGTCTTCGCGAGCGGCGCGCCCTGCGCCGGCGTGCCCGGTAGGCTGAGCGGGAACAGCTGCTCGCTCGGCTCCGCCCACGCGCCGCTCTGGGCGCGCGGCGTCGCAGCCGGCTTCGGCAGCGCGAAGGTCTTGCCGAGCAGCGCGCACAGCTCGCGTGCGACGCCGACGTGGCCCAGGCAGTCGGGGCGGTTCGGCGTCAGCGACAGCTCGTACACGCGGTCGCGCAGGCCGAGCGCGTCGGCGATGGGTGCGCCGGGCAGCGCCGCCCCGTGCAGCTCTTCGTCGATGATGAGCAGGCCGGAGTCGTCGGCGCCCACGCCGAGCTCCGTCTCCCCGCACAGCATGCCGAGCGACTTCACGCCGCCGAGCGCGCGCTCCGCGATCTCGACGCCGTTCGGCAGCTTGGCGCCGAGCTGCGCCAGCACCACGCGCCTGCCGGGCGCGGGAACGTTGGGCGCGCCGCAGACGATCTCGTGCTCGGCCGCGCCGTCGAACACCGTGACGAGCTTAAGCTTGTCGCGGCTCGGATGCGGGTTACTCGCCTTCACCTCGGCGACGACGACCTTGTCGAGGCCCTCACCAAAGCGATGGATCGCCTCGACCTCGATGCCCGCCGACGTGAGCTTCTTCGCGACGTCATCGACGTCGAGCGACAGCCCGGTCAGCTCTTGCAGCCATGCGTGCGAGACGAGCATGAGTCCTCGATGAAGCTTAGAGCTGCGTCAGGAAGCGCGGGTCGTTGCCGTAGAGCATGTTCAAGTGCGGCACGCCGTAGCGGCTCATCGCGATCCGGTCGACGCCCATGCCGAACGCGAAACCCGTGTAGCGCTCCGGGTCGTAGCCGACGTGCTCGAACACGACCGGGTGGATCATCCCGCAACCCAAGATCTCGACGAAGCCCGTGTTCTTACAGACGCGGCAGGCGTCGGCCTTCACCTTCGGATCCCAGCGGCGGCAGATCATGCAGCCGATATCGACCTCGCCGCCGGGCTCCACGAACGGGAAGTAGCTCGGGCGGAAGCGCACCGGCACCTCGGGGCCGAACACGCGGCCCAGGAAGTGCGTGAGCACGCCTTTCAAGTTCGCGAAGGACACGCCCTCGTCGACCATGAAGCCTTCGATCTGCATGAACATCGGCGAGTGCGTGGCATCGTCGTCGCGGCGGAACGTCGCGCCGGCCGAGACCACGGCGAGCGGCGGCTTGCGCCGCATCATCTCGCGGACCTGCACCGTGCTCGTGTGGGTGCGCAGGACGATCGGGCGCTTGCTCTTCGCAGCGGCCTTCTCTTCGTCGGACAAGCGGACGAAGAAGGTGTCCTGCATGTCCGTCGCGGGGTGGTCCGGCGGGAAGCCCAGGCGATCGAAGTTGTGCTCGTAGAGGTCGACCTCTGGGCCGTCCGCGATGTCGAAGCCCATCGCCTGGAACACATCGAGCAGCTCGTGCTTGACGCGCGTAAGCGGGTGCAGCCGGCCCGCGGGCGTACCGCGACCGGGCAGGCTCACATCGAGGTGCGGGCCGGAAAGCTCCTGCTCGCGTGCACGCGCAGCGAGACCCGACAGGCGCGCGTTGAACGCTTCCTGGATCTCGTTCTTGAGCTTGTTCGCGCGCTGGCCGAGGTCGCGCCGGCGATCGCCGGGCAGCTCGGGCATGCGCTTCATGAGCAGCGTCAGCTCGCCGCTCGGCCCTGCGAAGCGCGCGTTGGCGGCGCGCAAGGCGTGCTCACCCTCGGCGCGCTCGAACGCGGCGGGATACTCCGCCGCGCAGCGCTCGAGGCCCTGCTCGAATGCGGCCACGGCGTCAGTCACGGCTAGCTCCTGAGGGCGCTACTTGGTCTTGGCCGCGGATACGACGGCCTTGAAGCCGCCCGGGTCGCGCACCGCGAGGTCCGCGAGGATCTTGCGGTCGAGCACGACGCCCGACTTCTTGAGGCCGTGGATGAGCCGGCTGTAGCTGAGGCCGTGCGTGCGAGCGGCGGCGCCGATGCGCACGATCCACAGGCGGCGGAAGTCCTGCTTGCGCTCGCGGCGGTGCGCGAACGCATCCTTCCACGCGTGGTGGACCTGCTCGATCGCGTCGCCGAACTGACGGCTGCGCGAGCCCTCGAAGCCCTTGGCGTGCTTCAGAACGCGGTTGCGACGGCGACGGGCCTTAAAGCCTCTTTTGGCGCGGGGCATGACAGAGTGCTCCTATCAAAGATCGTAAGGGAGAAGGCTGCGGGTGCGCTTCTCGTCCGCGTCGTCGACCATGCCGTTCTTGCGCAGGTTGCGACGGCGGTTGGCCGACTTACCGCGCATCATGTGGCTCAGGCCAGCCTTGCCGCGGCGGATGCGGCCGCTGCCGGTGACGCGCAGGCGCTTCTTCGCTGCGCTGTTGCTCTTCATCTTCGGCATGGAAGCGAAACCTCAGTGATTTCCAGCGCTTCGATGAAGCGCGGAGGGAGAGTTCTTCCGCTGAGCTACGCCCCACGAAATGGAGGCGCAACCCGAGCGCGAAGGACGCGTGTTGTAGGAGTCAGTTTCCGCAAAGTCAAGGACGGGTTGGAGGGATCTCCAGCCCTTTCCTTCACCCTTCGGCCGAGCTCTCGACCGCGTCCCCGCTAACTTCGACACGGCGCTTGGGCTTACTGCCCTTGTTCGACGGGGCCAAGATCAGCGTCATCGTGCGGCCCTCCATCCGGGGCTCCACCTCGACGATGGCGATCTCGCGCGTGCGCTCGACCAGGATCTGCAGCTGGCGCATCGCCATCTCCGGGTGCGTGATCTCGCGACCGCGGAAGCGACACGTGACCTTCACCTTGTTGCCCTCTTCGAGGAAGCGCTCGATGTGGCGGAGCTTGAAGTCGATATCGTGATCGTCGGTCTTCGGCCGGATCTTGATCTCCTTCAGCTCGATCAGCGCTTGGCGCTTACGCGCTTCGCCCTGGCGCTTCTTCTCCTCGTACTTGAACTTCCCGAAGTCCATGATCTTGCACACGGGCGGGAACGCCTTCGGGTTGACCTCGACGAGGTCGAGCCCGGACTCGCGCGCGCGGCGGAGGGCATCGGAAGTCTCGAGCACACCGAGCATCTCGCCTTCGGCGCTGACGACTCGGACTTGAGGCACGCGAATACGGTGGTTGATGCGAGGACCTGTGTTGCCTCGATCACGGTCACGATTGTCCATGGGTCTTGAGATAGGCGGCTTCTCCGGCTGGGGAGCTCTGCTCCCTGGTTTCTTAGTTCACACGCCGTCGGCTACGTCACGGCTTTAGTTTCTTTTGCTGCTGCGCATTGGCGGTCAGCCGAATGCGAGCAAAAGGATTAGCACCTAAATCGCCCGGCGCGAGGGGGGGAGGCTCTCGGATTTCACGCGCTCGATGATCTGAGCCGTGGTCATGAACCCGAGGTCCTTGTCTTCGTCGCGGCTGCGCAAGGCGCCCCCACCCTGCTCCGCCTCGCGGGCACCCACCACCGCGAGGTACGGCACACGCATCATGCGCGCGTTGCGAATCTTCGCGCCGAGCTTGTCGGACGACACGTCGGCCACCGCACGCACCCCGGCAGCCTCGAGCTGCGCCTTGAGTGAGCGCGCGTAGTCATTGACCTTTTCGCTGACCGTCAGGATCGCGACCTGCTCGGGCGACAGCCAGGTCGGAAACGCGCCGGCAACGTGCTCCACGAGCACCGCGAAGAAGCGCTCGATCGATCCGAGCACGGCGCGGTGCAGCATGACGGGGCGCTTCTGCGTGTTGTCCTCGGCCACGTAGCTGAGGTCGAAGCGCTCGGGCAGGTTGAAGTCGACCTGGATGGTGCCGAGCTGCCAGGAGCGCTGCAGCGCATCCTTTAAGTGGAACTCGATCTTCGGGCCGTAGAAAGCGCCCTCGCCTTCAGCGATTTCGTACGGGAGCTTTCGGTGCTCGACCGCGTTGATCAGCGCCTTCTCCGCCTGGTCCCACACCTCGTCCGAGCCGAGGCGCGCCGCCGGGCGGGTCGCGACCTTCACGCGGACCTCGCTAAAGCCGAAGTCCTTATAGACGTCGTGGACGAGGTCGAGGAAGGCGACCATCTCGTCTTGGACTTGGTCGATCGTGCAGAAGATGTGGGCGTCGTCCTGTGAGAACGTGCGCACGCGGGTCAGGCCCTGGACGACGCCGCTGCGCTCGAAGCGGTGCAGGCGGCCGAAGTCGGCGATCCGCATCGGCAGCTCGCGATAGCTGCGACGGGTCATGCCGAACATGACGCAGTGACCCGGACAGTTCATGGGCTTCACGCTGAAGCGCATGCCGGCCTCGAGCTGCTGCTGGATCGCAGGCGCTTCTTGCGCGCCCTTCTTGGCCAGCGCCTCTGCGCTGTGCTCGAGGCTCTCGCGGGTGGCCGCGAAGAACATGTTCTCCGCGTACTCGGGGAGGTGACCGCTGGTCTCGAACAGCTCGCGGTCGAACACCTGCGGGGTGATCACCTCCGAGTAGCCGTGACGCAGGTACAGGTCGCGCACGTACGCGTTCAAGCGGTTGTAGACGTCGGTGCCGCGCGGCAGGAAGAACGGCGATGCCGGTGCGAAGCGGTGGAAGCCGAACAGCTCCAGCTCCTTACCGAGCTTGCGGTGGTCGCGCTTCTTGGCCTCCTCGAGGCCGGCCAAGTAGGCGTCGAGCTCTTTCTGCGAGGGGAACGCGGTCCCGTAGATGCGCTGGAGCATCGGGTTGCGCTCGTCGCCGCGCCAGTACGCGCCCGCGACCGAGGTCAGCTTCACCGCGCGAATGAAGCCGGTCGAAGGCACGTGCGGGCCCTCGCACAGGTCGACCCAGTCGCCGTGACGATAGAGCGAGATCTCGCCCTCGAGCCGCTCGAGGTGCTCGACCTTGTAGCTCTCGCCCATCTTGGTGAGCAGCTCGCGCGCGGCGCCCTTCTCGATGACCTCGCGCCGAAAGGGCGCGTCGGCGGCGATGATCTCTTTCATCGCCGCCTCGATCTTCGCGAAGTCCTCTTCGGTGAACTGACCGTCCTTGCGATCGAAGTCGTAATAGAAGCCGTTATCGACCGCGGGACCGAAGGTGACCTTGGTGCCCGGATAGAGGCGCTGCACGGCATCGGCCATCACGTGCGCCGTCGAGTGGCGAATGACCGCCAGCGCCTCGGGGTCGCCCAACGTAATGGGCTCGACCGAAGCGCTGGCCGGCACCGGCGTGTGCAGGTCCGAGACTTTTCCAGGCTGCTGATCCAGAACCACGCGTGCTGCGACGACGTCTCGGGTCAGCTTCCCCTGTGCTTGCAGGATCTCCCGAGGGGTCTTGTTATCGCTCGGCTGCGCGCCGGTCTCGACCATGGGTACGAACGCCGATTCTGTAATGATTACAACTTAGTAGGCGCGGGCGGGATTGAACCGTCGACCCCTACCGTGTCAAGGTAGTGCTCTACCACTGAGCTACGCGCCTTCGACTCGATTGCTCGAGCGAGCGGCGGATGTACAGCTCGCTCTTTGGGGTGTCAAGCAACTCGAGCACTTGGCTGCGCTGTCTTGCGCGCACGCCTTGGGCTGCCCCAGAAGGGGGCGGTTTGCGCGCGGGGGAAGCCGTTGATATCCATCCCGGCCCAATGAGCAAGCTGGAGGACGGCCGCGGCGAGCTACCGAAGCTGCCCTCTGTCGAGATGGCGCTGCTTCCGCACGAGGTGCGGGCGGCGCGCGCACGCAACGCGCTGATCGTAGGATCCGCGGTCGCAGCGCTGATCGGCGGTGGGGTGCTGTTGGCCGTGCCGCGTGTGCTCGAGTGGTCGAAGCAGGCGGAAGGCGAGAGCCACGACGCGTGGCCGAGCGAGCAACGCGGCGGCGGCGCAGCGCCCGTGCAGCCTTCGGTGCTCATAGCTTCGGGCGATGGCGGTGTGGTGGTGCCGACGGCTACGGCGCTCGCAGCCATCGAAGGCAACGCGGCTCCGCGCGACCCCGAGGTCGTGCCCACGGAAGAGGCGGTGCAAGCGATCGTGCCGGCGACGCCCGAGCTCGCAGTCGCGCCTGCGGCGGGCATGGCCCCGGACGCGCTGGTCGAGAACCGCACCGTGAAGTCGTTCGGGCAGGCTCGTGGCTTTCGAGATGCGGTGGTCCGTGGCGGCGCCAGCGGCGAGGACGCCGACGCGATCACCGAGGCGCTCGGCAAGCTGGTGAACTTCCGCCGCTGCAAGCCGGAAGACGAGCTGACGTTCGAGCGCAACGGCAACGGTCAGCTGGTGGGCTTCGAGTATCGCGCGAGCATCACCGAGCGTTATCGGGCCGAGCGGAGCGTGAACGGCAAGTTCGTCGGCAAGAAGGTCGACGTACAGATCGAGTACCGCCGGATCGCACGCGGCGGCTACGTATCGGATTCGCTCGGTCGGGCGGTCGAGGCGGTC
>Ga0190269_10001629_pt1 | contig 10639 bp, 8 predicted proteins | sample Popmic249IS_FD_133749 | JGI IMG/M metagenome (GOLD analysis project Ga0190269, IMG submission 133749) | Populus adjacent soil microbial communities from riparian zone of Blue River, Arizona, USA - 249 IS | ecosystem: Environmental > Terrestrial > Soil > Riparian zone | place: USA: Arizona... | reverse complement strand
CTCACGCACGTGGAGCAATCATTAATGTCGGTTCACGCAGATGGTCGCCGTTTCGTGACATGGGTTTGGGTCGCGCTTTGGGCGCTCGCGAGCGTCGGCTGCGGAGGCGGTCTGAAGCTCACGAAGGTGGACGCCGCGTACCGCAAGCCGAGCAACGTCGCGCTGTTTTTCGCGGTCCAAAACAGCGACGGCGAGCCGGTGGCGGACCTGCTCGCGACCGACTTCAAGATCTACGAGGACGGCAAGATCGTTTCGATCGACGAGAGTCGGCAGACCATCGTGAACCCCGAGGTCGCGGCGGTGCACATGACACTTTTGTTGGTCGACCTCAGCGCCAGCGTCACGGAGAGCGACCAGGTGCAGCAGGTCGTCCAGGCCGCGCAAGAGTTCGTCGCGCAGGTCGAGTCTTACCAAAAGGTCGCGGTCTACGCGTTCGACGGCTCGAAGGACATCCACGAGATCACCCCGTTCAGCGACTCCGAGACCCGCGCCAGCGCCGGGCTCGGCAAGCTCGCGGAGTTCCACACCAAGGACCCGTCGACGAACCTGCACGGCGCCGTCGTGCAAGCGCTCGAGAAGCTCGACGAGGGCCTCGACCGGGCGACCGTGCCGCTTCGCTTCGGCACCCTCGTGGTGTTCACCGACGGCACCGACCGCGCGGCGCGCGTGCCGCATCAAGAAATGATCGACGCGATCGAGGCCTCCGAGAACGAAGTGTTCGCGATCGGCGTGGGCAACGAGATCGACGACGCCACGCTCGCCCGCATCGGGCGCAGCGGCTACATCCGCGTCGGCGACAACGCCGCGCTCAAGGGCGCGTTCGCGCAGATCGGTGACCGCATCGTCGGCTACGCGCGGCGCTACTACCTGCTCAGCTACTGCAGCCCGGCGCGCGCCGGCAAGCACGTGGTCACAGTCGAGGCGCACGCCGAGGACACGAGCGGGCAGCTCAGCTACGAGTTCGATGCCAAGGGCTTCGAGCCGGGCTGCGACGCGTCCGCGCCGCCTCCGTTCGACACGTCGGGCCGCACGGCGCGCTCGCGCAAGAAGCTCGGCCTCGAGCCCGACGGTGACAAGAAGAAGCCCGCGGCGTCCGAGCCGTCCGCGAAGAAGTAGGCCGCGAGCGTGTAGCGCGCCGCCGCTCTTACTGTGCGGCCTCGACCTCGGTGTCCTCGCCGGCTGCGGGCGCGTCGTCCGGTGCGGCCTTGTCGCCGAGCGCGACCGACAGCGCGATCAGCCCGACCAGGATCACGGCGAGGGCGACGCCTAGCTTCGGCACCCAAGGCGGCGTGTCGCCCGCCTCGTCCTTCACCTCGGGGATGCCCGGCGGCGGGTGCGCCTGACCGGGCTCGTGGTCGCTGTGGTCTCCGTGATGGCTCATGGCGTCTCCTCGACCCTACTGGCCGATGCTCGGTGTCTGGCCTGCCGCCGCTTCTTCGAGGAAGCGCAGCACATCGGCGCGGCCGTCTTCGCCGGCACGCGTCGCGACGAAGTGGCCGTCGAGGTCGGCCGCGCGCGGCGCGTACTGGCGCGTCGCGACCGTGCGCGGACCGGCGCCGAAGTTGTCATTGCCCGAGACCGGCGGCGCGAGCGGCAGGATCTGCGTGCCGTCGAAGTCCGGGATCGAGCTCGGCTCGCTGAGGATGGGCGTCACGAAGGGCAGCTGCCCCGCGACGACGTAGGCGAGCTGAGTCTTCTCGGGCGAGAACGTGTCGCCGACGCCGTAGGTGACGAGCGCGTGCTGGCCGCCTGGGTTGCTCGCGAGCAGCTCGCGGCGCAGGTGGCGCGCGTAGTTGATCGGATCGACCGGATCGAACACCGACTGGATGATGGCGAGCGCGGGATTGAAGATGCCCGCCGCGAGCCGGAAGCCCGAGTCCGGGTCCTGAAGGCCGATCGGGATGACCGCGGCGATGTCGACCGGGCTCGTCTTCGTGAGCAGCGATGAGGTGAGGTGTCCGCCGACGCCCGAGAGCACGACCGCCTTCACGTTGGGCTCGTGCGAGACCATGAGCGCGGTGTGCGTCGCGCCCTGCGAGTGGCCCATCATCAGGATGCGCGTGGGATCGAGCGCGATGGCGCTTCCGGTGGGCGACTGCGCGGCGCTGATGCCGCCGTCGGCCACGATCCACTGCACGACGCCGAATAGATCCGCCGAGCCCTGGGCCACGTTGTCGCGCGCCGCGCGCGGGTTCAAGAAGTTGTAGAAGAGACCGTCCGGTTCCTGCATCGAGTCCGCGTTGCTACCGCGCCGCTCGCCGTGCTGAGGTAGGTCGATCGCGACGACCGCGGTGGGCGTGCTCGCATTTGCGAGGTCCGCGGCGAGGCCCGAGCCGCTGCCCATGGTATTGGTGAAGCTGCCTCCGGTGCCGTGCGAGTACACGACGACCGGGTAGCCGCCGGCGGGTGCGGGCGCGTTCGGGACGCTGAGCGCCATGCACACGTCCTGGTGTGTGACGATGGTCGGCAGACCTTGCGAGTCGAGCTCGATGCCGCCGCCTTCCTCGAGGTACGGCAGCGTGCCGTTCTGGAAGATCGGCAAGCTGATGCGGGCGTGGATCTCGGTGAAGTCGTCGCCGCTGCGGTTCACGCAGGCGCCGCGCGGTCCATCTTCTTCTTCCGTCTCACAGGGCGACACCGCGCCCGGGGCCGAGCAATCGGTGAGGTCCGAGAGCGACGCGGGACCGTCCGCGATCACGCGCGTGCGCAGGCCGCGGATGAGCGCCTCGGGATCGCTGGTCGTGAACACGGCCGCGTTGAGGATCTCGCCGGCGTCTTCGTTCTCGGCGTCGATCCACGCGCGCAGCGGCGCGTACGCTTGCCAGGCCGACGCGAGCACGTCGTCGCTCGGCTCGCTCGAGCTGAGCATCGCCTCGAAGTCTTCGTCGCGCTCGAAGTCGGCGCCGCTCTCGGTCTTCACGCCGGTCGTGACGATCGCGGCGTATGTGGTGTTCGGGAGGAACGGGTTACCGAGCGGCCGCGCGATACCCACCCAGTGCGGGCATACGTAGTTGCTCAGCTCACCGCGCGTCTCCTTCCACGCGATGCCTTGCTCGGTGTTGTAGGTCGGCGAGCCGGGCGTGATGTCGATCAAGCGCACGGTCGCGTCGTTGCCGGACGTCATCGGGTTGTCGGGGCCGACGGTGCCGAAGTCGTACGCGTGCGAGAAGCGCATGATGGCGACCGCGTTCGTCGAGAAGCCCTCGAGATCCGCTTGCGCGACCTCGGCGTAGCGATTGATGAACGGCACGCCGATCGCCTCGGGGGGCACCGGGTGACCGCCGAGATCGATCTTGCCCGAGCTGCGGCGGCGGATGTCGTTGGGGAAGGGCAGCGAGTAGAAGTCGTCGCCGAGATCTACGCTCTCGCGGGGCACGATGAAGCGCGCCACCCGCGGACCACCTTCTTCGTCGTCGTCGCACTCGACGCCGCCCCAGGTGTCCGGCAGCGGCGGCAGCTCCGCCGAGTAGTTCTGCGGGATGGGCGTCGGCAGGTTCGTGCAGACCTTGCGGCTCTCGCCGAGATCGACCTCGGCGCAGAACAAGCCCGCCAAGCAGTCGGTGATGTCCTGGCACGGGTCGCCTTGCTCGCCGTTGCCGCTCTGCTCACACGTGCCGCGCAGCGTCGCCAGGTCGTTCAGGGTGAGGGTGCCTTGATCGGTCAGGTCGGGGAGCTGGCACACGAGGCCCCGGCGGCAGTCGCCCGTGTCCTCGCAGTCCGAGCCCTCGGGGCCGTCGCCCGCGAGCAAGCACACGCGCCGGCTTCCGCAATAGTCGACCCTGCTGCAATCGAGGGTGAGGCGGCACTTCTCGCACGCCTCGAAGCACGCTTGCGTGCACAGCACTTGGGTGTTGTCGATGTCGCTACCGGGCTCGAGCTCGCCGTCGGGCTCTTCGTCCGAGGGGTTCACGCGATCGACCTTGGTGTCGCACGTGACCTGGCCATCGCCGTCGACCGAGAAGGTCTCGTCCGCCTCGGTGCACTGCTCTTCATCGCGGTTCTGGCACTGCGCGATGCTGCCGGTCGCGCGGCACACGCCGTCTTCGCAGATGAGGTTCTCCTTGCAGTCTGCCGTGATGCTGCACGGCCGCCCCAGGCCGACGCCCAGCCCCGGGCCGGGCCCGATGCACTCGCGATCGTCTTCTTCGCAAGTCGTCTTGAAGAGGTTGCAGCCCGTAAGGCCGAGGGTCAGCCAGCACGCGGCGAGCAAGAGGGTCGGCCGCGACACCTTCGGCCGCGCGAGCAATCCCAGACCAAGCATGTGTTCCTCCAAGGGCGCAGCCGCACGGACCCAGCTGAGCGGGCCGGATGATACCCCTACGGAACCGGCCGCTCCAAGGTCGACGTGGCGGCTTGGTACGCGGGCTTGCTACTGCCCGACGAGCAGCGGGCTCGGGTCGAGCGCGGTGCCGTCGCGATGCCACGCGAAGCGCAGCTGAGGCTCGGTGCCGTCGGACGCGGCTGCGAGTCGACCGAGCCATTGGCCGCGCAGCACGCGCGCGCCGGCCGGGAGCCGGTCGCTGAGCGGTGCGGTGTAGGTGGTCCGCGAGCCGTCGGCGTGCTCGAGCACGACCGAGTGAGCGGTCTTCAGGTCGCCCTGGCCCTTGAGCGCAGGGCCGCTGTAGGTGACCAGACCGTCGGTCGTCGCGCGGACGCCGGCACCGGACTCAGCCGTGAGCGCCAGGGCAGGGTGCTTGCGATCGAATGAGCGGGTGAGCGCGCCTCCTTTAAGAGGGAAGAGGAGCGTGCGGAAGGAGCGGGCTACCGTCGTGGCAGCGGCCGGCGCCGGCGCGTCGACGGGGGCCACGCTCGGCTTCACGGGCGCGGGCGAGGGCGAGGGCGAGGGCGAGGGCGCGTGTGTGGGACTGAGCTCGGTCAGTGGCCCGGCGAGCTCGGCGGAGTGAAAGCCGCGGATCATGGGGGCCGGATCCTTCAAACGGAAGCCGTCGCGGAGCTCGAAGTGGAGGTGGGGGCCCCAGGCGTAGCCGGTGGCGCCCAGCAGCGCGATGCGCTCGCCACGCTCGACGTAATAGCCGGGTTGGACGGTGTTCCGCAGATTGTGCGCGTAGAGCGTCATCAGGCCGCCCGCGTGCAGCACGATCACCGTGTTGCCGTAGCCGCCGAGCGTGTTGTCGCTGTACACGACGAGACCGGCCTCGGCGGCGCGGACCGCAGCGCCTGCCTCCGCGCCGATGTCGATGCCGTTGTGCCGCAGCTCGCTGCGCACCTTGCGCGTAAAGCCGAAGCCGCGCCCGGGGTGCCCGCCGGGCACGGGCCACAGCAGTGTCTTGGGGCGTTCGCCCGGCACGGCGGCGCGCAACGCCTCGCTCGGGCCGTTGCGCAGCAGCTTTACCGTGGCCTCGTGCGTGCCGATGCCGAGCTGCGCGGCGCGTGCCTCGGAGCGCCCGCGCGGCGCGGCGACCCAGCGCGGCCCATTCGAGAAGCGCGACAGATCGACGCGCTTGCTCGCTCGCGGCGGCCGCTTTTCGCTCGAGGTGAGGCCGGCCAGCGCCTCGCGCGATGCCACGAGCACGTCATCGCTGCGCGCGGCTTCGACCTGCGGCATGTCGGAGCGGTCGAGCTCCGGCTGCGCGCCGTGCTCCGCGCGCGCCATGCCGGCCGCGCCGCACAAGAAGAGGGCCATCGCCATCCGAGCAGCGGCTTGGTTGCGCATGCTCGACCAACCACCATACGCGCGCGCTATCCGTCAACTTTTCGGCCGTTGACGCTGCCTCACCCGTTCTTCAGAGTGTCGCGATGCCGGATCGTCGTGCCGTCCCGACCATTGCGCTCAGCCCGCGCGGCCACGCGCTGCGCGACAGTCGCATGCGGACCGTGTTCAGGGCCGTCACCGACAAGATGACGGCGGCGGCGAGCAGCGCCATCGGCCAAGATCTCGACGAGAGCATCGGCCGCGCGCTGATGCTCGACAAGAACGAGCTGGGCATCGATCCGTTCGGTGTCGACGCCGACACGCTGCGCTTCTCGGCCTCGCTGCTGTCGCTATTGCACCGCTTCTACTTCCGCACCGAGGTGCACGGCATCGAGAACGTGCCGCAGGGCCGCGTGCTGCTCGTGTCGAACCACGCGGGGCAGATACCGCTCGATGGCGTCGTGATCGCGGTCGCGATGATGTTGGACGCCAAGCCTCCGCGCTTGGTGCGCGCGATGGTCGAGCGGTTCGTGAGCACGCTGCCGTACTTCTCGATTTGGTTCACGCGCGTGGGCCAAGTCCTCGGCGCACCCGAGAACGCCAAGCGCTTGCTCGAGAGCGAGGAAGCGCTGCTGGTGTTCCCGGAAGGCGTCAAAGGCATCAGCAAGACCTTCGACGAGCGCTACAAGCTCGCGCCGTTCGGGCCCGGGTTCATGCGCCTCGCGCTCGAGACGAACACGCCGATCGTGCCGATCGCGGTGATCGGCTCCGAGGAACAGTACCCTTCGGTCGGCGAGCTCAAGGGCCTCGCGAAGTTGGTCGGGGCGCCGGCGCTGCCCATCATCCCGCAGCTGTTCGTCGGCATGGCGCTGCCGCTTCCGGTCAAGTATCGCCTGTACTTCGGCGAGCCGCTGTTCTTCTCCGGTGACCCGGACGACGAGGACTCCGCGATTGACGAGAAGGTCTGGGTGGTGCAAGCGACAGTGCAGAGCATGGTCAATCGTGGTCTCAAGGAACGAAAAGGCATCTTCTGGTAGAGCGGCGCGGTTAGCGGCCGCAGCGCTCGGGCTCGCGCTCAGCGCGTGCGCCGGCTCCGCGCCGGCGCCGAGCGATGGGCGCGCGGCTTCGAAGCCCGATGAGGAGCGCTACGTGTGGGTCGACGCGCGCTGCAGCGACGGGCCCATCGATCTCGCGGCCGTCGGCTTCGAGCGCACGGTCGACCTCGCGAAGCGCGGCAAGAGCTACGTGCTGACCTTCGACACGAAGCTCGCGACCGAAGGCTGCCAGACCACCTCGGTGTGGACCGCCGAGCCCGAAGCCGATCTGTACTCCTATCGTATGAGCCCCGAGTCGTGGGTGAGCTGGCCGATGTCCGCGCGCACCGGGGTCGTCGGACCGGCCGGCGGCGCGTGCGGCGCCGAGGAGCGCGAGCCGGTGCTGGGCGAGATCCACCGCGCCGGCGACGCGCTCGAGCTGGTCATGCAGCGCTCGCCTTGGTGTCGTGGCTTCGACGTGCATTTCGTATTTCGCGCCATACCGCGGCCGTCGCTCGAGCCGGCGGAGCTCGTCGCGCGCTACGTCGCGCACTTCGACCGCGGGGATGCGCTCTCGCTCGCGCAGCTGTTCGAGAGCCAGGGCGTGTTGATCGAGTCGTTCACGGCCACGCAGGATGGCCAGCCGGCGCGTCACGAGGGCAGGACCGCGATCGCCGCCTACTTCGAGCGCGTGTTTGCCAGCTCCAGCTGGCATGCTGCACGCTTGCTCGCCTTGTCAGGGGGGGATGACCCGAGCGTGATCACCGCGGACCTCGAATACATGGACTCCGAGCTGGCCGAGCCACTGCGCTTGCGCGCGTCGTTCGTGCTCGCGGGCGGCGAGATCTTCGAGAGCGAAGCGCAGCTCGTCACCGATCCCAAACCCGCGCATGCCGTCGCGCTCGGCGCGGAGCCGATGCCATGACCGAGAAGCCGCCGCGGCCACGACGGCCGACCGCTCGCGCATTGCGAGACCTCGACACCGAAGCTGCGCAAGCGGCCGCGCGTATGGCTCGGCCGGGTGCCCGCGCCGCGCGAACGGTCCCTGCGGCCCGGCAAGCTCCCCCGGAGCCGAGCGAGGAGCCTTCGCAAGAGCTGGAAGACGAGACCGATCTGCTGGAGAGCGACGAGGACGCGGGCGAGCGCGACTCGCTCGCGCCTTCGCTGAGCGGAAACGTTCAGCCGGAGGCCATCGTCATCACCGGTATCTGCGGGCGCATGGGCCGGCTCGTTGCGCGCCGCTTGCACCGCGAGCACCCGGTGATCGGCATCGATCGCCGCAAGCTCGATGGCAAGCCCGAGGACATCGTCCACTACCAGATGGACCTGCGGCGCCGGAAGACGCGCGACATCTTCCGCGCCGGCGGCGTGCGAGCGGTCGTGCACCTCGGCATCATGCACGACCCGCGCGAGAGCGACCGCACGCACCACGAGTGGAACGTGGTCGGCTTTCAAAAGCTGCTCGATTACATGTCGCTGTACCGCGTGAGTAAGCTCGTCGTGCTGTCGTCGGCGACGCTCTACGGCCCGCGCCCCGACAACGCGCAGTTCCTGAGCGAGGAGGCCCCCCTGCTCGGCGCGCAGGACTTCTCCCAGATCCGGGATCTCGTCGAGGTCGACATGCTGGCGCAGAGCTTCTTCTGGAAGGATCCGGCGATCGAGACCGTGATCCTGCGCCCCTGTCACATCCTCGGTCGAGTGCGCAACGCGCCGAGCAACTACTGCCGCATGGAGCGGCCGCCCATGGTGATGGGCTTCGATCCGATGATGCAGGTGATCCACGAGCGCGACGTGGTCGAGGCGATCGTGCTCGCGCTACGGAAGGGCGTGCGCGGGATCTTCAATCTACGCGGACCCGGCGAGCTGCCGCTGTCGCGCATGCTGCGGGTCGTGGGCCGCAAGCCGCTGTCCGTGCCTGGGCCGATGATGCGCGCGCTGATGAGCAGCGCGTGGTCCTCGCGCGCGGGCGGCTTCCCGGCGCCCGAGATCGATCACCTGCGCTACATCTGTATGGTCGACGACAGCCGCGCGCGCCGCGAGCTGGGCTTCCGCCCGCGCTACGATCTCGAGCAGACGCTGCGCGCCGTGTTCAGCGAGAGGTAGCTCGTAGCAGCTCAGCTGTTGTCGGGCTGAGGCAGGAGCAGCAGCTTCATCGGGTCCTTGAGGCGCCCGTGCTTGCGCATCTCGAAGTGCAGGTGCGGGCCGCGTGCGTAGCCCGTGGTGCCGACCTCGGCCACGACCTGGCCCTGGCGCACGATCTGCCCGGGGAACACGTAGATCGACTTGCAGTGCGCGTAGAACGCGACCGTGCCGTCGCCGTGCACGGTGACGAGGAAGTTGCCGTAGCCGCGGATGCCGTTGTCGGCATACGCGACGATGCCGTCCTGCACGGAGACGATCGGCGTGCCGACGGGCGCGCCGACGTCGATGCCGTCGTGGTTCTTGCCGCGACGCTTCTTCGCGTACTGGCGGCCGAAGCCGCGCCAAAACTTGCCCTCGGGAACCGGCCAGATCGGATCCTCGTTGAAGACAGGGCCCGCGGCCTCGATCCACTCCGGCTTCGCAGCCTGTAGCAACAAGTGGCTGACCGTCTTCTTCTCGCCGAAGCCTAGCTCCGCTGCGAGCTCGGCGTCCGGTCCGAACGGCTCTGGCGCGCGCCGCGGTCCTGCGCAGAAGCGCTTGTATCGTCCTCGTTCGTTGCACTCGCGGCCGCGCGACGGCAACCAGCGCAGCGGCTCGGGCTTGGCTTGTGTCGCATCGCGCGTCGCGAGCGCTGCAACCGCAAGTTGACTGGGCGTCTCGGCGAGCGTGCCGCCCGGCGCGAGAGCGCCGAGCACGAAGACACCGAGCATTGGATATACGAACGGCTTTATGCTCATGGATCCCGCGCGCCCAAACACAAGCGCGAAACGTGGCCGCGACAATTCAGCGACAGCCCGAGAGAGTGGTTGATCGTTTCGGCTCGCGTCAACCGTGGACATGCTCATGTACGTAGGCCACGCACAGAGCCACGGCAAAACTGACGGGATTGCACGCAAACATTGGAGCGGTGCATCCGCTTTTATTTGGGGATGCAACGAATCGCTGAGCATGGCTCGAGGCGATCGCGCGCGGCACTGAGGTCGATTTGCGTGAGTTGTCCCTTTGCTGGGAACGATTTGTAGTGCTGTATTGCCTATGGGCGCTCTGCAGCGCCGCATCGAACGGTGACGATGCGGCTGTGGTTGCAGAGCAGCGGGAGGCGTTGTGCGCATGCCGAAGCTGAGCTTGGGTCTACGGGCTGCGTTGGGTTTGGCGGTCGTCGGCGCGGTGGGATGCGGGGGCGCGTCGACTGAAGAGTCGTCGGTTCTTCCCGGAACGAGCTCGATCGTGTTCGCCAAGCGCGCCTACCTGCGCGACGCCGGTGATCAAGACGTGAGCGGCGGCGCAGGGCGCGTCGTCGACTACGAGCGCTTCAACCCCGGCGGCGGCGTGTTCACGCTCACGCCGCCGACGCCCGACGGCACGCTCGTGAACCTCACCGAAGAGTTCGAAGGCGCGGACATCAGCGGCCTCGATCTCTCGTTCGACGGTCGCGAGGTGGTGTTCTCGATGCGCCACGCCGACGACGATGGTCACTATCACCTCTACAAGGCGGCGGTCGACGGCAGCGGCCGCGTCGAGCAGCTGACGTTTGGTCCGCACGACGACGTGCGGCCGATCTTCGTGCCCGGCGAGCGCATCGCGTTCGTCACCAATCAGGCGTACACGCCGATGGGCCGGCGCGCGGACGAGTACAACCACAGCCCCGCGGTCACGCAGATGGCGACCATCTCGAGCGCGAGCGGCGACGCCGACCGCCGCGTGTGCGCGCAGAACCTGTCGCACTCCGCCGACCCGTTCATGCTGAGCGACGGCACGATCGGCTTCTCGCGCTGGGAGCACCTCGGCCCGGTCAACGACGTGAAGCTGT
>Ga0190269_10001628_pt1 | contig 10641 bp, 9 predicted proteins | sample Popmic249IS_FD_133749 | JGI IMG/M metagenome (GOLD analysis project Ga0190269, IMG submission 133749) | Populus adjacent soil microbial communities from riparian zone of Blue River, Arizona, USA - 249 IS | ecosystem: Environmental > Terrestrial > Soil > Riparian zone | place: USA: Arizona... | reverse complement strand
TCCGGGTTCGCCGCCGCGCTGATGCTGAAGGACGCACGCATCGCGACGCGGCTCGCCGCGTCGGCCGGCCGCGAGACGCCGGGCGCCGACGCGATCGTCGCGCAATGGGCCGCTGCGGTGGCCGACCTCCCGCCGGGCGCCGACCATACGGAGATCGCCCGCTGGCTGCGGGAGCACTGAACGTGGGAAGCGCGTAGCCGAACACGTGTTTCCGCGCTGTGCGGTACCGGGCCGCCCCCCGAATATCGGCGCTCTCCGCCCGTGCGGATCGAATACTTGGCGAAAGGCAGCCCGCCGACATGCGCAATGAAGCGCCCAGACCGTATCTCGCCGACCATCCTCACGCGGCACCGAGCGCCGACCGCGGCCTCGGATCCGGGGAGGTCCGGCCCGCACTCCGGCCACCGCGGCGCGGCGTCGGCACCGGACAGCTGGTCGTGGTCCTGGTCTCGGTCTATGCCCCCGGCGTCCTGCTCACCGGCGGCGTACCGACCATCTATCAATTCAGCGGCTCGGTCGCCGTGCCGCTCGTCATCGCTTTCGCGGGTGCGGTCGTCCTCGCGTTCTCCCTGGCCTACGCGGCGATGACCCGGCGGCTCCGATCCGGCGGCGGCCTCTACGTGCTGATCGCGGCCGGGCTCGGTCCGGTGGCCGGTGTCGCCGGCGCGGTGCTGGCCCTGGTCTCCTACCTGGTGTACTTGAGCGCGGCGGTCGTTCTGCTCGCGGGAGCGCTGCGCGGCGTCCTGTTCGCCTTCTTCGAGCAGGATCTGCCCCTCTGGATGGCCGTTCTCTGGGCGGCCGGCGTGACTCTCGCCGGCGGCCTTCTGCCCTTACGGGTCGCGGTCCGGGTGCTGGGGGCGTTCTGTGTGCTCCAGTTGCTGTTCGTGGGGTGGTTCGAGGTCGCCGCGCTCACGCATCCGGACGGCGGATCGGTCTCCTTCCAGGCACTGGATCCCGCATCGCTGCTGACGGGCTCGTTCGCGCTCGCGGCGTGTCTGGGGCTGTCGATGTTCGTCGGGGCCGAACTCGGGTTGTCGTACAGCGGCGACGTCGACCAGCCGGCTCGGGCGATCCCGCGGGCGACCACGCTGGCCTACCTGATCGTCACCGGGGTCCTGGTCAGCAGCACGTGGGCGCTGAGCGTCGTGCTCGGGCCCGAGAACATCGTGGCGATCGCGCGCGACAGCTTCGAATCGCTGACCGGTGCCCGGCGGGACCCCCTCCTCGTCGAAGGCGTAGCCGCTGCCACGAACGGCTCCTCATCGACCGCCGTGACCCGGTTGCTCGCGATCTTTCTCCTGATCGGGACGCTGTCGACGACGTTCATGCTCAGCCAGTCGGTGGGACGGCAACTCGCGTCGATGGCCCGGCACCGGCTCCTGCCCACGAGGCTGGGGACGCGGCGCGCGGACGGAACACCGACGCGGGCGGTCGTGGCCCTCGGCGTCCTCTGCGGCGTCGTGGCCTGGGTGGCCGTCGTGACCGACACGTCCTGGATGACGTTCACGCTCGGTCTGGTCGGAGGGCTCGGAGTGACGCTGCTGCTCACGCTCACGGCACTCGCCATCATCGTCTGGTTCCTCCGCCGCGACGACGAGGAAACGGGATTCCTCGGCTGGGAGATCCCGTTCGTCGCCGGGGCGTTCAGCGCGGTCGTCACCGGGTTCGTCTACGTGTTCTCGCTCGTGCGCCTGCCGGTCCTCCTCGGTGACGACGACGCGATAGCGCGCTGGTTGCTCCCGGTCGGCACACTCGGCGCCGTAGCGGCCGGTGTGGTCTGGGCACTCGTGTTGCGGTCGCGTGACGAAGACGCCCTTCGGCACCTCGATCCGCACGGCCACCGCCCATGACGGCGGAGGCCGCCGGCGTGCCGGCGGCACCGTTGGCCTGGTCGGACCTGGCCTGGGCGGCGCCGGAGGGGCTCGCGGTCGTCGACGCCGACCGGAGATTCGTCCAGCTCAACGCGGCCGCCGGTCTCCTCTGTCAACGACCGGTCGTGGAGCTGACGGGTGCGTTCGCTCCGTTCGAGCTGTCGGGGCGGTTGCCGGTGGACACGCTCGGTCTCCTCGACGACGGTGCCGCCGAGCAGGCCTGTGTGTGGGAGCCCACGCCGGGCGTCCGGCGTGAGTTCGCCTACCGCACCCGGCCGTTGCCGGGCGACCCCACCCGGACGATCGTGGCCTTTCGTGACGTCACGGCGGAGCGTCAGCGGCAGCGTCGGGTAGCGGCGATCGCGCGGTCCTCCGCGAAGCTGGCGACCGAAGGATCGATCACCGCGACCCTCGACGCGCTCGCGCAGGAGGTGCTGCGGGCCGACGCGCTGGCCGGGGTGCAGATACTCACCCTCGACGACTCCTCGGACGGCCTGCGGATCATGGGTTCTGCGGGCTTCCGGCACTGGCCGGACTTCTTCAGCCGGCTGATGGAGTGCCGCCGGCGCGGAGCGGCGCTGAAGATGATCGACGCGTTCGAGCGGCTCGAGCCGGTCGTCGTCCCCAGCCGTTGGACGGTGATCCAACGCGACCGCGCGTGGGAGCCGCTGCACGACTATCTCGCCGAGCTCCCGTGGGACTGGTTCGCGAGCGTCCCGCTGTTGATCCGGGGCCGGGCCGCCGGGATCCTCAACGCGTTCTTCGCTCCGGGACAGGCCGTCGGCCCTCGAGCCGTCGAGTTCCTGCAGGCGATGGCCGACCAGGCTGCCATCGCGGTGGGCTATGCCGGGCTCCTGGTGAACGAACGCGAGCTCGCCCGGCGTGACGAACGGCAGCGCCTCGCGCGTGATCTCCACGACTCGGTCGTTCAGCAGGTCTTCTCCATCGGCATGCAGGCCAAGTCGATGGAGGTCCTCGGCGCCCGGAGCGACGTCGTTCCGGCCGAGAGCGTCCGCCGCATCGCGGACGAGGTCGGCGTGCTGGTGAAGACCGTGCTGACCGACCTCCGGGCGCTGGTCCACGAACTGCGCCCGCGCTCGCTCACCGAGTTGGGGCTGCAGGAGGCCGTCCGGGCACTGGGGGAGAGCACGACGAATCGCACCGGTCTGCGGATCAGCCTTGTCGTGGGCCGTGGCGTGGAGTTCCTCACCTCGGAGATGACGGAGGACGTGTACCGGATCGTCGCCGAAGCGATCCACAACGTCGTCAAGCACAGCGATGCCAGCCGGGTGACCATCCGCATGAGCATCCGGGGGCGCACGGTGGCGGTCAGTGTCACGGACAACGGACGGGGCATCGGTGCTCTCCGGCACACCGGACCGGAACACCGCGGCGGCGACGGTCTGACGACCATGCGTGAGCGCGCAGCGCGCTGGGGCGGGACGGTCGAGATCGGCCCGGGCGCCCGGTCGGGTACGGCCGTGCGCGCCACGATCCCCCTGCAGTTCCTGGTGCCACGGGCCGGCGGCGACCGATCCGCGCGGCGCGAGCCCGAGGAGACAACATGAGCGATCCGGTGCGAGTGCTCATCGTCGACGACCACGCGGTGGTCCGGCGCGGGATCCGGGCGTACCTGGAAGTCCTGGACGACGTGGAGGTGGCCGCCGAAGCCGTCGACGGGCGGGAAGCGCTGGACCGCCTCGACGCCATGTCGGCCCACGGCGAACTTCCCGACGTCGTGTTGATCGACCTTTTGATGCCGAGGATGGACGGGGTGACCGCGACGGCCCGGATCGGCAGCCGATACCCGTCGGTGAAGGTGGTGGTCCTGACCAGCTTCGGCGAGATGGAGCGGGTGCACGCCGCGCTGAGCAACGGTGCCTCGGGTTACCTGCTGAAGGACGCGGAGCCGACCGAGGTCGTCGCCGCGATCCGCGCCGCGGCCGGGGGGGAGGTGTTCCTGGATCCGGCCGTGGCCAGGAAGCTGACGCAGGAGATCATCGCTCCGCCGACGGGGCTCAGCGCGCTGACGAGCCGGGAGCGGGACGTGCTCATCCTGGTCGCGCAGGGCCGGACGAACCAGGAGATCGCCGATGACCTGGTGATCAGCGAGCGGACGGCCCGCACTCACGTCAGCAACGTCCTGCGGAAGCTCCAGCTGAACTCGCGGACGCAAGCGGCGCTAGTCGCGGTCCGGCAGGGCCTGGTGACTCCGCCGATGTAATCGGGGCAGAAGCCTCAGTTCCGGGCCTCGGTGGCCGATAGCGGATAGTGCCTTCGCCTCTGGGCCAACCGTCCGACATCCGGGAGAACCCGACCGCGACGCGGTCGGCAGGTTTGTACTTCATTCTGATCAACGGCGTCGGGCTCGCGCTGGTGGCCAGCGGCTGGAACGAGCGCGGACCGTCGGAGCAGGCACGCGCGGTCGGTGTGGTCATCACGGTGACAGCGATCCTCTTCGGGGTGAGTTGCCATCGATGGCCGTGGCGTCTGCCGTTGGTCGTGTGGAACGTGTTGCCCGCGCTCGCGGTAGGCGAAATCTGGGTGCTGACCCTGATCGGCGACAACCCGACCGGCAGCAGCCTGGCGCTTCTGTTGCCCCCGTACTACTGCGCTCAATTCCTTTCGCTCCCACGGACCGCCGTGACGCTGGTGCTCGGCTTCCTCGCCGAGGCAGCACTCGCGATGAGATTCCAGCTCGCGGCTGACGCCGTCACCGAGACCGGTATCTACGCCACCGTCGCGGCGCTGATCGTGCTCGCTACCGTGAACCTGCGCCGGCAGCGGGATCGGATGGTTGCTCGCCTCGAGGCGGAGTCCGTGACCGATCCACTCACCGGCCTGCTCAACCGGCGCGGATTCGACCGGTTCCTCGACATGGAGATCGCCAGGGCCCATCGATCCGGTGAAGAGCTCACCGTGATCACCTTCGACGTGGATCATTTCAAAGCGGTCAACGACACCCATGGCCACGCGGCGGGCGACGCCGTTCTCGAGGCGGTCGCCACCAGTCTCCGGCGAGTCTGCCGGGTTACCGACGGTCTCGCGCGCCTGGGCGGTGACGAATTCGCGGTGCTACTGCCCGGCACGGACGTCACCGGGGGCACCGGCGTCGCGGAGCGACTCCGGCGCGCACTCGCTGACCAGGCTGCGGCGGTCACACCGGCGCCCACTCTCAGCATCGGTGTGGCCGCGCTCTCCGGCTGCGTACAGTCGGCCGCGGAACTGATCGAAGCCGCAGATCACGCGCTGTACGCGGCCAAGAGGGCCGGCCGTGACCGGGTCGCAATCTCCGTACCGGAGGAGCGATTCGGTTAGGCGGTGCGCCATCCCGGCTGGTAGGTCTCGCGGGCCATCGCGGCGTACGGGGTCGGGCTGACGATCGCGCGAACGGCGAGCTGTTCGTGGGGCTGGACGGTGGTCTTGCGGGTGCCGCCGTCCGGTTCACCCCAGACGACCCGCACCTCGGCGCCGAGCGGCACGTCCGGGTTGATCGTGGCCAGCGAGAGCGCCTTCCGCTCGTTGGCGCTGTAGCCGGTGAACAGCGACAAGCCGACCACCTTGCCATCGGCGTCGAGCGCCGAGTCGAAGTTCGAGGACCCGTAGTTCGCGTTCGGCAGGTCGAAGAACTGGTAGCCCGGCCCCTCGGGGTCGACCGGGGAGGCGAGCAGCTTCGCGACGTCCTCGGCGTTCCAGGCGAGGGTGACCTTGCGCCGCTGGACGCTCGGGTCGAGCGCCTCCAGCGCGCTACGCCCGATGAAGTCGTGGTCGAACTTGACGAAGCCGCCGTAACCGAGTTCCCAGGGGTTGAGGTAGTAATCCTCGATCCGGTCGGAGACGAAACTACCCGCCAGCGCGTTGGTCGCCTCGTACCCGGCGGCCGGCAGCCATTCGCGGTACGGACGGAGCTCCTCGCCGGTGTAGACGGCGGGCAGCGGCGAGGGGATCCAGCCGGACTCCAGGGTGTTGCAGGAGTAGGCGCGCGCTCCGGCGGCCTCCAGGCCGAACTCGCGCCCCGCCTCGAGAATCGTGTCGCGGACCTTGTCGTAGCTCGCGTACGGGCCCCAGAGTTCGAGGCCCGGGGCTCCGGCCATGCCGTGCCGCAGCGTCCGGACGCGTTCACCGGCGACGTCGAGGTGGCCCATCCGGAAGAACTTCACCTGCTCGACCGAGCCGCCGTTGACCTTCTCGATGACCTCCCAGGCCCGGGGGCCTTGGATCTGGAACCGCCAGACGTCCCGGGAGACCGGCTTGCCGTAGGGGCGGGAGGGGGAGCGGTCGTCCTTGCGGATGTCCACGTCGTACCCGAGCGTGCCTCGGAACGTCAGCCAGTTGGCGACCGGGGCGCGGCCGACGAAAACGAGCTGGCCGGGCGCCAGGTGGAACAGGATGCCGTCGCCGATCACACCGCCGTCCGGGGCGACCGGTACGAACTGCTTGGCCGAGCCGACCGGGAAGTTCGCGGTGCTGTTGATCCCGGTATCGGTGAACAGCTTCAACGCGTCTCTGCCCGTGACCCAGAGGTTGACCATGTGGTGGGACTGGTCGAAGAGCACCGCGGTCTGCTGCCAGGCGATCACCTCGCGGCGGAAGTTCGTGAACTCGGCCGGGACGACCGGGTAGACGTAGGCCCCGAGCTGCGAGTTGCGCAGCAGGTCCACCGGGTCGCCGGACTGGTCCAACACGTCCTGCAGGTTCTTGGCGCTCATGCCCTCCACGCTAGGAACGCGCGTTGCCCGGCGGCACCGAGGAATGGCGGTGACCGGTCGGCCGGGACGGCGAGAGCGCTCACGTCAAATGACTCATGGATCGGCCGCCGCCGGGATCTAGCGTCGAAGCGTGGGAGCGATGCGATGACGAGCCCGAGTGCGCCGGAGTTTCCGGGGACGTATGTCTTCGACGGCCCGACCAGCCGACGTGGCCACCGAATGAACCGACTGTTCATGTCGCTACGGACGGAGGTCGCGAGGCAGGACTTCCTGGCCGACGAAGCCGGCTACTGCGATCGGTTCGGATTGTCGGCCGCGCAGGCCCGGGCGGTGCTCGACCGGGACTGGCAGGCGATGCTCGAACTGGGCGGAAGCATCTTCTACATCTACAAGCTGGCGATGATGGACGGTCTGTCCATGCAGTACCTCGGCGGCGTCTTCACCGGGATGTCCGAGGCGGAGTTCAAAGCGGCGATGCTGGCGGGAGGACGGACCGATGTCTGAGGTGATTTGGGGTCTGGCCACCTCACACGTGCCGTCGATCGGCGCGGCGATGGACCGTGGCATGACCACCGATCCGGTCTGGGCGCCGCTGTTCGAGGGCTACCGCCCGGCCCGGGAATGGCTGGCCCACCACCCACCGGACGCCGCGATCCTCGTGTACAACGACCACGCCAACGGCGTCGATCTCGACGTCGTGCCCACGTTCGCCATCGGCACGGCCGAGCGGTACCGGGTCGCCGACGAAGGATTCGGGCGCCGTCCGGTGCCGGACGTACTCGGCGCGCCGGACCTGTCGTATCACCTCGTGCAGAGCCTGGTGGACGAGGGATTCGACCTGACGATCTTCCAGGAACTCGACGTGGACCACGGCTTCACCGTCCCGCTGTCGGTGTGGACTCCGGATCCTGGCGATTCCTGGCCCTGCCCGGTCATCCCGATCATGGTCAACGTCATCCGCTACCCCCAGCCCACCGCCGCGCGCTGCTTCGCCCTCGGCCAGGCGCTGGGGCGCGCGCTCGCGCGCTACGACGGTGTCCGCACCGTGGGGATCCTCGGTACGGGCGGGATGTCCCATCAGCTGGCCGGGGCACGGGCCGGGTTCATCAACACTGGCTTCGACCGGATGTTCCTCGACGCGATCGAGAAGGATCCCGGCAAGCTGGCGGCGCTCAGCCGGGACGAGTACATCCGGCTGGCCGGCTCGGAGGGCATCGAGTTGATCATGTGGCTGGTCATGCGGGGTGCCCTCAACGAACGAGTGCGGGTTGTGCACACCGCGTACCACGTCCCGGCCTCGAACACCGCCGCCGGTCTCGCCCTCTTCGACAACCGCGTCGCGCAGCCGGCCTGATCGGATGCTGTCGGTCAGGCAGGGCCGGCGGGAGCCGATCGCGCTTCCGCGACCCGAGCGCTGCGTGGTGATGGGCGTCCTGAACGTGACGCCGGACTCCTTCTCCGACGGCGGCCGGTACACCTCGACGGAAGCGGCGGTGGGGCGCGGACTGGCGATGTGGGCGGCCGGTGCCGACTACGTGGACGTGGGTGGGGAGTCCACCCGACCGGGGGCGGAACGGGTCGAGGCCGAACACGAACTCCACCGGGTGCTCCCGGTGGTGGCGGCGCTGGCAGCCGCCGGAGTGGCGGTCAGCATCGACACGACCCGCGCGGCTGTCGCGGAGGCGGCTCTCACCGCGGGGGCCGTCCTGATCAACGACGTCAGCGGCGGACTGGCTGATCCCGCGATGGGCCCGCTCGTGGCGTCGGCGCGGGTTCCGTGGGTGCTCACGCACTCCCGGGGGACCAGCCGGGACATGTACGCCGCCGCCGAGTACCACGACGTCGTGCGGGACGTCGGCGCCGAATTGCTCGGCCGGGTGGACGCCGCGGTCGCTGTCGGCGTCGACCCCGAGCGGCTCGTGCTGGACCCTGGCCTCGGGTTCGCCAAACGACCGGAGCACAACTGGACGCTCCTGGCCCAGTTCCACCGGCTGGTCGCCCTGGGATTTCCGGTTCTGCTCGGAGCCTCCCGCAAGCGTTTCCTCGCCGACGCGCTCCCGGGCGAACCGCGTCCCGCGGACGGCCGCGACGCGGCGACGCTCGCCACCACCGTGCTGGCGGCCCGCGCGGGTGCCTGGGGTGTCCGCGTCCACGACGTCACCGAGTCCGCGGACGCGGTGCGCACGGTAGCGGCGGTCGAGCGGGCTATCGAACGCTGACCGGACGGCCGGGAGCCGCGGCGGCCGCCCGGGTCGTGCGGTGCAGGACCCGGGCCTTGGCCCGCAGCTCCGCGTACTCCGCCGCTGGCTCCGAACCCCAGGTGATGCCGCCGCCGGCGCCATAGGACGCGGTGCCCTGGTCGCGGTCGAACACGGCGGTACGGATGGCTACGGAGAACCGCGCCCGAACCGTGGCGTCCGGTGGGCCGACGACCCCGACCGCGCCGCAGTAAACCCCACGGGGACCGGCTTCGACGTCGCGGATGAGCTCCATCGTGCGCGCTTTCGGCGCACCGGTGACCGAGCCGCACGGGAACAGGGCGCGGAACATTTCGGTCAGACCGAGGCCGGGCCGCAGCCGGGCGGTGACGTCGGACGTGAGCTGGTGGACCGTCTCGAACCGTTCCGCGTGCAGCAGCCGCGACACCTCGACGCTGCCCGGCACCGCGAGCCGCGCGAGGTCGTTACGGACGAGGTCGACGATCATGATGTTCTCGGCGCGCTCCTTCGCGCTGGTTCGCAGCCGCGTCACGGCCTCGCGGTCCTGCGCGGTCGTGCGGCCGCGAGGGGCGGTGCCCTTCATCGGGCGCATCAAGATCCGGTCTCCCCGGGTTTCGAAGAACAGCTCGGGGCTCGCGCCGGCCAGGACGAACCGACCGGTGTCGAGGTAGGCGTTGTGGGCGCCGCGCTGCCCGAGCGCCAGGTCCCGGTACCAGTGGGTGAGGTCACCGCTGACCGGCCCGGTCAACCGGGTGGTGAGGTTGCACTGGTAGGTGTCGCCGTCGGCGATGCGGGCGCGAACGGCGCCGACCGCCTCGCGGTGCTCCTCGGCGCTCCACTGGGCCGTCCAGGGCCCGGCGGTGTACTCGTGGCGGGTGCCCGGGCCGACGACGGGAACGCTCCGCGGTGCGGAGGTGAGGCCGAACCAGGCCAGCGGGAGACCGTCGACGGGCGGATGGGTGGTGAGCGTCGGATCGAGTCCCGACGCCGCCTCGTAGGCGACGAAGCCGAACGCCCATCGGCCTTGCGCCGTCCGCCGCTCCACCTCGTCGAGAACGTCGGCGACCTCGGACGGGCGCCGGGCGATCGCTACCTGGTCGGGGCGGCCGAACAGCTGAGCCGTTCCGGCGGTCAGGTCGTCGAATCGGGCCCACGGGCCGGCGTCTGTGTACATCAGTCGGCTCTCCGTGGGCTGAGCAGTGCGGGTGTGCGTACTCGATCGTCCCTCCGGCCGGTCGGCCCCGGATCGGCGCTCCGTGCGTGCCGTGGCGGCGGATGTGCCGGGGTCGTCCAGGACATCCGACGTAGGCCGTTCCCGGCGCACCCGGGCTACGTCACTTGTCCCGTACCAGGCGCGACGAGCGCCGAGGTGAAGTCCGGTCATCCGCGTCATCCGCGGCCCCGCGGCTCTTCCTACGTTGGCAACATGACTTCCGAGAGTTTGGCAGCGGCGATCGCCCGTGTGGGGAACCCGGTCGATCTGCTACGCAACGTCGCCGCCCGTGCCCACACGTTCCCGGTGACGCCGGAATTCACCAACTGGCGGTCCGAGCAGCGTGCCTGGGCGGAGTCCTGCGCGCTGCTGGACCAGTCGCACCACATGACCGACCTGTTCATCGAAGGCCCCGATGCGCTGGCGCTCCTGAGCGCGGTCGGCGTCAACACGTTCGCCGGCTTCGGGGTCGACAAGGCCAAGCAGTTCGTCGCGGTGAATCCCGACGGGCACCTCATCGGCGACGCGATCCTCTTCCACCTCGACGAGGAACTCTTCGATCTGGTCGGCCACCCCATGGTGATCGACTGGGTGCTGTTCCACCTCGAACGCGGCGAATACCGCGTCAC
>Ga0190269_10001627_pt1 | contig 10648 bp, 10 predicted proteins | sample Popmic249IS_FD_133749 | JGI IMG/M metagenome (GOLD analysis project Ga0190269, IMG submission 133749) | Populus adjacent soil microbial communities from riparian zone of Blue River, Arizona, USA - 249 IS | ecosystem: Environmental > Terrestrial > Soil > Riparian zone | place: USA: Arizona... | reverse complement strand
TTGTACTTCCTGTAAGTTCTGTCCGTGAAGTGAAAACCTTGACGACGGCTCATGGCGCTCAATCCTTCGCCTTCTCGTTCTTCAGGGCCTCGCGCTTCTCCTTCTCGGTGAAAGGCTCGAAGCCGTCGGCGACCTTGCGCAGGCAGAAGAGGTCATGCATGCCGATCGGCGTGAACGAATCCTTCTTGTCCGAGGCGTAGGCCCGGGCGCAGATCGTCGTGCCGTCGAGGAGCGAGGCCTGGGCGTCGAAGCTGTACGCGAGGGTGGCCGAGGCTCCCGGCGCCAGCATCACCGTGCGGCTGGGTCCGGCGGGGAACTTCGTCGTCTCGCCCGGAACTTCGACGCCGATCGCGTTCACCAGCGTCCAGGTATCGGCCTTGAGAGGGGCCGTGCCGCCATTGGTGACGCGGAGCGAGAAGGCGCACGAGCCGCCCTGCGACGGGATCGCGCCGCAGCCCGAGGCGAGCGTCAGCCGGACCGGGAACGACTTCAGCGCGATATCGCCGGCGTTGTAGTGCTCCTGGTCCTCCGTCACGCTGAAGATCGGGCTCACCGTGGAGGAGTACTGATCCGCCGAGATGCGCACGCGGTAGCGGCCGGTCCGCAGCGGGTAACCGTAATAGGTCGACTCGAACCGGAAGCTCCCCTGCGCATCGGCGTGCTGGCTCGCCGAGACGCTGCAGTAGGTCCCGTTGGTCGCGCACTCCTCGAGCTCCACCAGCGTGAAGGGCGCAACGGTGCCGGCCAGGGGCTGGCGGGTGTTCAGATCCACCGCCCGGCCGGTGATCGAGCCCACCAGGGTCACCGGGCCCACGGTCACGTTGCCGAGATCGAGGTCCTGCCCCTCGGCCAGGGAGAAGATCGGGGTCTGCCTGGCCATGTACCCTTCCGGCGGGTTGATCGACAGCGCGTAATCTCCGGCCCGCAGGATGTTGTCCCACATCGTGTCGGTGCCCGGCTCGAAGCGGAAGAGCCCGTCCGCGCTGGTGAAGGAGAAGCCGATCGAATACCAGCAATCGCCGTTCTGGCACCCTTGGAGATACACCCACGCTCCCGCGACCGGAAGGCCGGTCTTGGAATCCACCAGCCGGCCGCCGATGGCCTCCGCGAGCGCCACCTTCTCCACCTCCAGGGTGTAGGTGCCGTCGCCGTTGCCGTTGCCCAGGAACTGCCAGTCGTACGCGCTCGAAGCGGCGATCACGAGCACGCCGTCCTCCGGCACGCTCGTCTCGATCTTGGCATCCAGCCAGTTGCCGGAGTCGTAGTCGGAATCGGCGTACTCGAGCAGCATGCAGCTGGAGTTGAAGACGCCGAGATACGGATCCTGCAGCGTGCCGGCGTTGGAAGCGGCGCCCCTCTGGCGGACGATGATCCGGCCGCCGGGCGTGGCGTTGAGCCGGTAGTAGTCGACGTCCGGCGTGGTGGGAGGCGTGGCGAGATCGCCGCTGACCGAGAGAGGCAGAGCGGCGGATCCGAGATTCTGGGCAGAGAGACAGGCGTTATTGGGCTCTGCTTCCGCGACCTGAGCCCGGGCCGGGGACGCCGAGAAGGCGACCGCCAGGGCAAAGACAGAGGCGGAAAGGAAACGAAGTAGACGGACTTGAATCATGGTGGTCCTTCCTGGTTGTGAGTCCGCGGGCAGGGTTTCGCCCGGCAATCCATCAGCCGGATCGAATGGGCCTTCCCTGGATAAGACAGCCCCTTTCGCGGAATGGAACAGACCTCTTGACAGCTTCCGCCGTTTGGCGTAAAAAGGGCGTAAGATGTCCAGACAAGCCACACTCCCGTTTGTCCCCACGCTGACCCAGATCCCCTCCGATCCGGCCGTGGAGCCGCTGCTCCGGCGAGCGCTGCTCCGCAGGGAGCCGGTCGTGGTGGGCGCCGCCGGCGCCGACCCCTACTCGGTCGATTCCGGTCAAGCGGCGTTCATCCGTTCCCTGCTCCAGGCCCTCACGCGAGTGGATGGGCTGGAGGTCGCGATCACCACCCGCTCCCCCCGCATCCTCCAGGACCTGAGCCTGCTGACCGAGCTCGATCAGCGGCACATGGTGAGGGTGGACGTCCCGCTGCCCGCGGCGGACCCGAAGCTGGCGCTGCGGATCGAGCCGCGGGAGCCCGAGCCCCAGGCCCGGCTCTGGGCCGTGTCGCAACTGGCGGCCGAGGGGATCACGACGCGGGTGGTGGTGAAGCCGATCCTGCCCGGCGTGAACGATGGAGAGGAAGAGCTGCAAGCCCTCTTCGAGGCCGCCGCGGAAGCGGGGGCCAACGACATCGCGCTCGAGGCGGTGCCCGCCGCCAGGGCTCAGCTCAGCCTGTGGCCGGGAGCGAGGAAGAGCATCCTGGGCCGGGAAGCCCTGCTGACCACCTTCCGCCGCCTGCGCCTGGAGCACGGTTTCCCGCGCACCCAGCCCGGCCGGGGCTAAGGTCTCTACCGTTCGCTGAAGGTAATTCTATGTAGGGGAGGGGCTCGTCCCCTCCCGGGCGGGGGCAAGCCCGCCCCTACATTACTGGTGGCTCTGGGGAAGAGCTCCGAAGTCCTCAGCCTTCCCGCTCGCGGCGCTCCAACTCGCGACGGAGGCGGGCAATCTCTTCCTCGGCAGCTTGTAAAGCTTCGTCCTTCTCTCCGCTCCAGAGCAGCCGCTCGCCGGTCTCGGCGTCGATCAGCCTGATCCAGCGTCCTTCGCGGCGGAAGCGGAGGCCCGTGACCTCGCTGAGCAGCGAGCCGTCGGCTTCCGGCTGAATCGGCCGGTACTCGCCCCTCACGAGCCGGAGGCCCTGGAGCGGCGGATTCAGATACTCGCCGAGCGGATCGTCGATGAAGTACTCCTGGACTCCGAGCTGAGCATAGAGCTTCCTCTTCTCCAGGTCATTGCGCCGGTCGGAGGTCACCTCGATCACCAACGTCGGAGGCACTCCCTCCTTCCAGAAGAAGTATGAGCGACGCAGGGGCTCCTTGGGAATCCCGAAGGTGACGAACACGTCCGGGCAGACGCACTGGGTCGGGTCGCCCTGGACGTAGTACATCAGCATGTCCGAGCCCACGTAGACGTCCGGAGCGTCGCGGTAGCGCTGCTCCAGCGCCATGGTCAGCTCGCGGATCTCCTTGCCATGAATCCCTGTCTCGCCCATGGGCTGGCCGTCGCGCTCCGGATAGAAGACATCCTGCTTGAGAGGAATCGCTGCCATTGGTGACTTCCTTTCTCCAGCCGGCGACGAAACGGCGCCAGACCGCGGCGGGAGCATGTCCTTCGATGACGAATCTACCATGGTCCCGGACCTCTTCGGAGCAACGGGTTCCAGCGTAGCGTTATTGTCCCATGGGCTTGTAAGCTATCGGAAACGCGAAAACGGGAGGCCCATGTTCAAGGTCGAGCAGCTACCTCTGTGGGACGTCCTCAAGACGGTCGATGACGCGCAACGGGCGAAGGTCCGGAAACTCATCGAGGATGCCTCGGCCATCCTGGACCGGGTCATCGAAACCTTCCCGACCTACACGCTCCACAACTCCACCCACGCCGAGAACGTCGTCAAGCTCATGGCTGACCTGCTCGGCGACCGAGTCAAGGACCTGAGCCCCCTCGAAGCCGCTCTCCTGATGATGAGCGCCTTCTACCATGACATTGGCATGGTCTTTCGTGAGGAGGAGCGTAACCGGCTCACCGAGGAACCGGAGTGGAAGACGTTCCTTGACACCAAGCCTGATGCCTACCTCGCCGTAAAGAAGTTGGGAGAGGTCCCGCTGGATATTGCCGAGTGGTACTGCCGATGGCGGCACGCGGACCGCGTCTATGTCTACCTGAATCGCCTGCCGGACGAGCTCTTGAAATGGGGGCAGACCTCGATCCGTGAGGAGTTGGGCGAGCTCTGCCGGAGCCATAACCTCCCCGCCGCCGATCTCTACGAGCTCCGCAAGGACTTCCGGGGTGAGGCGGACCTGCGGTTCTGCGCCGTTCTGCTTAGACTGGCCGACATCCTTGACTTCGACCGCACCCGCTCACCCGAGTCGGTCTACGAGCACCTGGGTCTCTCCCAGCGCATTGATCCTCGGCAGGATGCGAGTGACGTGGAGTGGCGCAAGCATCTATGCTCCGAGGGTTTCCGATTTCCAGAGAAACGGCCAAACGATTATCAGCTCGGCTTCGTGGCCGGGCCGGATGAGCCCGGGGTCGAGCACGACGTCCGAGAGTTTCTCACGGACATCGAAGGAGAAATGAAGCAATGCCACAGCGTGCTAGAGAACTGCTCCGAGCGCTGGCGCGCCCTCCCTCTTCCGGTGAGCATCGACCGATCAAACATCCACAGTAACGGCTACCGTTATGGGGAGTACCGGTTCACGCTGGACCAGGAGCAAGTGATTGATCTGTTGATGGGCGAGAACCTTTATGAAGACCACTACGTTTTCGTCCGTGAGCTGATCCAGAATGCACTTGACGCCTCACGTTATCGACGTTTTATCGAACGAGCCAGTGGCAATCCAGAGTTCGAGCCCAATTCTATCGAGGTCCATCAATGGATTGACCAAGACGGTTATCAGTGGGTCCGCTTCGATGATTACGGCATAGGCATGGACGAAGAAATTGTGAGAAAGCACCTTCTCAAGGTCGGCTCCTCTTACTACCGCACGGCGAACTTTCGAGCTGAAATCCTGCGCGTACGTGAGAAAACTCATGATAACTTTGTACCAATCAGCCGTTTTGGCATTGGCCTGCTCTCTTGTTTTATAGCCTCCGACCGGATCGAGATCAGCACGTTCCGGTGCATTCCGGGACGGGCGAAGCCGCAGCCAGTCCGACTCTCACTAAACGGACTACACGGATTCTTTACGCTCCAGACACCGCCTCTCCTCCCTTCACCAATGCCAGCACCAGCACCGGAGCCGCCAGCTTATCGCACACAGCCGGGCACCTCAATTGCCGTCCGACTAGATCCTCGAAAAGATAAAGGAACCTTTTACGCCAAGAATCTTCTGCAAGATTGCTTGGCATTCCCACCAGTGACAGTGATTTTTGATAATGATCCAATTGGAGGTGACCCTGCCCTGATCGATCGACCGTGGTTTAATCGTACCTCTATAACTCTGAAGCCATTTGAAATGGACCGAATCTCGAATGTCCTAGACGTGGATCTGCCTGGAATTGCTCTGCGAGAACCGCTGAGAGTAGACATCATTCCAATAGATCTATCCAAGCACTCCCCTGTGCCCGAGCTGAAGGGCCAAGTAGTACTGGCCGTGTTACGACCGACCATGGAGTGGCTTGCCCTCAGGAAGAATCTACTCAAGCATACATTCATTAGACTAGACTTCCGAGGATACAATTTGGAACTCCACATAGGACCTGGAGTTCAAATCGATCAACAAGCGGCCAACATAGAAATTGAATTGCCTAACGAAGTATTGAGTATTCTGGGCCTTTCTGGGCCTGAGATAGCATCCGTTTCACACAATGGTGTAAAGATTCCTACTAATTCTTTCACTTTTCGCCAAGTTGGAGGCGATCACGCAAGCTGGATACAAGGACTAATTTCGCTAGCAGATTCCCTGCGACCAGATATATCCGTCTCTCGCGAAGTTCTTAGAAATGTTCCTTGGCAGGTTCACTCCGCGGCGAACCTGGGGCTGTATCGAGCACTTTCCGAGATAGGTGAGGATCTCAGGACTCATCGACGCGAACTTTTCGCAAGTAGTCTGTCTCGAGCAGACTACCTTCTTGGTGATCTTCTTGGTGACCAATTCCTATACCTAGATACTGCTTGGCCAAGTTTACCTATACTCGAAACAGATGAAGGCTTACTATCAGTAGCGGAGATCCAAAGCGCTGCCAAGCACAAGCCTATTCAGATTTTCAGGTTAACTGAAAAGATAAGCCACTTCGATTTCCTCGAACTGTGCGGAGCAGCCCTCGTTCAATTAGAGCTTGACGCCTACATCGATCTTGAGCGGAAAGGTGCAATACTCGTGTCTTCCGGAAAGCCGCAGACCATATCTGAATCTTACAAATTATTTCCACCTTTAACATTCTTGCCGTTCAAAAACTCTAGCAATTTTAGATCCGGATCAGTAATCAACTCTGGACATCCTTTTTCAGTTTGGTTACTCGAGAAGGCTCCCGAAATTGCAAGCCGATACCCTGGCATATTTGCACAGATACGATCCTCTCTTCTAGATAAGAGCTATGGGTCGTACTATCAGACGATGCATCTTAATACCTTGATCGACCGCCTTCGTATGCTGGATCCTAGCGTGCGAGCTCCGAAGAACCTTGCTGCGCCATAATATCCACACCGTGAATCGCCGGGAGAGGCTCCCCCCTCCCGGCCACGGTTCCTAAACTTTCCTACAAAATGTGCCAGGGCCAGGCCAGGGTCCCGTGACACGGATTCAATTGTCAAAGAACAGAAGGGGCGGACCGAAGCCCGCCCCCGGTAACCAACTACCTACATCTACTGCTCCTTCGACTACTCACCGCCCTGCGACAGCGACTGCGGCACCGTCTCCGGAGCCGGAGCCTCGGGCGGCGGCGGGACCCCCTTGGGCTTGGTGGTCCGGCCGCGGAGCGGGGCGCTTGCGAACTGCACGAGCTGCTCGTTGCGCGGCCCCAGGGCCAGCTTCGCCGCGAACTGGAGGCGCATGACCAGATCCCGTCCGTGGACCAGGATCTCCTTCAACTCCTGCGTGGTCGCCTGGCGCGTCGCGGTGAGCGAGTCCTGCCGCACCTTGGCTCCCTCCGCATCCAGCAGCACGCCCTGCAGCTCCTCCCGCAGCTGGCTCACGTCCGGCATCTTCGCCGCGTGCTCCTCCGTCGCGGCCAGGACCTTCTTGAACGTCTGTACCACCTTCGCGTAACTACCCGTGTTTGGCATGGTCTTTCTCCTTTCTTGGGGTTCGTGTTTCGTCCGCGCTCTCTAGACCGCCTGGCCCAGCTTGAGCGCCGTCTGCATCAGCGTCCCGGCCATCCCGGGCCGGGGTGCGCCTTCCACCGTGAAGACCGCCCTCTTGGCGGTCACGTTCAGCCGGATCCGCTGACGGTCGCAGCTCGCCAGCTTGCCCAGCAGCGCGGAGACCTGCTCCCGCACCGCCTTCTGCTGAAGGAGGAGCTCCTGCACCCGCTCCGGCTTCAGCGACGGGTCCGGCCCCGGCAGCCACGAATCCTGCTCCGCCGTCTCCGGCCGTACCTGCACCTGCACGTCCACATCGTTGTTCTCACTGCTCATACAACTCTCCTTTCTTCGAACATCCGGGCCTTCATGGCTCCGGAAGGTTGAGCACTGGTCTCTTGAACATCCACAACGTCTGTCGAATACCGCCACACCCGCTCCTGAATTCCAGAACAGCTCACTTCGATTCAGTGGCAGGAGTATGAATTGGCTCTATTGCGACTGTCAAGCCCTGGTTTCTACTTTTTTTGCGATTCCGTGGCTTAATGCTGCCGTTCGTCGACCCTGGTGACGCTTTTCCTTACAGCGAGAACGCGTTCATTGGTGTCCGGCGGGATAATGGGGAGAGATGTGAGATTCCCGATCGGGGTCGGTGACGGCACTTCAAACATCAGAGGCTAATTTCGCCAATGGGCCGCTGGGAGCCATTCCGGCATCGGCTTGTCCCGAGGCGAGGAGGATTGGAGATGTTTCAGAAGAGGATGCAGCGCGCCGTGGTGGTTCTGCTCATGGCGGCCCTGCTGCTCACCGCCCCACTCCAGGCCGCAGGCTGGACCAACCGCGAGACTCCCGGACTCCTGGAGACGGCCTGGGGCTGGGTTCTGGAGTGGGTTCTCAGTGGAACTTCCGCCGAGCGGTCATTCCGACCCGCGACCGCGGCCGATGAGGTCCGGGTTCCGCCCAAAGCCCCAATCGAAACGAAGAGCGATGACGGAGGCGCCATCGATCCTGACGGCAAGCCATAGCAAGGGCGGCCCTGCCGCCCCCCCTTTCGCGGCCCGCCGGCTCGTGTGTCAAAATAGAGCCCTCGAAAGGAGACTGCGTGACCGACCATCCCACCCCGGAGGACCTGAAGGATTTCGTGCGCGGGAAGCTCGACCGCGAGCGAGCTGGCGTCGTCTTGCGCCACGTGCTCCGCGGCTGTCGGACCTGCCGCCCCGAGGTCGCAGAGCCTCTGACCCCCGTCGCGCCCTCCATCGAGGAATACGACGCCGCCATCGACCGGGCGTTCGTCAGCGTGCTCGCGTTCCACCGCAAGCAGGAGTCGAAGCGGCAGGAGCTCCAGCGGATTCTTGCCGACCTGAGTGACGAGGACCTGAGCTCGCTGTCTCCCACGAAGTACGGCCCGATCCTCGTCGAGGCGCTCCTGGAGCGGAGTTGGGCGCTGCGGCACGAGGATCCGGCGCGGATGAGAGACCTGGCCCACCTTGCGAAGATTGCCGCCAGCCAGTTGAGCTTCAGCAAACACGGCCAGGAACGGGTCTCCGATCTCCAGTGCCGGGCATGGGCCGAGTACGCCAACGCCTGCCGGGTTGCCGAATGCCTCGACGAGGCGGAGGCCGCCTTCACCCAGGCCGTCCTCTACCAGGACCAGGGCAGTGGGGACCCGCTGCTGGCAGCGCGGGTGATGGACCTCCTCTCGTCCCTATATCGTGCCCGCCGCAAGTTCTCCCGGGCGCGGGAGCTGCTCCTCCTGGTCCAGAAGGCCTATCTGCAGTTTGGACAGAGGCACTATGCAGGGCGCGCGCTCCTCAAGACGGGCATCTACACCGGCTACTCCGGAGAACCCGAGAAGGCTCTCCGGCTGCTGCAGCGTGGCCTGAGGATGGTCGACGAGTCGTTCGATCCGGAGATCGTCTTCATCGCGGTGCACAACCAGCTCTGGTTCACGGCGGACTGCGGCCGGTTCGAGGAGGCCCAGAAGCTCGTCTTCCTGAATCGCTGGCGCTACGAGGGCGCGGCCAGGCTGAACCGGATCAAGCTGCGCTGGCTGGAAGGCCGGATCGACGCCGGGCTGGGCAAGCACGAGCGCGCCGTGAACGTGTTCGGCGAGGTGCGGGACGACTTCGAAGAGGCCGAGCAGAGCTTCCCCGCGTCGCTGGTGGCGCTGGACATGGCCCTCTCCCTCCTGCACCGGGGGAGGACCGACGAGGCCCGCGACACCGTTCTCGAGGCCGCGGAGACCTTCCGCCGGCTCGACATCGAGCGGGAGATGCTGATCGCTGTGCGGTTTCTGCAGCAGGCCTTCTCGCTCGGCCTCGCGAGAATCACCCTGCTGGAGGACGTGATCGCCTTCCTCCGCAAAGCGGAGCACGATCCGGAAGCGAAGTTCGAGCCCCGGCCGTTGTAGGCCTGGGGCTGAAACCCCAGGCTAGACGTGTGCCGCGCCTACAGCGCGAAAACGGGTAATCTCCAGCCCTGTAGGGGCTGTACCCGTTTAGCCTGGGGTTTCAACCCCAGGCCTACCCCATCCGGTCAAGGACCTTGTGCAGGGCCTTGGCCATCATCTTTTCCAGGACCTGTTCCAGATCCGCGCTGCCGCCGTCCGAGGACTTCTGCTGCTGCGACGCGGGCTCCGAATCCTCGAACTCGAGATCGGCCAGATTGAGCGATCCGCCCCAGGGGGCGTTGCCGGTGCGCTGGTATTCGTCCAGCGTCTCCCGCAGCCGCGCCGCGCCCGCGCTCGGCGCCCGCTTCTTCCTGGGGAATGCGAGCTGGAAGAGCTCCTCCGGCTCCACGCCGATCACCCGCGCGATGGCCACGACGTGGTCCACCTTCAAGTCGATCATTCCGGAGAAGAGGCGGCTGAGATAGCTGCCGCTCAGGCCCAGCTTCCGCTCAACATCGCGGTTCGTGAAGCCCAACACCTTCATTGCGGTCTTCAGCATCGTCCGTAAACGACGGACTTCGGCGCTCGGCTCCGTTTGGATCTCGGTCTTTTTTCTTTTCGGTGACATTATGGCGCTAGCTTACATCAAGAAACAGGTAAAGCACAAGAGGTCGTCTTCTTCCGCGACTCTTGACACTGACGGCGCAATCCGTGCAATCATTGTATCTGTAATCGGACCACGGTACTTTTGCCGCTCAAGGGAGACGAGATGACGAACATGCCTGTGACCGTAGTGCTGCGGGAGGGAGCCGAGGGGGAGCCGGAGTGGACGTTGTCGGTGCGGGGCCGGGCCGAGGAGGCGCGGGTGGAGCTGCGCACCGCGCGGGCCCGCATGGTGATCGCGCCGGAGACCCTGGAGCCGGACGTGCTCTCCCAGGTGATCGGGACCGCGGACGAGCTCGAGGCCATCCAGGGCCGGTTGCGCCGTCTGGCGAACGAGGTGCCGGAGCCTTCCGTGGAGATGCTGGAGAACGAGATGCCCTACGACCTCCAGACGGAGCTGCTCACCACCCTGGAGTGCGTGGCCGAGGACGACCTGGGAGCCGCCATCGGCAAGCTCCGCTCCGCCGCCGCCGCCACTCCCGAGCCGCTCCGGAGGTTCTGGGAGCAGGAGCGGTTCCCCGAGTTCGTGGAGGTCGTGGAGGAAGCGGAGGCCGTGAAGGAGGAGGAAGAGGTTTAGACGGTCGCGGAGCCGGGTTGGACGGTTCAACCGGCGGGCCGGACGGTCGAACCCGCCGGTCAGGCCGTCCAACCGGCGGGTCCCGGTCCGATACCCGCGGGTTCTGGTCCGGTACCCGTGGGTTGGACCTCCGAACCCGCGGG
>Ga0190269_10001626_pt1 | contig 10653 bp, 10 predicted proteins | sample Popmic249IS_FD_133749 | JGI IMG/M metagenome (GOLD analysis project Ga0190269, IMG submission 133749) | Populus adjacent soil microbial communities from riparian zone of Blue River, Arizona, USA - 249 IS | ecosystem: Environmental > Terrestrial > Soil > Riparian zone | place: USA: Arizona... | reverse complement strand
GCGCTGCTCTCGCCGGGCGTCACCCGCCGGCTGATCGCGGAGTTCGCGGGTCACCTGCGGCGGCCGGCCCCGGCCGCCACGCTCGACGTGCTGACCGACCGGGAGCGCGAGGTCGTCGCGCTGGTGGCGGCCGGGATGTCGAACGCGGAGATCGGGGACCGGCTGGTGGTGTCCCCGGCAACCGCCAAGACCCACGTCAGCCGAGCGATGGCGAAGGTGGGCGCACGCGATCGTGCGCAACTGGTCGTGCTGGCGTACGAAACGGGGCTGGTCCGTCCACGGACGTGACCCACGTTCGCGCTGCTCGACGCCACTTCGTGCCGCTGTGTGTCACTTGTCTGGCGCGGATTGCGCGTGCGTCGGCATTGAGTCACGATGCCCCGGTTCGTCTCGGGGGCGCACCGTGGCGAAGGAGAGGGCTATGGCCCACGTCCATCACTTCACGTACGGCCCGATCACTCTGTTGCTGTCGTACGCGGTCTCGGTTCTGGGCTGCCTACTCGGCCTCATCTGTACGGCGCGGGCCCGGGAGACCGCGCGGATCCTCGGACGTGTGCGCTGGCTCGCGCTCGGCGCCGTCTCGATCGGCGGTACCGGGATCTGGTTGATGCACTTCCTCGCGATGCTCGGCTTCACCGTCTCCAACACGTTCGTGTTCTACGACCCGGCGCTCACTGCCCTCAGCGCACTGATGGCGGTCGGGATCGTCGCGGTCGGCATCTTCGTCGTGGGGATCGGGCGGCCGTCGATGGCCAAGGTGCTGATCGGCGGCGTCGTCACCGGCCTCGGGGTGGCCGGGATGCACTTCACCGGAATGGCCGCGATGCGCGTGCTCGACGGGGACGTGCGGTACGACCCGGTGCTCGTCGCGGTGTCGGTGGTGATCGCGGTCGTCGCCGCGACCGTCGCGCTGTGGTTCACGATCGTCATCAAGAGCCGGCCGGCGCTGGCCGCCGCCTCGCCGATCATGGCGATCGCCGTGACCGGAATGCACTACACCGGCATGTTCGCGGCCTCGGTGCGGGAGATCGGCGGCCGTGGTCGCGTCGAGGGTGTGGACGTCACGACGCTTTTGATCCCGAGCGCGGTGATCGTGGGCACGGTCCTGATCGCACTGCTCTACGCGACGCTGTCGGCTCCGGCCGCCGAGGAGCGCGCCGCCCAGGCGTTGATGGGCCGGCTGCTGCGGGAGTGCGAGGAGCAGCAGCCACCGCCGGCGGCCCGCCCCACCCGCGCCACGATGCGGACGCAGCTGCGCCATCCGGTTGCGCTGCGTGAGGGCGACGTGCTCGAGCCGGAGCCCAGAAAGACGTTCGCCCCACGCTGACCGGGCCGACTCACCGAACCTCACTCGCGGTGGGAAATAGGCTTTACGTGACGCCAATTGTGATGTGCCTCAGCAAGCGCATTGTGATCGATTCGCGCACAAGTCCGTTTGATCGCTGAGCCAATTCGCCGCACGTTCGGCGAGGTCTTTCGCCGCCGAGTAATCGGTTCAATACCCTCCGAGTTGGTCCGATTTGGGTCTTGAGAAACGATCTGACGTGCGCGAACCTCCGGGCTCGGAGCCCATCCGGGAGGGTGCTCGATGGCGGAAGTCCATCACTTTGCCTACGGCTGGCTGACGCCTGCCCTCGCTTACGGTGTGTCAGTTCTGGGGTCATTGCTCGGGTTGGTCTGCACGGCCCGGAGCCGCCGCGCGCGCACGGCGTCGAAGCGTCTCGGATGGGTGGCGCTGAGCGCCGTCTCGATCGGTGGCACGGGCATCTGGTTGATGCACTTCCTCGCGATGCTCGGCTTCTCGGTCGTCGGCAGCGAGGTGCGGTACTCCGTGGCCCCGACCGTGCTCAGCGCGCTGCTCGCGATCGTCGTGGTGGGAGCGGGCCTGCTGATCCTGGGGCACGGCGAACTCCAGTGGTGGCGGGTGCTCGCCGGCGGGCTGTTCGCGGGCTTGGGCGTGGCCGGCATGCACTACACGGGCATGGCCGCGATGCGCCTCAACGGCGCGGTCGGGTACGACGCGAAGCTCGTCGTGCTGTCGCTGGTGATCGCCGTGGTGGCGGCCAGCGCGGCGCTCTGGTTCACGGTCGTCGCGCGCAACCTCTGGCAGGTCACCGGCGCCGCGCTGATCATGGGCGTCGCGGTGAACGGCATGCACTACGTCGGCATGGCGGCATCGCGGGTGACGCTGGACAACACGCACAGCGCCGCAGAGGGCGTCGACGTCACCACCGCGCTGCCGGTGATCGCCGGTCTGGCCGGGATCATCGTCGTGGTCCTGCTCTACTCCGCACTCTCCGCGCCGATCGACGAGGAGGCCAGGGCCGAGGTGCCGGCGGGTCGGCCGAGCGGCCCGGCGGGTGCCGAGGCGTTCTGGACGCCGCGCACGGTGGCACCGCAGCCGGCCGCGACCTCGGCCGGCAGCCCGACGGGTGCGACCTCGGCCGGCAGCCCGACGGGCGCGGGCTCGGCGGCGGGGCCGTGGGCCGGTGGCTCGTGGGTCGACGCCGACCGGTCCGGCCGCGGTGGGCCGCAGCCCGGCGGGCCGGGCACGAGCGGCAACCCGGTGAACGGTCAGGCGCCGGAGTGGCCGACGACCGCGCAGAACGGTGCCTCCACCGGCGGGCAGCCATCCGGATCGCGGTGGGCCGCGCTGCAGCAGCGCGGGGACGAACCGACCGGCCGCAACCCGTGGGCCGAGGCGGACCCGGGCGAGGCCGGGCGCAACCGGAACTCGCCCGAACCCTGGTGAGGTTCGCCGTCGCGCTTGACGGGTAGCTCCACCATGTCACCGGCCGGTGACACCGCCGGCGACGACTGGGTGAGGTGAGCGACCCATGCCAGAGGAGCGCGAGTCCGGTACCGCTCGTACGGAGCCGTTGCCGGAGCTACCGAATTCCCCGAAGCCCACACCCGAAGCCGGCCGCGGCGTCGACCGCGGATTCGAACGGCGGGTCGACCGCCGGTCCCGGATCTGGGGTCTGATCCTGCTCGCGGTCATCGTGCTGGTCGGCGTCGGATCCTTCCGTGCCTGCTCCTGGTGGAACAGCGACGACCGCCCGCTGGCGGAGAGCACGGTCGACCGCAGCGGCCCGGTCGTGCTCAAGTCGATCCAGGATCTGGCCGGGTTCCAGGCCGCCACCGGCACGTTCCAGGTCGTCGTCGATCTGGAGAAGGACACGAAGTACGTGCCGTCGGCGATCCTCGGCCAGCGGACGCTGTTCGTCGGCGTCGGCACGGTCGACGCCTACGTCGACTTCTCGGGCATCAGCAGCGACGCGCTCACGATCTCCGAGGACCGGCGCTCGGTGGCCCTCCGGCTGCCCGCACCGGCGCTGGAGAAGGTCAACCTGAACCAGGACGAGAGCTACGTCTTCGCTCAGGAGCGCGGGGTCATCGACCGCTTCAAGTCGCTGTTCACCGACGACCCGAACAAGCTGCAGGACGTCTACAAGGCGGCCGAGGCCAAGATCACCGACGCGGCCAAGGAGACCGACCTCTCCAAGCGCGCGCAGACCAACACCCAGGCGATGCTCCAGGGTCTGTTCAAGTCCCTCGGGTTCACGACCGTCACGGTGACGTTCACCGGAACCTGATTCGATGGAGCGGTGACAGCGAACGACGCACCGCCAGAGCAGACCGAGCGGCGCTGGCGGCCCGGGCCGGTGCTCTCCGGAATCCTGGTGGTCCTGGCTTCCGGCGCGGTGCTGGTCCTGGAGATCCTGAGCCTCCGGCTGATCGCCCCCTACGTGGGCGTCACGCTCGAGACGAACACGGCGGTGATCGGCGTCGCGCTCAGCGCGATCGCGGCGGGTGCCTGGGCCGGTGGGGCGGTGGCCGACAAGCTGCCGCCCTCCGTGCTGCTCGGCCCACTGCTGCTGAGCGGTGGCGCGCTGGTCTTCGTCGTGACGCCGCTCGTCCGCTCCATCGGAGCGCTCGTCCAAGGCGCCGACGCCTCAGGCGTCCTGCTGGTCGCCGCCGCGGCGGTGTTCGCGCCGGCCGCGCTGCTCTCGGCCGTGCCGCCGGTCGTGGTGAAGGCCCGGCTGGCCAGCCTGGAGGAGACCGGCACGATCGTCGGCCGGTTGTCGGGCCTGGGCACGGTCGGGTCGATCGTGGCGACGTTCGGTACCGGCTTCGTCCTCGTCGCGATGGTGCCGACGACGACGATCCTGACCGGTCTGGGCATCGTCCTGGTCGCCACCGGCGTGTTCGTGGTGGCGGCGAGCCGGGGCGTCGGCAGGAAGCGGCTCGCCGGGCCGCTCGCGCTCGCGCTGATCGGCGCCGGAGCGACCACGATCGCGCCGAACCCGTGCGAGCTGGAGACCGCGTACCACTGCGCGAGCGTCGCGGGCGATCCCGGCCGGCCCGGTGGACGCGTGCTCCAGCTGGACACGCTGCGCCACTCCTACGTCGACCTGTCCGACCCGACGCACCTGGAGTTCGAGTACCTGCGGGTGATCGCCGCGGCCACGGACGTGTTCCGCCCGGCCGGAGCGCCGGTGCGTGCGCTGCACCTCGGCGGCGGAGGGCTCACGCTGCCGCGGTACCTGGACGCGGTGCGGGCGGGGAGCGAGAGCCTGGTCTACGAGATCGACGCCGGTGTGCTGCGGCTCGACCGCGAACAGCTCGGCCTGCGCGAGGGCGACGGCATCCGTACCCGGGTGCAGGACGCCCGCGTCGGCCTCGACGAGCAGCGTGCCGACGGTTACGACCTGGTCGTCGGCGACGCGTTCGGCGGCGTCGCCGTGCCGTGGCACCTGACCACGCGGCAGGTGGTGGAGGGCGTCGACCGGGTACTGGTGCCGACCGGGCTCTACGCGGTGAACCTGATCGACCACGGCCCCCTGTCGTTCGTGAAGGCCGAGGTGGCGACGATCGCCGCCGTGTTCCCCCACGTCGCTCTCGTCGCCGAGCCAGCGGCGTTCAGCGGGAGCGGCGGCAACCTCGTCGTGCTCGCATCGCCGTCGCCGTTGCCGCTGACCGCGCTGCAGACGACGCTGCGCGCGAAGGCGCCGGGAATGACGGTCGTGACCGGCAGCGATCTGACCGGCTTCGTCCGGAGTGCCCAGGTGCTGACCGACGACTACGCCCCGGTGGACCAGCTCGTCACGCCCTTCCGTTCATGACGGCCCCACAGGGGTAAGTCGGAGTATTCCCTCTACCAGTCGAAGGAGCGTCAGTGGCCGACCGAACGAGCTCGCGTAAGCGGATCGTCGTGGTGGGGGCCGGGTTCGCCGGCCTGCACGCCGCCCGCACCGCCGTCCGCCAGACCAAAGGCCGCGCCGAGGTCGTGGTGGTCAACCCGACCGACTACTTCCTCTACCTGCCGCTGCTGCCAGAGGTGTCAGCCGGCGTCCTGGAACCCCGCCGAATCACGGTCCCGCTGGTCAACTCGCTCGGCGGCGCCCGTCTCGTCCTCGGGCAGGTCAACGGCGTCGACACCGACGAGCGCCGCGTCTACTTCGAGAACCCCGAGGGAGACCGCCAGGCGATCCGCTACGACCGGCTGATCCTCGCGCCGGGCAGCGTGAACAAACTCCTGCCGGTGCCGGGCGTCTCCGACCACGCCCACGGCTTCCGGAGCATCGCCGAAGCGCTCTACCTCCGTGATCACTGCGTCCGGCAGCTGGAGCTGGCGAGCACCACGACCGACCCGAAGGAGCGCGAGGCGCGCTGCACGTTCGTGGTCGTCGGCGCCGGTTACACCGGCACCGAGGTGGCCGCGGCCTGCCAGCTGTTCACCGAGGCGGCCGCGAAGCACCTGCCGAACCTGCGTGACCAGAAGATCCGCTGGCTGCTGCTCGACCTGGCGCCGACGGTGCTGCCCGGCCTCGACCCGCGGCTCGGCAACGCTGCCGACCGGACGCTGCGCCAGCGCGGGATCGAGGTGCGGATGCAAACCTCGGTCGCCGAGGCCACCGTGGACGGCGTCAAGCTGACCGACGGCGAGTTCGTGCCGACCCGCACGCTGGCGTGGTGCGTCGGGGTGCGGCCCGACCCGCTGATCGAGAGCCTGGGTCTGCCGACCCAGGGCGGCCGGCTCACCGTCGACGCCCGGCTCGCCGTCGCCGACCACCCCGACGTGTTCGCGGCAGGCGACGGCGCCGCGGTGCCCGACCTGACCCGTCCCGGCGAGATCACGCCGATGACCGCGCAGCACGCCCAGCGGCAGGGTGTGCAGGTCGGCAAGAACGTCGCGGCGTCGCTCGGCTTCGGCCACGCCGCGGAGTACAAGCATCACGACCTCGGCTTCGTCGTGGACCTCAGCGGGGCGAAGGCGGCCGCGAACCCGCTCGGGATCCCGCTCTCCGGGTTCCCGGCGAAGGTCGTCACCCGCGGATACCACCTGCTCGCGATGCCGGGTAACCATCCTCGGGTCGTCGCCGACTGGATCCTCGACGCGGCGTTCCGCCGCCAGGTCAGCCAGCTCGGGCTGGTGCGCGGACGGTCGGTGCCGCTCGACACGTCGACCGGCGTCGAGCGCTGACCGGGGCGCGGACGCGCCGATGCCCGGCAGCCTCGGCTGCCGGGCATCGGATCGGTGCGTTGCCGGGCGTCAGCGACGCCGGCCGCGCCAGCGCGCCGGGTAGGCGGTTCCGACGCCGCAGAGGTGCAGAGCGACGAACAGGAGCCCCAGCGCGACGAGCGTGTTCCAGTTGAGCAGGTCGCCGAGGGGGAGCTGGTCGATCAGGTCTAGGAACAGCAGGATCCCGAACGTGATCGCGGCCAGGATGGCAAACATGCAAGGCTCCTCGGGGGTTAGGAGTGAGCGCTGTCCGACTGGTCCTCCGCCGTCTTGAGCTGCGCAAAGGCGGAAGGTTCGAACAGTTCTCAGTTACATGCGCCCCCAATTCCCCGTCCTGATCAGACCGAAACTCCGCCCCCGAACAGGGACTACCAGTTCTCCAGAGATGACCGGAAAATGCCGGCCAGATCCTCGGCGGTCGGCGTCCGCGGCGACACGTTCAGCAGCCGCTGCTGCTTGAGCGCCCCCTCCACCAGCGCGTCGACGTCGTCGTCGGTGAAGCCGACCGCGGCGACGCCGGAGGGGATGCCGATGTCGCGCATCAGCGCGACCAGCGCTTCGGGCAGACGCTCGACCGGCGGCGCGTCGGAGGCCGCACCACCGGACAGCAGCGACGCGGCGCGGAGGTGGCGCTCGGGGTCGGTCGGGAACGTGAACCGGAACGCGGCCGGTGCGGTGAGCGACACGGACTGGCCGTGCGGCACCATCGGCTCGTCGACGTCGTACCCGGCCGGCCGGTATTCGCGCACCCGTCCGGCGATCGGGTAGGCGCAGGCGTGCGGAATGTGGACACCCGCGTTGCCGAAGCCCATGCCGGCGAACGTGGCGGCCATCATCATGTCCGCGCGGGCGGCCGGGGCGGTGCCGACGAGCACGGCCCGCCGGAAGCTGCGGGCGATCAGCGCGAGCGACTTCTCCGCCCAGGTGTCCGAGACCGGGTTCGAGCCGTTGTAGGCGACACGTTCCTGCGGCTCGTGGCGCCGGAAGCTGGTGTAGGGCCGCGCGGTGTAGGACTCCAGCGCGTGGCAGACGATGTCCATCCCGGACGCCGCGGTGACCGCCGGCGGCAGCGACATCGTCACGAGCGGGTCGACGACGGCCAGCACCGGCCGCAGCGAGGGGTGGCTGATCCCGCTCTTCACCTTCAGGCCGAGGATGTCCAGGACGCAGACCGGGGTGCTCTCCGAGCCGGTGCCCGCCGTCGTGGGCACGGCGACCAGCGGTTTCGTCGGCTTGCGCGGAGCCAGCCCCGCACCGACCGGCTTGTTGACGTAGTCCATCAGGTCCCCGCCGGACGTGCTGAGCAGGTTGACCGCCTTCGCGGTGTCGATCACCGAGCCACCGCCGACCGCGAGGTAGCCGTCGAACTCCGTCTCCCCGGCCAGCTCCGCCGCGGCTGCCACGGCGGCACGCAGGCTGTCGTCGGTCGGTTCGCAGTGGACGCGATCGTAGAGCTCGGAGTCGACGCCGGCGGCCTTGAGCGCCTCGCTGACCCGGGCGGTGAGGCCGGTGGCGGCGATCCGCGGGTCGGTGAGCACGAGCACCCGCCGGACGCCGAGGCGAGCGACGTCGTAGCCGACCTCGTCGACCGCGCCCGGCCCGAACTTCAGCGGTGGCGCACCCCAGGTGAACACGGACTCGGTCAACGAAAACGATTCGACCGGCGACTGCCGGGGCCGGTCGACCGCGGAGGAGGCCGGAGTTCGAGAGGTGTTCATCGGGTCGGTCATCGGTGACTCCCCTTCGGGTTCAGCGGGTCGGTTCGAGCAGGTCGGCGGCCTCGAACAGCGGGGCGCTCTTCTCGGCGAGCGGCGTCAGCGCGGCGCGCAGGATCGCGGGGATCTCCAGTGTGCGCCGGGTCTCACGGTCGACGTAGACGTGGACGAAGCGGCCGAGCGCTACGGCGTCCTCGTCGCCCTCGCGGAAGATCGCCAGCCGGTAGACGACGCTGGACGTGCCGAGCTTGGCCACTCCGAGCCCCACCTGGAGCCGGTCGGGGAAGCCGACCGGCCGGAAGTAGCGGCAGGACGTCTCCACGACCAGGCCGATCGCGGGCAGCTCCCGGATGTCACGGTCGGCGGCGTCCAGGAGCCAGCCGTTCACCGCCGTGTCGAAGTACGCGTAATACACGACGTTGTTGACGTGGCCGTAGTGGTCGTTGTCGTGCCAGCGGGTGGGCACGTCGCGGAGCACCGGGAACGTGGCTCGCGTCGGAAGCGTGGACATGGAGCCATCGTGCCTCGTGGAACCGCGCGCTACCGGAGATAGCGGCGAAAGCGGTCGGTTTCGTCGAGCGAGGTGAGTGTTTCGCGTTCAGAACTTGTGCGCCGGATGACAATCAATCCGGTTACCTATCAAGCCGATAGGAATTGTTTTTTCGACCCACCTCTGAAAGAGTGTCGTCATGAGCGACGCCTGGAACCTCACCGGTCGCCTCCACGTGGACCTCGGCCGCGCGTCGAGCGCGCGCTGTCCGGCTTACTGACTCGCCGCATTCGCGGCGCCGCCTCCCGTTCGGTATTAATCCATTGTGGACGCCGACTGGTGCGTCCCCTTCCGCCAGGAGCAGCCGATGACCGTCCACCCCGTCGCTCGACCGCGGATCTCGCCGCAGCGTTCGCACGGCTCCGCCCATGCCCGAGTGCGCCCGCGGTCGTCGGCGCCGCCAGCGGCGGCCTCGGCCGCGTCGATCCTCGTCGAGGTCGCCGTCTCCGGCCCGGACGCGCTCGAAACCGCGACGCGGCTTGCCGGTCGAATCCGCGACCTCGTGGACTCCGCGAACGCCGACTCGACCGGGGTCGACGTCTCCGCCGCTGTCGGCCTGCAGATCGGCGCCGGGAACACCCCGCACCGGCCGTCCCGGCCGACGCTGAGCTCGGTGGGGACTGCCCCCGCCGGACCGGTGCCGCTACCCGCGTTCGTCGCGCCGGCGCCGTGGCCCACCGACACGCCCGGAGCAGCGGCGTCCGGAGCGTCGGCCACCGGAGCACCGGCGCCCGGAGCTCGGCGGGCCGTGCAGCCGCTGGGCGCCCAGCCGCTGGGGGCCCAGCCGCTGGTGGCGCAGCCGGGAACCCGGACGGCGCCCGCAGTGTCCCCGGTGGGGCCGGCGGCGCAGGTGCCCTCGGCGCAGGTGTCGGCCGCGTCGGCGACGGCAGTGGACCGGGCGTCCGACGCCCGGCCGGCCGCGCCGCTCGAGATCTACCCGGCCCGGCGGGTCGCGCTCCTCGACGGTGCGCAGCTCTCGCTCACCCGCCGCGAGTTCGATCTGCTGCTGTTCCTGTCCGAGCACGCCGGGCGGGTCTTCGACCGTCCGCAACTGCTGCGGCTGGTCTGGGGTCACCAGGTGATCTGCGGCGAGCGCACGGTCGACGTGCACATCCGGCGCCTGCGGTCCAAGGTCGAGCGCACCGGCCCGGTGATCTCCACGGTGCGGGGCGTCGGCTATCGCCTGGATGCCGCGGAGCGGGTGGCCGTCCTCCACGAGCGCGACTGACCGGAACAGCACGCGCCCCCGACCGGAACCGGCCGGGGGCGCGTGCTCCTGCGTCTAGCGGTAGTCGTCCTCGTCGATCGGGACGGACAGGGACTGCTCGATCGCGTCCGCGTCCGGCACTTCGTAGCTCTCGACCGCCGGGGATGTCGGCTCGCTGTCGTCCTGGATGACCGTCCGGCCCTGCTCGGCGACGTCGCTCGGGTCGGCCTCGGTACCGGACGGAAAGCTGCGCGGTGTCATGGCCTCTCCTCTCCGTTGGCAGTCCGATTACTGAGCCTACGGCCGGATTGGGGCCGTCGGTAGTGGTGGGGTCAGCGACTCGCCGACCCGGTCCGCGCCCGGCGGAGGCCGAAGAAGGTGCCCCACCCGGATCGAGCGGGCCCGATCTGCGGCGGAGTGAACGCGATCGTCTCCATGTCGCTCGGCGCGGGCATCGTCGGCGCGGCCTGGTCGACACGCGGAGCCGTTCGCATGTGCACGGCGAGCCCCGCCACCCCGGTGAGCGCGACGGTCAGCGTGGCGAGCACCGCGAAGCCGGCCAGCGCGGGCATGTCGGAGAACACTCCGCCGCCCGCGATGAGGTGCTGGTAGGCCCAGTACCCCTCGAGCGCGGTCGCCGCGGTGCCGGCCGCGG
>Ga0190269_10001625_pt1 | contig 10655 bp, 16 predicted proteins | sample Popmic249IS_FD_133749 | JGI IMG/M metagenome (GOLD analysis project Ga0190269, IMG submission 133749) | Populus adjacent soil microbial communities from riparian zone of Blue River, Arizona, USA - 249 IS | ecosystem: Environmental > Terrestrial > Soil > Riparian zone | place: USA: Arizona... | reverse complement strand
ACCGACAGCATAGATGGTTCTGTTTCTACTGCGGCAAGTGGGTAAGACAGAAGCCAAGGCTGCACTCAGAGATGGAACACATCCCTAAGAAACCCCGCTGTAAAAACTGCGGCGCACCAATGAACGGACAGTTCGATCATTACTACCGCTGTCCTTAATCCCTCTTAACAATTGAATAGGTTTGTTCACCTCCACTCGCCAGAGTCCTTACGGACTTCGATGAAAACTGGCGGGCTGGGGTCTGTCTCTAGGCTTAGCTAGGGACAGGCTTTAGCTCAACAAAGGAGGAGAAGAAACGTGGTTTTAGACCAGCGTTGGCTTCGCCGTATACGACGCAAGTATAGGCCGCGCAGAAGACGCACTAGGAGGTGTTATGGCTAAAGACCGCCATCACATCATCCCCCGCGTCCGATGCCGCGACCTCGGAATCACACCCAACTTTCCCGGCAACGTCCGCAAAGTCTCAACGACTAAGCATCGCGCATGGCACACCTTGTTTGGCTGCCTTCTACCCGAAGAAGCCATAGAGGTAATCCGGCGCGAATGGATGCTTGATGAGGAAGGTCAACGCGAGTTCGACAAGCTGAAAGGCAACGTCGAGCCGCTCAGGAGAAGGCGATGACCTGCAACGCCTGTCACACAGAAATAAGGAAAGGCTACGAGGTCTTTCACAACCGCAAACCCTACCATCCGGGCTGCGCTGTAAGCGTGGCTCAAGCTGCACAGGAGAAGAAGAATGAAACTGCTGACACCGGGCGCGACGAAGATCAGTCGCGCAGAACTCTCGAACCTGCAAACGCCCTCGTCAACTGACACCTTCAAACCCGTCCCTCACGCGGAACTCGTCACCGCCCTCGAAGAAGCCCTCTCCTTCCGGCACATCTCCATCACCGCCGAGGAATACTGCATCGCAAAGGACGGCAACAGGCTGTTCGGACTTCTCGAAGTCAACGCGCAGTATGAGGGTGTCACCTTCGCTCTCGGCATCCGCAACGCACACGACAAGAGCATGAGGCTCGGCATCGTCGCCGGCTACAGGGTCATGGTCTGCTCCAACATGGCGTTCAGTGGGGACTTCAAACCCATGCTCGCCAAGCACACCAAGAACTTCGACCTCACCGAGACCTTGAGCATCGGCGTAGACAGGGTTCAGAGGGGCTGGCAACCGCTCCGCGAGAAGATTGACTTCATGAGGAACAAAGTCCTACCCATCACGACCGCCCAAGCTCTGATCTACCGGGCGTTCACGGAGGGCAGGTTCCCCGTCAGGCTTCTCAAGAGCGTCCACCGGCACTACTTCGAGCCGCAGCACGAGGAGTTCCAGGCGCGCACCGTCTGGTCACTCTCCAACGCCTTCACCTCGGCCTTCAAGGAGGCGAGACCCGATAGGCAGTACGAGCTGACCGCACGCCTCGGCAAGTTCCTCGGCCCGGTCTCTACGCCCTCCTCCAACTAACCCTCTAACAACCACCACGTTTCATCCCGCCTGGCTCCTCCTGAGCCGCATAAACAACCGTCACACTCACCCGGTTGTTTTTGTTAGAATAGCGAGTTATGAGAGCAGAGAAGGAAATCCCCCGGAATCTACCTACAGAAAAAGAACCCTGCATCATTATCGAGAATGACGCATTAACCGCCCTATCAGAACTGCCCGATAATACTTTCCAATGCTGTGTAACCAGTCCGCCTTATTGGGGTCTTCGAGACTACGGGATCAACAGCCAAATCGGGGCCGAGATGTCGGTCAACGATTACATAAGCAAGCTGGTCGCAGTCTTTAAAGAGGTGTATCGAGTCCTTGCCCCTGATGGGACGTTATGGCTCAATATTGGGGACTCGTATACGAGCGGTGGGAGGACATGGAGACAGGCCGATAAGAAATATCCGGTAAGGGAGATGAGCTACCGCGCTCCTACACCGGAAGGATTGAAGCCTAAAGACCTCATAGGGGTTCCCTGGAGACTGGCGTTTGCACTCCAAGCAGACGGCTGGCACTTACGCTCAGATATTATTTGGTATAAGCCTAATTGCTATCCTGAATCCGTTAAGGATAGACCCACGCAATCCCATGAGTACCTGTTTTTAATGTCTAAGTCGGAGAGGTATTACTACGATTACGAGGTACTTAAAGAGCCAACCGAGGATAAGAAGGGTCTGAGGAACAAGCGTAGTGTTTGGGCAGTTAAAACAGAGCCTTTTAAGGGGGCGCATTTTGCTGTCTTCCCCCCATCTCTAGTTAAGCCCTGTATCTTGGCTGGCAGTAAACCTGACTCGCTTGTTTTAGACCCGTTCTTTGGTTCGGGGACTGTCGGTGAGGTTTGTATCCAGACTGGTAGGAAGTGCCTCGGAATTGAATTGAATCCTGAATATACCGAAATAGCCAAGGGAAGAATAGCCCAGGCTAAACGGCACAACTTATCCCTCTACTAGCTCCTCGGAAGGGAACCGCCAACGGGCGTGGACGATGCAGTTTGCCAGATCAATGTTTCTGATTTGGAGCTTGCGTTCCCCGCCACCGTCAAAGTAAAGCTGGAATAGCAGCTCTCCCGCGTCGTTGGTAACGTGGCAATAGCCCGGCTTTGGCATCTGGGGGCTATCGTGCATCATCTCTAGCCTTCCATCCCTAGCACGTTCTAGCAGGGCTTTGGGAACTTCCAATAACTCGTACTCCCAATCGGCGGGTGCTTTAGACAGGGTGCGAAGCATCAGCACTCTTTCATAATGCGTCATGTGGGCGAAGAATTGATCCCGCAGCCCTATCAAATCCTCGTCCTTATCGCTCCATGCGCCCCTGCCCAACTCCATGAACTTTGAGATATGGGCATACCTGCGGCTGATACCCTTGTTGGCTTGAGTTTTAAGAGAGAACCGTTGACCCCGTAGGGTGATGTCGTGGCCGGGATTTCCTTTGGGTGCAAGTTCAGCTTCAAAGCCGCATATCTGTGCGCTACGCTCCATCAGATACTCGAATTTATCCTTGCTAAAAGACTCCTTCGAGAAACAATGATGCAGCCGTAGAGCGTCGCCTATCTCTTGCACCATACACTCCGACAGAACATCCGAATCAGCCTTGAACTCGAACGTATGAGGCCGCTTGAACTGTTTGGCTATTTCTTCCAGCCATCTAAGCTGGCTCTCTGTTAAGCCGGGAAGGTGCGAGGCAACACGCTTTATGCGTTCTTCTAACGGATCGGACACCTGTAAAACCTCATTCGGGAGTATGAGGAAAACGGGGCCACTATAAGCTACTTTACCGACGATTTAAAAGAGAGAATAAAACGCCTTGTAATCCTTGTTTTATTTACGGAACGGAGTATAGTGTGTGCAACACTCCCGATAGTTTTAAAACTCAGAGAGGCCGTATATGAAAGCATTGACAGGGGATAGCCGGTCTCATAGAGTAGCAATCCGCTCTGACGAACGCCTTACCCGCGAGAATCGCCCCATGATGAAGGTTGACCTAGTTGGCCGGATTAGCAACATACCTCTTGGTGTGAATCGGCCACTATTGCCTTTATTCGAGGCGGTCATTAACTCCATCCACGCTATCCAAGCCACGAAACGGAAGGACGGGAAGATAGATATTGTTGTCTCCCGCGACGAGACACAGGCTTTACTGTCGGACAAGTTCACAGATTTAAGGCCCGTAATCGGCTTTAAGGTCACTGACAACGGGATCGGCTTCGACCCGGAGAACTTTGAATCCTTCTCGACTTCGGACACGAAGCACAAGCCGGGGGCCAAGGGCATCGGGCGGTTCATGTGGCTAAAAGCTTTTGACCATGTAGAGGTTGCTAGCGTCTTTGCCGAGAATGGGAGCCGCTACAAGAGGACGTTTGATTTCAAGCTCTCAAGTGTGGGCATCGAGAATGAGAAGGTGGAGGACGCACCGACCGCAGAGGAGCCAAAGACAGAAGTTCGCCTAGTCTCCTACAAGCCGCAGTATCAGAAGAACTGCCCCAAGCATCTTGAACTTATAGCCGAGCGATTAATCGAGCATTGCCTGATTTACTTTCTCTCCAATAACTGCCCGACGATTACCCTTACTGACAAACGCTCCTACATCAACCTGAATGAGCATTTCAGCCTTAATGTCAGCGGGAATATTGATACCGTAAAATTCAAGCTCAAAAACGAGAAGTTCAAGCTGGTTCACCTGCGGCTGTATTTCAGTAATGAGAAGAACCATCAGGCGCACGTCTGCGGCAACGACCGGGTTGTAGAGAGTCTTGACCTCGGAAAGCGTATCCCTGACCTTAACGCTAAGCTCTCAGATTCGGATGGCAAGCTGTTCAAGTACGCCGCCTGTGTCATCAGTCCCTACCTCGATGAGAACGTAAATTCGCAGCGGATAGGCTTTGATATTCCCAAGGATGACGATGGGCTTTACCATGACGTTGTTACCCTGGATGAGATAGACCACGCCATAGTGGATGAGGTGAAGAAATACCTTGTTGACTACCTGAAACCCGTCAGACAGGAGAAGGTAGATCGCATTAACCGCTTCATCGAGACCAAAGCACCACAGTACCGCTCGACCATCAAGTATATGCCGGGTGCGCTGGATCAGATTGCACCGGACGTATCTGATGAGAAGCTGGAAACCGAGTTACACAAGCTGAAGTTCAAGTTTAATACTGAGCTGAAAGAGCAGACCCAGCACTTAATCAACAGCACAACAAACGATATAACGAACGTAGACGAGTACCTGGAGGAATACAACAAGCTCCTCTCCAAGATTTCGGAGTTGAGTACGGATCAGCTTGCCGAGTACGTCTTATACCGGAAGTCAATAATCTCCCTGCTGGATAAGAGCCTCCAAATGAAGGCTTCCGACAAGTACCTACTTGAAGAAGCTGTTCACAGGATCATCTTCCCGCTGCGGAAGACATCGAATGAAGTTGACTACGAGCAGCAGAATTTGTGGCTGATAGACGAGCGGCTTTCCTACCACTACTTCCTGTCTTCGGATAAGCGACTAGACCAACTGGATGTGATTGACTCGGACAGCGCGGAGCGGCCTGATATTGTCGTCTTCAATAAAGCTCTGGCTTATGCCGAGTCTCAGCCGCCGTACTCCTCGATTGTCATTGTGGAATTTAAGAGGCCGATGCGGAACGACTATAAGGTGGATGATAACCCCTTCGAGCAGGTCAACCGCTACATCAGTAATATCCGCGCTTCAAACGAGGTTGATAGCAACGGCAGACCGATTAGAGTTGACCTTGCTACCCCGTTCTACGCTTACATCATTTGCGACATCACGGATAAGGTTGAGTACCTAGCCGAGAAGGAATACGACTTCACCAAGACCCCTGACGGCTGGGGCTACTTCAATTTCAAAAAGAACCTCAACGCTTACATCGAAGTCATCTCCTACACCAAGCTGGTAGAGGATGCGAAGAAGCGCAACCGGGTTCTGTTTGAACGTCTGAACCTGCCCACCATATAAAGAAAAACCCTCCGGGTGGAGGGCATTCTTTAGAACGGAATATCTTCTACGTTCAGGTCGTCCTGTGGTGCTTCTTGGGGAAGATCGCTATCCATAGCTGTTGGCTCAGGAGTGAAGGCTAAGGCAGCTTCAATCTCATCCTCTAGCTCGACCAGATCAGGCAGGAGCTTCTTAACCTCCTTGGGAGGGATTCCAGCCGCCAAGACCCCGTTGACCATCCCATGCAGGGCTAATCTGCGCCCGAAGGCATCGTTAGACCCTCTACCAGAGGCCCCCTGTGAGGCCGTAGCAGCCTCGTAGCGAGGAGATTCTGTCTGGGGCGGTGTACTAGGAGCAGGAGCCTGATCTGAGGGGAAAATGGACATCAACTTATACTGAATCTTCCCGTTGTAGGCTTCTTCCTTGTAGGAGATTAGGGCTACATCACCCTTCTTAAACGGCTCGTTATGGTTGCCGTGTAGGAGCTGGTTGTAAGCGTCCTTCATCTCGCCTTGCCAGCTTCTAAAGGTGGAGTACCAGTTACCGTCGTTGCCTTTAACTGCGGCTGTGGGCTTGTCTTGCTTATCCGAGATGGCTTCAATGGTAATTACCTTGCTTAGATATTGAGACATAGAGATGTTTACTTAATTGGTAGGAAGGGGATCGGAGCCGAGCCGTATAGGTTCTGAGGTAGCTGGCCGTTCCACCGTCTTGCAAACTCCTGCTGTACTTCGAGCTGCTTCAACTGGATGAACTTGTCGTTATTAGCTGCCTGAGACTGCAAGCGGATTGATTCAGCTTCAGCCCTGGCACGTTCGATAGACTGCTGTGCCTCTGCCTGGACTTGGACTAACTTATTCTGCGCTTCTTTGGCCTTCTGTTCGGCAGTTACTTTGGCTTCGATAGCAGCGTTGAACTGCTGAGAGAAATCGAAGTCCACGATGTTGAAGTCATCAATCAGGATTCCGCTGTTACCCAGCTTCTCGGTCATGGCTACCTTCATTTCGTCCTTAACCAAAGCTCTCTTTGTAATGAGTTCTTCGGCTGTGTACTTGGCGGTAGCTGCTTTGACTGACTCCTGTAGCTTCGGGGCAATTACCCTGGCTCCGTAGTCGCGCCTTACTTCCTGATAGATTTTGGAAACCCGATCAGGTGAGAGGTGATAGGTAAGGGCTACCTTGGCGGTTACTGTCTGGAGGTCTTTTGAAGCGGCAGAAGCATTGACTTCTTCCTTCTGGATTTTGACATCCATCTTCTCTACGTCCGTGGTAAACGGGTTAATGAAGTGGAGTCCTTCCGGTAACACCTTGTCTTGGACGGCTCCGAACTTCACCACTACGCCACGTTCGCCAGAACCGACAGTAGTAAAGGGGAGAAAGGAGAACACTAGGATGAGGGCGAGTACGCCCAAGACTGCATACACTATGAGCTTGACTGGGCTACGACCATTCGTAGCCATGTCTTCAAATGAGGGCATTAATTTAGCGTTTAATTGTTACTGTTGCTCTGCCAAGCAGGTAGCCGACAACAATGCCGACTAGCAGAAATATAACGGGGTACATAAGCTATTCGCTTAATGATTTGAGAACAAATACGAGGTCTACTGTTCCATCCTGCTTATCAAGAATCTCTTGCTTGACCACGTTCCAGGTATAGGGTCTACCCTTAACCGTGATGGTGAGGTCTTCGCCTAATAGCAGATCGTCTGGGAAGGGGATTCGAGAGGAGAACTTGAGGAATCGTTCGTTTACTTCCATGTGAGGTTGGTTAATCGTTATACGAGAGGACAGATAGTGCGCCGAAGCCCGTACCTAACGCTAGGCCGAGATAGCCAAGGCCCATTAGCTTTGCATCGAGTATAAGAGCGACAACACCAGCTAGTAACCACGCGACTCCCCACATAATCGTTGTCGTGGGAATCTTCATACTTTGGCCTCCTTTCGTTTTGAGTAGCCCATAAGGGCATAGTAGGTCACAGACTCCGGTATAGAGAGATTCATCCCTTCCTTTGCCAGCTCTCTTTGCATCTTCTTCCAGTCCTTCTTGTACCGAGAGTAAGGAACCCGAACATTAATGTATTTGGGCATACGGGTATTCAGTTAATGGAAGCGGCCCCAGACAGGAGCCGCATTGACACCCCGTTTTAGTCTTCGCTTTCCATCACCTCAACCTCATCAGTTTCCGGGTTGTAATGGAGGTTCTTGTCGTAGATACCCAGGTCAATTTCTACCTGAGACCAGAACGCCCTTTTAAGGGTGTTACGCTTCTCTTGGGCTACATCGGCTTCTTTGTCAGCCTTATCTAGCTCGGCGTACCGCTTGCGCCATTCGGAACGCATCGGGTAGGTCTTAGTTACCTTGCCATGGAGACCTTCTTTCATGGCTTCTAACGCTTCACTGATCTTTCCAAACACTTCTGCTCTTGACATATGATTTATTGAATTAATTATTGTTCTTCGCCCTGGACATTCCATCCGAGGGTCTTAGTGGTGTTCCCAAACTTATCCTGGCTAACTATCTCTTGGTCAGTCTCAACCTCGTAATCGAAGTCGCAACCGGAGACCGGACATTTGCCTGTGCCTTTAGAGGGAATAGGGAACGGCAATCCTTCTAACGGCTCTCCATGGTTGGGGCAACAGGGACGAAAGCTAGGCTTCATGCTGCCTCCTTCCTAAAGTCCTGCTTGATCTTCTGGGTCGTCCACTGTGAGGCGGTTCCCATCAAAGATTTGGACTTCTGAACCCGCTGTATCGCGGCCTCGAAGTGAGTTAATGCTACCTTCTTAGAATCGCTGGCTAGTGCGAGTAGCGCTGCCTGTAATACGCAATTCTTGATTTGTCCTCCTGTTAATTTGTGTTCAGCAAGTTTCTCGAACTCTACTTCCTTTTCGAGCGGCATCTTGGAAGGAATCAGCTTCCTCCAGATTTCCTGCCGCATCTCAAAAGTAGGTTCAGGGAACTCAATGATTAGGGAAATACGACGCTCTAGGGCTTGATCCAGCGTGTCTATCCGGTTGGTGGCGAGGATACAGACCCCTTCAAACTTCTCGATCTCCGTTAGGAGGGTGTTGATCTCTCCCCCAAGAACCATTCCTACGCTGTCACGAGTTGTTATGAGGGAATCGCACTCGTCAATGAACAGGACGTTTCCGCTCTCTCTAGCTGCGGTAAAGGCGTTCTGAATATTCCGGTTGGCTCCTCCTGGTTCGGAGGTCTGAATCTCAGCGGCTCCTATAGTGATGGTCTCTACACCGAGAGCTTTGGCAATCAGCGTAGCACCCCAAGTCTTGCCAGTACCGGGAGGCCCGTAGAACAGGAAGGTCATCCCCTTGCCGTACTCGATTACCTCTCCGAGTCCCCAGTCTTCAAAGATTTTCTTGGCGTGGTCGTGTTGCTTGAGGACTGATACGATTTCTTCTTTAGCAGCCGGTTCGATAACCAGCTTATCCAGAGCCTTAAAGTCTATCTTTACGTTCTTGGGCTTGGGTTTATCGCTGCTCACCAACTCCAAATCTTGAGGTGTTGCCGTCCAGAAACTTTGTACAGGGAAATCAACCTTATAGTCCCCACCGGAGTCTTCCCTGACAATTACTCCAACATCCCCTTCGCTTACGGCTCCCCAACCCCACCTTGCGCTGACTGCCCTAACTTTGTCTCCTACTTTAAATTTTCCTGTTTTGATAGGCATTGGTGTTGATTGCACACTCATCGCACTGATACTCCCAGCCACAACGCGTTGCTGCCGCGACATAAGTGCTTGCATCCTTTGCATCTGCTGGTAAGCATCTGCCCAGGGGTCTCTTGCGAGTGCCATTGGTTAGTTATTTAATAGTAATCTTGGTTTCGACCTTTACGGTTTTCTTGCTCTTAATCTCGTAGACGACCATTGAATCCCGGTTCAAATCTTCTTCTTCCTCGACCAGCTCCTTGATGCGTTCGTTGACTTCTTCCATGGTGGAAAATTCTTCAATGGGGTCTTCGTCTAGCTCGTACTGGAGGAGGAACCTAACGGGCTTATTAGAACCACCACCACTGACTTTAGTAAGTTGACTTTCTTTCATGCCTACTGAACAGTTATTTAGGAGGTACATTTCAGAGTCTTCATCATATTTATTGACCGTGAAAACTCTGCCAACATACTTATCGTCCTCACCAATAATCGCCCTAGCAATTTTGACCCTATCTCCTTTTTTGAATTTCATATTGGTTCAATTAATGGAAGAACGAAGTGGGTTGCGGATTCCTCAGTCCGAGTTTGGTGATCCTGACATGGACAGCCGGGGTAGAGCGATTAAGACTCTTTGCCAGTATCGTCGCTTTAACCTTGCCGTAGTTCATTCTCAAGGTATCGTCTTCGGTCTGAGTCCACCTGCGGGCACGGAAGCCCTTTCTCCTGGGTTGGGGTTTTTCGGCTCTTGGCAGACGTTCCATTTTGGGGGGGCTTCCAACCGGGGTCTTGAACATTAAAGGGATAATCTGGCTGGATGCTTGGCTAGAGATATTTTGAATCTCCATGCCGTTGTCGAACACTATTTTCTTTATAGTCATGATTGGTTTGATTGTTAATTATTTGAACTTGAAACCATGCTTACCAAATTCGGTGTGATACAGACAGGCGATCAGCGCACATGGCCCCGCCAACGAAGACACTAAGGAGTGCATCCTGTCTTCCTCGTAGGCGTCCTCCGCAAGCGAAGGGAACTCCCGCTGCCAGTAAGCAAACATCAACCCATAGTTGAGGATGCCACAGAGCAGCCACCCTAAAATGAATAGAACCATGTAAGGTGAGATTTAATTGTTAAGGTGGGTTGCAACCAACTTGTATCTAAAGTGTACGTTGTTATGTACGTCAGGGCAATAGATACACTTGGAATTTCTTCTGGCTTAACTAAGAGGGGAATTTTCGCGGAAGGGAATTTAGCGGAAAGTTATCCACACACTTAATACTTTAGTTTGTCGTCAACCAAGGTCTCCATCGAGACACCAGCTATCCTTGAATACTCCAGCAGTACGATAAGTGAGGGTTCGGCCTTGCCGTGTTCAAATCTAGAAATAAGACCGGGATAGGTAGTCTTTTCTACCTTCCGTAACCGCTCGGCCATTTGCTCCTGGCTCCATTCCAAGCGGCTTCTTATCTCTTTCAGCTTGCTCGCCAGCTTCTTCGGTTGAGTTCTTCTGGTTTTACCCATCGAACCTCCTAGCGGCTGATGGGTTGCAAGCACTGTT
>Ga0190269_10001624_pt1 | contig 10657 bp, 8 predicted proteins | sample Popmic249IS_FD_133749 | JGI IMG/M metagenome (GOLD analysis project Ga0190269, IMG submission 133749) | Populus adjacent soil microbial communities from riparian zone of Blue River, Arizona, USA - 249 IS | ecosystem: Environmental > Terrestrial > Soil > Riparian zone | place: USA: Arizona... | reverse complement strand
GGCCTTGGCCGGCGTCCTCTTCGGCGCGGCCTTCTTCGTCGCTGACTTCGCCGCGGTGGTCTTCTTGGCCGCGGTCTTCTTGGCCGCGGTCTTCTTCGTGGCGGTCTTCTTCGTCGCGGTGCCCTCGGCGGACTTCGTGGCCTTCTTGGCCGGTGCCGCCTTCTTCCGGGTGGTCTTCTTCGCCGGACCGCGCGCCCGCCGGTCGGCGAGCAGCTCCGCCGCCCGCTCCGGCGTGAGCTCCTCGACCGAGTCGCCCTTGCGCAAGCTGGCGTTCGTCTCCCCGTCGGTGACGTACGGGCCGAACCGCCCGTCCTTGATCACCATCGGCTGCCCGCTCACCGGGTCGTTCGCGTTCATCTCCCGCAGGGGCGCGGCGGGAGCGGCACGCCTGCCCCGCGTCTTCGGCTGGGCCAGCAGCGCCAGTGCCTGCTCGAGCGTCACCGTGAACAGCTCGTCCTCGGCCTGCAGGGACCGCGACTCCGTCCCGTGCTTGACGTACGGCCCGTACCGGCCGTTCTGCGCGGTCACCGGCTCACCGTCGCCCGGGTGGACCCCCAGCGTGCGCGGCAGCGAGAGCAGCTTGAGCGCGTCGTCGAGCGTCAGCGTGTCCAGCGCCATCGAGCCGAACAGGCTGGAGGTGTGCTCGCCACTCTGCACGTACGGGCCGAACCGCCCGGCCTTGGCCACGACCGGCTCGCCGGTCACCGGCGAGATCCCCAGCTCGCGCCCGCCCTGCGGAGCCGACAGCAGCTCGGTGGCCCGCTCCGGCGTCAGCGAGTCCGGCTCGAGGTCGTCGGGGAGCGACGCCCGGTCGCCCTCGTCCTCCGGCCCGCTCGTCCGCTGCAGGTAGGGGCCGTAGCGCCCGACCCGCACGACGACGGTGCGGCCCTCCTCGTCGGTGAAGAGCGGGATCGAGTTCACGCCCCTGGCGTCGATGTCGCCGAGGTTCAGCGCGACCAGGTGCTTGAGGCCACCGGCCCGCGAGACGCTCTCTTCCCGGACGTTCGCGTCCTCCGGCGCCCCGAAGTAGAAGCGGGTCAGCCAGTCGACCCGGCGGCGCTCACCGGCCGCGATGTCGTCGAGGTCCTCCTCGACGTTCGCGGTGAACTTGTAGTCGACCAGCCGGGGGAAGTACTGCTCGAGCAGCTGGACCACGGCGAACGCGATGAAGGACGGTACGAGCGCCGCGCCCTTCTTCCACACGTAGCCGCGGTCCTGGATCGTCCGCATGATCGACGCGTACGTCGAGGGACGCCCGATGCCGAGTTCCTCCAGCGCCTTGACCAGGCTCGCCTCGGTGTAGCGCGGCGGCGGCTGGGTGTTGTGCCCCTCGGCGAGGAGGTCGTGGGCGGTCAGCGGGTCGTCCTTGGCCAGGCGCGGCAGCCGTCGCTCGGAGTCGTCGGTCTGGCCCTCGCCCTCGTGCGACTCGTCGATGTCCTCGACGTAGGCGCGCAGGAAGCCCGGCTCGGTGATCGTGCGCCCGGAAGCCGCGAAGTCCGCCACCTCGGACGTGGACGACGTGCCGGACAGCCGCACCGAGACCGACTGCCCCACCGCGTCGATCATCTGGGAGGCGATCGTCCGCTTCCAGATCAACTCGTAGAGGCGGAACTCGTCGCTGGACAGCTCGCGGGCCAGCTCGCCGGGCGTCCGGAAGTGCTCACCGGACGGGCGGATCGCCTCGTGGGCCTCCTGCGCGTTCTTCACCTTGCGGGCGTAGCGACGGGGCTCGGTGGGCACGTACCGGTCGCCGTAGAGCTCACGGACCTGCTGGCGGGCCGCGTTCAGCGCGGTCTCCGACAGGTTCGTCGAGTCGGTTCGCATGTACGTGATGTAGCCGTTCTCGTACAGCCGCTGGGCGACCCGCATCGTCTGCTCGGCCGCGAACCGCAGCTTGCGGCTCGCCTCCTGCTGCAGCGTCGAGGTCATGAACGGGGCGTACGGCTTGCGGCGGTACGGCTTCTCCTCGACGCGCGTCACCTTGAACGCGGCGCCTTCCAGCCGGGCCGCCAGCCCGCGGGCCCCCGCCTCGTCGAGCTGGATGACCTCGCCGCGCACCTCGTTCTTGAGCTGGCCGGTGGTCGGCTCGAAGTCGCGACCGCTCGCGACCCGATCGCCGTCGAGGCCGACGAGCGTCGCCAGGAAGTCGCGCGGCTCACCCTCCGGGAGCTGACCGTCGACCGCGAAATGGCCGCGGATGTCCCAGTACTCGGCCGAGCGGAACTTCATCCGGGCACGTTCGCGCTCGACGACGATACGCGTCGCCACCGACTGCACCCGCCCGGCCGAGAGCCGCGGCATGACCTTCTTCCACAGGACCGGCGAGACCTCGTAGCCGTACAGGCGATCGAGGATGCGGCGGGTCTCCTGGGCGTCGACGAGCGAGAGGTTGAGCTCCCGGGTGTTCGCGACGGCTTCGAGGATCGCCGGCCGGGTGATCTCGTGGAACACCATCCGGCGCACCGGGACGCGGGGCCGCAGCTCCTCGACCAGGTGCCAGGCGATGGCCTCCCCCTCGCGGTCCTCATCCGTGGCGAGGTAGAGCTCCGTGGCGTCCTTGACCAGCTGCTTGAGCTTGCTGACCTGGGCTTTCCGGTCCGGGCTCACGACGTAGAGCGGCGCGAACTCGCGATCGACGTCGACGCCGAGCCGGGCCCAGGACTCGCCCTTGTACTTCGCGGGCACGTCGTCGGCGTTGCGGGGCAGGTCACGGATGTGACCGATGCTCGCCTCGACGACGTAGCCGGGCCCGAGGTAATCGGCAATCTTCTTCGCCTTGGCCGGCGACTCGACGATCACCAGACGCAGGCCGGCGTCGCCGGCGGGGGTGCCGGCACGCCGGCCCCGCTTGGCGGCGGCAGCGGTGGTGGTGGGAGCGCTCACGGATCTCCAAGGTCAACATGGCTCGGTCGGACACAGCCGCTGGGCAGTGTGCAGCCCAGCAGGCGTCCGCTGTCAAACGTAACGCGCGGACGTGGCCGTTCGATGTCCGCCCGCCCGCCGGTCGGGCACACCGCTGCGGCCGGTCAGGCTGGGTCACGCGGTACGGCCGGCCACTGCGACGCTGTTCACAGGTTTCCCAGGGTCGCATTCCCGCCGAGGATTTGCGGGTTTATCCACCGGGCCGAGTACTGCCGATTCGCGGGCTACTGCCCCGGGCGGGCCTTTCGACCCGCCCACCGCACGCTGGTGACCGGCCTCAGGCGTCGGCCTTGGGCTTCTGCTTGGCCTTCGCCTTGGCGCGGGCCTTCACCCGGATCTCAGCGGCCGCGCGGGCCTTCGCCCTCGCCTCCTTGATCCGCTCCTCGGCCTCGGCCTTCTCGATCACCGCGGCGTCCTCTGGCGTCGGCGCGGAGCCGCCCTTGGAGGCGGGCAGCCACCAGGTGTCGTCCGGGCCGGTCGGCCGGTAGGGATCGCTCTCGATCGCCTCGTCGAGCAGGACCGCCATCCGGCTCTTCAGCTCGGCGGTGACCTCCGCCGCGTCGTCCGACGTCGTCGGGTGCAGCGGCTCGCCGACGCGCAGGAGCACCGGGTTGTTGCGGCGAGTCAGGTCGCGCGGGTTCTCCTTCGACCAGTAGCGCTGGGTGCCCCAGACGATCATCGGCACCAGCGGCACCCCGGCCTCGGCGGCCATCCGCGCCGCGCCCAGCTTGAAGTCCTTCAGGAGGAACGAACGGCTCACGGTCGCCTCCGGGAAGACGCCGACGATCTCCCCGCCGGCCACCGCCTTCACCGCGGCGCCGTAGGCACCGGCTCCGGCCGCCCGATCGACCGGGATGTGCTTCATGCCACGCATCAGCGGACCGGCGATCTTGTGTCGGAACACCGACTCTTTCGCCATGAACCGGACCAGCCGCTTGGAGGGCTGAGCGGCCAAACCGCAGAACAGGAAGTCGAGGTAGCTCACATGGTTACTGGCCAGAACGGCACCACCGGTGCGCGGAATGTGCTCGCCGCCCGCCTCGTCCACCTTCACCCGGATTCCGGCGAAAGCGGCCTTGGCAAGGGCGATCACCGGCGGGTACACGATCTCGGCCATACAGTGCCCTCTGCTCCTCGATTACTACGGACCCGTAGGTTACCGAACCGTAGGAAAGGCGTCGACCTCTCCGGTTGCCCGCAGTGAACGCCTTCCGAGGGCCCAAGGTTCCCGCCGCGGTGCAACCTCAACCGTGCGCGTGCTCCCGCGCGGCGAGCCAGGCCGCGGCGGGCTGACCGGCGGCGATCGCCGCCAGCAGCCGTCGATGCTCCTCGCCCAGGTCGGGCGAGAGCACGGGCTCGGTCAGCCGGGCCGTCCCGCCGTCGCCGACTACTCCCCCGCTCCGCTTCTCCTTCTTCTCCGACGACGCCGGGCCAGGCAGACCGTCGGCGCCCGGCTCGTCGCCGAGGACACCGCTGACCCCGGTCGCACCGTCCGCCGCGGCCCCGTTCCCCTCGTGACCGTTCAGCTCGTGCCCGTCGAGGTCGGCGCCGTTGAGGTGAGGGCCGTTCAGGTCGTGACCGTTCACGTCGCTCATGGCGTCGGCATCGAAGTGGGGAGCACCGACCGCGGCGGGAATCCTGGCCGTCAGGCGCACGTCCTCCGCCTGCTGACCAGCGGGGTTCGCGCCGTTGGCGCGCGCGGCCCGCGAGCGGGCCGCCAGGCGCGCCACCTCCAGGCGATCGGCGAGCCGATCGAGCATCTGCAGCGCCACCGTGTTCCCGGCGATCTCCGCGATCTGCCGGTGGAGCCGCCGGTCGTGCCGGTAGGCCGCGTCGGCGTCGCCGCCGAGCAGGCTGGCCTCCGCCTCGGCAGCCGACAGCTCGGCGGCTCGCAGCGCGGCCGGCGACACTTCCCCGGCTCTCTGCCGCCTGGCCGCCAGCTCGGCGACGAGGACGTCCAGGGCGGCTCGCACCGTCCGGGCGTGGCGCGCCTCTTCGTCGTCCATGAGATCCACGATGACCCCCCGATCGGAGGCACGGACCAACCCGTCGCCGGCCAACCGCCGGAGCGCCTCCCGGACCGGGGTGCGGGACATGCCGAGCATCTCGGCGATCTCCACCTCGGTCAGGCGACTCCCCGCGGGGTACTGACCGTCGACGATGGCCTCCCGCAACCGCGTGTACGCGGCATCCGCCTGCACGGCGCGGAAGGTAGCATGGTTAACGGGACAAACCGCTTGAGTGACTCAGGTTTCGCTAACCGGAACAATCGGTAAGACCCTGTCGATTCCGGCCAGCGCAATCGTCCGCGCAACCGCACCGTCGGCGCCCGTGAGCGTCGCCTCGGCGCCGCGGGCCGAGACCGTGCGGTGCAGCCGGACGAACGCCCCCAGGACGCTCGAGTCGATGAACGTCGCGGCCGAGAGGTCGACCGTGACGTCCGCCGGCTCTCCCGCGGCGAGCATCGCGAAGATCGGCTCCCACTCGGCAGCCAGCGTCAGGTCGACCTCGCCGACCACCACGACCCGGTACCCGGACCAGGACGGCTCGCAGCGGACCTGCCCGCCGCTGTCCCAGGCGGTGGACTCGCGCGGGGCGATGGAGCTGTGGTGCGAGAGCGGATTGCTCCGGGTCACCCCGTGACCTCGGCCGCCGGACTACCGCTCACCGCGGCGGACGCGTCCTCGACCGACCGGTAGACGGGCAGTGCACGCGACAGGTTCGTGATCGTCAGCAGACGAACCAGCGCCGGGCGGGCGCCGACCAGCGCGACCGCACCGGAGTTGTCACGAAGGCGGCGGTGCACCTCCATCAGGACACCCAACCCGGTGGAGTCCAGGAACGGCACGCCCGACACGTCCAGCACCAGGTACTGGTGGCCCGCGTCCACCAGGCCGAGCAGCTCGTCACGCAACTGCGGCGTGGTGGCCATGTCCACCTCACCGACGATGACGCAGCGTGCGACCCCGTCGACGTGCTCCACACTCACCTGCAACGACACGCGAACCTCCGTGGAGACGACAACCGTCCGACCTCCTCTATCCAGTTTTCCGGGACGCCAAACCAATCGAGACGAAGCAGTTACGTTTCATCCCCGGCGCGCGCTTTTCGGTATGAGGCTGTCGACGCGGCAGTATGAGGCATAGCGCCCAGCCGACCCGGACGACCCGGCGCCCACCTATCCTCGGTGACGCCGAAAGAAGGAGTTGGGGTGAGCGCAGCCACCTACCCGCCCACGCACGGGCTGAGCGGGCGTCCGGTCGACCCGACGGACGCCGGTCCGGTCCGGGTCATCCTGGTCGAGGACGACCACGGTGACGCGTTCCTGGTCGAGGAGCTGCTCGCCGGCGCGCGAGTGGCGTTCGAACTGACCTGGGTGCAGAACCTGGCCGACGCGACCGCCGCGCTCGACCAGGGCGTCCGCTGTGTGCTGCTCGACCTCAACCTGCCGGACGCCACCGGCATGGAAGGCCTGACCAAGGTCCTGGAGCTCGCGCCGCAGGCGGCCGTGATCGTTCTCACCGGTCTGGCCGACGAGCACCGCGGCGTCGAGGCGGTCGCCGCGGGCGCCGAGGACTACCTGGTCAAAGGTCAGGTCGACGGCGAGCTGCTGGCGCGGGCGATCCGGTTCGCGATCGAGCGCAAGCGCGCCGACTCCGCTGCCCTGCGGCTCCGCGAGGCGGAGTTGCTGGCCAGCGAGAACGCCCGCATGGAGCGCGCGCTGCTGCCGACCCCGCTGCTCGACGACGCGCACGTGCACTTCGCGCACGCCTACCGTCCCGGCCGGCGGATGGCGCTGCTCGGTGGCGACTTCTTCGACGTCATCGAGCGTGACGGCACGGTGTTCGCGCTCATCGGCGACGTGAGCGGACACGGGCCGGACGAGGCGGCGCTCGGCGTCTGCCTGCGCATCGCCTGGCGCACGCTGGTGCTCTCGGGCGTGCCGGCCGCCGGAATGCTGCCGGTGCTCGACACGCTGGTCGTGCGCGAGCGACACAGCCCGTTCGCGTTCGCGACCGTCTGCATGGTCGTGATCTCGCCCGACCGCCGCTCGGCCGACATGTACCTGGCCGGGCACCCCTCGCCCATCCTGGTCGCCGAGGGCGACGGGCCGGACGTCGGGCAGCTGCCGATGGGCCCGCGCGGACCGGCGCTCGGCTTCCTCCCCGAGGGCCGCTGGCCGGCCGTGCCGCTGGAGCTGCCCCCCTCGTGGGCGCTGCTGCTGTTCACGGACGGTTTGTTCGAGGCACGCATCGGGAACGGCCACGATCGGCTCGGGGAGGAGGGGCTCGTGGAGTTGATCGCCCGTCGCCGGCCGGAGCTGCCGGTCGTCGACGGCTGGCCGGAGACGCTGCTGGACGCCGTCGAGGAACGCAACGGTGGTGCGCTGGCGGACGACGCGGCGCTGGTCGTGCTCTCCCGTCGCGTCGGTGAGGGAGACGTGCAATGAACCCGAGTACCGGAGAGTGGACGCTCCGGCGCCGGTTGGTCGTCACGTTCATCGTCGTGGGGACCGTCACGCTGATCGTCGCCGGGCTCGCGGCCACGGCGCTGGTGCGGACCGTCAACCGCAACGACGATCTGCTCGACCGCATCGGGCCCGCCCGCCTCGCCGGGTACCAGCTGGAGGCCGCGCTGCTGGACCAGGAGACCGGCGTCCGCGGTTTCGTGCTCACCGGGCAGGACAGCTTCCTCTCGCCTTACGGCACCGGCCGCAAGGACCAGGAGCGTCAGCTGGCGACGATCCGGCGTTCGATCCCCTCCGACGACGGCCTGCAGGGCGACCTCGACCGGATCGAGAGCACGGTCGACATCTGGCGGAGCCGCTACGCCGAGCCGGTGATCAGCGCCCGCCGGGCCGGACAGCCGGCCACTACCGCCGTCGACGACGAGGGCAGGCAGCTCTTCAACGCCGTCCGGCAGGCCATCACGAAATTCCAGAACGACCTCACCACGATCCGGAACGACATCTACGACGAGCTCCAGACCGCGATCACGACGCTGATCGTCGTGGCGGTGGTGGCGCTGGTGGGTGTCCTGGTCGCGGGCGTCGTGCTGTGGCGCGCGCTGAACAGGTGGGTGCTCCAGCCGCTGGCCCGGATCGGTGCGGAGACCCAGCAGGTCGTCGGCGGCTCTCTGACACACAAGGTCACGGTGTCCGGCCCGAAGGAGATCACCGCGGTCGCCGCCGACGTCGACGCGATGCGCCACTCGCTGGTGGCGGCGCTGTCGACCGCCGTCGCGGCGCAGGACCGGCTCAAGGAGCAGACCGACCAGCTCGCCGCCCAGACGGCGGACCTCCAGCGCTCCAACACCGAGCTGGAGCAGTTCGCCTACGTCGCGTCGCACGACCTGCAGGAGCCGCTGCGCAAGGTCGCGAGCTTCTGCCAGATGCTGTCCCGGCGTTACTCCGGTCAGCTCGACGAGCGCGGCCAGCAGTACATCGACTTCGCCGTCGACGGCGCGAAGCGCATGCAGCGGCTGATCAACGACCTGCTCGCGTTCTCCCGGGTCGGCCGGACGACCGGTGAGTTCGAGGACGTCTCGCTGGCCAGCGTGCTGGATCGGGCGCTCACCAGCCTGGGCAGCACGATCGAAGAGAGCGACGCGGTCGTGCAGACCGATCCGCTGCCGAGCGTCCACGGGAACGCGGTCCTGCTGACCCAGGTCTTCCAGAATTTGATCGGCAACGCGATCAAGTTCCACGGCATGGCGCCGCCGCGGGTGCGGATCACCGTGGAGCAGAAGGGCGACATCTACGAGTTCGCGTGCACCGACAACGGCATCGGCATCGAGCCGCAGTACGCCGAGCGCGTGTTCGTGATCTTCCAGCGCCTGCACGGCAAGGAGCAGTACGACGGAACCGGCATCGGGCTCGCGATGTGCCGGAAGATCATCGAACACCACGGCGGCCGGATCTGGCTCGACATCGACGGGTCCACCGGCGGCGGGACGACGTTCCGCTGGACTTTGCCGGTACCGTCGCCGACGGAACCGGCAGCCGCTCAGTCCCCGGACGACCGCGCGTCGGCCGATGACGTCGCGACCGCCGGGGTCGGTGCGGCACGAACGGAGAGCAACGCGTGACAGAACCGCTGCCCATCGAGGTCCTGCTGATCGAGGACGACCCCGGCGACATCCTGATGACCAAGGAAGCGTTCGACGATCACAAGCTGCGCAACTCGCTGCACGTGGTGAACAACGGGGTCGACGCGATGCTCTTCCTTCGCAAGGAAGGTGAGTTCGCGGACGCTCCGACGCCCGATTTGGTGCTCCTGGACCTCAACCTGCCCCGGATGGACGGGCGGGAGGTGCTCGCGGAGATCAAGGCCGACGACGCGCTGCGGCGGATCCCGGTGGTGGTGCTCACCACCTCGGAGGCCGAAGAAGACGTCCTGCGCAGCTACAACCTGCACGCGAACGCCTACGTGACGAAGCCGGTGGACTTCGAGCAGTTCGTGAACGTCGTCCGCCAGGTGGACGAGTTCTTCCTGACCGTCGTCCGCCTCCCCCCGATGTGAGCGGCCCGGTCAAGACAAGAAAATCAGGCCCCTCCCGAAGAATCGGGAGGGGCCTGATTTTCTTGGGTCAGGCTCGCACGTCGGCGGGGCGTGCGGAGTCGGACTGGGACGGCACGTGCGCCGCCGTCTCGGTGTCGTCCTCGGCGATCGAGATCGGGCGACGACGGGAGACGACGACCGCGCCGATGATGATCGCGGCGGCGACGAGCGCGATCGCCACCCGCACGCCGACGTTCTCGTCGGCACCGACCGACAGCGTGACGACCGCGGGCGCGACGATCAGCGAGACCAGGTTCATCACCTTGATCAGCGGGTTGATCGCCGGACCGGCGGTGTCCTTGAACGGGTCGCCGACCGTGTCGCCGATGACCGTGGCGTCGTGGGCGGCCGAGCCCTTGCCGCCGAACGCCCCGTCCTCGACCATCTTCTTCGCGTTGTCCCAGGCACCACCGGAGTTGGCCAGGAACACCGCCATCAGCGTGCCGGTCGCGATCGCACCGGCCAGGTAAGCGCCGAGCGGCCCGACGCCGAGCCCGAACCCGACCGCAACCGGGGCCAGCACCGCCAGCAGACCGGGCGTCGCCAGCTCCCGCAGGGAGTCACGGGTGCAGATGTCGACGACCTTGCCGTACTCCGGCTTACCGGTGCCCTCCATGATCCCGGGGATCTCCCGGAACTGCCGCCGGACCTCGAACACGATCGCGCCGGCTGCCCTGGTCACCGCGTTGATGGCCAGGCCGGAGAAGAGGAAGACGACCGACGCGCCGATGATCAGCCCGACCAGGTTCTTCGGGTTGGCGACGTCGAGGACGCCCGCGTACTCGCCGCTGATCCGCTGGCCGGCGTCTTCCGCGGCGGTGCGCACGGCGTCGGTGAACGAGCCGAACAGCGCGGTGGCCGCGAGCACGGCGGTCGCGATCGCGATGCCCTTGGTGATGGCCTTCGTGGTGTTGCCGACCGCGTCGAGGTCGGTGAGCGTGCGCGCACCGGCCTCGTCGATGTCGCCGGACATCTCCGCGATGCCCTGGGCGTTGTCGGAGATCGGCCCGAACGTGTCCATCGCGACGATGACGCCGACCGTGGTCAGGAGGCCGCAGCCGGCGAGGGCGATGAAGAACAGGGACAGGATGACCGTGCTGCCGCCCAGCACGAACGCCAGTTACACAGCCCCGCCGATGATGACCGCGGTGTAGACGGCCGACTCCAGGCCGACG
>Ga0190269_10001623_pt1 | contig 10667 bp, 7 predicted proteins | sample Popmic249IS_FD_133749 | JGI IMG/M metagenome (GOLD analysis project Ga0190269, IMG submission 133749) | Populus adjacent soil microbial communities from riparian zone of Blue River, Arizona, USA - 249 IS | ecosystem: Environmental > Terrestrial > Soil > Riparian zone | place: USA: Arizona... | reverse complement strand
GAACGTGTTCACCGCGCGCCCCTCGACGCTCGGGCGCACCGTGGCCTCGCTGATGTTCACGCCCGCGTCGTTGAACTGGCGCGACAGGCTGGCGAGGATGCCCGGCCGGTCGGCGGTCACGATCCGGATCGTCACCGGCAGCTGCATGCGCGAGTCGCGCGCCCAGCTGCACTCGATCCGGCGCTCGGGCTCGAGCTCGAGCGCACGCTTGCAGCCGCGCCGGTGCACGGTGACGCCGCGGCCGCGCGTGATCCAACCGGAGATCGGATCGCCGGGCAGCGGCGAGCAGCACTTGCCGAAGCGTACGAGCACGTCGTTGACCGAGCCGATCACGATCGCGTCTTCCTTGTCCTTGCGCGTGACCTTGCGGACGGTCTTTTCGAGCAGGCCGGGACGCAGCTTTTCTTCGGCGGCGGGATCCGGGTTCTCCTTGGGGAGGATCACGTCCACCACCTGCTCGGGGCTGATGCGCCCGTAGCCGATCTGATGGAACAGGTCTTCGATGCTGGACGCGTGCAGCGCCTTGACGGCCTTTTCCAGATCGCCGCTCTTCACCAAGCGCTGGTACGAGAGGTCGCGCTTGTGCATGTGCCGCTCGAGCAAGTCGCGGCCGAGCTGCAGCGCGCGCTGGTGCTCTTCCTCGCGCACGAAGCCGCGGATGCGCGTGCGCGCGCGCGCCGTCTGCACGAACGCCAGCCAGTCCTTGGAAGGCTGCTGAGACTTCTGGGTCAGGATCTCGACCGTATCGCCGTTATGCAGCTTGTACTTGAGCGGGACGATCGAGCCGTTCACGCGCGCGCCGGTGCAGTGATCGCCGATCTCGGAGTGGATCGCGTACGCGAAATCGATTGGAGTCGAGCCGCGCGGGAACACGCGCACGTCGCCCTTGGGCGTGAACACGTAGACCTCGTCGGCGAAGAGGTCGACCTTGATCCCGTCGAAGAACTCCTCCGGGTCCTTAACTTCCTTCTGGTACTCCATCAGCTCGCGCAGCCACTTGAAGCGCTGCGCGTCGGCGTCGGTCGCGAGGCCGCCTTCCTTGTAATCCCAGTGCGCCGCGATGCCCATCTCGGCCGTACGGTGCATCTCGTCGGTGCGGATCTGGATCTCCACGCGCTTGTGATCGGGGCCGATCACGGTGGTGTGGAGCGACTGGTACATGTTGCTCTTCGGGAGCGCGATGTAGTCCTTGAACCGGCCGGGCACCGGCGTCCAATGCGAGTGCATGATGCCGAGCGCCGCGTAGCAGTCCGGCAGCTTCGAGACGACCACGCGGAACGCCATGATGTCGTGGATGCGCTCGAAGTCGCAGTCCTGCTCGCGCATCTTCCGGTAGATCGAGAACGGGTGCTTGATGCGACCGACGACCCGCTCGGGCTTGATGCCCGCCGCGTGCAGCTGGGTCTCGATCTGCTTGATGACCTTGGCGACGAACTTGTCGGATTCCTTGCTCGTCTTCTGGAGCTTGCTCATCACGTCGGCGAAGGCTTCCGGGTACAAGTACTTGAACGAGAGATCCTCGAGCTCGTCCTTGAGCCACTGGATGCCCAGGCGCCCGGCGAGCGGCGCGTAGATGTCGAGCGTCTCGCGGGCGATGCGCTCTTGGGCGTCGACGCTCATGTAGTGGAGCGTCCGCATGTTATCGAGCCGGTCCGCGAGCTTCACCAGCAGCACGCGGATGTCGCGCGACATCGCGAGCAGCATCTTGCGGAAGCTCTCGGCCTGGCGGTCCTCGCGCGAGCCGAACTCGACCTTGCCGAGCTTGGTCACGCCCTCGACGAGGAACGCGATCTCCTTACCGAACTCCTTCGTGAGCTCGGCCTGCGTGGCGGGGGTGTCCTCGAGCGTGTCGTGGAGCAACGCCGCACAGACGCTGGCGGTGTCGAGGTGCAGCTGGGCGATGATGGCGGCGACGCTGACGGGGTGCGCAAAATAAGGGTCTCCCGACTTGCGGAGTTGCCCCTGGTGCATGCGCGCTGCGTAGACGTACGAGCGGTTGATCAGCTCGGTGTCGGCATGCTCATGGTAGCCCTTTACGCGATCGAGAATCTCCGTGAGTGGCACCATCGAATCGTTCACAACGACCTGTTGCGGGAATTTAACACCCGCTATGTGAAGCGCCAACGCCGCTCACCAGATTGGCTCCGAAACGGCCAGCGCCAGCAACGATAAGAGCCGCGCTAGATCACCAGGGCACCGCGGCACGGTCAAGATCTCGCTATGCTCGGTCGAAGAATGTTGAGCGCGAAGATGAACGAATGGCTCACGCGGCATCGCGGCCGTTTGACCCGCATCGTGCTGATCACCGGGCTTCTTGCGGTCTTTCTGTACCTCGCACCGTACGTGCCCCGTGACACGCGGATCATGCTCGACCTCGGCGAGCGACATTCCGAGGTGGTCGAGCTGGACCTGACCTACAGCCTTGGCAGCGATGACTTGCGCTCCACCAGGCTTCGATACCCGGCCGGGGCGCCCCGCCGGGTTCAGCACGACGTAAAGCTGCCCGGGGGCGACATCGCGCTCGCCACCCGACAGACCCTGCGGGACGGCCGGACCGTGGAGGACCAACGCCGCTTTACGACGCCGGCCGAGGCCGACGTCCGCATCGCGCTTAATAAGGACTAGGTCCTACCTGCGATATGGCAAGGGGGCCGGGGCTTCTCTATGCTCCGCCCCCCGATGGAGTCCGACGCCCCCGCTACGAGCGAAACCGCTCCGGCATCGAGCGCGGGCGAGCCTATCTCGGCCGGTCGGCCGGAGGGCCGTGACCCGGGCAGCGCCACGGGGCGCCGCTGGCCGGCCCTGACCGGTTCGGTCGTGCTGGGCTTCGCGGTCTTCGTGATGATGGCGAACGAGCGGCAGCTGCCGCACGGCTCGCTGTGGGGCCTCATCGCTTTACTCGGCAGCGTATTGTGCGGGCTGCGTGCGCTCGGTCTGCTGCAGCCAGCGACGCCCGATCAGCCCACGATCGCCAGCCTGCTCGGCTTCGAGCCGGAGCCTGGCGAGGCGAGGTGGCTCGCGCCCAAGGTCGCGTTCGCGGTCGCGATCGCCGTGCTCGCAGGCGCGGTCGTGCTGTTCGGCGGTCATGGTTTGCCGTGGGGCATCGCGCTCGCGCTCGCTTGCCTCCTGCCCGCGGCGCTCCGCCGCCCTGCCTGGCTCGCGCTGGTCGTGCCTTCGCTCGTGCTCTTGCCGCTGCTCGGCAGCTACGGGCTCTGGGATCCGTGGGAGACCCACTACGGCGAGGTGAGCCGCGAGATCTTGTCGCGCGACGATTGGCTCAGCCTGTGGTGGGCGCAGGACAAGTGGTTCTGGTCCAAGCCAATCTACATCTTCTGGTCCGAGGCGCTCACCTGGAGCGCGAGTGGCATCGGGTACCTGCCCGACAGCCACTTCCAGCACAGCGAGTGGGTGCTGAGGCTGCCCATCTTCGCCGTGAGCGTCGCGGCGCTGATGGCGGTGTACGTCGCGATCGCGCGTGCGTTCGGTAAGCGGGCCGGCTGCCTCGCCGCGATCGTGCTGTCGACTACGCCGTACTTCGCGTTCCTGAGCCACCAGGCGATCACCGACATGCCGTTCGTCGCGCTGATGACGGTCGCGGTGATGCTGCTCGTGATCGCGCTGCAAGAGGATAGCGAGGCGCTCGCGACGGGTTACCGGATCGGGCCGGTGTCGATCACGGTGCAGGGCGCGGTGATCGCGCTGTTCTGGATGCTGGCCGTGCCGCAGGCCCTGTATCTCGCCTCGCGCAACATCACGTTCCAGGGCGGCCTCTTCGCCTGGCACCTCGACGAATTCATGTTCGGCTCGGGCCACAACCCGAACGTGCCCGGCAACCCCGGCATTCGCGAGCAAGGCCCGTGGGCGCGCGGCCTCATCGTGCAGCCGCTCGCGCAGGCCCTCGCGTGGGGCATCGGCATCGCCCTCGTCACGATCATGATGAAGCGCGAGCGGCACCGCCAGCAGCTCACGATGTTCGCGTTCTACATCGTCTGCGCGCTGGCGTTCATGGCCAAGGGCATCCCGGGCTTCGCGCTGCCGGGCATCGTCGCGTTCTTCTACCTGCTCACGTGCGGCCGCTTCCCGCTGCTGTTCGCCGGCAAGCTGCGCGTCGCGGCAGGCGCGCTCACGTTGATCTGCGTCGGCATGCCGTGGTGGGTGGCGAGCTTCGTGCGCCATGGCCCCGCGTTCACGGATCGCATCTTGGTGCACGACCACATCAACCGCCTGACCAAGGGCGTGCACGGCGACACCGGCACCGTGCAGTACTTCATCGAGCAGCTCGGCTACGGCATGTTCCCGTGGATCGCGCTCTTGCCCGCCGCGCTCGGCGTGTTCGTGGGCCTGCGCGAGCGCGAAGGTGAGACGCCGAAGGCGGTGCTGCAGCGCGAGCTGCTCACGCTGCTGTCGATCTGGTTCATCGCCGCGTTCACGCTGTTCTCGGCCATGACGACGAAGTTCCACCACTACATCTTCCCCGCCGTGCCGCCGGCCTCGATCCTGACCGGGCTCGTGCTCGACCGCATGCTGGGCAACGTGCGCCTCTCCGGCCGCGCGGGCTTACCGGCGGCGCTGCTCGCGGTGCTCGGGCCGCTGCCGCTCGTGCTCGGGGTCGGTGGGTTGTTCGGCGATCTGCGCGGCATCTTGCCCGAGGACCTCAACATGGGTCAGCGCGCGCTCTGGGCGCTGCAGCACCCGGCGCCCATGGCGGTGTGCGCGGGCTTCATCGCCGCGGGCGTCGTCGCGCTGATCGTCGCGCAGCGCGGGCTGCGCCGCGCCGGCCCGAGCGCGCACGGCATGCCCGTCGTGCGCGACGTGGCCCCCGCCGCGCTGATCGCCGGTGGCGTGATGGTGGCGTTCGTGGGTCGCGATCTGTCGTGGGTCACGGCCGAGCGCCCGGCAGGGTACGAGCGGCTCATCCACCTGTTCGTCTACAACTACGACCGGCCGTGGCCGGAGCACTTCGACTACCGCGCGATCCTTACCGGCTTCGCGGTGGTCGCCAGCGTGACCTTGATGGGCGCCGCCATCCGCGCGCTGCGACCCGTGCTCACGCTGTCGTTCATCGGCGTAGCGGCCTGCTTTTCGCTGTGGTGCCTCGACGTATACATGATCGATCTCTCGCCGCACTGGAGCCAGCGCGAGCTGGTCGAGCGCTACTACGCGCAGCGCAAGGACGGCAGCGAGCCGATCGTCGCCTGGCAGATGAACTGGAAGGGCGAGAACTTCTACACCGGTAACCGCGTGCCGGTATTCGTCAGCCTGAACAACAAAGAGCTCGAGGACTGGCTGGTCAAGAACAAGGGCAAGCGCGCGTTCTTCCTGCTCGAGCACAAGCGGCTCGATCGCTTCAAGCGCATGCTCGGTAAGCGCAAGGTCTATGCGCTGTCTACGGAGCGCGACAACAACAAGTTCGTGCTGGTGAAGAGCCTGCTGTAGCGGGCTATGCGTTTCGGCGGCATTGCGGCCGCGCTATCGTGCTGGCGATGCGCACGATCGATCCGCCGGACCTCGAGTCGCTCCGCTGCTTCGTCGCCGCCGCCACCCACCTGCGCTTCCGCAGCGCGGCGGAGGCGTGCGCGCTGTCGCCGACGGCCTTTAGCGCGCGCATCCGCGCGCTCGAGGAGCAGCTCGGCGCGGAGCTGTTCCAGCGCACGACGCGCAGCGTGCGCCTGACCGACGCGGGCGAGCGGCTCCTCGCCCAAGCTCGCGTCGCGCTCGACGCTGCCGAGCGCTGCGCTGTGGTCGTCCGCGATGGCGCTGCGCCGGCGTTCGAGCTCACGCTCGGCACGCGCTTCGAGCTGGGCCTGTCGTTCCTCGTGCCCGCGCTGCGCGCGCTCGAGGAGGCGCGGCCCGGGCGGCGCATCCACCTGTACTTCGCGGACAGCGTGGATCTCGTCGCGCGCATCCTGCGCGGCGATATCGACGCCGCGGTGCACAGCATGCGCCTCAACGACGCGCGCCTCGCGTACGTCCCGCTGCACGAGGAGCGCTACGTGCTCGTCGGCTCGCGCAAGCTGATCGCCACGGCGCCGCTCGCGAGCGCGCGTGACGCGGCGCGGCACACGCTGCTCGACGTGAGCTCGGACCTGCCGCTGTTTCGCTACTTGCTCGACGCGCGGCCAGCGGCGGAGCAGTGGTCGTTCGCGCACGTCGAGCGGCTCGGCACCATCGCGGCGATCCGTGCGCGCGCGCTCGAGGGCGCCGGCGTCGCCGTGCTGCCGCAGTACTTCGTGCAGAAGGATTTGCGTGAAGGGCGCCTCGCGGCGCTGCTGCCGCGCACCAAGCTGGCGAGCGACTGGTTCCGCTTGGTGTGGCGGGCGGGGCACCCGCACGAGGGCCGGTTTCGCGACCTCGCCGCGGACCTCGCGGCGCGGCCGCTGCGCTGAAAACGCTTGCGGCCGGACGGGCGCGCGAACACGCTGAGGGAGCGCTCCTAGGGCGCTGCCCACAACATGTAGTGGTTTCGGAGCGTTAGCCGTCAACCCGTCGTGCTGAACGCTGGAAACTGGACACGTTTTCAGTAACGAGGCATGTTCCTGCCCATGACGCACCGAGCCACCACCAAGAGCCGAGCTTCGAAGCCCTCCTACGGGCTGACCGCTGTCGAGCGCGACGTGTTGATCGTCCTGTTCCAGCTGTCCCGGGATACCCAGCACATCAGCGCGCAGACCTTGGCCGAGGCGGTGGCGCAGACCCCGACTCAGACCGGCGAGGCGCTGATCCGACTGGAGCGCCGGGGCCTCGTGGACGCGACGCGAGCGCGGCTCACGATGATGGGTCTCATGCTGGCGACGCGCCTGGGCGCGGGCTCTGGCGGTCCGCGCGTGGCTACGCCGAAGGTCGCCAAGGCCGAAGGCGCTCGCGCCGAGCTCCCCGTGGCGGCCTTGCCGTCCGTGCCCCCGCCTGCGCGGCCGGCGGTCCCGAGCCAGCACGATCGCGAGGCGGTTATTGGCCTGCTTTCCTGAGCAGTTTGCGCGCCGCCCGATCGGCTTCTATGGATCCGGCGGCGCGGCTTCGCGCCTCTGCTAAAGCCTCTGCCGAAGTCTCCCGCCCGCCTCAGAATTCGCGTGGACGGACCCTCCTAAACCTCTCCGCGGGTTACGGGCGGGAGGCTTCGGTCGATTTCAACGCTGCAGCGCGCTCGCGAGCCACGCGTCGAACGACTCGAGCATCCCGGGCGTGATGGTGTGGCCGATGCTTTCGAACTCGCGCAGCTCGGCCGAATAGCCTTTCTGGACCAGGTGCTCGATCGCGCTGCGCGCGGGCGCGATCGGCACGAGCGTGTCCGCGGTGCCATGGAGCGCGAGGATCGGCGACGCACCTTCGGGCGCGGTCGCCTCGGGCCACAGCGTCATCGGCAAGAGGCCCGCGATCGGCATGAACGCGCGGAAGGCCTTCGGGTGGCGCACGGCCAGTGTGAAGCTGAGCATGCCGCCCTGCGAGAAGCCGGCCACGAGCGGTAGGCCTTGCGTCGGGCGCTCGCGCCGCAGCACCTCGACCGCTTCGGCGATGTCGTCCGCGCGGTCGGCGAGGTCTTGCGCGAGCGCGGCGCCATTCGGGCCGTCGGCTTCGATCGCGCGCACGCTGCTCCATGAGAACCCGTCGCCGAAGGGTAGCGGCGCCTGCGGCATGATCACGCGCAGCGGCTGGTCGCTCGAGAGCGGTAGCCAGCCGCGTGCGGGCTTGTCGCCGCGCCCGTGGATCAAGACCAGCATGGGCAGCGCTTGGTCCGCCTCGGCACGGCCGACGATCTCTTCGAGGAACACCAGCTCGCCGGCTCTACCGAAGCCGTTCGTATCGGCCGCCGTGTACGAGGCGCTCTTGGCCGTGGCGTGAGGCGCTTCGGACGCAGGCGGACGATCCGCGGCACATGCGGCGAGCGACGCTAGCGCGACAGCGACGATGGCTCGTACGGGGAGCATTTAGTCAGCGGGAACCGTGCGGCCGACCGACCACGCGCGCAAGGCCTGGATCTTCTCGGCCGCGGTCTCGGACAACGGCACCGTGCGCTCGATCTCGTGCTCCAGGTGCTCTTGGTCGAGGTCCTTTTCACTCGAGAAGGCGGTGTACAGCGCCGACAGCACGACCTGCTCCAGCTCCGCGCCGCTGAAGCCGTCGGTCAGCTCGGCTAGGCGCGCGAGATTATAGCGGCCGGGATCGCGGCCGCGGCGCGCGAGGTGCACGGCCATGATCGAGCTGCGCATCTCGGCGCCCGGTAGATCGACGAAGAAGATCTCGTCGAAGCGACCCTTGCGCACCAGCTCCGGCGGGAGCTTGGTGATGTCGTTGCACGTCGCGATCACGAACACGCCCGGCTGCTTCTCCTGCATCCAGGTCAGGAAGCTGCCGAAGATGCGCGTGGTCGTGCCCGAGTCGTCGCCGGACTCGCCCTGTGCGAACGCCTTCTCCATCTCGTCGATCCAAAGCACGATCGGCGCGAGCTGCTCGGCGGTGCGGGTGGCGCGCTTGAGGTTCTTCTCGCTCTCCCCGAAGTACTTGTTGTACAGGCTCGAAGGATCGAGGCGGATCAAGGGCAAGCCCCACTCACTGGCGATCGCTTTGGCACACAGGCTCTTGCCGCAGCCCTGCACGCCGAGCAGCAAGATGCCGCGCGGGGGCGTGAGCCCGAAGCGCTTGGCGCCGTCTGGATCCGTGAACGCCACCTTACGCTTGCCGAGCCACGCCTTGAGGTTGGTGAGCCCGGCGATCTCGGTCATGCGCTCGTGCGCGCTGAAGTACTCGAGCACGCCGGAGCGCTCGACGATCTGCTTTTTGGCCTGCGCGATCTTCGGGATGTCGTCGGCGGTGAATTCTTGATCCTCGATCAGGATCTTGGTCAGGACCTTCTTGACCTCGAACAGCGTGAGACCGCGCAGCTGGCTGAGCAGGCGTGAGACCTCGGCGCTCGACAGCTTCACCTTGAGCGGCGTGCGCTTGTGCACCTCTTCGAGCACCTGCTTCACGAACGCGTAGTACTGCTCGGGGCTCGGGACCGAGAGCCGGAACGTGCTCACGTAGCGCTGCAGCTCGGCGGGCACTTGCGCCTCGGTGCACGGGATGAACACCGCGCCGCGATGCTCGAACAGCTTCTCGGCGATGGCGATCAGCTTGGTCTGGATGATCTCGTCGTCGAGGCGCGTCGCGAACCCGCTCAGGAAGTAGAGGTTCTCGTTGGGCTGCTGCAGCACGAAGTCGAGGCACTTCGCAGGATCGGCCGTGGCTTCGGCCTTGAAGGTCGCGAGATCGGGGCGCGACAAGCCGCTCCCCGCGCGATAGCTGAAAAAGGTCAGGCCCAGCCGATCCGCGACCCATTGCACGAGCGTGCTGGCGCGCGCGGCTTCGTCGGTCTCGAGCAGGATCACCGGGTGATGCGCGCGAACGAGGATCTCGAGATCGCGCACGTCATCGATCGAAGGCGGCAGCCGATTGGGCACGCTCTGATCATAATGCGTAGGGCTCTCGATCCGGGACGCTTTGAACAACCGGGCGCTACGGCTAGGCTATGCCGCTCGGCGTGGAGGCAGCGCACTGCGGATGGGTATGAGAAGTGTGTGGATCGCGGCGTTGCTCGCGCTTTGGAGCACGAGCGTCGCGAGCGCGCAGACCAAGGCTGCCGTAAAGGCGGGCAAAAAGGCGGAGACCGAGCGGGCGGAAGACGACGACCGCCCGAAGCCGATCACGGTCGCGCTGCTCGGCGGCTATGGCTACGCCCTGCAAGCGCCGAGCGACGTGAACCCGTTCGGGATCGGTTTCGGTGTGCGCGGCGGCTACAACCTGGACGCGTTCTATCTGGGCGCGCGCTTCATGTTCTTCCTCGGCGACTCCGAAGGCATCGCGGACGTCGAGGTCAGCGCGAACTCGATGACCCTCGGGCTCGAGGGCGGCTACGACATCGGGTTGTTCGGGGACTCCCTCGTGCTGCGGCCAGAGCTTGGCTTCGGCCTGTTCAGCGCTTCGATCGAGGCCATGAGCGAGCAGAGCGGCGGCGCTCAGGTGCCGATCGATGAGTCGTCCGAAGACTTGTACGTCGCGCCGGGCTTCGCGCTGCTCGTGCGCCTGAGCGAGCGCGTGTTCATCGGCGTAGACACGCAGCTGCCGATCATCTTCGACGACGACATCGTGGTCGAGGTGACGGTCCTCGGCACGGCCGGCATGCGGTTCTAGCGCGCACTCGAGCGCTCCACGAACGCGCGCGTGAGCGGAGCGCGCCTCTAACTAGGACACACGCGCCGCGCAGCGGGCCCGTTGTGTTTTGCGTGCGTCATGAGTACATCCTCGCCTGCTTCACCATCTACCCGCCCGCGGTACGCGGGTCGTGTTGGAAAAGCGTGCTGCAAACGCGGTGCTGCAAAGCGAGGGTCGCTGCATGACGGGTTCTCTGAAGGCGTTCTGTTCCATTCTGGGTACGCTGATGGCCGTTTCGCTCTTGGCCAATCCCGCGCTCGCCCAGGGCAAGAAGAAGAAGAAGGCCGCCCAGGACGCGCCCGCGGCCGAAGCCGAGGCCGAAGGTGAAGCAGGTGGCTCGCTCGACACGCTGATGGAGAGCGCGGCCGAGAAGAAGACCGACAAGAAGAAGAAGGGCGAGGAGGCCGAGGCCGAGGCGCCCGCCGAAGAGCCCGTCGCAGAGGATCCGCAGCCCGACGAGTGGGAGCGCCCCCCGATGGAGG
>Ga0190269_10001622_pt1 | contig 10675 bp, 9 predicted proteins | sample Popmic249IS_FD_133749 | JGI IMG/M metagenome (GOLD analysis project Ga0190269, IMG submission 133749) | Populus adjacent soil microbial communities from riparian zone of Blue River, Arizona, USA - 249 IS | ecosystem: Environmental > Terrestrial > Soil > Riparian zone | place: USA: Arizona... | reverse complement strand
GGAAACTCTCAGGCACCCGAACCGCACAAGGAATGAAAACTCTGAAAAGTGGAGCCGCAGCTCCCGCCGATGGTGTAAGTCGCCGCTCGAAATCGCGAGCCCGATGAAACTCTCAGGCTAATGACAGAGGGGGCTTTCACCCGCGCAACGAGCGGGACGGAGAGCCATATGCAAAGCCGCAGTCCATCGAGCCCCGACAAGAACAGCGTCGCCGTCATCGGCGCCGGTATCACCGGCATCACCACCGCCTACAACCTCGTCAAGCGCGGCTGCCGCGTGACGATCTTCGATCGCCATCCCTACGCCGCCATGGAGACCTCGTTCGCCAACGGCGGACAGCTGTCCACCTCCAACGCCGAGGTCTGGAACAGCTGGGCCACGGTGTGGAAGGGCCTGAAGTGGATGACGACACCGGGCGCGCCGCTGCTCGTCAATCCAACGCCCACCTGGCACAAGCTGAGCTGGATGGCGGAGTTCATCGCCAACATCCCGAAGTACGAGCACAACACAGTCACCACCGTGCGCATGGCCATGGAGGCACGGGCGCACCTGCGGCGCATGGCGGCCGACGAAGGCATCGACTTCGACTGCGTCGACCGCGGCATCCTGCATTTCTACGAGACGAAGAAGGACTTCGACAACGCCGCGCGCGTCAACGAACTCTATGCCAAGGGCGGTCTCAAGCGCCGCGCCGTGACGCCTTCGGAGATCAAGTCCATCGAGCCGGCGCTGAAGGGCGACTACTACGGCGGTTTCTACACCGAGAGCGACTTCACCGGCGACATCCACAAGTTCACCATCGGCCTCGCCAAGGCGTGCGAACGGCTGGGCGTGAACATGCGCCTGTCGGACGAGGTGCTGTCGATCACCGCCACGCGCAACGGCGTGACGATCATCAGCCAGTCGACGGAACCGCAACTGGAGAAGACGTCGCCGCCGACCGAAGTGCACGTGTTCGACCGGGTCGTCGTGTGCGCGGGCGTGATGTCGCGCAAGCTCGGGTATGCGCTGGGGGATCGCGTCAACATCTACCCGGTGAAGGGCTACTCCATCACCGTGCAGCTTCCCGACAAGGCCGATCAGGACACGGCGCCGTGGGTGAGCCTGCTCGACGACGCGGCCAAGATCGTGACCAGCCGGCTCGGCCCCTCGCGCTTCCGCGTGGCGGGGACGGCGGAGTTCAATGGCTACAATCGCGACATCCGCGCGGAGCGCATCAATCCGCTGATCTCGTGGTGTCGGGCGCACTTCCCCGGCATGAGCACGCGCCAGTCGGTGCCGTGGACGGGCCTGCGCCCGATGCTGCCGGACATGCTGCCGCGCGTCGCCCGCGGCCGTAACCCGCGCGTGTTCTACAACACCGGCCACGGCCATCTCGGCTGGACGCTGTCGGCTGCGACGGCCGATGCCGTGGCAGCCCTGGTGGTGGCGACGCCGAATACGCCCTACTGACGCGCCTGACCTGCAGCGGCATGGCTGGATCCCCGGCAGGTGGTCCGGCCGTGCCCGACCCCGCTGCCCCAGGGGGCAGAGGCTCTGTCCAGGGCCCTGTATCGAAAGCGTTTCCTCGTTGCACGACGGGCACGAGGCGGCGCCATGGCCGGATGCAGCGGCCGGCCTGTCCCGAGTTTCTGTCGGCACCGTCACAAAACTGTCATGATGGGCTTCATTTCCGCCACCGACCGGGCTAGTCAGTCCGGACGGAGCGGGGGGATGTGCGGTCCGGCGTCTGGCATTGCGGTGGGTCGCGTCAACGATCCGCAGGAACCGCGCGCGCACCGGCCGGCGCCCACACCTCGTCGAGATCGGAACCCCTCGTCCGGCGTCGCAGTGGCGGGGCCGGCCTCGCCCGCGAAAAGCAGACGCATCGGCCCGCCGGGCCGATCAAAGCGATCGACTGGCTTGAACACGGCGGCCTCGGGCTGCCCAAGGAGAACGGGTCAATGCGCAGGACGATGCAGGGTATGCTGGCGACGATGTTCGGGCCCTCCCGCAACGATCTCTATGCCCAGCTCCTCAAGGATCTCTCCGACGTCGGCATCGAATGTGCGCGATTTTTCCGCGCCACCGAGGGCCAGGACAAGGCCGGCGTGATCGACCTCGAGCACAAGGCCGACCGGATCGCCGACGAGATCCACGAGCTGCTCGACAACGCCTTCATCATGCGCTTCGACATCTCCGATGCCATGCGCCTGACCGACGAGCTCGACGACGTCATCGACGGCATGCGCAAGATCGTGCTGCACGTCGACGCCTACAAGATCTACCTCGCCAAGATGCGCCCGGAGGCGCTGGAGCTGATGGATCTGAGCCAGCAGATGCTGGTGGAGGTCGCCAAGCTCATCGCCATGCTGGCCCTGCCGCGCCTCGTGCTGGCGGACGTGCGGGCGGTCGCCAATCGCATCGACCAGATGGAGTCGCAGGCCGACCGGATGGTGTCCGATCACGAGCGCCAGCTGGTGGAAGAGTATTCGGCGCCGGGCACCAACGTGCTGGGCTTCATCGCCTGGCATCAGCTGTTCCACCTCCTCGAGCAGATCACCGACGACGCCAACCACTGCGGCAGCCTCATCGTGTCCTTGGCACGCAAGGAGGCCTAGATGACGACGATTTCGATCGGCCTGCTGATCGCGTTGTTCGCGGTGCTGGCGGCCGAGTTCGTCAACGGCTGGACCGATGCGCCCAATGCCATCGCCACCGTGGTCTCGACGGGCGTGCTGACGCCGCGTCAGGCCGTGATCATGGCGGTGGTGATGAATACGATCGGGGCGCTGTGCGGCACGGCGGTGGCCACGACCGTCGCCAAGGGCATCGTGCAGCCTTCCGCGCTCACGACCGCGTCGATCACGGCCACCATGGTCTCGATCATCGTGTGGGGCACGATGGCGGCGCGCTTCGGCATCCCCGTGAGCAAGTCGCACGCGCTGCTGGCGGGCCTTGCGGGCGCCGCCTTCGCAGGCGGTGGCTGGGACGCGCTGCTGTGGGTGGGATGGGAGAAGGTCGGCCTCGGCATGGTGCTGTCGCTGGCGTTCGGATTCTGCGGCGCTTTCGCGCTGGGCCGCATCATCACGACCGTCGCCGCCAACGCCAAGCCGACGCGCGCCAAGCAGCGCTTCGACCGGCTGCAGATGATGTCGGCGGCGTTTCTCGCCTTCAATCACGGCCTCAACGACGGGCAGAAGTTCATGGGCGTGTTCGCGCTGACGCTGTTCACGGCCGGCGCGGTGGCGGAATTCCACATCGCCTGGTGGATGATGGTGGTCTGCGCGCTGACCATGGGGCTCGGCACCAGTTTCGGCGGATGGCGGATCATCCGCACGGTCGGGTCGAAGATGACGCGGCTGACGACATGGCAGGGCTTTGCGGCCACACTGTCGGCCTCCTCGACGATCTTCGCCGCCTCGCAGTACGGCATTCCGCTGTCGACGACGCATACGATCACGAGTTCGGTGGTCGGCGTCGGGGCGAGCAAGCGGGTCTCGGATGTGCGGTGGAATGTGCTCGGGCGGATCGCCTTGGCCTGGGTCGCAACCTTTCCGGCTTGCGCCCTCATTGCCTACATTGCAGGATTGATCGCCAATCGTTTCTGGGCTTGAGGGGCGGCATGAAGCCGGCGAGCAATCCGACCGCGTTGCGGGTGCAGGCCGCATTGGGTCCGAAGTTCGAAGTGCTGGAATTCGAGGCTTCGACGCGGACCGCGGCCGATGCGGCAGCGGCCGTCGATTGCAGCGTCGGGCAGATCGCGAAATCGATCATCTTCAAGGCGGCGAGTGGCAAGCCCGTGCTGGTGGTGGCCTCGGGCGACAATCGCGTGTCGGCTGCTAAGGTCGCACAGGCGATCAGCGAGGAGATCGGGCGCGCCGATGCCACGTTCGTGCGCGAGCGCACCGGCTTCGCGATCGGCGGCGTGCCGCCCGTCGCCCACGCCGAGCCCGTGATCACGCTGATCGATCAGGATCTGGCACGGTTCGACCGCATCTGGGCCGCGGCGGGCACGCCCAATGCGGTGTTCGCGCTGACGTTTGCCGATCTCGTCGCGCTCACTTCCGGGACCGTGGCCGACATCGCCGAACGCTGAAGCAAGGAACCGGCCACCAGCGCTCGCGTTGGCAAGCAAACCGCGGCGGCGGAGCGTCGCTGCCTTTGCTGTCAAGGATGGCCATGGATACCGAGAAGCACTTCAGCGACCTTCTGAGCGAGTTCAAGACGGGCATGCTCGTCACGCGCACGGGCGAGGTGATGCACGCGCGCCCGATGCATGTGGCAGGCCTGTCGAACGACGGATGCGTCTATCTGGCGACCAGCATCGCCTCGCCGAAAGTGGACGAGATCGAAGCCCAGCCCAACGTGGTGCTGACGTTCCAGGCGAACATGCAGTTCGTGACGCTGCAGGGCAAGGCCACGGTCACGCGCGACCGTGCGATGATCGACAAGCTGTGGTCGGATACCTGGAAGGCGTGGTTCCCGGGCGGGAAAGAGGATCCGGAGCTGTGCCTGCTCGAGATCCGGCCCCAGGGCGGCGAGTACTGGGACAACAGCGGCGCCAAGGGCATCAGCTACATGATCGAAGGCCTGAAGGCGATCTTCCAGGAGCGCAAGGCCGAGACCGACGCCTCGCAGCACGCGAAGGTCGGTCTCAGGTGATCTGCGGCGTCAGTTGGCAGACGCGGTGCGGCGCCCGTATTTCTTCAGGATGACACGGGCGTTCGCCATGCGCGCGCCGCGGGTGGTGCCGGCCGACCGCTCGTAGTGCGCATCGAACACGGACGCGGCGGTCGCGGCATCGCTGGCGCGGCGCAGCACGTGGCCGGAGTCGCGCCAGGGGCTGGCCGGATGCGTCAGCTCCCAATGGATGTAGGCGAGCTGATCGGCGAACTTGGCCCGCGCGAACGGATAGCCGAAGACCTTCTGGAAGCGGCTGACGCGGTCACCGCGCCATTGCGCGAGCCCGCCCGAGCCGTTCGAGCAATTCAACTGATGCCCGCACTCCGCCTGCAGGTTGCCGACGATGCCGGCGGCATGATGCTCGCCCCAGCCCTGCTCGACGAAGTAGCGGAAGGCGCGCTCGGGCGGCGACAAGGCTGCGTCGGATTGCGCGCGCGGCGGAGCGGCAGCCGGCGCGGAGGCCTGGGGCGCGGCGGCTGGTGGCGGCGTGGCGGCCTTGTTCGGTTCCTGAGGCGGGAGTGATGCCGTCTGCAGCGGCGCCTGCGGCGCCAGGTAGCCGCGGAAGGCCCAGCCTTCACCCACCTGGTGACTGACCTGACACCATTGGCCCTTGCAGGTGCCAAGCTTCACGCCCTCGGCGTCGGCAGGCAGCTGCGTGACGATGCCATGGGCCGAAGACGGGCCACTGCGGACATTCAGGACGTCGTGCGCCGAAACCTTCACCACGCGATAGAGCGGCTGCACGGGACTGTCGGGATGTCCCTCTGCGGCGGCGTGGGTGGCGAAGGTGGAAGTGGCCGCGACGACGAGCGCGAGCGAAAGCGAGGTTCGCATTGATGTCCCCTTGTTGTTGCGTGAGCGTTCGTGGCGAGGCCGCAAGGGGAAACATCGAAATCGCGCGACAATGCGGAGAGAGCGTGACTTTCTTCAGGCCTGCGCGCACCCGCAGCGCCTGCAACTTGAATGCGAAGAATGGCTCAGAACGAGCTTCCGGGCTCCTTCAGGAAGGCGATCTCCTCCTCGGTGGAGGTGCGGCCGAGCGCTTGATTGCGATGGGGAAAACGGCCGAAGCGATCGATGATGACGCGATGTGCCTCCGCCCACTTCAAGAGATCCGCGTCGTCGAGGCTGCCCATCAGCGCGACGCACCGCGCCTGCGCCTCGCGATCCTCGGCGTGCTCGAAGGGCAGGTAGAGGAACAGCCGCTGATGCTTGCTGAAGCCGGTGTCGAAGCCGCGCGCGACGGCCGTCTCGGCGAGCCACAGGGCGCGACTGTCGGTCGCGAAGGCGCGGGCGGTGCCGCGAAACATGTTGCGCGGCATCTGGTCGAACACGACAATGGCGGCGAGCGCGGTCTCGGCATCAACGGCGAGACTTTCGACCGGCGCTGCTTCCAGCTGCTCGTAGAGACTGAGGAAGCGCGTCTTGATGCGGGCGTCGAAGGCCTGGTCCTTGGTGAACCATTGCTCGGGCGTGGCCTCCTCGAACCAGAAGGCCAGAACATCGCGCACCCAGGTGTCGGTCATGCTCGTCTCCATCGGATGAAGCCGCCAAGGTGGCGATGAAAGAGCCGTTGTGCAAGTTCTCCGGCTCAGCCCAAGGTGGCGCTCCACACACCGACAGTGCCAAGCGCGATTGACGCCTGCCATCGTTGACTGCGGAACCAACCCCGCGTTCTCGGCGTTCCGAAGGCTGCCCAGGGTGGGCTCCAGGGTAGGCTGTAGCGGGACGAGGGTGTGCAGTTAGACAGGGCGTGTGATCAAGAGCCCATCCATATTCCCGGCAGCATTCAGCCGCATGGAGCGCTGTTCGTCGTCTCGGCGAACTCGGGCGCGATCCTGCAGCGGGCCGTCGGTGACAGCGGCTTGGGCGACCTCGCCGCGTGCGGAAGCGTCGATGCGCTCATGGCTCACCTCAAGGTCGGGCTGGAGACGCTGCAGGCGGTTCCGCCGGAGGGCGTGGTGCACCTGAGCCTGGTCCGGCTTACCGAGGGCGCCGCCTATCATCTGCTGGCCCACCGCTCGCAAGGTTTCATCGTGCTCGAGCTGGAGCGTGCGGCCGCTGACGACGCCGGCACGCTCGACAGCGTCTATCCGCACATGCGCGGGTTTCTCGAGGACCTGGAGCAGGCGCGCAGCGTCGAAGACGTCCTGCAATGCAGCGTCGTGGAGGTGCAGCGGCTGAGGGGGCTCGACCGCGTTCTCGTCTACCGCTTCGACGAGGCCTGGAACGGCGAGGTGATCGCGGAGCGCACCAACAGCAGGCTGCCGTCCTACATCGGGCTGCACTTCCCGGCTTCCGACATCCCGGCGCAGGCGCGCGAACTGTACAAGCGCAACCGCCTGCGCCTGATCGCCGACGCCACCTACGCGCCGGCGCAAATCACGCCGACGCTCAATCCGGAGACCGGCAAGCCGATCGACCTCACCAACTCCGTTCTGCGCAGCGTGTCGCCGGTGCATCTCGAATACATGCGCAACATGGGCACGATGGCGTCGATGTCCATTTCCATTCTGCGCGGCGGCGAGCTTTGGGGGCTGATCTCGTGCCATCATCGCGACGCGGTGCGGGTGCCCTACCACGTGCGCACGGCATGCGATTTCATCGGCCAGGTGCTGTCGATGCAGATTGCGGCCAAGGAATCCTCGGCACGCATGGAGCAGCGCCACGCGCTGCGCGCTGTACAGTCCCGGCTGCTGGCGCGCATGGCCGCTGCCGACCACTTCGTCAACGGCCTGACCGCCTCGCCGGGCGATCTGTTGAGCCTCACCAATGCGCGAGGCGCGGCGGTGGTCACCCCGACCCATGTCGAGACCATCGGCGAGCATCCTGGAACCGACGCCATTCGCGGCATCGTGGAATGGCTCGGCCAGCAGAAGCGGGAGGACCTGTTCGTTACCGATCACCTCTCCAGCCTGATGCCCGAGGGGCATGCCTATACGCACACCGCGAGCGGCATTCTCGCCATCTCGATCTCGCAGATCCACGACAGCTTCGTGCTGTGGTTCCGGCCGGAGTATCGCCGCACCATCAAGTGGGGCGGCGACCCGCAGAAGGGCGTCGCCGCGGACAACGGCTCGCTGCGGCTCAACCCGCGCAAGTCGTTCGAGGCCTGGGCCGAGATCGTGCGTGATCGGGCGCGCGCCTGGGAGCAGCCGGAGATCGAGGCGGCGGCGGAACTCAGGACCGCCATCGTCGACATCGTGCTGCGCAAGGCGGAGGAGACGGCCGCACTGTCCGAGCGCCTGACCAGCATCAACCGCGAGCTCGAGGCCTTCTCATACTCGGTGAGCCACGACCTGCGCGCGCCCTTCCGGCATATCGTGGGTTACGCCGAGCTGTTGAAGAAGCACGAGGGCGAACGCCTGGGAGAGCGCGGCAATCGCTACATCGCCACCATCGTCGAGTCCGCCATCTCGGCCGGCCGTCTCGTCGACGACCTGCTGTCGTTCTCGCAGATGGGACGCGCGACGTTGCGGCCCATCGCGGTCGACATGAACGCGCTCGTCGGTGCGGTGCGCGCGGGGCTCGTCGTCGAAGGCGATCGCCGGGTGGAGTGGCGCATCGGCCCGCTCGTGCGCGTACGCGGCGACCCGGGAATGCTGCGGCTCGCCGTGCAGAACCTGCTCGACAACGCCATCAAGTTCACGCGCAACAGCAAGCAGCCGGTGATTTCGATCACCTGTCAGCAGGACGGCGACGAGGCGACGTTCAGCGTCGCCGACAACGGCATCGGCTTCGAGATGTCGTACGTCGGCAAGCTGTTCGGCGTGTTCCAGCGCCTGCATCGTGCGGAAGACTACGAAGGGACCGGCATCGGTCTCGCCAACGTGAAACGGATCATCGAGCGCCACGGCGGGCGCGTCTGGGCCGAGAGCAAACCCGGTCGTGGCGCAACCTTTCACTTCGTTCTGCCCGTGGCACCGGAGGAATAGACTATGGCAGATCTCAAGCCCATCCTCCTCGTGGAGGACAGCCCAAAGGATGTCGAGCTGACGCTCGCCGCCCTGGAGCGGTGTCAGCTCGCCAACAGCGTCGTCGTCGTGCGCGACGGCGCCGAGGCCCTGGACTATCTCTATGCCCGGGGCAGTTTCGAGAGCCGCGCGACCGGCGACCCCGCCGTGGTTCTGCTCGATCTGAAATTGCCCAAGGTCGATGGCCTGGAAGTGCTGGAGAAGATCAAGGGCGACGAGCTGCTGCGGCAGACACCCGTGGTGATGCTGACCTCGTCACGGGAGGAGCGCGATCTCATCCGCAGCTACAGCCTGGGCGTCAACGCCTTCGTGGTGAAGCCCGTGGGCTTCGACCAGTTCTTCGAGGCGATCCGCGATCTCGGCATGTTCTGGGCCGTCCTGAACGAGCCACCGCCCAAGGGCGCCAACGGCGGAGGGCTTGCGTGACCGCAGTGCTGCGACGGCTTGCGGATCGGCCCCTGCGCATCCTGCATCTCGAGGACAGCCCGCTCGACGGCGAGCTGGTTGCCGAGGCGTTGAACATCGGCGGCCTGGAGAGCCAGATCACGCGCGTGTGGACCCGGCCCGAGTTCGAGGCGCAGGTGAAGGGCGGCCGTTTCCACATCGTGCTCTGCGACTTCCAGCTGCCCGATTTCGACGGCGCGTCGGCGCTCGAGATCGCGAAGGCGGGGATGCCCGATGTGCCGTTCGTATTCGTGTCGGGCGCGCTGGGCGAGGAGGCTGCCGTCGAGGCGATCCGCAACGGCGCAACCGACTATGTGGTGAAGCAGCGCCTGGACCGGCTGCCCTATGTGGTGCTGCGCGCGCTGAAGGAGGCCGCGGAACGCACCGAGCGGCGGCGTGCGGAAACGGATCTATTGAAGGAGAAGCGGCGCCTCGAGATCCTGAACCGCACGGGCGCCGAGATCGCCGCCGAACTCGACATCGATCGGGTGGTGCAGATCGTCACCGACGCCGGCCTCGAGCTGAGCGGCGCCGAGTTCGGCGCGTTTTTCTACAACACCATCGGCGACACCGGCGAGACGTATATGCTCTATGCGCTGTCCGGTGCGCCACGCAGCGCCTTCGAACGGTTCGAGATGCCGCGGGCGACGCCGGTGTTCCATCCGACGTTCCACGGCACCGGCATCGTGCGCATCGACGATGTCCGCGCCGACCGGCGTTACGGCCAATGGGCGCCGCACTTCGGCATGCCCAAGGGCCACCTGCCGGTGACGAGCTACCTGGCGGTGCCGGTGATCTCGCGCTCGGGCGAGGTGCTGGGCGGGCTGTTCTACGGCCACAGCAGCCCCGGCGTCTTCAAGGAAGATCACGAGGCGCTGCTGGTCGGCATGGCCGGACAGGCCGCCGTCGCCATCGACAACGCGCGCCTGTTCCTGTCGGCCCAGAGCGAGATCGCGGATCGCACGCGCGTCGAGGCGGCGCTGCGCGACAGCGAGGCGCGGCTCCTCGGCATCACCAATTCCGTCGACCAGATGATCTGGTCCTGCAGTCCGGACGGCGTGCACGACTACTACAACGACCGCTGGTACGAGTTCACGGGCCTGCAGCCCGGCGATCTCGTGCCCTGGCAAAGCATCGTGCATCCCGAGGATCTGAACCGCACGGTGCAGCTGTGGGGGCAGGCGCTGGCGACCGGCGAGCCCTACCGCAACGAGTATCGCCTGCGGCACAGCAGCGGCGCTTTCCGCTGGGTGTTGAGCCGGGCGCAGCCGGTGCGCAACGAGGCCGGCCAGGTGACGCGCTGGTTCGGCACCTACACCGACATCGAGGAAATCGTGGCGGCCCGCGAGGTGCTGTCGCGCTCCCGCGAGCAGCTGGAGCGCGATGTGGAAGCGCGCACGGCGGAACTCCTGAAGGTCGAGGAGCAGGTGCGCCAGCTGCAGAAGATGGAGGCCGTGGGCCAGCTCACTGGCGGCATCGCGCACGACTTCAACAACATGATGGCGGTGGTGATCGGCGGCCTCAATCTGCTGCAGCGCAGGCTCGCGCGCGGCGAGACCGACATCAGCCAGTACATCGATGCCGCCATGGAT
>Ga0190269_10001621_pt1 | contig 10677 bp, 13 predicted proteins | sample Popmic249IS_FD_133749 | JGI IMG/M metagenome (GOLD analysis project Ga0190269, IMG submission 133749) | Populus adjacent soil microbial communities from riparian zone of Blue River, Arizona, USA - 249 IS | ecosystem: Environmental > Terrestrial > Soil > Riparian zone | place: USA: Arizona... | reverse complement strand
TTGCCCGCGCCGATCTGCCAGTGAGTCACTTCGTGGTTGCGTCCGTCGATCATGACGTCGTCGCCAAGCTCGCGGAAATACGCGCGGTCTCCCGATTCGATAGCGGTCGTTCCGGTACGGGCAGCTTGTACATGCACGAACTGCGCGGCGAGATCGGTCTCGGCTCCTCGTGACAGCTGATCGACGAAGGTGATCTCGAGCTTGTGATCCTGATGCGTGCCGAACAGCGCGGTCAGGTCATCTCCGTCGACGGTGACTGTGAACTTCTCAGATAGCGGAACTGCAGCTTTACCTGAAGCGAACGCGACGCGCGGAGTCGCCGGGCTCACCGTCAACGTCGGTACGGTAGTGTCGAGGTTCACCTGACGGGTGTCGCACGTGGCCGGCCAGAACGCTTTCGGCACTGAGCTTTCGTCTTGTTCGCAGATCCAATCGTAGCGGGCGGATTCGCTGATCGTCGGCTTCATCACGAGCTGCTTTCCCTGCAATAGAACGGCAGATCGACCGTTGAAGGTCACCAGGATCTGACCGTCTTTGAGCTCGATCGAGTCGACGAAGTCGCCGTTCGCAAACTGTGAGAGTCCCAGCTCATACGCATCGCGCGGCCAACGTCCATCGTGCGAGCGATGAAAGTCTTCGAGGTCAGCTTGGATGTATCCGGTGTGAGCAATCGCGTCAGCGACTTGTTCCTGCGCGGCGTTCGAAACGCGACCATACAAGCTCCACGCACTCGAAGCGAGAGCAAGAACGGTACCGGCGACAAGCGCGAGCACGCTCGTACTGTTCTGGACTTCTATGCGCGAACCTGTTCTTCGAGCGGTGGCGACCCCTCAGCTGACTTGCGAATCCGCCCGCCAACTGTCGTGTGATACATGGCATTCGCATACATCGGCGGCACGATATAGAAGGTGAGCATCAGCAGCGCGAGCGCAAAGAACGGGGCGAGTTCTGGCAGGAGCGCGACTCGTACGGCCGCAAACAGCAGCGCAGCAACGATCGGCACGAGCAAGAAATACACCGCTGCATAACCGTACATGCGTCGGTAGAGCAGCCACGGAAAAGTGAAAAAGAACGCAGGCCAGTTCCACGAGATGCGTGAGCTATCGTAAGTGTCGAAGCCTATGAACTTCGGCACGTAATAGTCCGCCCTTGGGCCGACCGCAGCCCGATACACCTGTTCAGCTTCGAGACGCTGTTCGAGGTCCATTTGCACGAACTCCATCAACCCGCATTCTTATGTCCGCTCTGGGTCGAGCCCGAGCATGTTGTGTTGGCAACAATGCACGAGAGCCGGGGAGCCAGGCAAGCAGTGGACGCTGCAGCGGCGATCGATCTCGGCTGGCAGAACACGCTGGTGAGTGGAGATCCGCAACGGCAACGTAGCCCCTACACTCGGCTCTCTAAATCGCAGATCGAGAACGCTCATGACCCAAAGCTTGCCGCCTGTTCGCCGCATCGTGACTGGCACAAACTCAGCCGGTCACTCGTACTTGATGGAAGACGGTCCATCGCCTGCGACGATCACGATCGAGTCACGCCCTGGCTATTGCAACGCGAATCTCTGGCGAACGCTCGGCCCGGATGCATCGGTCGACACACCAGACAGCATCACCGAACACAAAGGCGTGCTACCGCCGAAAGGCGGCACGGTCATTCGCGTAATCGACATCCCGCCGGAAAGCAAAGATCCCGAAGAGCGACGCAAACAGGCCGCTGCAACTTTCGCCGCGATGTTTCCCGATGCGACTCGCCACGACCAAACACTCGATCGCCATCCTGGCATGCACATGACCGACACGATCGACTACGCGATCGTGCTTCAAGGCGAGCTCACCGCGATCATGGATGAAGGTGAGACAGCAATGCGTGCAGGTGATGTGTTGATTCAGCGAGGGACGAATCACGCGTGGGCGAACCGGTCGGGGGAGATGGTGAGAGTGTTATTTGTTTTGGTGGACGCGAAGAGGTGAATGCGCGTGCGTTCTTGCCCCGGGCGGCTTCGTATTCGTTAGCGAGCGTATGCTCTGGGCACAGTCCGGAATGCAAGCATCGCGATACCGCCGATGACGAGTGCTCCAGTCATGTAGAAGCCTGGCGCCAATGAGCTGCCGGTTGCTTCGACGAGCAGGCTCACCATCGATTGCGCCGAGCCGCCGAAGATCGCGATCGCGAGTGCGTAGATCGCGCCCAAGCCAATCGAGCGAACTGACCGCGGCAGCGTTTCGGCGACTGCGGTGAGCACCGCGACGGCGGCGATCTGAACTCCGACACTCAGCACACCCGTGACGATGTACAGGGAAGCAACGGTGCGCATGTCGATAACGATGTGAAAGCAGGGGATGACCAGAATGATCAGTGCGGCAACACCGCACAGCATCACCGGCTTGCGACCGTAACGGTCGCACAACATTCCCGACAGCGGTGCAGCGACCATGAGCGCCACACCGTTGACTAGGGTCGCGCCCAATGCAACCCGGGGCGACAGGTTCAGGCTCTCCTGCGCGAAGGTGTTCATGTAGCCGAGCGTATAGGTGGATATCGTCATCGACCCGAGTATGAGAAGACCGAGCGACGCGACGCTCCAAGATTCCAGAGGCGTCGTCTCGAATGCAGTCACGCTGTCAGACTTCTCCAACTCTTCTGGCAGTCGCCGACGAATGTACAAACCGATCGGCACGATCGCCGCACCGACTAGGAATGCAACGCGCCAGCCCCACGCTTGCAGCGATTCGGTTGTTAGCAGGCTCGTCAAAACGAATGCGACAACCGCAGCCATCACAATGGCAGCCCCTTGCGTGGCCTGCTGAATCGACGCATACAGACTGCGCCGATGCAGTGGCGCAGCCTCAATTAGGAATGCAGTCGAAGGTCCGACTTCGCCTCCAATGGCAAAGCCCTGCAGCGCTCTGAACAGGAGGAGCAGAATCGGCGCGCCAAATCCGATGTGTGCATATGACGGCGTAATCGCGAGGCCGACGACCCCGATCCGCATCAATGCGAACGACAGCACCATCGCGGGCGTGCGACCGACACGGTCACCGTAGTAACCGATGACGATTGCGCCGATAGGGCGGGTGATGAACCCGAGACCGAACACGACGAGCGAGATCAATAAGTCGCTCGACGTCCGCGACGACGGGAAAAAGGCGCGAGCAATCGGAACTGCGAAGAACGCAAAGACCATGAAGTCGTAGAACGCAAGCGCATTGCCAACACCGACGGGAAGCACTCTGCGAAGGGGTAGATGCTTCTCGATAACAGGCTGGAGATCGACGGAACTGACAAGCATGAGAAGTCTATGTGCTGCAGTATTGGAGAGTTCCCGCTGATGGTGCGACTACGCATCAGTCTAGCGCGCACGCACGAGGAACCGCTCAACAAGTTCGGATTGGTGGCTCGCGCTCAGGACTACGATTGCAAGCACAAATATCTGCGAGCAGCCTTTATTCCCGAGTAGGTGCGGCATGGACGCTTAGATGCTGAATCGAATCGCATCTTGGCCAACACGGATACGTGACAACGCGGGAAAGCAACATGATCGGCACGTTCACGATGCGCGTGCTTCATTGCGATTTCACCGCAATTCCCCGCACGGGCCAAAGCGACGCCGACTCGATGTTCACGCGGCACGATTCGGAAGTTGCATCAGGCGACGCGCGAGTGCTGACATTCGTCAGGTGGCGCAGAGGACTCGAGTGCGTGGCGCACTCACTCAAGTCGTCGCAGGCTCAGGCTTCCAGTGGAACCAACCGTGGCCCTCATGTCACTTCGCGCGACCGTCGCACTCATTGCTGTAAGCGCCTCAACTGTCGCGCTCGCCGACCCCGTCGAGCGCGACGCGTTCGCTGCGCTCGAGAAGCCGAAGCCTGCGGCGGTGGTCCAATATGGGCCCGCATCGTCGCAAGCCTTGGACGTGTTTCTGCCCCGCGGCGATGGGCCGCATCCAGTAGCGATTCTTATCCACGGAGGATGTTGGAGAGACTTGCCTGCGGCGGGACGCGAGCAGTTGCGCCCGATCGCAGCAGAGCTGACGAAGCAGGGGATCGCGGTCTGGAGCATTGGGTATCGGCGAGCGGATGAGGACGGGGGCGGCTACCCCGGCACGTTCCAAGACGTTGCGACAGCGATTGATGAGCTGCGCTCACAAGCCACGCGATACGGGTTGGATATTTCACGCACCGTGACGATCGGTCATTCGGCAGGTGGGCATCTCGCGCTTTGGGCATCTGCGCGCGATCGCTTACCTGCGCAGAGTCCTCTTCGCAGTGCGGACGCCTTCGTGCCTGGCGGCGTCATCAGTTTGGCGGGTATCGCTGACCTCAAAACCTTTGGGCGCTTCGTTCCGCTGCTCTGTGGCCCCGGAGTCATCGAACGTCTCGTGCCGCAATCCGCCTCAACCGATCCATACGCGGACATTTCACCGGCGCAATTACCTCCACCGCGCGGCCGCGTGGTGATGGTCAGCGGAATCGTCGATCGGCTCGTGCCGCCGTACGTCGCGGACGACTACGCTCGTTTGATGCGGCGAACGCACTCTCAGACGATCACCCTGATCGACATTCCGGGCGCTGGACATTTCGACCTCGTCACACCAGGAACTGCGGCATGGAAAGAAGTTCAGCACCGAATCGCGGAGGCATTGAATCGTCGTTGATTGCAATTTTTCGTTAGATCAAATTTCGAAGACGCTGTGCTCGGCATATTTTCGAGCGACCGGTCGGCGAGAACTGAAAAAAGTACTTCTGTGGACTCCGCTGTTGATCGTCCAACGTGATAGTTACGCCACATTTGCAGACTAGTGGGTCATCGCGAGCGTCTGCTTGCCGGCTACATCTGCTGCGATACGGGCCGTGGACGGTGGATGCCCTTCAATGATGGATTGACGATGAGTGTGACTTCGCCCCGCATCCCATCAGGATCCTGAAACCATAGCGTGTGAAACGCACCGAGATCCTCCACGACGCCATCGCTGGCCTTCACGGCGATTAGGCGCTCGCGGATTTCATGAAAGCTTTCCATCGATGCAGCGGCGAGTGCGAGATGGTCCAGGTGTCCGCGCTCGAACATCTGCGCTTTGGCCCTTGCGTGTCGATTCTCTGGAATCTCCGCTGGGTGCAACCAACATGAACCATCAGCGATTCGCAGAATCGCGTGTCGAAGTCCTGGCACGCCTTCTCTAAACGTTTCTTCCATGTCGAATATTTTGGTGTAGAAATCGATAAAACGGTCCAGGTCGGCCGTGATCACCGCGACGTGGTTCAATCCAGAAATAAGCGACATTGAGACCTCGATACTTCGATCACCATCACGCGACGGTGCGCGCTGGCGACAAGCGAATACATCCACTCCATGGTCTGACGTGCTGCAGTGTTCTGCCCATCATCAACGAACTTCGTACCCGCGCATTCGAGAGAACAATCGCAGAACGATGCGCCGCCTCACCGCTGGACTTCGGCGCCGGCCGATCGGCGAGCGCCTTCCCAGCGAAATGCGACTCGGCCTAGCAGCACGCCAGCGCAACTCAGCGCCAGCACCGGAAGGAAATGCCAAATCAGTGAGTGGACAGCGTGATCGTTCCTGCAGATGAATCGAGTTGCGAAGTCGGCAGCCGCGGCTGCACTCAGCGCCGCGAGCCAGCCGACTGTGCCAGTCCGCAATGGCGCGGCCCTGCTGATCATGGAGTACATCAGCGCACCGAGAGGTAGCGCGATCACGACGATGTTCCTCACGCATTTCCATCCATGACCTGCGTGTGGCTCGCCGGCGGTCACCACTGCAATGACGATCCATGCGAACCATGCCGTCAGCGCGACGAACAGACTCATGATGAGAAAGCGCTGCGCGCGATCGGGGATGCTTGCCTTGAAAGCGATCGTTGCGGCGAGCACAGCCACGCTAAGCACGAGGAGCGTGTGGACGATGGAGTCTAACTCGCTCCACATCTCCGCAAGATCGTTGCGGGTGCCGATGAAGAGGGTGCCGATTGCGACATAGAGCAGGCTGACTGCACTCCACTTTGCGAATAGAACGCCTGGGCGTGATGCGCGTATCACTGGCTGGAAATCTCGCACCAGATCCGCGATCAAATTCTCGGTGCTCATTTGCGCTTCCCATCCAGCATTTGCCGGATTCGTTGATAGCCGCGAAATGCAGTCACTTTGACTGCGCTCTCGCTCATTCCTGCTTGCAGTGCAGCTTCCTTCACGGAGAGGTCTCGCACTTTCAAGCTCTCGATAATTTCCCGCTGCTTCTGTGGCAATCGCATGAGCGCTTCCCAAACCAAAGCGCCACGCCCATCCGCTTCGGTTGAAGATTCTTCAGGCAACGTGCTTTCTTGAAGGTCAGTGGAGATCTCAATGGCCTCGGTGCGACGGTGACGCCGATAGAACTCCGTCATGCGATGCTGACAGATTGCGTACAGCCAAGGACCGATCGGCCGGCCCAGCAAGAAGGAATGACGCGCTCGATGGACGGTCAACAGCGTCTCTTGCAATACATCTTCGATGCGATCGGGGGCTGAAGTCATCCGCTTCGCGAGATACACGCGCAGCACCTCGGAAGCTTCACGAAGGAAACTTTCGTAGGCCGTCTGATCGCCGCTCTGTGCTTGTACGAGGAGCTCGGCGAGTCGCTGGTCACGAGCAGGGTTCAAGCTTCTTCAGCTCCTATGGCCGTCGGCACGAAAGCATCCCGACCCAACCTAATGCGATCGGATCGCGAATTCGGTTACACGAACTGAGCCTCTGTAACCAATCGACCGGAAGTCGCGCATTTAATAATCACCAGCGATGATTTCCGGAGCAGCGATGACTTTGCTTTCCTTACGACGATTCCTACCTGTCCTGTTCGTCGTGATTCTACCCCTGCATAGTCATGCGGCTACGCCTCGCTTCAAAGCCGTCGCCTTCGACTACTTCGTGATTTTCGACCCGGATTCCATCCTTCCCACCGTCGAAGAAGTCGTTCCGGGAAGGGCGCTGGAGTTCACTCGCGCGTGGCGCAGCAAACAGTTCGAGTACGGCTTCCTGCGCGCGATCACACATCAACACGCAGACTTCTTTGAAGTCACTGCCGATGCACTCGACTTCACCGCTGCTGCGATGCACGTACATCTGGATGAGAAGTCGCGAGCACGGCTCATGAATGCGTACTTGACTTTGAAGGCTTGGCCGGACGCGCAGCCCGCGTTGGAGCGGCTCAAAGCGGCAGGAGTGCGCATCATTACCATTGCGAACTTCAGCCCGATGATGCTTCGCGCCAACGCTGACCACGCGGGCATCACTCCTTACTTCAGTCAGTTGCTCAGTACGGCTCGCAATGGCACATACAAGCCGTCGACCGAAGCCTATGCACTGGGCATGCAGGAGCTGGGATTGAAGAAGGAGGAGATCGTCTTCGCTGCCTTCGGTGGCTGGGATGCGTATGGCGCGAAGAACTTCGGCTATCCAACGTATTGGGTCAACCGCTTCCAATTGCCTCCTGAGCAGCTCGGTTTACAGGCCGATGCCACGTCTCATGACATGGAGGGCCTGTTACGGTTTGTCTTGGATGAAGGAGCGGGTGCGGCCGAATGATCAAATCAGGCAATCGTGTCGTTGGCATTCAGTGCGAGTTGTGCAGTCCGAATGCTCGTCGGGCATTTTGCGAATGTCGTACGGATGCGCTTCGCTTCGGATCAGCCGGTGATGTGGCGGCATTGATCGTCGTCGAGTTGCCGTCGAAAGAACCCGTGACGCGCTCACGCCGAACTCATCAAACGATGTGAGTACACCCAACTTCGTCATCGCAAACTTGCACGAGCACCGCGACGAGTTGCTCACGCTCAACCTCGATTATTTGTCGTGGGTCTTTGCGGGCGTGGAGAGCCACTTTGCTATTCGACCGGCCGAAATTCTTGGCATGGGCGTATCCGAGTACGTTGAGTCGGTGCTCGACAAGATCTGTGACCACACGCCGCCAAAAAATATCTTCTATCTGGTTCGGCACGAAGGTGAGTTCGTTGGCATGGGTGGTTTTCGCGCCCTCACTGTTGAGCGAGTCGAGATCAAGCGAGTTTTCGTGCAGCCTGAGTTTCGCGGCAGAAAACTTGGCGAAGCTATCCTCATTCGCTTGATGCAAGACGCCGCTCGCTACGCATACAAGCGAGTGTGTCTCGAAACCGCGCCCTTCATGACGACGGCGCATCGCATCTATGAACATGCCGGGTTCGTCGATCGTCAGCCTTACGCCGAGGCGGAAGTGCCAGAAATCTTCCACGCGAGGTGGCGCTTTATGGAGCGTTCGCTTCCCCTGCGTTGAAGCGGAGGCTTCACGCAACCATGTCACCGGCGCGAGTTGTATTGCCCAGTTGGTGTGAGTCGAGCCAAGAGCCACGCAGCGAAGTGAGATGACGCATTTGCCCGTGAGCACCCAATTGTGTTCCGCCGCATCGGACTGCGTTTGAACATCGTGAGGCAACACTAGCTTCGGCCCACAGCGCACCCACAATCATCGGCGCAAACTTCAGTCAAACGTGCGATCAGGGTTAACTCCGTGACTGCTTCGCGCGACCGCGCTTGGCGTCACGCCCAACACGCGTCGCATCGCGCGCGCCATGTGACTTTGATGTGAGAAGCCTGACTCTGCCGCGACTTGGCTCGAGGGCAAGTCGCCACGCGTCAGAAGTTGCTTCGCGTGCTCGACGCGCCGACGGACCACGTACTCATGCACTGGGGAGCCAGTTGATCGCTTGAACATCGTCTTGAAATGGGAGGCGCTGAGATGCGCGACCTGCGCCAAGGTCGCGAGCGATAGATCCTGGTCGATATTGTTCTCTATGTACGCCGTGACGCGGCGCAGCTGAGTGCGCGATAGGCCACGCTGTACCGCGACGGTTGATTTGTAGTGCCCAAGCAGGTGAACCGCGAGCGCGAGACCGAGACATTCGGAATACAGAGCGCCATTCGGAGCGCCGTTCCTACGCTCGGCCTCGAGCGCCCACGCCACGTGCTCGATCTGAGGATCCCGAAATTGAAAACGTGGCTCGAGCCCGATGCGTGCGGCGTCGAGCCCAATGTCGTCAGCCGCCCGCTGTAACAATGATGGCGACAGGCCCAGCACGATCGACTCGTTTGCATCGAACTCTTCCCAAACGTCACGGTATCCGGCGGGATGGATGTCGAGGTCGCCGCGCCGATATACAAACGTGTGCACTTCGCATTTGCCGCGCACAGGCGCACCAGCATGAATCTTCAATCGATGCTCCGACGTTCGTCCGAGCTCGACTCTGCCCGGCAGAGTGGTACGAACATCGACTCGCAAACCGATTCGCGTGAGTGCCGGGTTCGTCGTCGAAGGCAAATGCAAAGTCATTGGGAAACTGCTGGACGCCCCGTCCGAACATGCTCGAGAAACATCGGATCGTGCGCGATCGATAGCGACACGATGACGATCATTGCTGCCAGTCAATCACTGAAACGGGACGCAGCATGTCAAGGTTCTCGGGAAAGAAGGCAGTCATCAGCGGCGGTACACACGGGATGGGCTTCGCAATCGCGAAGGCTTTGCTCGAAGGCGGCGCGGACGTACTACTGACGGGTCGGAACGAACACAACATCGAGCCCGCGCGAAAAGCTCTGCCAGGTGCGCATGTGATACGCACAGACACCGCAAGCTTGGCGGACATCAAGGCGCTCCGCTGCGTCGTTGAAGACAAACTGGGGCACATCGATTTTCTGTTCATCAACGCGGGCGTTTCCGTGCTCGGACCGCTCGAGTCTGTGACGGAAGAAACATATGACCACATGTTCGACATCAACACGAAGGGGGCGTACTTCACGACGCAACGACTTGCACCGCTGATTCGCGCGGGCGGCGCGATCGTGTTCACTACGCTTGCACAGGGGCCGGCAACGGCGAACCTCAGCGTGTACGCCGGATCGAAGGCCGCGCTGCGCGCGTTCGCGCAGGTTTTCGCAGCGGAGCTCGTCGTGAAGGGCATTCGCGTGAATGCCGTCGGCCCCGGGTTCATCGACACGCCGACGCTCGGCGTCGCCGGACTCACGCCCGAGTTGCGCGCCGAGATGGCGAAGCTTGGCGATCGAGTCACGCCGATGAAACGACATGGCACGCCGGAGGAAGTCGCGCGCGCAGCACTGTTTCTTGCGGCGGACGCCACGTTCACGACCGCAGTCGAGCTCGCTGTGGACGGCGGCTTGATGCAGATCGGCACGGCGCTCTGACGCGCGAGTCGATGGCACTCCACCGTTGGATTTATCGATCTTCCTCCAAGTTAGACGGCGGCAAGAGCTTCCGAACACAAGGGGCAAATTCATGGCTCACATTTCTATTCTCGGGCTTGGCGCTATGGGACAAGCGCTCGCTGCTTGTTTTCTCAAACACCACACGATCACAGTTTGGAACCGTACACCCGGCAAGGCGGCCGCGCTGATCGGTCAAGGCGCACGTGAAGCGAAGACGCCCGCCGACGCTATTGCCGCAGGTGATGTCACTGTCATTTGCGTGTTGGATTACGCTGCATTGAATCCAATCATCGAAAGTGCGGCATCTGCCGTGACTGGACGCGCGCTGGTGAATCTCACCAACGGCACTCCGGCCCAAGCCCGCGCCGCCGCCGCGCGAGTCACTGACCTTGGCTCGGCCTACTTAGATGGCGGAATCATGGCGACGCCGCCGATG
>Ga0190269_10001620_pt1 | contig 10687 bp, 9 predicted proteins | sample Popmic249IS_FD_133749 | JGI IMG/M metagenome (GOLD analysis project Ga0190269, IMG submission 133749) | Populus adjacent soil microbial communities from riparian zone of Blue River, Arizona, USA - 249 IS | ecosystem: Environmental > Terrestrial > Soil > Riparian zone | place: USA: Arizona... | reverse complement strand
TGCTCACCAAGGACAGCGCCGTCTCCGACGACGTGAAGCACGTCTACCTCGAGAAGTCCGTGGCCGACACGGTCGTCACGACCGAGGTCGACGGCGTGCCGCACCGCGTGCTGCGCACGCCGTTCGTCGACGACCTGCTCAAGAGCCGGGCGGTGGGCCGCCTGGTCCGCGCCGGCAAGAACGCGCTCGCCTTCCAGAAGCTGTCCGGTACGCCGTGGAAGGACGTCGTCACCGAGGGCCTGGCCATGCGCAAGAGCGCCGAGCTGTCCCTGTCCCAGGTCGTCATGGCCGCCAACACCCCGATGCTCCTGAAGGCCGCGATGGTCGACGGCCGGCCAGACCTCGGAGTCATGGCGTCCGGCCAGGTCGTCGGGCTGATCGACGACCTGCCGACCGTGCAGGAGCTCCTCGACCGGATCATGGCCGAGGCCGACGCCGTCCTCGAGAGGCTGCCGAAGTGACCGTCCCCCCCTACGTCCCGGGCCACGGCCTGCTCGCGGGCAAGGTGGTCGTGGTGACCGCCGCGGCCGGCACCGGCATCGGCTTCGCCACCGCCAAGAAGGCCCAGGAGGAGGGCGCCACCGTCGTCGTCTCCGACTGGCACGAGCGCCGCACGGCCGAGGCCGCCGAGCAGCTGGGCTGCCTCGGCGTGGTCTGCGACGTGACGTCCGAGGAGGCCGTCCAGCAGCTGTTCGACACCGTCGTGCGCGAGCACGGCCGGGTGGACGTGCTGGTCAACAACGCCGGCCTGGGCGGCACCGCGAGCATCCTCGAGATGACCGACGAGCAGTGGTCGCGGGTGCTCGACGTGACGCTGACCGGCACCTTCCGCTGCACCCGCGCGGCGTTCAAGGCCATGCAGGGCACCGGCGGCGTGATCGTCAACAACGCGAGCGTCATCGGCTGGCGGGCGCAGGAGGGCCAGGCCCACTACGCGGCGGCGAAGGCAGGCGTCATGGCGCTCACCCGCACCGCCGGCGTCGAGGGCGCGAAGCTCGGCGTGCGGGTGAACGCCGTCTCCCCGAGCATCGCGATGCACGCCTTCCTCGCCAAGGTCACCACCGACGAGCTCCTCGACGAGCTCTCCTCCCGGGAGGCGTTCGGCCGCGCGGCCGAGCCGTGGGAGGTCGCCAACGTCATCGTGTTCCTCGCCAGCGACTACTCGTCGTACATGACCGGCGAGGTCGTCTCCGTCAGCAGCCAGCACCCCTAGGAGTCTTCGTTGATCAGCACCGAGCGCCACGAGGACGGGGTCGTCGAGGTCGTCGTCGACAACCCGCCCGTCAACGCCCTGCCGGTCAAGGGCTGGTTCGACCTGGCCGACGCCGTGCTCGCCGCCGGCCGTGACGAGGCGACCCGCGTGGTCATCGTCCGGGCCGAGGGCCGTGGCTTCAACGCGGGCGTGGACATCAAGGAGTTCCAGCGCGACGAGACGAAGAACGCGCTCGTCGGTGCCAACCGCGGCTGCTTCGCGGCGTTCGCGTCGGTGTACGACTGCCCGGTCCCGACCATTGTCGCCGTGCAGGGCTTCTGCCTCGGCGGCGGTATCGGCCTCGCGGGCAACGCCGACATCGTGATCGCCTCGGACGACGCGACCTTCGGGCTGCCCGAGGTCGACCGGGGCGCACTCGGTGCCGCCACCCACCTCTCGCGGCTCGTCCCGCTGCACAAGGCCCGCGCGATGCTCTACACCTCCGCGACCGCGACCGCCCAGGAGCTGCACCACTTCGGCTCCGTGCTGCACGTCGTGCCCCGAGAGGAGCTGCGGGACAAGGCGATCGAGGTCGCGCGCAGCATCGCCGAGAAGGACCCCAGGGTGATCCGGATGGCCAAAGAGGCCCTGACCGACATCGACCTGTGGGACGTCAAGAGGAGCTACCGGCTCGAGCAGAGCTACACCTTCGAGCTCAACCTGCTGGGCGTGGCGGACGAGGTCCGCAAGGACTTCGGCAAGTGAGCGGCCGCTTCGAGGGCAGGCGGGCCCTCGTCACGGGTGCAGCGTCGGGCATCGGCGCCGCGACGGCGGCGCTGTTCCGCCGCGAGGGCGCCGAGGTCGTGGCGTTCGACATCCAGCCCGCCGAGGACGTCCTGCCGCTCGACGTGACCGACTTCGCCGCCACCCGCGAGGCGGTCGCCGCCGCCGGCCCGTTCGACGTGGTCGCGAACGTCGCGGGCATGGTGCGCATGGGTCACGTCGGCGAGGTGCCGCTCGAGGTCTGGCAGAAGCACCTGGACCTCAACCTGACCGCGCCGTTCGTCATCAGCCAGGCGGCCTTGCCCGGGCTGCTGGAGCGCAAGGGCAACATCGTCAACGTCGCCAGCATCGCCGGGCTGCGGGGCCAGGCCTACAGCGCCGCCTACAACGCGTCCAAGGCCGGGCTCGTGATGCTCACCAAGTCGATGGCGGTCGAGCTGGCCAAGCAGGGCGTGCGGGTCAACTGCGTCTGCCCCGGGCAGGTCAACACGCCGCTCGTGGAAGGCGTGGCCAAGAGCTTCCCGGAGGGGATCGACTGGAAGCTGATCGAGCGCCAGATGAACCTGCTCCCGGGCGGCTCGGCGCCGGAGGAGGTGGCCGAGGCCATCGCCTTCCTGGCCTCCGACGCCGGCCGCTCCTTCACCGGCGAGGCGCTCACGATCGACGGCGGCGCGACCGCCTGAACGAGCGACGGGAGCCCGGAACGCTGAGTCCCCCCTCGGGTCTCCCGCCGCTCGTACTCCCACGCTGCCGGACGGCGCCCGCCGTGTCCCGGGATCGGCGACAGCGAACGGCCCCTTCGGGCTGGCCGATCAGATGATGCAGCCTGCTTCACCTGTCCGGCTGGCGGCCCAGCCAGGACAGGGCGCTCCGGGCCGCGTGGAAGCCGCACATGCCGTGCACACCCGCGCCCGGCGGCGTGGCGGCCGAGCAGAGGAACAGGCCCGGTACGCCGGTCGCGTAGGGGTCCGTGGACAGCACCGGACGGGCCACGATCTGGCGGGCGCTGTTGAGCCCTGTCGCGATGTCGCCGCCGACGTAGTTGGCGTTGTAGGCCTCGTAGTCGGCCGGAGTCATGACGTGGGAGCCGACGACGCGCTCACGGAAGCCGGGAGCGAACCGCTCCACCTGCCCCAGCAGCTGCTCCGTCACGTCGCCCTGCCACGCGTGCGGCACGTGGGCGTAGGCCCACACCGGGTGGACGTCCCCGGCGGAGCGGGTCGGGTCGGCCAGGTGCTGCTGTCCCACGAGCACGAACGGCCGCTCCGGCATCCGGCCGGCGGCCACCTCCGCCTCGGCCCGCGCCACCTCCGCCGCGGTGCCCCCCAGGTGCACCGTCCCGGCGCGCCGCGCTGCCTCAGCGGTCCAGGGCACACCGCCGCGCACCGCCAGGTCGACCTTGAAGGCCGCCGGCCCGTAACGCCAGCGCCGCAGGGCCTTCGCCCGAGGAGCGGGCACCCGGTCGCCTGCGATCTCCGCGAAGGCCGTCGGGCTCGTGTCGAAGAGCACCACCTCCGCGGGCGGCAGGTCGTCCAGGCTGCGCACCGTCGTACCGGTCACGACGGTGCCGCCGAGCGACTCCAGCAGGGAGGCGAGCGCCCGGGTGATCGCCGCCGAGCCGCCCTCGGCGACCGGCCAGCCGTGCCGGTGGCCGCCGGCCACGAGCGCCACGCCGACGGCCGAGGTGAGCGGACCGGTCAGGGGGCGGTAGACGTGCGCCGCGCACCCGGCCCACAGCGCCCGGGCCTGCTCGGTCCGGAAGGCGCAGGCCACGACCGTCGCGGGCATCGCCGCGCGCAACCCGAACGCCGCCATGGCGAAGGGATGCCGGGGCACCGAGAGCACCGGCCCGAGCACCTGCGGCGCCAGCACGTCGAAGCGACGCGTGAGCGGCCCGAACAGGGCCCGCCAACGGGGCCCGTCCGGGCCGAGACCGGCTGCGGTGTCGTCGATCGATCGCAGCAGCACGCCCGCCGTGCCGTCGTCGAGCGGGTGCGCCACATCGACCTCAGGCCAGCGCCACACCAGGCCGTGCTCCTGCAGCGGCAGCGAGGCGAGGTACGGCGACCCGACCGCGAACGGGTGGATCGCCGAGCAGACGTCGTGCTTGAGACCGGGCAGGGTGAGCTCGGCCGTGCGCGTGCCACCGCCGATCGTGTCGGCGGCCTCGAGCACCGTGACGCGCAACCCCGCCTGGGCGAGCGCGACGGCGGCCGCCAACCCGTTCGGGCCGGAGCCGACGACGACCGCGGTCACGCGGGTGCGGTCAGCGGCTCGAAGGGCACGTCGGTGGCCCACGGCTGCCGGACCACCATGTCGGCCACCCGGAAGCGGCCGCGCTCCAGCTCTCCGGTGGCGGCGTCGACGATGCGGAAGTCCTGCGTCTGCCGGTGGATCGGCTGCGCGTCGAGCAGGATGACCCGCACCTCCCCCGGCTCGAAGGCACAGCGCCCCTGCAGGGCCTCGATCAGCTGCTCGTCGTGCAGGTGGCCGTCGCCGAAGTTCCAGCCCAGCACGTTGCCGGCCAGCAGCTCGCCGTCCACCACCAGGTAGTCCTCCTCGGGCCGGCCCGCACAGGCTCGCGGCACCAGCGTGAACAGCGCCCGGCCGTGGGTGTTGGTGCCGCGGAAGGCGTAGCCGACGAACAGCGGCACCTCGGCCTGCTCCGGGCCGTAGAACGTCTCGAGCTGCTTGTGCGGCAGGCTCGCGGCGGTCAGCACCTTGGCCTCGATCTTCTCGACCGCCGACGGCGTGACGCACCACAGGGTCGTGTCCCAGTTGCCGGCGTAGTACCGCATGGCGGGGAGGAAGGAGACCTTGTGGGGAAAGAGGTTGCCCACCACGACGGTCATGACGACCACCGAGACCAGCGCCACCACCGGCAGCGGGTCGGTCAGGTCGGCCAGCCCGACGCCCGCCTTGTCGACGAAGAGCGTCGCGATGCCGAAGATCATGAAGACGTTCCACTCGAGCGGCACGCCCATCGGCATGCTCGACAGGATGCTGAGGTGGAAGAGCACCATCACCACCGCCGCCACCGTCGTGACGCTGCCGCCGCTGGACACGAACAGCACGAGCGGCGCGGCGTACTCCACCACCGTCCCGCCGTGGGCCAGTCCGGCGGCCAGCCGTGAGGGACGGAGGTCGTCGGGGAAGCGCCGGACCAGCCGACGCTTGAGCGCCCGCGGCCGGAAGACCGGGCTGTTGCCGAGCATCGCGGCCACCACGAACGGGAAGTGCTGGTTGACCTTCGACGTCGCCGCTCCCCACCAGATCACCAGCATGACCAGCTTGGCCGCGACGAACCCGTCGGCGCCCGCCAGCAGGAACGTGACGGCGAGCGTGCCGTAGACCTCACCGCGCGCCGCGAGCCAGATCACCTGGTCCCGCAGGCCGACCAGGGTGAGCAGCACGAGCACCGTGGCGACCGGGGCGACGGGCAGGAGGCCGATGCCGCCGAGCCCCCCGGCCGTCCGGGTCGCGTCCGAGAGCAGCGCCCCGAGCAGGGAGCCGACCAGCCCCGCGTAGAGCACCACGTCCACCGCGGTACGACGGCTGCCGGCCGTCCCCGGCAGGCGACCCGGCCACGGCGGGAGCCGGATGGTCCCGGGCCGCAGCCAGTAGAGGAACGACCCGAGCGGCGGCGCGAACCGGTTGTTGAGCGGGCCGAAGCCGCAGCCCAGGCCCAGGACCTCGAAGAGCATGGTCCAGAGGACGACCTTCTGGAAGACGACCGGCTCGTCCCACCACGACCCCACGTCGGTGAAGCCGTCGATCCCGGACGTGCTCAGCGCGAACGCCATGCCGCCGAGGACGTAGAGGCCGATCTTCACGACGTAGACCAGGTAGACGACGCCGGGCGTGCCGAAGCCGTTCTCGGCGAGGTGCCGCGCCATGGGCCGCATCCGCTCGCTGCGCGTGCCGCGGCGCCACTCCTCCAGCTCGAGCTGCGGGAGGTTCGGGGAGAGGAAGCCCATCTGTCCTCCGGGCGCGGCGACGGTGCGGTCGGCGACACGCTAGAGGGCCGATCGCAGCCGACGGGCAGGACGCGCCGTCGGCTGCGGGGGGACTCCCGACTACATGTAGCCGAGGGTCGTCAGGCTCTCGGTGTAGTTGGCCATCAGGTCCTGGATCGCCTTGTCGGTGCCGCCGGCGAAGACCTGGATCTCGAAGTCGTTCACGATGGACGCGGCCTGGGCGTTCAGCGCCAGGGTCTCCGGCTCCGCGGTGATCTTCAGGAGCTCGTCGAGCTCGCCGGTGACGAGCATGAAGCCGCCGTCGGTGCCGGTGACGGCGAAGTACTCGTGGTGGGCGTGGATCCGGCCGGTCTTGGCCATGCCCTCGAACCGCTCCACCGCGCGGCCGAAGACCTCCAGGCCCTTGGCCTCGCGGCCGGGGATGCTGTGCTTCCAGCTGATGCAGATCGCACCGTTCATCAGGGTTCCTCCCCCTGCTCGAGCACTGCTCGGATAAGGAAAGGCCCTCGCCGGCCGCCCTGCCCGGCGACCGGGGAGGACCTCTCGCCACCGTCCTCCTCGGTGGCGCCGATCGCAACGCCTCAGCGGGTGATCTGCACCAGCGGTCGCTCCACGCAGCGTGTCCCGGTCTTCTCGTAGATCGTCGGCGCGCACTTGTTGCAGTGGCTGCACACGCTCTCGCTCGCCTGCTCGGCCTGCATCCGGTCGACGAGGTCGGGCTCCCGCAGCAGGGCGCGTCCGAGCGCCACGAAGGCGAAGCCCTCGTCGATCGCGGCCTCCATCGTCTCCCGCTTGGTGATGCCGCCGAGCAGGATGATCGGGAGATCGAGGACGGCCTTGAAGCGGCGCGCCTGGGTGAGGAAGAACGCCTCTTCGAACGGGTACGCCGGCAGGATCCGCTTCAGCACGGGCTTGACGATCGGCGCCAGGGCCTTCGGCTGGCTGGCGACGAACTCCTTCATCGGGACGTCGCCGCGGAAGAAGTACATGCCGTTCAGCAGCGACGAGCCCCCGGTCAGCTCCAGTGCGTCCAGGGCGCCGTCCTCCTGCAGCAGGTGCCCCACCTCGAGGCTCTCCTCGAGCTGCAGGCCCTTGGGAACGCCGTCCTCCATGTTGAGCTTCGCGATGACCGCCACCTGGTCACCGACTGCCTCCCGGACGGCCTGGACGACCTCGCGGGGGAAGCGGGAGCGGTTCTCGATGCTGCCGCCGTACTCGTCCTTGCGCCGGTTGAGGTTCGGGCTGAAGAAGGACGACAGCAGGTAGTTGTGCCCCAGGTGGATCTCGAGGCAGTCGAAGCCGGCCTCCACGCCGTACCGCGCCGCGGAGGAGAACTGCTCGCGCAGCGTCGCCAGGTCCGCCTTGCTCGCGGCCCGGACGATGCCCTTGGCCGGCGCCGCGAAGCGGGTCGACGGGGCGAAGCTGCGGGTCTTGTTCGACAGCTGGTCGGCGACGAGGCCGGCGTGCCCGAGCTGGGCGGAGACCTTGGCGCCCTTAGCGTGCGCCCGGTCGGTGAGCTCGCGCAGCCGCGGCACGGCCTGGGCGTCGAGCACCAGGCAGTGCGGGTTGACGCGACCCGAGGGCGCGACGGCGCAGTAGGCGACGGTCGTCATGCCGACCCCGCCGGCGGCCATCTCCTCGTGGAACTCGATCAGCCCCTCGGTGACCCGGCCGCGAGGGGTGCGCCCCTCGAAGGTCGCCGCCTTGATGGTCCGGTTCCGCAGGGTGACGGGGCCGAGCTGCGCGGGCTGGAAGACGGTCATGAGCGCAGCACGTCCTTGGTGACCTTTCCGGTGGCGTTCTTGGGGAGTGCGTCGACCAGCTCGACGTACCGGGGGACCTTGTAGTTCGCGAGGACCTCGCGGCACCAGGCGATGAGCGCGTCCGGCGTGACGGTGGCGCCGGTTCTGGGGACGACGAAGGCCTTGCCGACCTCGCCCATCCGCTCGTCGGGGACGCCGATCACGGCGGCCTCGCTGACGGCATCGTGCCGCACGAGCACCTGCTCGATCTCGGCCGGGTAGGCGTTGAAGCCGCCGACGACGTACATGTCCTTGAGCCGGTCGGTGATCCGGAGGTTGCCGGCCTGGTCCATCACGCCGATGTCCCCGGTATGCAGCCAGCCGTCGGCGTCGACCGCCTCGGCCGTGGCCTCCGGGTCCTCCCAGTAGCCCCGCATGACGCCGTACCCGCGCACCAGGACCTCGCCGGGCTCCCCGACCGGGGCGGTGACGCGCACCTCGACGCCGTCGACGGCGCGCCCGCTCGTCAGCGAGATCACCTCGTCCGGATCGCCTGGCCGGCAGGCAGTGGCGAGACCGGTGCACTCGGTCAGGCCGTAGGCCGTGATGACCTCTCGGAAGCCGAGCTCCTCGCGCATCCGGCTGATCAGCGCGGTCGGTACGACGGCGGCACCCGTCACGGCCAGCCGGAGGCTGAGGGCGGCCGCGTCGAGCGAGGGGTGCTCCAGCAGTGAGCTGTAGAGCGTCGGCGGCCCGGGCACGACGTCGATGCGCTCGTCCACGATCGTGCGCAGCGCCTCGTCCACGTCGAAGACCTTGAGCGGCACCATGGTCGAGCGCTTCAGCAGGCAGGCGAGCAGACCGGCCTTGTAGCCGAAGGTGTGGAAGAACGGCGCCACGACGAGCATCCGCTCCCCCTCCCGGAAGCCGACCGTGTCGGCCCAGGTCTGGAAGAGCCCCGTGCTCTGGCCGTGCGTGGCGACCACGCCCTTGGGCCGGCCGGTCGTCCCGCTCGTGAAGATGATGTCGCTCGGGTCGTCGTCGGTGACGGAGGCGGCGAGCTTCTCGACGGTCTCCTCGGCGACTTCGTCGGCACGGGCGAGGAACGACCCGATCTCACTGGTGCGGATCACCAGGAGGTCCGGGTGGCCCAGCGCTTCCAGGGGGTCCTGGCCGAGCAGGCCGGTGAGGAACTCGTCGTCGACGACGAGGGCCTTCGCCCCGGTCTTGTCGAGGAGGTAGCGCGCCTCCTCGCCCTTGAAGCGCGAGTTCACCGGTACGACGACGGCGCCCACACCGGTCAGGCTCAGCGCGCCGATCACCCAGTCGACGGTGTTCGGCCCCCAGATCGCGACCCGGTCGCCGTGCCCGATGCCGTGCGCCACGCAGGCGGCGCTGCCTCGGCGTACCTGCTCGAGCAGCTGGGCGAAGGTGAGCCGGACGTCGGGCGTGACGACCGCCTCGCGGTCCGGGGCGGCAGCCGCGGCAGCCCGCAGCACGGCGGGGATGGTCGACATGCCGTTCCTTCCGATGTGTAGCAAGCGCTTGGTCGGGAGGCTACGATCAGCCCTCGTCGCCGTCAACGAGAGAGGGCCCGACCCATGGCCACCCCGACGGACCGCCGTGAGGTGATCCTGGAGCGCGCCGCGGACCTGTTCGCCAAGCAGGGCGTGGCCGGTACGACGGTGCGCGAGATCGCCGAGGCCGTCGGCATCCTGTCCGGCAGCCTCTACCACCACTTCGCCTCGAAGGACGAGATCGTCGAGGCCATCGTCGACGGCTTCATGTCCGACCTGGTCAAGCGCTACGACGAGGTGCTCTCCTCCTCCGACGAGCCCCGCACCCGGCTGGAGGGGCTGGTCGAGGCGTCGATGCGGACGGTGGCGGAGCACCCGCACGCGACGGAGATCTACCAGAACGACGCCCGCTACCTGCAGGCCCAGGGCGCGCCGGCCGACGTGCGCCAGCACGCCCGTTCCGTGCGGACCGCCTGGATCGGGGTGCTGGAGCAGGGCGTGCAGCAGGGGGTCTTCCGGTCCGACGTGCCGGTGAAGGTCATGTACCCCCTGCTCCGGGACGGCCTCTGGCTCACGGCCCGGTGGTTCCAGCCCACCAAGGCGTACGGGTACGCCGAGCTGGCCGGGGACTACGTCAAGGTGTTCCTGGACGGGATCGGTGCACGCTGATGGACCTGCACGAGACCGAGGCCGAGCGGGCGTTCCGCGCAGAGGCCCGGGAGTGGCTGACCGCCAACGTGCCGAAGGGGCTGCCCTCGGGCGACACCCGTGGCGGCTTCGCGCTCCACCTCGAGTGGGAGAAGGCGCTGTTCGCGAACCGCTGGGCGGTCGTGTCCTGGCCGGAGGAGTACGGCGGCCGGGGCGCGTCCGTGTGGGAGTGGCTCGCCTTCGAGGAGGAGTACTACCGCGCCGGCGGCCCGCAGCGGGTGACCCAGAACGGCATCTTCCTGCTGGCCCCGACGCTGTTCGAGTTCGGCACCCAGGAGCAGCAGGACACGCTCCTGCCGCGGATGGCGGCTGCCGAGGACCTGTGGTGCCAGGGCTGGTCGGAGCCGGGCGCCGGCAGCGACCTCGCGTCGCTCACCAGCCGCGCCGACAAGGTCGACGGCGGCTGGAAGCTCAACGGCCAGAAGACCTGGACGACTCGCGGCGCCTTCTGCACCCACCTGTTCGGCCTCTTCCGGAGCGACCCCGAGTCGGAGCGGCACCACGGCCTCACCTACTTCCTGGTGCCGCTCGACACCCCGGGCGTCACGGTGCGCGGCTTCGCCCGGCTCGACGGCGACGAGGGCTTCGCCGAGGTCTTCTTCGACGACGTCTTCGTGCCCGACAGCGCGGTCCTCGGCGGGGTCGGCAAGGGCTGGTCCGTCGCCATGGCGACGACCGGCTCGGAGCGCGGCCTGACACTGCGGTCCCCGGGCCGCTACACCGCGACCGTGACCCGGCTGGTCGAGCTCGCGCGCGACGGCCGGACGC
>Ga0190269_10001619_pt1 | contig 10700 bp, 6 predicted proteins | sample Popmic249IS_FD_133749 | JGI IMG/M metagenome (GOLD analysis project Ga0190269, IMG submission 133749) | Populus adjacent soil microbial communities from riparian zone of Blue River, Arizona, USA - 249 IS | ecosystem: Environmental > Terrestrial > Soil > Riparian zone | place: USA: Arizona... | reverse complement strand
GCCCACGGGGATGGCCGGCTCGAGCTCGATCGACTGCCCATCCGCGAAGTCCACCACCTGCTCTTGGTTGCGGCCGTTCAGCTGGTACTCGAGGTCGAGCTCGATGTCCCAGCGCTCGTCTTGCAGGTGATCGTGGATATCGGTGCCGGTCCCGAGCTCACCTTCAGCCGCGCCGGTGCCGCGCGGCCGCGGCAGCAAGCGATCGGCGTAGCGCACGCCCAAGCGCAGCTTCCACGGCATCTTCTGCTGGATCGAATCGATCTCGAACCCGACGTCGGTGCTCGGCGACAGCGCTGGGTCGAACAAGCCGGAGGTCATGTCGGCCGTGCCCTGCGCATCGATGTCCGCTTGCCATCGAAAGCCCAGCACGAGGTCGACGGCGTCGTCTGGCACGAGGTGGACCGAGGTCGTGAGCGCCGGCACGAACCAGTCTTGTGCCATCACGTGCGCGACGATGTCGTTCGCCGGCGTCGTGCCGCCGAGCGAAGCGGCCATCGTGCGATTGTTGACCGCGATCACGCCCCACTCGAACGCCGCGCCGATGCGCAGCCAGTCGGTGAGCCGATAGCCCGCGCCGAGGTTCGGAAACACGCCGAGGTGGCCGGCGCTCAGCATCTGGTAGCGGGTCGCTGCGGGCCGCAGCTCACCGTCGTCGCCGCGGATGACGCCGTTCTCGCCGCCCCACTGACCCGAGGGCAGCACCTGCGGGAAGATGAAGCCGAAGCCTATGCCGAGATCCTCGGTCACGCGCGCCGCCCAGACCAGCTGCGGGATGGGCGCGATGTTCTGGTCGAGGCAGACCGTGTCGTAGGGGTCTTCGTAATAATCGGCGGCGGCTACGCGGGGCCTGCGACCCGAGCGATCGATCTCGCCGAGCCGCACGACCTCTTCGTCGCCGGTCTCCGGATCGATGAAGCGCGAGCGCGCCGCAGGCGGGTACACGCCCCAGCCGTAGAAGCCCGCCGGGTCGACGCACGCATCGAACAGGGCGACGTTCAGCTGGAGCGTGAGCTGCGTGCCGCGCAGCTCGGCCAGGCCCGCCGGGTTGTGCGCGAGCACCATCGGGTCGTCGGCGCGCGCCAGCACCGCGCCGCCGCGCGCGAGCGACTGCGAGCCCTGGCCGACCAGCTCGATGCCGCCGGCGCGCGCGATCTCAGGCAGACACACGAGCAACGCGAGGCTGACAGTCGCGACACTCGAACGCCCCGTGAGCATCGCCTTTCGACGCGCTCAGAAGTGCGTGGTGACGCCGACCGAGATGACGTCGATGTTCGAGCGGTAGGTGCCCGAGTTCGTGATGTACGGCGGCGTGTTGTCGGCGGTGCGCTGCAGGACCTGCACCTGAGCTGCCGTCGCGTCGGGGTTCTCCACGGCCGGATTCTCGAGCACGTACTGGCCGTTCATGCCCACGGAGCCAAAGCGACTGGCGACGCCGACCGTCTTGTCGATGTTGACCGGCACGCCGTTGTTGAGCGCGCGGTCGTTGTCGATCTGCTCGCGGAACTGGTGCGCGGGCGGCGCGACGACGATGTCCTCTTGGAAGATGTGCGCGTACGCGAAGGTGAGATCGACTGCGTTCGAGACCCGGACGGTGAAGCCACCGTGCAAGCCGATGCGCGAGACGGGCCAGAAGTCGACCTGCATGCGAGCGGGGTCCACGCCGCGGTTTTCGTAGTGCGCACCCGCGCTCAAGCCGAGCAGACCCGGCAGCGGGTTGTAGCTACCGCCCAGGCGAATCGACATCTGGTCCTGCCAGTTCTTCTCGATGACGGTGGCCGGATCCATCGAGTTCGACGGGTACATCGTCTCGTCGAACATGCCGTTGGCGCGCTGCGTGTAGAGCGCCTGCCCGAGCTCCGGGGTGACGACCTGGCGCTCGTTGCGCGAGTTCATCTCGTACTGGACGTCGAGCTCGATGTCCCAGCGCTCGTCTTGGAGCGCGTCCCGGATCGTCTTGCCGGAGGCGTAATCGGCTTCATCGCTGCCGGTGCCTTCGGGGCGCGGCGCCAGGCGATCCGCGTAGCGGATACCCGCGCGCAGCTTCCACGGCATGGCCACCTCGAGCGACTTCACCTTCAGGTTCTTGGTCGTGAACGGGAGGTGCTCCGTGCTGAACGCGCCGGTCGTCAGGTTCTGCGTGCCCTTGGCGTTGATGTCGTCCTGCCAGCGAAACGCGAGGACGAGATCGATCGCATCGGCCGGGACGACATGGATCGATGCGGTCAGCGCCGGCACGAACCAGTCTTGAGCCTTGGTCTGAGCGATGATGTCGTTGAACGGCGAGGTACCGCCGCCGATCGCCGCCATCGTTCGGTTGTTGATGGCGAACACACCCCACTCGACCGCGGCGCCGATGCGCAACGCGTCGAAGATGCGGTAGCCGATGCCGAGCGTTGGGAAGACGCCGAGGTTGCTCGAGCTGAGCAGCATGTAGCGCGTCGCGGCGAGGCGCAGCTCGCCGGTGTCGCCCCGGATGACGCCGTTCTCGCCGCCCCACTGGCCGCCGGGCAACACGGCGGGGAAGATGAAGCCGAAGCCGATGCCGAGATCCTCGGTCACGCGGGACGCCCACGCCAGCTGCGGGATGGGCGTGATGTTCTGATCCAGGCAGACGGTGTCGAGCGGGTCGTCGTAGTACGCCTGCGCTTCGGGGAACGGCACGCCGCCCTCGTGCTCGCCCAGGCGGATGACCACGTCCTCGCCGGTCTCAGGGTCCGTGATGTGGATCGGCTTGTTGCCGCCGTACGTGCCCCAGCCGTAGTAGCCGATCGGGTCGACGCAGGCGTCCATCAGCGCGAGGTTCGCGTCGAGTAGCAGCTGCGAGCCGCGCAGCTCCGCGAGGCCGGCGGGGTTGTACGAGAGGACCATGGGGTCCTCGGCCTTCGCGGTCACCGCACCGGCACGGGCGAGGCCGCGGGCGCCTTGGCCGGCGTACTCCAGACCGCCTGCGCGCGCAGTCATCGGTTTGAACGCGGAGCCGCCAGCGACGAGCGCACCGACAGCGAGGAGACGACTGAAGAACTTTGCGTTCATGGCTCTAAGAAAGTGCTGCGCGGCACCGTGTGGGTGCCGCGCAGACCTATCGCATGAGATTCGTGGACGTTAGAGCGATCAGATGTCGGTGCCGGGGAACTGGGCGTCGACCATCGAGCGCACCGTCGCGCAGTCGAAGCTCTCGCCCGCGTCGCCGAGGCGGACGACGGCCGAGCGCGCACCCTTGCTGGGCTCTTGCGAGAGCGGGCATGCCGCGCCACCGCAGCCACCGGGGCACTCGCACGACGACTGCATGACGGTCGAGGGCGGCACCGCGTCCTTGTCGAGGATCTTGTAGTTCGGAGCGGCCGAGTCGACGAACTCCACGCCCGCGATGTCGCAGTCCGTGCCGTCGTTGAGCTTGCAGCCCGCAACGCGCGAGTCGACGTAGTCCGCGTCCGAGTCGCCCTTGCCCGAGGCCGCGCCCGTCGCCGCGTCGCACGCGTCGATCAAGCCGCCGCCGCCGAGCCGCGTGCGCACGCCGATCTGCAGGTCGACCGCGCGCTTGCACGAGGGGTCGGCGCCCGGATCGCACAGGCCGGTGGCCAGCGCGTCGAGCGGAGCGCCTTGGAACTTGACCGGCTGATCGCCGAGCAAGCCGCAGCCGGTGTCGCGGTAGTTCGAGCCGATGCTGCCCATCACGATGCTGACGCCGGGGAGCCCGTCGCCGTCGTGATCGGGGAAGCACTTGAGCGGGTCGTTACCCATGGCCGCGCTCGAGTCGCACGTGACCATGTTGATGCTCGTCGGCCACGCGGCGTTGTCCGCGTCGGTCATCTCGAAGCCGACCAAGCCGGTCGCCTTCGCGATCTGGAGCAGGCCGCCGGGCTCGAACTTGTCCACGCTGCCGGTCGTGTAGAACTTCGGCATGCCGGGCTTCTCCCAGAGATCGTCCGGGAACGTGATGTCGTACGCGTTGCAGTTGACCCAGCTCGCGAAGGCCGGCAGCTCGACGCCGCAGCCCATCATCTCGCCGCAGCCGCTGCTGCCGTCCGAGCAAACTTCGGTCAGCGTGCCCTTGAGGTACACGGTGATGTAGCCGCGGCCCGGATCGACCAGCGGCGGGTCGACATCGTCCTGCCACCACACGTCGATGACGGTCTTGATCGCGAACACGCCGCTCGCGGCGTTCTCGCAGGCCGCGCCGGTGCGGATGTCATTCTCGCTCGTGCACATCACGTCGAACGCGCACTCACCGGGCGCGACGGTGCCGCCGGAGCCGCCCGGTGCGCCGCTCACGCCGCCCGAGCCAGCGCCCGCGCCGCCGGTCATGCCGCTCACGGCACCGGTGCCGCCGGTGACCGTGCTGGTCATTCCGCCGCCGCCGGACGTCGCGGCCGTACCCGCGCCCGCGCCTCCGCTCATGCCGCTGGTCGCGCCCGCGCCCGCCGCAGGACCGCCGGTCCCGCCGCCGCCGCCGTCATCACCACCACAGCCTGCGAGCGCGGCCGCGCACGCGAGCGTTCCAATAATTAAGGACTTCTTGACCGCACTCATACATCACCCCTGTCGTGGCTTTTGCCCGAACCACCCGGACGGGCATTGTTGGTAGGTAGCACCCTATTAGCCTATAAGCTCATCGTAACGAGCTTTCATGCACATTTCGTGAGCGAGCGTCACTCGTCGTAGTCGTCGTTGGCCGGCCGGTAGGCCTCGAGGATCACGCGGTACGCGATCGTGAGGCTGATGGGCGAGAACAAGAGATGGTTTCCGTAGCCCTCGGAGTTGTCGTAGCTGCCGAAGGTCGAGCCCGGATGAAATAGAAACTGAACGAAGAAGATGTCGTTCGCGCGCCGAAAGCCCGGGCGCGTCGCGAACAGAAAGCCGTAGTTCAGCTGCGTGAAGCGCTCGTTGCCGAGGCCGTAGTTCATGATCTGAAACAGCGGCGCGAGACCGCCGAAGTCGCGGTGCTTGAAGAACAGCATCAGGTCGGAGCGAAACAGCATGTCTTCGGAGTCGCGCACGACGGCGTTGCGCCAGTCGTACGAGCGATCATCGCCGCCCTCGAAGCGAAAGGTGTTGATGCCGTTGAACACGACCCAGTCGTTGACCGGCAGCGAAACGGTCGCGCGGAACTCGCCGAACGTGAAGGCGTCGCTGGTCTGCAAGCCGTCGACGAACTTGATCCGTCGCGCGTAGCGATCGTGCTCTTCGCCTTCCTCGAACGTCTGCTCGCTCATCAAGTTGCGGTAGCCGTACGAGCCGCCGAGCGTGAGCACGAGCACGCGCAGCTCGACGTCGGCCTGCGACTCGAAGAACGCGGGCGTGAGCAGCGCGTTCGCGCGCAGGTTCAGCTGGTTCGCGAACGCGTAGATTGGCTCGCGGTGCTCGACGGTGAGCTGCGCGCCCGGCAGCACCGTGTCGACGAACACGTCGGTGCCCGCCTCGCCGGCGGCGATCATGAAGTCACGGGTCTGCTCCGCGCGCGCGCTCGACATGCCGAGAGTCGCGACGACGAGCATGAGTCCCAACGAAAGGGAGAAGTCACGCAGACGCATGAAGACCATGGAAGCAGAGCTCACGTACACCCGAGGCACCCATCGACAGAATGTTAGCGAGTCACCGAGCAGACCTTGGCAATCACCGCGGCCGGCCATCACCCGTACGAACCGGCCAACTTTCTGACCTCTGGCAAGGTCAGGGTGTCGCACACTAAACCAGCCGGCTAGTAAAGCAAGATCGAGTTACCACATCGCGAGCCATGGCTGAGAAGCCGCTTCTTTACGAGCACTTCCGCTCGTTTCGGAGCGCGTCGCAGCGCCGGTCGCGACACAACGTGTGAACAGAGTGGCCGCAGCCGCTCACAACGGCTCAACCACGCTTCTCGAGCTTCGCCCAGCTGTCCTTGAGCGTGACCACTCGATTCCAAACGCCCTTGGCCTGGGTACTCGACGGGTCGGCGCAGAAGTAGCCCATGCGCTCGAGCTGAACGGTGGTCCCGACAGCGGGTGATGCGAGCGATGCCTCGAGCTTCGCGCCCTCGAGCGTCTCGAGCGACGCGGGGTTCAGGTGATCGAGGAACGTCTTGCCCTCGGGCACATCGCTCGGGTCTTCGACGGCGAACAATCGATCGTACAGCCGCACCTTCGCGTCGATCGCGTGCTCGGCGCTCACCCAGTGGATCGTGCCGCGCACCTTGCGACCGTCGGTTGGGTTTCCGCCCGCGGCCGCTTCGTCGTACGTGCAGCGCAGCTCGATCACTTCGCCGCGCTCGTCCTTGATCACTTCCTTGCACGTGACCAAGCACGCGTAGCGCAGGCGCACCTCCCGCCCCGGACCCAAGCGGTGCCAGCCCTTGGGCGAGTCCTCGCGGAAGTCGTCGCGCTCGACGTACACGACGCGCGTGAGGGGCAGCTTGCGCGTGCCGAGCTCGGGTCGCTCGGGATGGTTCTGCGCGTCGACGTGCTCGACCTTGCCTTCGGGGAAGTTCTCGATCACGAGCTTGAGCGGGCGCAGCACGGCCATACGCCGCTCGCAGCGCGCGTTCAGGTCCTCGCGCTGGATGTGCTCGAACATCGCGAGGTCGATCACGCTCTCGCGCTTGCTCACGCCGACGCGCTCGCACAGCTTCTTGATCGCCTCCGGCGTGAAGCCTCGGCGGCGCATGCCCGCGAGCGTCGGCATGCGCGGGTCGTCCCAACCCTCGACGACGCCCTCCTGCACGAGGCGCTTCAAGTTGCGCTTGCTGAGCAGCGTGTACGTCGGCTTGAGCTTCGCAAACTCGGTCTGCCGCGGGCGGATGCCGCTCTTGGTGACACCGGGCTGGCCGATGCCGATGGCCTCGCAGAACCACTCATACAGCGGGCGGTGATCCTCGAACTCGAGCGAGCACAGCGAGTGCGTGATGCCCTCGATCGCGTCGGACTGCCCGTGCGCGAAGTCGTACATCGGGTAGATGCACCACGCGTCGCCCGTGCGGTGGTGGTGCGCCCGCAAGATCCGGTACATCGCTGGATCGCGCAGGTTGATGTTGCCCGAGCTCATGTCGATCTTCGCGCGCAGCACCATCGCGCCGTCCGCGAACTCGCCCGCACGCATGCGACGAAAGAGCGCGAGGCTCTCCTCGGCCGGGCGATCGCGGAAGCGGCTCTCTTGGCCGCGCTTGTGGAAGTCGCCGCGCTGCGCCTTCAGCTCTTCGGCGCTGCTCTCGTCGACATATGCCTTGCCGGCGACGATCAGCTGCTCGGCCCACTGGTAGAGCTGCTCGAAGTAATCGGAGGCGAAGAACAGCCGGTCGCCCCAGTCGTAGCCGAGCCACTTGATGTCGGCCTGGATCGAGTCGACGTACTCCTGCTCTTCCTTCGTGGGGTTCGTGTCGTCGAAGCGCAGGTTGCACAGCCCGCCGTACTTCAGCGCGGTGCCGAAGTTGAGCACGAGGCTCTTGGCGTGACCGAAGTGCAGGTAGCCGTTCGGCTCGGGCGGGAAGCGCGTGTGGATCTCGGCGGGCTGGATGCGGCCTTCCGCGATCTCGGCGTCGATCATCTCGTGGATGAAGTTCGGCGCGTTCTCGGAGGCTTCGGCCGCGGCGGGCCCGGGGCGTTCGGCGGTGGGGCTGGTCATGCGCGTGAGCTTTCGGATGCAGAGGCGGGCTCGCTGGCGGACAGCCGCGTGAGCTCTTCGAGCACGCCTTTGACGTGCCGCTCGGCGCTTAGATCGTGATGGATGCGGGCGGCGATCTTGCCCTGGCGATCGATCACGAAGGTGACGCGCTGCGCGCGCCCGAGCAGCGGCCACTTCACGCGGTAGTCGCGCGCGATCTTCTGATCGGGATCGGCGATCAGCGGGAACTGCACCGACTCGCGCTGCGCGAACTCGCACTGCGTGTCCTGCGCGTCGGTGCTGACGCCGACGACCTGGGCGCCGTAGCGCGCGATCTCGTCGTGCCGATCGCGGAACATGCGCGTCTCGACCGTGCACACGGGCGTAAAGGCGCGCGGGTAGAAGTAGATCACGACGGGCTGACCACGCAGCGCGTCGAGTCGAAAGGGCTTGCCGTCATGCGTGCTCGCGACAATCGGCGGCGCGACATCACCAACTTTGAGCGAGGCCATGGCCGCGCAAGATAGCGTCAGCAGGCTGACAATGAAGCCTTTTCGTAGCGTTTCTTACGTTCCCCCGATAATCAAAGCGAGAACGGGTAGATGACGCGGAAGCGGGGCTTCGAGAAGGGTGCGAAGCGCGCGGTTCGCACCACGCGTGCGATGCACGAGCCCGCGGGCGAGCCCGCGAAGTCGCCCGCCACGACGGCATGTGTCACGGCGCCGCTGCTCGAGACGGTCAGGTCGACCTCCGCCACGCCATGTTGGCCCGCGGCGCACGCGAGCACTTCGCTGCGCTTGGCGTCGAGGGCCGATTGCACGTTCTCGCGCGTCGGCGTTTCGGGTAGCGGACCTTCGGGTGCGCTCGGCTGCGCGGCGGGCGCCGGCGCGGCGGCGGGCTCGGGCGCGCTCGGCGTCACGGACAGCACCGGCGCGGCCGGCGCCTCGGGCGGCTCGGCTCCAGACGATCGAGGGGCGCGGGGTGGCCGCGCCGCAACCGGGCGTGTCCCAGGATCCGCGGCGGCCGCGGGGGCGGTGCCCGGCTGGTTCGTCCCCGTCGCCGGAGGAACAGCCTGCGCCTGTGCGGGCGCCGCGGGCTGCTCCGGCGCGACATCGCCGAGCTCCGGCGAGGGCGCAGGCTCGGTCACCGCAGGCTTGACCGCAGCCGAAGGCGGAGGCGCAGCGATCGCCGGTGCAGAGGCCGGCGTGCGCGGCGGCTTGACGAAGCCACCCCGGGTCGCCGCCCAGCCGCCGATGCCGACGACCAAGATGGCAGCCGCCACCAGCAGGCCGAGCCGAACGTTGGAGTCGTCTGCTCCGGCGGTCGCATGACCGCGCTCCGACGGGGCGACGCTCTCGGTGCGCTCGGGCTCGCTCTCCACGAACGAATAAGCGGCCAGCTCCTGGTCGGACAGCTCGGGCTTGCTCTCCACCGGGGCGGCCACTGGCGTGGGCGTCGAAGCCCAGCGCGCCGAGGGCGGCGTGGCGCGCGGCTCCGGCACGGCGGATGGCTCCACGCGTGACCGCTCGATCGGCTCGGTCGCAGGCGCTGCACGGCGCGCCACCGGTGCGGCCGGCGGCAGCGAGCGGACGGGCTCCGCCGGCAGCTCCTCTTCGATGGCGCTGTCACGGACCACTTCGATCTGACTCTCGCGCACGGGCTGCAGAGCGCTGTCGCGGAGCAGCTCCTCGTCGTCGCTCAGAGCGTGCGACGTCGATCTCGTGGCGACGTCCTGGCCGCTCTCCTGCACGCCTTCCATCGACACCGACGTCTGCGCGTCGAGCAGCTGCTGGATCGCATCCCCGATCGCGGCGGTCGCGGGGGCAGGCTCTTCGACTTCCGGCGAAGGCGCGGGCGGCGCCGCCGCAGTGATCCGGGTATGCGGCACGCGGCGATCGTCGGGGTGCGCCACGGTGCCGTCCGCCAGCACGCCTGCCGCCGTGATGCCGGGCGACGAGATCGAGCTGACGCGCGGTTGCGGCTCTTGCCCGCTTTGATAAGCGCTCGCGCCGCGCCACGGCGGCGGGGCGAGGACCGGCCCAGCTGCGGGCGGCGGCGGCGCGTGGCTGGGCGTGACGCCGACCAGCGTGTTCGTAAACTTCGCGCGGCCATCGACCTCGGTCGGCAGCTCGATGCCCGGCGGATGGCCGCTCAGCGTGCCGACACGCTCGCGCTTCTTCGGTGCCGCGGCGCTGGTGGTAGCCGGGGCCGGCGGTGGCGGGGCCGGAGGCTTCGCGGGCGGTCGCGCGGAGGTCGCAGCCGGGGGCGGCGGCGGCGGCGTAGCGCCGCCCTTCTCGGACCCCGGAACGGGTGGCGGATGGTTCGAAGACCGGAACGTCCCGGCGGGCACCTTCGAACGTCGCTGGTTGCTATCCATGTTCCCTCTCGCGCTGCCGAGTGTCGGCCACGACCGTGCCGCGCCCTTCTAGCTCATGACCGCGCGCTCACCGCGCGGCCTTTGATTCCGTGACGCGAGCACCCACGTCCGCTCGCCGCCAGGTAAGATATGTAAGGGCGTGTGCAGCGTAGCGCAGCCGGAGCCTTTCGTCAGCCTTTCGAGACCTTAGAGGATCGTGCGCGCGAAGCGAGCCCCGGGAATGGGTGGTCGGCCCGCAGATCGGAGGGGCAAACCGTGCTAGATGGCCCTCGCCGACACGGGCGCAAACACTGCTGCGTGCGACCCGCCGAGGCATGGAACCAAAGGAGCACTCAGTGACCGATATCGTCATCGCGAGCGCCGTCCGCACGGCGGTTGGCTCGTTCAACGGAACCCTTGCGAACCTGCCTGCGCACGAGCTGGGCGCGGTGGTCATCGCCGAGGCGGTCAAGCGCGCCGGCGTCGAGGGCGCCGAGGTTTCCGAGGTGATCTTGGGCCAGGTGCTGCAAGCCGGCCAAGGCCAGGGCCCCGCGCGCCAGGCGCTGATCAAGGCCGGCCTGCCCAAGGAAGTCTCGGGCTGGAGCCTCAATATGATGTGCGGCTCGGGCCTGCGCGCCGTGGCGCTCGGCTTTCAGGCCATCAAGAACGGCGACTCGACGATCGTGGTCGCCGGCGGCCAGGAGAGCATGAGCATGGCCCCGCACGCCGTGCACCTGCGCAACGGCACCAAGATGGGCAACACCGACTTCAT
>Ga0190269_10001618_pt1 | contig 10701 bp, 8 predicted proteins | sample Popmic249IS_FD_133749 | JGI IMG/M metagenome (GOLD analysis project Ga0190269, IMG submission 133749) | Populus adjacent soil microbial communities from riparian zone of Blue River, Arizona, USA - 249 IS | ecosystem: Environmental > Terrestrial > Soil > Riparian zone | place: USA: Arizona... | reverse complement strand
CAGCGCAAGAAGCCGATCGTCGTGCTCGCGTCGCTGCTCGTCTTTTTATGCCTCGCCGCGATCATTTGGAAGCGCGAGAGTGAGGTAGAGGCCGTGCTGTGGCCGCTCGTCCTCGTGTATGCGTTCAGTTTCCCATCACACTATTACTATGCGTTCCTAAGCCTGTTCGTCCTGCTGTTCTTCAGGCGGGGAAATACGCTGCATGCTCTGGTGCCACTCGGCCTATTGCTGGCGCTCAATATCGGCATCTTGGTGACGGACTCTTTCCGTCCTTCGCCCATCGTGTTCTACACGCTCGCGAATGTTTATCTCTTCGTGTTCGTGTTTGCGGTTCTCGCCTTTGAGATCTACGCAAGCGTGCTGGGCCGGCTGCCGGTGGGTGTTGCGGCAGCGCCGGCGCTCGAGCCAGAGCCCCGTCACGAGGTGAAGCGTGGCCGGCGTCCGCGCCAGGCGAAGGCGCGCAAGTAGCGGGTGCGCTCTCGTTACGGGCCGGGCGCGAGCGAGACGTTGTTGCGGCCGGCGTCTTTGGCTGCGTAGAGCGCGCGGTCGGCCGCCTCGAACATCTGCTGCGCCTCGGCGTCGGTGCCGAGCTCGCAGCACGCGACGCCGATGCTGACGGTGAACGCGATAGGCTCGCAGCCCTCGATCGGCAGGCGCTGGGCTTCCACGGCAGCCCGCATGCGCTCGGCCAGCGCGAGCGTATGGGAGCGATCGATACCGCGGGCGATCAGCGCGAACTCTTCGCCGCCGTAGCGCGCCAGGATGTCCTCTTGCCGAGTCAGCGCGCTCAGCGCCTTGGCGAGTAGGCACAGCGCGGCGTCGCCCGCGGCGTGCCCGTGCTCGTCGTTGATGCTCTTGAAGTGATCGATGTCGAGCAAGATCAGCGACAGCGGGGTTTGGTGGCGTCGCGCGAACGCGGCCTCCGACCACAGCCGCTCCTGCAGGTGACGGCGGTTGAAGACGCCGGTGAGCGGGTCGCGGACGGCGAGCGCATAGGTCTGCCGCGCGGCCTCGAGCTCGACCGCGTCATGCAAGCGGAAGTGCAGCACGGTGCGCGAGCCGAGATGGATGCGGCAGCCATCCTCGAGCTTGCGAGGCGCCGACAGCCGCTCGCCATCGACGAACGTGCCGTTGGTGCTGCCGAGGTCCTCGATCGTGAAGGTCGCGCCGTCGCGGAGGATCCGCGCGTGCATGCGCGACAGGCTGCTGTCGGGCAGAGGGACGGCGACCTCCGTACTGCGCCCGATGACCATGTCTTCGCCATCGAGCGGGTAGAGCGCGCCGACGTTCTCGCCGCGCAGCACGGTCACGGCCGCCTCCGTGCGCGGTCCGCGAGCGACCGACTCCGTGAGCTCTTCAATCTCGTCGCGGAAGGTGTCGCTATCGATGGCGGCGGGCACGGCCAAGCCATTTCAACGCAAACCACCTCGGATCGCCAAGTCGTGTGTTGGCTACCCTCGTTGGAGTGCGCTGCCGGCGGCCCGATTCCGGACCGTCGCGGCGCGCAGACCCCGCCGCGCATGTCACCGATATCGCCAAACAAAATGCGCCAAGTTGGCGCCGTATTGGCGGCCTTTTGGCCTCCCTAGGGCTTTTCCCGCGACTGTCCGATTTCTGCACTCGACATGATGCGGGGCTCATAAGCCGCTGCTAACAGCGTGAAGGGGTGTGGGTCGCGGTGTGTTTCGGAGGTGCCGAATGAAGCGGACAACTGGGCTGGCGGTGGCGCTTTTCTGCGGAGCCATGTTTGCGACGGGCTGTGGTGAAGGCTCGGAAACCGGCTCGATGTCTCCTCCGCTCGAGGGCGGAGGCGCAGGCGGCAACGGCGGATCGGCTGCAGTTGGAGCGACTTGGGCACCTATCCCGACCGCGGGCGCGGGCGGCATCGCGGGCATCGGCAATCCGCAGCCCACGGGCGGCGGCAGCGGCGCGGGCGGCATCGCGGGCAATCCGCCTGTCTCAGGCGGCGCGGGTGGAATGGGCCCGACCGGCGGTGGCGGCGCGAGCGGAATGGGTCCGACCGGCGGTGGCGGCGCCGGTCCGAGCGGCGGCACCGGTGGATCGCCGATGGTCGGCAGCAAGACGCCGACGATCCCCGAGGTCACCGGCGAGTGCCCGAACTTCGAGGGCGGCACCATCTCGTTCATGGGCCTTGGCGGGATCACGATCGACTCTGGTCCGATGCCCTCCGGCCCGACCGCGCCGATGGTCTTCTACTGGCACGGCACGGCGTCGTTCTCGGGCGAGTACTCGGGCATGGCGGCGGACGTCATTGCCGGCGTGCGCGCTGAAGGCGGCATCTTGGTTTCGTTCCAAGGCTCGACGGGCGGCGACTTCCTCTCGGGCACCTCGGTGTTCGGCGAAGGTGACTTCGCGCTGACCGACCAAATGGTCGCGTGCGCGGTCAAGAACCGTAACGTCGACCCGCGTCGCATCTACACCACCGGCTGCAGCGCCGGCGGCTTGTTCGCCACCGCGATGGCCGCGATGCGCTCGAACTACATCGCAGCTGCGGCGCCGAACTCCGGCGGCTTCGCAGGCTTTCCGATCCAGTTCCAGAGTGACCACACGCCGCCCCTCATGACGATTCACGGTGCTGCGGGTAGCGACGTCGTGTTCATCGACTTCTCGAACAGCAGTCGCACCGCGGACATGGCGTTCAAGAATCGCGGCGGCTTCGTGATCAACTGCGACACGGGCCGAGGCCACTGCAGCGGCGGTCCGGTCGCGGGCAGCGTCTGGGAGTTCTTCAAGGCGCATCCCTACGGCGTGGATCCGTACCCGTGGACCGGCGGGCTGCCCTCAGGCTTCCACGACTCGTGTGCCCTCTTCGAGTGACGACGCTCGGCACGTAGAGCGACGATCTACGAGATAGACCCCGCGCGGCACGACCGAACATGGTCGTCGCCGCGCGCGGCGTTTAAGGGACCGCGTGCCGCGATTGTCCGCACGGGACAAACCGTTCGCCGACCTCGACGACGTGTACGAATTGTGCACTCACGTGATGTGTCGCTCGGATTGCGCTGGTAGAGCCGGCCTCGGGTGCGGGTGGCGGAGGTCGGCATGACACTGGAACGCAGACTTTGGGCGGCCCTTTTGGGCACCGTCCTGATCGGCTGCGGCACCGGCTCGGAGACCGGGATGGCTGCTTCGCCGCAGGGCCAAGGCGGCATGCAGGCGTCGCTCGGCACTGCGGCGACGGGCGCGACGTGGGCTGCCGTCGTCGCTGGCGCTGCCGGCGCGGGCGGTGCTGCGGGCATCGGCAATCCACCGCTGAGCGGCGGCACGGGCGCGAGCGGCTTCGATGGCGCCGGTGCGGGCGGCGTAAGCGGCGCGAGCCCGACCGGCGGTGCGAGCGGCTTCGGGGTGCCGACGGGCGGCAGCTCGGGCGCTGGTGGAATGGGCGGCGAGGCCGCGAGCGGCGGCGGCGGCGCGGGTGGAACGCCGATGACGGGCGATGCGACGCCGACCATCCCGGCCGTGAGCGGCGAGTGCCCGTCCTTCGTGGACGGCACGATCACGTTCATGGGCCTCAGCGGCATCCAGATCATCGCCGGCGCGAAGCCGGCGACCGCGACCGCGCCGATGGTCTTCTACTGGCACGGCACGCTCTCGAGCGCGGGCGAGTTCGCGCTGATGGCCTCCGACGTCGCCGCGGGCGTGCGCGACGAAGGTGGGGTCTTAGTGTCGTTTCAGAACACGACGGGCGGCGATCTGTTATCGGGCACGTTCATCTTCGGCGAGAGCGACTTCGCGCTGACCGATCAGCTCGCCGCGTGCGCGGTGCAGAACCACAACGTCGATCCGCGCCGCATCTTCGCGACCGGCTGCAGCGCCGGCGGCTTGTTCTCGGCTGCGATGGCCGCGCGGCGCTCGAGCTATCTGGCTGCAGCCGCACCCAACTCCGGGGGCTGGACCGTGCCCGTGATGTTCGAGACCGACTACACGCCGGCGCTCATGACCGTGCACGGCCTCGCGGGCTTGGACGTCGTGGCCGTCGACTTCTCGGTCACCAGCGCGACCGCGGACATGGCGTTCAAGAACCGCGGCGGCTTCGTGATCAACTGCGACCACGGCGGCGGGCACTGCGGTGGCGGGCCGCTCGCGGGAGACATCTGGCAGTTCTTCAAGGCGCATCCCTACGGCGTGAAGCCGAGCCCTTGGACGACGTTGCCGGCCGGCTTCAACCCTGCGTGCGAGATCTTCTAGCTCGTGAGCCGAGCGATCCCCTGACTAGCGACGGACGCCTTGCTCTTCCATCACCTGGAGGATCTTCGCGGCGATGCGATCGTTCGCCTCGCGGGTCGGGTGGATGCCGTCCACGGTGTCGCTCGGTCCGACCTCGTCGGTCGTCGGGATCGAGTGGCAGCGCAGCGGTCCGCGGATGCAGATCGACGGCGTGGGTGACGTCATCGGTCGGTTCTCGGGGGGCGTCGAGCCTGCGTTCTTGCTGTATTGGATGTATACGACGTCCTGCACGCCGTCGTTCGACATCTGCGTCCACAGCTCGTCGAGCATGTCGGCGATCGCTTGCACGGCCATCTCGCAGGCTTCTTTCGTGGCGCAGCCGCCGCTGAACATGATGTCGTTGCCACCGCCGGTCATGATCACGGTCTTGATATCTGCGCCCGCGCGCTTGGCGGTGTCCCATTGCGGCGGGATGGAGCTCGCGAGCGTGGTGCCGGCGATGCCGTAGTGGCGATAGCTCGTGTCGGCGCGATCGAGCGCGCCCTCGATGCCGCCGCCGTTCACGAAGTAGCTCATCCACGAGTCGCCGATGGTCACGACGTCGCTGCCGTCGCCCTTGCCGTGATCGACGGGCGGCGGCATCTCCATGCCGCCTGCGCCGCCGGTCACCGCGTCCGTGCCGGCCTCACCGCCGACGCCCCCGGTCGTCGCTTGCGTGCCCGCTTCGCCGCCGACGCCCCCGGTGGCTGCGACCATGCCCGCCACACCGCCCGCGCCGCTCGAGCCGCCCGTCGCTTGGCCCGCTCCGCCCCCAGCACCCGAGGCGCCGCCGCTACCGCCCGTAAGCGCGCTGGTACCCCCAGTGCCGGCGCCTGTGCCGCCGGAAGGCGCCATCGCACCCGCCGCGCCGCTCGAGCCGCCCGTGAGGATCGGGTTGCCCTGCATCTCAGTGCCGCCGCTATCGGTGCAAGCTGTGATCGCGAGCGCGATGGTGATCGAGAGGATCGAGAGGATCGAGAGGATCGAGAGGCGAGCTGGTCCGCGCTCCATAGCCACGTTCCCTTTCGAGGTCGAAGCTCGCGCGATCGCCGCGCGCCCGTCGCTGGCGCTTGTTTGGCGGTGCGTGGGGAAACTCTGTGGAGGTTGCCGCGGCGTGCGCCGAGCTCACTGCGCTTGCGTCCGCAAATGGGGAAGTCGTGTGACCGATTTGCCGTTCCGATGTCTGGCGACTTCATTCCGACTTCGTGGCACGGAATGGATGCTCGCTGGCCTGCCTAGGTAACGAGGTTGTGGCGGCGACGTGGCAGTGACCGAGCGCATCGGAGGGCGGCGTGATCTACAAGGGTTCTATCTATACGTGGGCTGTGTTGGCGCTGGTGCTGTCGAGCGCGGCGTGCGGCGATGATCAGTCGGACACGAGCAGCGATCCCGTCGGCGGCGACGGTGACGGTGATGCCTCGACCGCCGATGGCGGCGATGGTGATGGCGACGGCGATGGTGACGGCGACGGTGATGGCGACAGCGGCGTGACCGTCGGCGCGGTCGAGCCGAATCCGGACGGCGTCGACCCACTGCCCGCGCTCGATGAGGAGCTGACGCTGCCGATCGTGTTCGTGCACGGCTTTGCAGGCTCGGCGCAGCAGTATGAGTCTCAGGCGCAGCGCTTCGTGGCCAACGGCTATCCTATCGATCGCTTCTACGCGTACGACCATGACGGTGCGGGCTTCGCGCTCGCCTCGTACGCCGACGGAGTCGACGAGGTCGTGAACCAGGCGCTGGAGGACTTCGGCGTCGAGCAGGTGTACCTGGTCGGTCACTCGCGTGGCACGGCGGTCTCGAGCCTCTACCTCGGCAACGCCGAGCGGCTGGCGAAGGTCGCGAAGTACATCGCCCTGGACGGCTCCCCGTGCCCGACGACGTTGCCGTGCCTCGCGCCTACGCAAGAGCTGATCCCCGGCCAGGCTCACGTCGAGGTCGCCACGTCGGCGGAGTCGTTCGCGATGCAGTACGAGTTCCTGCTCGGCGAGGCTCCCGAGGTGATCGACATCGTGCCGCAGCGCGAGCCGGTGGAGATCAAGGGCCGCGCGGTCAACTTCCCCGCGAACACGGGCCGCACCGGCACGCACCTCGAGATCTGGGAGCTCGACTCCGAGACGGGCCACCGCGTGGGCGACGAGCCGCACGCCGAATTCGACCTGCCCGACGACGGCAGCTTCGGCCCCGTGATGGTCGACTCGCGCAAGTTCTACGAGTTCGCGCTGTCGGCCGAGGAGGGCGCGACGCACCACCTCTACATGCAGCGCTTCCTGCGCGACAATCACCTCGTGCGCTTGCTCTCGGGCGATATGACGTCGCCGACGCGCATGAACACGAACACCAGCGACGATCACACTTCGATCATCTTGATGCGCATGCGCGAGTGGTACGTGACCGACAACGGCGCGGTCGACGGTGACCAGACCGACGTGATCGAGATCGGCGTGAGCGGCGGCGGGGTCGAGGAGGTCGAAGCGACGAGCGTGATGCAGCGCTTCGTCGGTAACGCGACGATCGGCGTGCACATCCACGACGACGCTGCAACGCCCAAGGAGTCCACGTTCATGGCGCTGCCGTACTTCTCGACACAGGCCTTCCAGAGCGGCATCGACTTCTTCATGCCGGCGTCGGCCGACGCGGATGGCACGATCACGATCACGAACATCCCGCGCGGCGAGACGGACAAGCCGCAGACGCTACGCATCCCGAACTGGCGCTCGTCCGAGCACGCGGTGACGGTGCAGTTCGCGGACTTCGCGCAGTAAGAGAAGAGAGCTCGCCGCCAAGGCGCTAAATAGCCTTGGCGGCCAGTCCTTGTCAGCCCGCGTACGCTTGCTGAAGCGTTGCGACGTCGAGCTTCTTCATCTTGAGCATGGCGGTCATCACGCGGTCGGCGCGCGTGGGGTCTTCGTCGGACATCAGGTGCTGCATGATCTCGGGCACGATCTGCCAAGACAGCCCGAACTTGTCCTTGAGCCAGCCGCACTGTTGGGCCGAAGGGTCGCCGCCTTCGTTAAGGCGCGCCCAGTAGCGGTCGAGCTCCTCCTGTGTGTCGCACATGACTTGGAGCGAGATCGCCTCGTTGAACTTGAAGTGTGGTCCACCATTGAGCGCCGTGAACGATTGCCCGGCGAGCTCGAAGTCGACCGTCATGACCGTGCCCGGCTTCATGCCGTGCGTCTCCTGTCCCGCGTGGCCGTAGTGCGTGACGCGTGTGATCTTCGCGTTCTCGAAGATCGACACGTAGAACCGCGCGGCCTCTTCGGCTTGATGGGCGAACCACAAACAGGGCGTGATTTTGCTGATCACCGGCATTTCGCGCTCCTTGAAATCAGGACTTCGGTGCAAGGCCTGCGCCAGTGGTACAGGCGCGTTTGGCAAGGGTTGGTGACCTAAGCGGGGGATTGTCCGCGACTGCGCTCTCGACTACTTGAGTCGCATGTGCCTTGCGCGACTTGGGGTGTGCGCGCTGTTAGCTCTCGTGTGTGCGCCGGCATGCAGCTCCGGCGACGACGGCAAGGGGTCGATGCCCATAGAGCAGGGCGGCGACTCCGGCTCGCGCGAGACTGGCGGCAACGGCGGTTCCTCGGGTGCGATGTCCGGTACCGGAGGGGCGGGCGCAGGTGGCAACGCGGGCACGGCGCCCACGGACGGTGGACCGCGCTTGGATGCGGCGTTGAGCGAGGGCGGCATGGCGATCGACGCCGGGCCGCCGAAGAGCTGCGCGCCGCGCGAGGTGACGGGCACGCCCGAGGCGCACTTCCACCACGTGCATTTCAACACCGTCGATCCCGAAGCGGACCTGATGTTCTTCGAGAAGTTCTTCGGCGCGCCGGCGGTGACCTTCTGCAGCGACGCTGACGGCAGCGCGCTCACGCGAGCCACGCGCACGGATCGCGCGTGGTTCTTGTATACGAAGGTCGCGGAGCCGCCCGACCCGGCGCTCAACACGTACCTCGAGCACGTCGGCTGGGTGCATCCGATGCCCGCGCAGGAGCTGATGCGCATGGTGGAGCTCGGGATCACGCTGTACCCCGAAGGCCGGTTTCAGTGCGCCGATGCGGCGATGGGTATCAGGCCGTGCCCGGTCAGCGTGTTGATGGACTACTTCTACTACGTGCAGGCGCCGAGCGGCGCGCGCGTGGAGGTCGCCCTCGGACCGGGCCCCGCGACCATGGGCTTCGGCCACGTGCACTTCATCCAGGGCGAAGACCTCACGTTCTTCGAGACCGTCTTGGGCAGCCCGTACGTGGACATGGCCTTCGATATGGTCAACCACATCAACGCTTCGCTGACGGAGGACTTGCTCGACAACGAGATGGTGACCGAGACGCGCGGCAAGCCGATCGACCACATCGCCTACAGCACGACCGACCTCGAGGCGGCCAGGGCGCGGATCGAGGCGGCGGGCATCGAGATCGCCGAGGACATCAGCATCAAGCCCGAGTACGGGTTTCGTAGCTTCTTCGTGAAGAGCCCTAAGGGTACTTGGGTGGAGATGGTTGAAGACTCGCGTTTCGAGTGACTTTGGCCGGGCATGCCACCCATGCACTAGAGTTCACTAGTCGCGCCGCCGGTCGTTCCGCAGACTGCGTGGCATGGACAGTAAGCGCCTGATCGACGCGATCGTGCGCCAGACCACGATCCTCATCGCGCAGGTCTCGACGACCGCGGGCGTGCGCTCGCCGCTCGCGCGGGTCGCGGACCAGGTGTTCCTGGAGCTGTCGCGCGAGCTCGAGGCGCAGGGCGTCGCGCGCAAGGTCGCGGCCGACATGTTCGGGCTCGCGCTGCGCAGCTACCAGAAGAAGATCCAGCGCCTCGGACAGAGCGCGACGTACCGCGAGCAGACGCTGTGGGGCGCGGTGGTGGAGCACCTGCGCAAGCAAGGCGGCTCGAGCCGCAGCGCGCTGCGCAAGCACTTCGCGCACGAGGACGAGCTCGATCTCGCGTCGGTGCTGAAGGACCTCGTGAGCACGGGCTTCGTGTCGAGCACCGGCCGAGGCAGCGCCACCTACTACGAGCTCGCGAGCAAGGAGGCGCGCGAAGCGCTCGCGGGCGCGGCCGAGATCGACGCGGTGACGAACCTGGTGTGGCTCGCGATCTACGATCGCACCGAGGTCGCGCGGCGCGCGCTGATCGACTCGCTGCCGTACGGGCTCGCGCTGTCGGACCAGGCGGTGACGGCGCTGATCCAGGACGGCCGCGTCGAAGCATTCGATCGCGACGGCGAGCGTTGGTTGCGCTGCGCGACGCTGATGATCCCCGTGGGCGCCGAGCAGGGCTGGGAGGCTGCGGTGTTCGACCACTTTCGCGCCATGGCGACGGCGATCGCCGCCAAGCTGCGCGTGCTCGGCGCGCGCTCCAAGGCGAGCGACGCGATCGGCGGGGCGACGCTGAGCTTCGATCTCGAACCGGGCCACCCCTTCGAAGCGGAGGTGTACGGCCTCTTGCAACGCGTCCGCAGCGACGTGAACCAGGTGTGGGATCGGCTGACCGCTTACAACGAAGCGCACCCGGTCGATCCGGAGCGGCGCATCGAGGTGACTTTCTACATGGGTCAGAGCGTGGTCGGCGACGACCGCCTGCAGACTGGGGAGGACGACGATGGCACCTGAGCGACTCGCAACCGCGGCGATCATCGCGCTGCTCGCGCTCGGCGGCTGTGCGAAGAGCCAGCAGCCGCTGCCCAACAAGAACACCAACTGGCTCGACCAGTGCGAGCGCGACGCCGACTGTGGCGATGCGCTCGAGTGTCGCTGCGGCCTGTGCACGGTGATCTGCGACGACGACGCGACGTGCGAGCTCGACGGGCGCTCGGGGGTGTGCTGGCAGGAGGACAGCGAGGAGCTCGACGGCTGGTGCGATGAGCCGCTGGTCGCGCGAGCGATCTGTGTCCCGCCCGCGCTCGTGACCGACGGGGCCCCGCCGACTGACGAGCAGGAGCCCACCGAGGCTCAGTGCCGAGCCCCGGGATCGTGCGTGACGATGATCGCGGAAGGCTTGCTCTTCCCGACGGCGCTCGTGGTGGAAGGCGAGCGGGTGTACTGGCTCGAGACGCTGAGCGGAGACGAATGGGTGTTGTATCCGGAGGGTCGGGAGGGCGCGCTCAAGAGCGTGTTGCAAGACGGTAGCAGTCTGACGATTCATGCCGCGGATCTCGCGCCGCTCGACCGACTCGTGATCGCCGGTGAGCACGCGTACTTCACGCACAGCGTACGAAGTAGAGTGCTTTCGCGCGTGCCGCTGACAGGCGGACGGATCGAGCACATCTATGAGGTCAGCGGCGAGCTGATCGGCCTCGCGGTCGCGGGATCGACGGCCTACTTCTCGGGCGTGAGCGGCTTCTCGCGAACTGGGTATCCGCACTATGCAATCTATGCCGCGCCCGTCGATGGCTCCCTGTATACGAATCCCAACATCATCCCCGAGAAGGCGTCCATCGTAGTCGATGAGCTCGCGCAGTCGCCCTACTCGCTG
>Ga0190269_10001617_pt1 | contig 10702 bp, 3 predicted proteins | sample Popmic249IS_FD_133749 | JGI IMG/M metagenome (GOLD analysis project Ga0190269, IMG submission 133749) | Populus adjacent soil microbial communities from riparian zone of Blue River, Arizona, USA - 249 IS | ecosystem: Environmental > Terrestrial > Soil > Riparian zone | place: USA: Arizona... | reverse complement strand
TTGTCGCTCGTCTTGTTGCCTTTGACGAGCGCGTAGTAGGTGCCGGCAGTCAGCGACTGACTGATCCTGGAGTAGGTCTCTCCGGTCTGATCGTTGTTGCAGTACGGCGCAGACAACCCTGCGATCTTGGTCGCGTCGCGCACGCTCAGCTGGTACGCGCCGCTGCTGCCACCGCTCGTCGTGCTCTGCAGCACGACCGTGTACGTGCCGGCGCCGAGGTCGCGCTCGAGGTACGAGCTGTTTCCGCCGCCGCTGGTAGCGTCACACGCGATCCGGTTCGTGGGCACGGCTGTGACGTCGCGGATATTGATCTTGTAGGCGCCTTTGTCGTTCACGCCCATGCCCTTCACGATCACCCGGTACGAGCCGGCCGCCAAGTCGCGCTCGATGAGCGAGGTCCCGGAGGCACCTGAGTTGTAGTCGCACGCGTAGTTCGTCGTGTAGTTCGCGCTCGTGTCGCGCATCGTCAGCGTGTAGCTGCCGCTCGCCGAGTTGTAGCCGCGCACCACCACGTAATACGTGCCGGCGGTCAAGCTCTCGGTGACCCGCGATGCAGTTCCCACGGCGTCGTCGTTGCAGGTCACAAAGCCCGGTGGGCTGCCGCGATCTTGGACGCGCAGCGCGTAGCTGCCACGTGCTGTGCTGGCATTCCCTTTGACAATCACGAAGTATTCACCGGCCGCGAGATCGGTCTCGATCAACGAGTCGCCGTTGCCTGCTTGGTTGTCATCACACGCGATCCGGTTGGTCGCTGCGACTGCGTCCAAGTTGCGCACTGTCAAGCGATAGTTGCCGCTGTCAGCGGCTGTTTTGCCCTTGACCACTGCGTAGTACGTGCCGACTGCCAAGTTCGCGGTGAGCTTCGAGTTGATCCCGCCTGCGCCCGAGTTGTCGTCGCAGGCCACGACGTTCGATGCGTCTGACACCACACTGTCGCGGAAGGTCAGGCGATAGTTGCCCGCCGAGCCCGCGTTGCGGCCCTTGATTATCACGTAGTACGTGCCCGCTGCGAGCGCGCGCGTGATCTGCGATGCAGTGCCGCTGAAGTCGTTGTTGCACGTGATCTCCGCGTCCGCGCTCGTGGTGAGCGCGAGCACCGTGTCGAAAGCAGAGCCGATCGTGTTGATCACCACGGTACGCGCCGTGTTGAGCGTAAAGCGATAGTACACATCCGGCGAGCTCGCGTTCGAGCTGCAGTTCGTGTAGTTGAAGTCTGCTGGCAAGCCCGTGGTCGAGCCGGTGTAGGCGACCCAGCGGCCGTCGAGTGTACCGATGTTGACTGCGCTGGCTTTCTTGTCGCCCGCGTTGGCTTGTGCAGTCGCTGTGGGCGGCGCGGCATCCTGCACGCTCGCGGGGTACAAGCCGAGGACTGTATCGAACGCCGAGCCTTCCGTGTTGAGCTCGTAGCTGCCAGCAGTGCCGACATCCACGCGGAACACAGCGTCTTTGCCCGCGTCGGCGGCCGCGCAAGTCGGCGTGCTGATGGTCACATTCGCAGCCATCGCCGCCGTGCTGCTGCTCCAGCTCTGCACCGAGCCGTAGCTGCCGCTGTTGGCGGCAACGGTGTACGCGCTCGCGACCGCTTCGTTCGTGGGCGAGCCCAAAGTCGTGCTGCTCGGCACTGGTAAGTTCTGGTGTAGCGATGCCACCGTGTCGAATGCCGAGCCGGCGGTGTCGATGCGCACTCTCGTCGGGCTGGCGAGCGAGAACTTATAGACCGCGTCGCGAGAGTTGCTGACCGAGTTGCAGCCGACTTGCGTGCCCGAGTAGTCCGCCGCCATGTTGTACGTCGTCGCCCCTGTGGTCGAGACGTTCGTCGCGTTGATGGTGCCGAGGTCGAACGCCGAGCTCGCGAGCTCATTGGTGTTGGTGGCTGTGACAGTGCTCGCGCCGCTGCCGACTGCGCCGCGGAACAGTGACACCGACGTGTCGTAGCCGCTGTTCAGCGTGTCGATCTCGACGGTGCGCGCGCTATCGAGCTTAAAGCTGAACACCGCGTCGCGCGAGGTGTCGCCTGTGCCGCACTGGGTCAGTGCATTGTCGTAATCCGCGCGCATGCTGCGCGTGTCGCCGGTGTATTGCACGGCTTTGCCGTCGAGCGTGCCCGCGTTCAATGCAGTCGCCGCCGTCTCGTGGGCGATGCCTGCGGCGCTGGTGCTCATGTACACACCGGTGTTGCTCGTCAGCGCGAGCACACCGTTGAGCGTCGAGTCCTCGGAGCTCACGCGTACACGCGTGGGCTGGCTCAAGTTGAAGGTGTACACGGCGTCCGGCGAGGCGTCTGCGGCCGCAGCGGCACCCGTGCAGCCGATCTGTTTCGCCGTGAAGCTTGCTTTGATGGCAGCGGCGGAGGTGTCTCCGGAAAAGCCTCTGTTGCGTGCGTTGAGCGAGCCGTCGATCGCGTACGCGGTCGCCACGTCGTCGTTGGTGTTCGGGATCGCGAAGTAGCTGTTCTGCACCGGCGCGCTGCTGAACAGCGCCATACTGGTCCCGTAGCTCGATCCCCGAGTGGCGAGGGCTACGCGCGTGGCTGAGCTCAAGCTGAAGGTAAACGTCGCATCTTTGCCGTCCGCAGCGGCACCACAGCTCACATCGTTCGCAGAATAGTCGTGCTTCAAGCCGCTGCTGTCGCCAGATGCCTGCACGAACTTCTCATTGACGTTGTTGAACGCATACGCGCTCGCCGCGAGATCGTTGGTATTCGGATAGGACGGCAGCGCTGTGGCCTGGGTCGGCGCGCCGCGGAAGATCGACAGCGTAGTGTCGAAGTCCGAGCCAAAGGTGGTCGCCGTCACGGTCTTGGTCGATGACAGCGTGAACTTGAACATCGCGTCGGGCGACTTGTCCTCCGACGCGCCGCACGTCACCTGGCTCACGTCGAAGTCGCTCACCATGCCGTTGGTGTTGCCGATCATCGTGAGGTTGGCGTTTGTCAGATCTCCGAGATCGTTCGCGTTGGTATACGTCTCGTTGGTCGACCTGATCTGCGTGTGCGTGCTCGTCGTGCCCGCGTTGATGCCGAGGTACCCGGTGGCATACGCGTAATCGTTGTTTGCCGGGCCTTGATGGAACTGCGCGTCCGTAAACATCAACACGATGGGGATCGCGTTGTTCCGGAAGCACGGGTACCCGTATGACAAGCTCGGACAATCGGTGCGCGGCGCAAGTCCTGTGCGATTGGGACCGAAGTAATAGCCGTTGCCAGTTACCATCGCGTACAGCGCCAACATCGAGGCCTCTGGCCAATCGTTGTTGCCCACGACGTCGAGCAATCCCACCGCTGACACAACCTTAGTGATGTCAGAGGTGATGTCCGACAAGTTGCGGTACGTGACGCTGTCCTGGTTCGCGTAGCTGACCGGGATCTCTCGGAAGTAACCGACCCCGAAGCTCGCGTCGCGAATCATGCAGCGCACGGCGCCGACGATGCCTTGCGTCTTGAGCTCGTTGTTAGGCCGGCGATCGAAGTCGTAGTCGGCGCAGTCATAGCTCGAATCATTGATGAAGTCGCCGGTGGTAAGATCCGCTTTGAGCCGATCACGCTCGGCCAGCATCGAGCCTGTCTGGTCGACCATGAAGTACACGTCGGCCGAGTTCAGGTAGAAGTCCAGGTTCACCACGCCGGTGCCGGTCTGACCTGGCGAAACATCTAGAAAGAGCGTGGGATTCGCGGTCGCGAACGGTTTCTGCAACGGGTACGGGTCATAGACGTCAGGGATGCCATCACAGTCCTGGTCCGGGGCGACACCGAGCACACACTTACTGGGGTCGAACACTGGGCCGCCGCCCATAGAGGCATCGGGCACTCGAGCATTCAGCGTGAGACCTCCGCCTGCAGGGCTGACGATGTTCTGCGAGTTGTTACGCAAGCCTGCATCCGAAGGATCCAGGTTGTCGCGCACAACAAAGCAGTTGATCGTGCAATCGTTGCAGTGATGGACTGGCGCAGTCGGATCGATCACTGCCTGCGTCTCGAGCTCTTCCGGCCGCGGATAGCTCACGATCGACTCACAGCCGGACCAGCGTTGCTCCCTGCAGTAGCGCGTGCCTTCGTGGCACATGACCGTGCCGTCGTCCGTCATGCTCGGCTCGCGGTAACAAGACACGGGCCTCGCGCCGTCGTCGCAGGCACAGCCTTCGGCAGGCGCAATGCAGCGCGTGCAACCTACGTGCACGCTGCGATCGCGGTCATCGCAGTCGCCGCCCGCCGTGCAGCCTTCGCCAAAGCCGTCGCCGTCCGCGTCTTCGCAAGCAGACTCGAGGGGTTTCGTGGGAACGGGCGCGCCACGTGTGTCGACGCAGGCGCCGAGGACGAGCACCGCAACCGTCAGCGCAGTGAGCGGTTTCATCTCACGATTATTCTACCGGCTAAGCATAGTCAGACAAGCCGGCGCGCCTTGGCCACAACGCGGCACCGTATGTATCTGCGCGCTTACATGCGCTCAGCAGGACGTAACGTATAGGTGGATAGTGTCAGCTTAGCGCGACAGGCGCAGGTCCACCCAATCGATGAAGTCGCGCCACGTCTCAGCATCTACATCGTAGCCGATCAGCTCTAACACTCCGCCATCCGTGATATCCAGATCGAACAGCTTGGCCGGCTCGTCTGCGACGAGCTTCCCGCTGGACCAAATCAGTTGGTCGTCCAAGTAGATCTCACAGCTCACCTTCAGTGAGAGATTCGCGTTCTTGCCGAGCGGATGATGCCCGACGCCGCCGCTGAAACGCCGGAAGCCATCGCCCCGGATGTTGTAGCGCAAGATCGAAAGCGGCGTGACGCCGAGCCCGCGCTCGTAGGTCTTCTTGCCGAGCTGCAGCGGGAAACCGCCCGCGCTCTTGTTCACGCGCATCGTGCCGTGCTGAAAGCTCGGCTTGAGCTCATCGAGCCAGCACTCCTGCTTGTCGGCACACGCTGCCGCGCCGTTCACCAGGCGCTCGTAGTTCGGGATCAGCTCGCGCTGAAACTGCTCCCACGCGAGCAGGCGTTCGACGTACGCCTGAACTTGCTGCGGATGTTTGGCCGCGAGGTTGTCGCGTTCGCGCGGATCAGCTGTGAGATCGAACAGCTCGTGGCGATCGCGGTCGACAGTGTAGATGTATTTCCACTGCCCATCGCGCAGCCCAAGATAGTGTCGCTGCCAGTCGCCGTAGAAGTAGATCATGTGCGGCTGGTAGTCGCGCAACAGGCTCGCGCCTTGATGGCGCGGCGGTTTCTCCAAGCCGATCGTATCGAGGATCGTCGGCACGAGGTCTGTGTGGTTGCCGATCCGAGGCGTGCGTTTGCCGCTGAATAGCTGCGGATTCACCAGCATGAGCGGCGTGCGCACAGCGGTCTCGTAGATGCGGCCACCGTGCATAAAGTCGCCACGGTGCTCGCCGAAGCTCTCGCCGTGGTCGCCAACCAGCACGAGCAAGGTGTCCTCAGTCTTGCCTTTGCTCTTCAGATAATCCCATAGCCGCCCGACCTGACTGTCGATCAGATAGGTCGCATTGCGGTACCGGTCGACAGCTTCTTTGGTGGGGAAGGGGGTCGGCGCGTCTTTCACCTCGTACGGCTCGTGCGGCGCGAGAAAGATGAGGTGAAGGAAAAACGGATTGGGATGGCTGCTGCCTTGATCGAGCCACGCCAGCGCGTCGTCGATCACCGCACGGTCGTCCGCGCCCCAGCTCACGCGCTTGTACTTCTTGCGGTTCTGCAGCGCCGCGCCGTCACGCATCACATCGTACTGCCGATGCTTGAAGAACGCGTCTTTACGCGTGTAGGTGAAGTGCCCGCCGTGGAACAGGCCGGTGCGATAGCCCTGTTGCTTGAGCAGCTCGGAGATCGACTGACAATCGATCGCGGGGTTCGTGTATGTCTCGGCCTCGGGCCGCGCTTGCGGGTAGGTCGCACAGCTGATCGAAAACAGCGACTTCATCGAGACGGGCGCCGCGGTGTAGTACTGGTCGAACATCAGCCCGTGCGCGGAGATCTCGCTCATGCGCGGCGTATCTTGTGGTTTCCCGTTCCAGACCCCGGTGTGCAGCGTGCTCGCCGACTCGAGCACCACGAGCACCACGTTCGGCCGCTTCAGCGGCAGCTTAGCGACGTGCACCAGGCTCTCGAGCGGCTCGACTGCGGGCGCCTTGCCGAACATCAGCTCGCGCGGAAAGTGCGGTGCGCCGCGCATGTCCGCTGCGCGCGCCTGTGTGCGTACATAGTAGCGGGTCGTGCTCGCTGCAAACTCGTAGACCGCGCTCATCTGCAGCGTCTGCGACGCCTCCTCGGGCGCAAGCCGCCCGAGCAGCACGAGCCCCACCGGCAGTAGGCCGAAGCACAGGCCCACGCTGAAGCGGCGCAGCGCGCTCAAACGCCGCGCCGCAAAGCGCGCGAAGAACGGCACAAGAAAGCACGCCGCGATCAGCAAGAGCGCCGCGGTGATCGGCACGGGCAGGGGCAGCGTGCCCAAACCCGCGTCCCACAGGTCGCTCACACCACCCGCGAGCATGAGCTGCGTCAGCTGCAACGTCGTCTGCAATGCCGCGTACAGCGGCACCGAGACGATCACGATCAGGCTGCCGCCCAGCAGGAACAGATAGCCGAGCACGATGCCCAGCCACTTCGCGCGCTGGGGCAGCACCCGCAGCAAGCCGCCGACCAGGAGCGCGACAGCGATCGCGACCCACAGGTCGTGCGCGAGCTCGCTCGCGAGCCACAGCCAGTGACGCACGCCGAACCCGCGCAAGAGCCCCGCGCGCAACGCGATCACCAGCATCGCGCCTCGCCCAAACCAGGTCAAAAGCAGCAACGACAGCGCGAACCCCGCGCCGATCGACCAGTCTGCATCGCGCAGCTCGCTCCGCAGCTCACGGCGGCGCCGGAACAAAGCGAAGTGGAAGCGCGAACGTGCTGCGTCTCGAGTCATGGGTCAGGTCGGGACGCAGCCGCGCCGCCTACAGCTCCAAGTAACCTGCGATACGGGCCTCGATCGCCTGGACAGTGTCCGAGCTCTCGAACGTCGGCGTCAGCTGGTACTTCCCGTCGCGCTGCTGCACGTACCCTTCGTCTTTAAAGGCGAGGAGCGCGTTCTGCAGGATCGGCTTGCTCACGGCCTCACGCCGCTCGATCTCGCCCGCGAGGTACATGCGATGACCGATCGCGAGCGAGCGCTTCAGCAGGTCTTTTTCTGTGAGCGGGCTGCGCAGGAGGGTCGACAGGCCGCGCGCCGCGACGCGATAGCCTTCGATGAAGTTGCGGATGATCGCAGCGTACGTGCGCAGCCAGACGTTGCCGCTGTAGCCGTCGTGCCCGACGCCCACGCGCACGCGACCGTTCGTGAGCTCAGCCTCGCCCGCGCGCTGCATGGCCTCCAGCGTCTCGCTACACAGCGCGTCGCTGTCCTTGTCGAGCGCGTAACGGAACTCGTGCTTGAACAGCTCCGCGAGCTGGACCATGCGCTCTTTCACCACCGACACGGGCAGCTCGCTGCCGCGCGCGATGAGCAGCACGACGGAGAGCAGCGCCCGCTCAGCGAAGAAGTGCACGATCAAGTTCTTGGTGACGTCGAGCTCGATGCGCTTGCGCTCTGGCACGCGGTACATCGAGCCGACGCCTGGTCGATTCAGCCTGCGATCCTGCTCTGCGGGGAAGTCGCCCGGGTGATGGATCTCGATCAGCTCAGCGTCGACGAACATCTGCGTCGATTCGAGCAGCGTCTCTTCGTTCAGCACGCCGTCGGTCTGCGTGCGCGGCGTCACGCGCGCAGACAGCTCCGAGAGCACGCGCAAGAGGCGCTGGCAGCGGAACAAGAGCTCCTCGTGCGACAGGCTGCGGCGCTCGTCGGAGAGCAGTACCAGCGCGACGAGCGCACCCGACGTGACTGCAGTCACCCGGTTGATCTCGTCCATCGCACGGTTGCCGAGCCGCGTCAGCACAGCGCGCCGCTTGGCCGGCGCTGACATCGCGGTCAGCGGCAGGCCCAGCTCCTCACAGATGCTCTGCAAGCTGAGCGGCTTACCGAACTGCATGTTGATCCGGCCGTAGCGGTTGCGCAGCACGCCCGCGCCGCGCAGCAAGCCAGCTGCGTCTTCTTGCGTCTTTTCCGCGCCGATAAGCTCGCGTCCGTAGGTCGTCGTCTCGACCAGACGCTCGTAGCCGATGCTGATCGGGACGAACACCACCTCGCGGTTTTGCACCGCGAGCGCGGCGTCGAGCACCATGCTCAGCAAACCGAGCTGCGGACGCAGCGTCTTGCCCGAGCGACTGCGCCCACCTTCGATGAAAACCTCCAGCGTGTGCCCGTCGCGGATCAGCCGGCGGATGTAGGCTTCGACGGTCGCTGAATACAGACGATCGCCGCCGAATTGGCGCCGGATGAAGAACGCGCCCATGCGCCGGAAGATCGGCCCGAGCGGGAAGAACGACAGGTTGTCGCCTGCCGCTATCAGCGGCAGCGACAGGTTCTCGTAACGAAACACGTACGAGAGCACGAGGAAGTCGACGTAGCTCTTGTGGCTCGGCAAGAGCACGATCGTGGCTTCTTTGCTGCGCTCGCGGATGTCCTCGATTCCCGCGCGGTCCAGATCGATGCCGCTGTAGACGCGATGGAACAAGTAGTCGAGCACGACCTCGGAGGCCTTGATCGCAGCACTGTCCGGTGTGGCCTGCATGCTGCGCACGGTCGCGAGCGTCTTGCGCGTGAGCGCGACGCGCGCTTCCGGCTTGTCGCCGGCCAAGTGCGCGATGATCTTCTGCAGCTTGGGCGAGCGCAGCACCTGATGACGCTGGCGGTCCGGCGGGACGAGGGCGGGGCCTGTGACAGCACGTCGCTCGCGCTCCAGGCGGCGCAGCATGACGTACGTCACGCGCCGGATGTTGGTCTCGTCGGAGACGCTGCTGTTCTGCTTCAGGTAGGCTCGTAAGTCGAGCGCTTCGCCCGTGCGCATCGCCACGTGCTTGTAGTTGTAGACGAACTGGCCGATGGTGCGGAGCGAGCTCGGCCACTCACGCGGCCCGAGGAATGCGTCGAGCGGGTGCGCGCCGTGCGTGTCCGGGCGGTTCGTCCAGAGAAACACCTGCGGCACGAGCAGCACCGGGCGATCCGTCTCGCGCTGCAGATCGATCAGCGTACGGATCAGCTCGTCGCCTTCTTTCAAGCCACGCCCGCCGCTGGCACCGGCAGCGACATCGAGCACGCTCGGCGGCCGTTTCAAGAACAGCGCCGCGGAGCTCTTGTGATCGAGCGCCGCTCGCAGCTGCTGGGCTGGCGTGCTGCGCTTACGCAGCGAGAGCCGCGCCCACAAGCTGTTGTTGCGCGGGTGCGTGACGAACGAAAACGGCAGCTCGTTCGCATAGCCGATGCGCGGCAGATCGTAGCGGCGTGTCAGGTGGTCGAGCGCGAGAAAGTCGATCGGATTCAGGTTGCGCAGCACATACACGATGCTGCCGCGCTCCGAGAGCGCGCGCACTTGGCGCACCCACGCGTCGTCGACCGCGATCGAATCGAAAAAATAGCCGTAGAAGATCCGCAGTGCGGGGTTCGGCTCGTAGTCGTCAGCGCTATACGGGCCGCTGTGCATGCTGCTCTCAGGATCACTCTTCTTCGTCGCGCTGTCGCGCGACACAGGCATGTCGACAGTCATATTCAGTTCTTCATGCGCTCGATGTACTCACGGAAGTACGCGATGGTCTCACGTAGACCTTCTTCGATGCCTACCCGCGGCTCCCAACCGAGCAGCTCCTTGGCGCGCGTGATGTCGGGGCAGCGGCGGGTCGGGTCATCGACGGGCAGCGGCTCGAACACGAGCTTGGAGCGCGAGCCAGTGAGCTTGATCGTGAGCTCCGCGAGCTCGCGAATGGTGCGCTCACTCGGGTTGCCGATGTTGACCGGCCCCGGATCTTCCGGCGTCGCGAGCAGGCGCACGAGCCCCTCGAGCAAGTCACTGACATAGCAGAACGAGCGTGTCTGCTCGCCCTCGCCGTAGATGGTGATCGACTCGCCACGCAGCGCTTGCAGCACGAAGTTAGACACAACGCGCCCATCGTTTTCATGCATACGCGGTCCGTAGGTGTTGAAGATGCGGACGATGCGCGTGGCGACGTCGTACTGGCGCGCGTACGAGACGGCCAACGTCTCGGCGCAGCGTTTGCCCTCGTCGTAGCACGCGCGCGGACCAATCGGGTTCACGTGTCCCCAGTAGTTCTCGCGCTGCGGGTGCTCCTTGGGGTCGCCGTACACTTCGCTGGTCGATGCGATCAAGATGCGCGCGCCGACCTCGCGCGCGGTCTCGAGCATGTTCAGCGTGCCATGCACCGCCGTACGGATCGTACGCACGGGGTTCTTCTGGTAGTGCACCGGCGACGCTGGACACGCCAGGTGGTAGATCTCATCGACTTCGACGATGAACGGCTCGGTCACGTCGTGACGCACGAGCTCGAAGCGGTGATCGTCCAACAGGTGTTCGACGTTGCGGCGCGCCGAGGTGAAGAAGTTGTCGAGGCAGACGACCTCGTGCCCGAGGCCGAGGAGCTTCTCACACAGGTGAGAGCCCAAAAAGCCTGCACCGCCACTCACCAAGATTCGCTTACGCATGCGCCTCTATAACAAGCTGTCCGAAACCGCGGCAAGTACGAACGAGGCATAGTCCAGAGGCGTTCAGGGCCGGTTACAATACGGCGCAGTTGCGCTAGAAGTCCCCCCATGTCGAACGAGCTGGAGTGGGT
>Ga0190269_10001616_pt1 | contig 10703 bp, 10 predicted proteins | sample Popmic249IS_FD_133749 | JGI IMG/M metagenome (GOLD analysis project Ga0190269, IMG submission 133749) | Populus adjacent soil microbial communities from riparian zone of Blue River, Arizona, USA - 249 IS | ecosystem: Environmental > Terrestrial > Soil > Riparian zone | place: USA: Arizona... | reverse complement strand
TCGTCGGACGAAGGGGCCTCCGGCAACGCCTGGGATCCGAGCGAGCCCGAGCTCGGCCCGTGGACGCAAGACGTGCAGCACGCGTTTGCCATCGGCCAGCGCGTGCGGCTCGGTGCGATGGACGGCATGAACCTGCTCGTGTCCAACACGCTGCTGTACTTCCCCGGCGGCGGCGAGACCGCCTACGGCGAAGAGTCCGAAGCGGGTTTCATCTGGGGCGGGACGAACGCGAAGCTGACCATCCCTCTCGCACAGCGCGCGGATCTGTTCATCGAAGGCGGCGGCGGCGTGATGGGCTACGCGTACGGCGCCGTTGGGGTCTTCACGTGGCTGAGCGGCAACGGCGGCCCGGGCTCGCTCGGCCTCATGGCCTCAGCCGGCGGCGCAGGCGTCTGGGGCGCCCGCACCCAAGAGAACTACCGCTACCAATACAAGAACACCGAAGAGATCGTCGTCGCCGGCCCCATGGCCTCCCTAGGCCTCCGCTACCGCGCCGCCCTCTAAGGGGACGGACCGAAAAACCGAAGTAACTCCGCCGGCGCACGCCACCCTCCGAGCGCCCGTCTCGGCGGGTTCCTCCCCTCACGTCTTCAGCAATCACCTTCTCGTTGAAGCAGGATGAGCAGCTCTCGCAGGAGACACGCGAGAAAGCGATCTGGTCCGCTCGCTCGTCATTCCTGAACGTCGCGGGAACGGAGGCTGCAGCGCCCAAGCGACGCTCGCACTTCGGGTTGAGGCGAGGCTCTCACGCGATTCCTTCTACATCCACATTGCTCGTGTAAGCGGCTAGCTCGTTTAAGTCGTCCTCATCCGAGGTGACCACGATGTCGCCGCGCTGCGCCGCCGACGCGACCACAGTTGCGTCTACCGCGTTCGACCCTCCAGTCTGCGCCAAGAGCATGCCTGCTTGCTCGGCGAGCACTGGCGTCAGGGCTTCCAAGGCACCAATTTCAAGAAGTGCGCGGTGCTCGCCTCGCCAGAACTCGCTAACGACCGAAGCGGGGATCGTGATCCTTGCCCTCGAAAGACGGCATGCTCGCAGAAGTGCGAGCGCGCCCGCTTTGCGGCGCGAGAGCGCGATCAGCACGCCTGTATCGAACGTTACACCGCGCGTTGCGCGACCCACCGACCGCCGCTCCCTCATGCCGCGCCCAGCTTCTTTAGCCATCGCTGCACGTCACGCTCCTGAATGGCGGCACTCGAGCCGAGCTCATCGAGCACGCGGTCGCGCGCGTCCTGTTGAGCGGCGTCCACGATGATCTCGCTCAGCACGGAAGACGAGCTCCGGCGTAGTCTCTTGGCCCGGCGTTCGAGGTACGCCGCAGCGTTTGCATCGATCGAGTAGCTTCGTTTCTGAGTCGCCATGTTCGTACCTGTTGGTACGAAACTGTATCACCGCATGGTGGGATAAGCGAGTCTCTTGGGGGACGGACCGAAGCCGAGCCAACTCGTGCGACCCGGCGGCGTCCGCCGGCGGGGTTACTTCGGTTTTTCGGTCCGTCCCCCTTTCTATGCGGTGAGCGCGGCTCTCCAGCGTTCGAGGGTGGGTTTTCGGGCTCGGACTTTGAGGATGGTGCCGGCCTCTTCGTAGCGCATTTCGACCACGCGCGCGGCGCTGCGGATCTCTGCCGTGAGACCGCCTTTGTCGTAGGGCACTGTCAGCACGGCTTCGCTCATGGACGAGTCGACCGACTCGAGGATCGCGGCGCGGAGCTCGGCGATGTCGTCTTCATCGTGCGCGCAGATCTGCAGCGCATCCGGGAGCTCGAGCGCGAGGCCCAGGCGCTCCGTGATCCGAATGCGATCGATCTTGTTGAGCACGATGCGCTGCTCGACGTGCACGCCGATCGACTCGAGCGTCTCTTGGGTCACGCGGAGCTGGTCGCGCCACGCGGGATCCGAGACGTCGACGACGATCAAGATGCGCTCGGCGTCGCGCGCTTCGTCCAGCGTGGATCTAAAAGACGCCACGAGCTCGTGAGGCAGGCGCTGGATGAAGCCGACCGTGTCGGTGATGACCACGTTGGGCGCCGAGGGCGGATGCAGAGGTCGTGTGGTCACGTTGAGGGTGGCGAAGAGCTTGTCCTCGACCAGCACCTCGCTGCCGGTCAGCGCGCGCATGAGGGATGACTTGCCCGCGTTGGTGTACCCCACGAGCGCTACGCGCGACGCGTCGTTCTTGCGTCCCTTTCGCTTGTTGTCCGCCGCGTCCTGCAGCTCGCTCAGCTCCTTGCGCAGCCGAGCCAGCCGCTCGCGCAGCTGCTGCTTGCCCAGCTCGACCGCGGTGTGGCCGCGCTCGCCGCGCCCAGCGCCGCCGCCTTGCTTGTCGCGCTTGCTCTCGTCGTCGCGGATGCGCGGCAGGTCGTGCATGATGCGAGCGATCTCGACCTCGATCTTCGCGCGCTGGGTCTGCGCGCGCTTCTCGAAGATGCTCAGGATGAGCGCGGTGCGGTCGAGCACCTCCGTATGCAACGCTTGCTCGAGCGCACGCTGCTGGCTCGGCGTGGCGGTGCCGTCGACGATCACCAGCGGTGGCCCATCGTCCTGCTCGCGCACGCGCTCCTCGAGCTCGCGCAGCTTGCCTTCGCCGAGGTAGGTCCCGGTAAGCGAGACGCGCCGCTGCACGACGTTGCCGATGACCTCGATGCCCAAGGTCGCGGCCAGCCTGCCAACCTCCGCCAGCGACGAGCTCACCTCGTGCTCGGTCTGGCTCGGGAAGTGGGCCGCGATCACGATCGCTGGCCGACCTGAAACGGTATGAGATGCTTTGGACTTTTTGGAACGTACCGACATAAAACCTCCGTGGAAAACCCGGGCGGAGGTCGGGCTACGAGAGCGCTCGCGCGCACGTGCGAGAGTCACACATCCCCTGTGGATGTGCCGTGCCATGCACGTACCTAACGCCCCCGCGCACGACCTCTCCGATTGAGAAGTGGGCGGGATAGCGGTTCTCGCGGGCGCCTAGAGCAAGAGGCCGGGTGCGAGAGCCGCGGGTTCCAATCGCGTTCGCGCCGGTGTCGGCGGACGCAAACTGAAACTAGCGAAGGCGAACGTGGTGCATGTCCATAGCGAGGCCCACTCTGACCGCTGTCTTAGAATCGTGCAAGCGACGAAATCGAGGTGGCATGACTTTTAAGCCGTCTGCACCCGGTGCGAGACACCCGTTAACCTAGGTGCTCGATATGAACGCACGCGTGCTCATCTCCGCGATCGTCCAGCAAGTCACGGTGCTGATCGCACAGCTCGCGACCTCCGGAGGCGCCCGCGCCCCGCTCGCGCAGGTCGCAGGCCAAGTCTTCCTCGAGCTAGCGCGCGAGCTCGAGGCTCAGGGCGTGAGTCGCAAGGTCAGCGCCGACATGTTCGGCATGGCGCTGCGCGCCTATCAGCGCAAGGTCAAGCGACTCGGCGAGCAAACGGAAGAAGACGAGAAGAGCTTGTGGAGCGAGCTGCTCGATGCGATCGAGCGCGACGGGTCTTCTTCGCGCGCGACACTGCTCAAGCGCTTCGGCGGTGACGACGAAGAGGTCGTGCGGGCAGTGCTGCACGACCTGGTGCAGAGCGGGCTCGTGGTCGACACCGGCAAGGGCGCGAGCGTGCGCTATCGGCTCGCGCGCGACGAAGAGCTGCTCGCGCGCCAGGAGTCCGGCAAACACGCGCTCATCCACGCCATCGTGTACAGGCACGGACCGCTCTCGATCGAGTCGCTCGCGGCGCGCACCGGCATGTCGGCGATCGCGCTCGAGCCCGTGCTCGTGAAGCTGGCCGAGCGAGGCGCCATCGATCAGCGCGGCGCGCTGTACTGGGCGCGCGACTTCTCGGTGCTGCTCGGCGACGGCTCCGGCTGGGAGGCGGCGGTGTTCGATCACATCCAAGCCGTCGTCCAGGCGGCCATCCAGCGGCTCGCGGGCGATGCGAGCGGCGTGACCGTGGGCGGCAGCACCTACTCGTTCGACATCTGGGATGGCCACCCCATGCAAGCCGAGGTCGAAGGCCTGCTCGCGCGCTTCCGCGCCGAGCACAGCGCGCTGCGCGCGAACGTCGAAGCGCACAACGCGCGCGTGGGCCGGCCGGCGAGCTACCGGCAAATCGTAGTGTACGGAGGACAGGCCGTGCTGCAGAGAGACCAAGACGCGGGAAGGGACGAGATATGAAGAGGCGGACGACGTCGACGGTGCACGCGTGGGCGTGCGCGATGCTGCTCGTCATGAGCGCGGGTTGCTCCGACTCGCACGGGCGCAATCAGGCCGGAGGTGAGACGCACTTCATGACCGCGTGCCTCGATGGCGTGTGCGAAGGCGGGCTAGCCTGCGTCTGCGGCGTGTGCACGACGGCGTGCTCGGACGACGAAGCGTGCGCGGCGTTGGGCGGCGGGGCGAGCTGCCAGGACGTAAGGGCAGAGACGTTGCTCTGCGGCGGTGAAGCTCCTTCCGAGTCGCGCGTGTGCGATTCCGCATGCTCCGAGGACGACCACTGCGGCGCCCTCGGCTCTTCCTACGAGTGCGTAGACGGACGATGCCGGCCGAGTGCCGTTGTCAGCATGCTCACGGCCGGTCAGGCCGACGCCGGCGACGATGCCGCCGTCGAGGGCGACGGCGGAGCGATGTGCGCTGACGGCAACTGCGGCAGTGGAATTGCGCCCTTAGTAATGATCGTGCTCGACACCTCGGGCTCCATGGAGCGATTGGCGGAGTGCGTGTGCGAGACGCCGAGCTGTACCGAGTGTCTGCCCGACTGCGCGTCGGATCCGGCTCAGAAGAACCGATGGGCCGAGACGCTCGAGGTGCTGACGGGAACGTACGAGAGCTTCACGTGCGAAGCGCTCGAGCGTACGGGGCCTGACTTCACGTACGACGCCGACTATACGTTCCCGTACCACAAGCCGAGCGGCGCACAACGGAGCGACGGCGTCTTGCGCGAGCACACAGCACGCCTGCGCTTCGGCATCGCGACGTTCGATAGCGCGGCGACCTACGGCCGCGACACGCAGCTCACGATGGAACAGTTCGATTTTGCGCGCAGCGCGGGCATGGATGGCATGTGGTCCTATCCTCCTGGCGACAGCGCAGTGGAGCTGCTCTGGCGCGGAGACGGCATCGCCGCCGGTGCGTACCGGTACCCCAACACCGAATTCCAATACATCGAGAACACGGGTATCCGCGGTCGCGAGGCTGACGATGGTCGCTTGATCGTCGAGACCGCGCGCTCGACGAGCCTCGCTACGCTCTCGGCGATCGAAGCGTCGCTGCGCGCGACCCGGCCCTTCGGCGGCTCGCCGATCGCCTCAGCGCTCGAGGATACGTACTGGTTGTTCGCGCACGATCCGATGATGAGCGAAGAGCGCGAGAATGCCGCGGGGCAACGGCACCTCATCCTGATCAGCGACGGCCGGCCGGACGATGACTACCGCAGCGTGGGGTGCGACTGCTTCGAGGATGAGAACGCGTCCGACTGCGGAGAGCCTCCCAACGTACCGGAGCAGATGCACTGCCCGTATCCACTTCCTGAGCAGGCAGCGTGGCGGCTCCGCTGCGGCGAGGACGGCTGTCAGAACGGTCTCTTCCACTCCGTCCACGTAGTCGGCTTCGCTCTCGACGATGAGATCACGATCGCTCGGATGAACAGGATCAGCCAAAGCGCCGGCTCGCCCGAGGCGATCCTCGCGAGCAACGGCGAGCAGCTGCGCTCTCAGCTCGACGCGCTGCTCGCGGACATCGCGAGCGGCCGCTACCGCGATGGTGGCGGCACGCCCGAACGGCCGAGCGCGTCCGGCGAATGAGGGCTCGACGCCTCCTTGGAAACTGCGGCGCGCTTACCCGCGCGCCTTCTGGATCGCTTCGCGCGCGGCGGCAAGATCGGCCGGTGTCTCCACGTTCGCGCGCAAGGCGTCCTTGGCGATGCGCTTGATCATGCCGGTCAGCGCCTTGCCGGCGCCGATCTCGACGAACAAGCCCACGCCGTCCTCGAGCATGCGCACGATCGTCTGCTCCCAGCGCACGGAGCGGCTGACCTGTCGGATCAGCGCGTCGCGCGCGGCGGCGCCGGTCGTCACGGGCGCGGCGTCGACGTTCACGTAGACGGGGACCTTCGGATCCTGGAACTTGGCCTCGTTGAGGTACGGGGCGAAGCGCTCCTCCGCCGGCTTCATGAGGCTCGAGTGGAACGGGGCGCTCACGGGCAGTGCCTTGACCTTGCCGCCCTCGGCTTGGATGCGCGCGCTGGCGCGCTCGACCGCGCCCTTCTCGCCGGCGATCACGAGCTGCCCGGGGCAGTTGTAGTTGACCGGCTCGACCACGCCCTCGGTCTCGGCGCACGCACGCTCGATCGCCGCGACCTCGCCGCCGAGGACGGCCGCCATCGCGCCCACGCCGACGGGCACGGCTTCCTGCATCAGCTGGCCGCGCCGGCGCACCAGGCGCACCGCATCCTCAAACGCAAGCGTCTCTGCGGCGATGTGTGCGCCGTACTCGCCGAGGCTATGGCCCGCGGCCACGTCGCAGCGGGCGTCGAGCGCCCGGAGCAGCGCGACCGAGGTGGTGAGGATCGCGGGCTGCGAGTTCGCCGTGAGCTGGAGCTGATCGGCGGGGCCCTCGAAGCACAGCCTGGAGAGCGGCTCGGACAGGGCTCGATCGGCGGCCTCGAACACCGCACGACCGACGGCGGTCTCGTCGTGGACCGCCTTGCCCATACCGACCTGCTGACTGCCCTGCCCGGGAAACACGAACGCTACCTTGGCCATCGACACGCCTCCAAAAGCCGCGAAAACGAAGTCGGCCGCGCTCGAAAACGCAACCGATTTGAAGAATGGCGGGGACGTTGCTGCGATTCGCGGAGGGGCGCAAGAGGGCCGGGGCGGTGGGGCAACGAGCAGCACAATCCACGTTGTCAGCCGCTCGCGGGGCCGGGTTATGATCACGACATGAGGTTGCCGCGCGCGCTGATCATCCGCGAGGACGGCACCGTGAGCGCAGAGGGCTCGACTCTTCGGGAGCTGCTGGGCGGCCACGCCGGCCGCTACAGCGTGGTCGAGGGCTCGCCGGGCATGCTGGTCCTGCAGAGCTTGAAGGCCGGCGACGAGAGCAGCGAGCGGGTGGTGGCGGCCGGCGAGATCGTAGGCAAGAGCACGGTGCTCGAGGTGGTCTCGGCGGCGGCCCAGAACGGCTGGCGCGGCGAGCTGTCGGTGATCGACGGCGACCTCGTGCGCCGCGTGTTGATCGATCAGGGCGCGCTGAAGGCGGCGTTCAGCAACGTGCCCAGCGAGCGGCTCGGCGAGGTGATGGTCTCACTCGGCACGATCACGGCGGACCAGCTCGCGCGCTGCGTGCTGCAGGCGACCGAAGGCCGGCGCTTCGGCGAGATCGCGCTGGAGGCCGGCTTCGTGGATCGCCAGCGCTTGTTCGCGATGCTGCAAGCCCAAGCCGAGCGCATCTTCCAGGCTTCGCTGCTCGTCACGCAGGGCCGGTACGCGTTCGTGCTCACGAAGGACGACGACGACGCGCCGGCGATGACGTTGCACATGCCGATCCAGAACCTGCTGCTCGAGAGCGTGCAGAAGATGGACGAGATGGCGCTGTTTCGAGAGCGCATCCCGAGCAATGCGCTGTGCCCCGTGCTGACCGAGGTCGCCGCGCGCAAGACGCTCAGCGAGTCGCTACGTCCGATCTCGCAGCTCTCGGACGGCTCGCACAGCATCCTCGAGATCGGCCGCCAGCTTCACATGGACGAGTTCGAGGTGACCAAGCGCGTGATGCAGCTGCTGCAGATCGGCTGCGTCGAGCTCCGCGACCGGCAGTCGCTGTCGCGCGAGAGCGTCGAGCGTATCGTCAAGCAGCTGAACGACATCATGCGCGAGATCCGCGACACGGTGGAGCGCCACGGCGGCCGCAAGGAGATGCTCTGGACGCTGCAACAGTGGGTGCGCGACTCGGACATCATCGAGTACTTCGGGCCGCTCTTGCGGATCGACAGCGAGATCTCCGTCGATGCCACGCTGCGGCAGCTGGAGAACACCAGCCTCGACCGCCCGCTCGAGTCGCTGCACCGCGCGGCGCACGAGCTGGTCAGCTTCGCGATGTTCTCCGCCGCACCGACCCTGCCGCGCGAAGCGGAGCGCGCGCTGTCCAAGTGGGTGAACCAGCGCCTCAGCCGGATGAAGCTCTAGCCTCTGACTTGGAGCTCTTCAGCGCGCTCGATCACGCGCCCCACCAAGCCGTACCCGATGGCCTCGTCGGCCGTAAGCCAGTGGTTGCGCGAGGTGTCCCGGGCGAGCTTTTCGACGGGCTGGCCCGTGGCCGCGGCGAAGATGCGTAGCAAGCGCTGGCGGATCGCGATGACCTGGCGCGCCTCGATCTCGACGTCGGCGACGGGGCCGGACACGCCGCCGCTCGGCTCGTGCAGCATGAAGCGTGTGTTGGGCAACGCATAGCGGTGCTCGTGCGGCGTGGCCACGTAGATCAGCGCACCGGCGCTCGCCACCCAGCCGGTGCCGATGATCTTCACGGCCGGCTCGATGAATCGGATGACGTCGTGGATGGCGTCACCCGACTCGACGTGGCCGCCGGGCGAGCTGAGCAGCACGCGGATCGGATCGCGGCTCGACGCAGCGAGCGCGAGCAACTGCGCGCTGACGCGCTCGGCGAGCGCGGGTGTGATCTCGCCGAACACCAGCACCGTGCGCGCGCTGAACAAGCGGTCGGAGATGGGATCGGGCTCGAGCTTCGCGACCGGGGTCATCGCCGCAAGTGTTCGAAACCGCGGTCGTCCCTGCCATGCCCGAAGCTCTCGCCGTTTTGTCCGAGGCTCTCGATTTTTTGGCCGCGCGCAACGCTCACCTTTACGACGGGCGGAGCTGTGGGCAGGCTTGCCGAAAGCCATGGCCCGACCCGCGCGCAAGACCCGCCACCTTCGCTTGGTACGAACGCAGGACGACCAGCAGGTGCACAAGGCGATCGAGATCATGCACGGCGCGCTGGCCGAGCGCTGGACGGTGAGCACGCTCGCCAAGCGCGTGGGCTTGTCGCGGCCGGCGTTCGCGCGGCGGTTCGTCGCAGCGACGGGCGAGTCGCCGCTGCGCTACCTGACGCGCGCTCGCATGCGCCGGGCCGCCGAGCTGGTGGAGGGCACGCGCGACGGCCTCGCTCACATCGGCACGCAGGTCGGCTACGACTCGGAGTTCGCGTTCAACCGCGCGTTCAAGCGCTTCCACCACGTCGCACCGGGCACGTTTCGGCGCCTCGCCTCGATCGGCCACAGCCCGTTCCGCATGGCCGCGTAGGTCCTCCCTCGAGGGTAACGTGGCTGCAGAGCCGGACGTCCACTCACAAGGGCTGCGCGCGCTCGGACGGGTACGCGTCCAGCCAGCGCGAGATCTCGCGCAGCGGCTGCATGCCCTCGGGCGCCGGCTGGACGTCGTGCGCGCGGACCCAGCCGTACGAGCCGCGCGCGTGCAGTGCAGCGAGATCGTCGAGCGCGATCGAGCCTAGCTCGCGGCGCGCGTCGATGGTCAAGCGCAAGCCGGGCATCGCCCCTGGGTACTTCCGGCCCTCGAGCTCCAACAACGTGTCCGAGCGCCAGGTGCGCGTCTCGAACGACCATGAGTCAGGTGCGCTGAAGATCGGCGCACCGGGCCTGTCCACGTGGAACAGTGCGCCGGCTTCGATCCAGTGGCTCATGCGGACTTCGTACGCGCTCACGACCCAGACGTACTCGCCCCCAGGCGAGGCCAAGCGATCGGCCGACTCCGCATTCTTCTCGCTCATTGCAACCCTCGACTCGAGGACGCGTTCGTCGCTGACGCTTACAGCGCTTGTTCGTACACGGCGACGATCTCGGCCGGTGAGCGCGGCGCGCGCGGGTTGGTGGAGGTAGCGCCGTCTTTCATCGCGAGCTCGGCGCACGCGGGAAAGTGAGCCTTCTCCACGCTGACCTCGGACAGGCGCACGGGGTGGCCGATGCGCTTGAGCAGGTCGCTGACCGCATCGGCCGCGCTCTTGGCGAGCTCGAGCGGTGCGGCGTCTCCTTGCACGCCGAGGGCGCGCGCGACGAGCGCGAGCTTGTCGGTGGCGGTCTCGGCGTTGAAGCGCATGACGTGCGGCAGGATGATGCCGTTGGCCGTGCCGTGCGGGACGCGGTGGCGTGCGCCGAGCGCGTGCGACATGCCGTGCACGAGGCCGACGCCGGCCACGGAGAATGCCCAGCCGGCCATCGTGCTCGCGAGCTGCATCTGCACGCGCGCTTCGAGGTCTTCGGGCTTGTCCACGACGATCGGCAAGTACTGCGCGATCATCCGCACCGCCTGGAGCGCGAGGCCCTCGCTGATCGGGTTGGGCGCGCGGCTGCACACCGCTTCCACCGCGTGGGTGAGCGCGTCCATGCCGGTCGACGCGGTGAGCCCGCGCGGCAGGCCGGTCGTGAGCATCGGATCCAAGATCGCCGCGTTCGGGATTAGCTTGTCGTCCAGCACGTAGACCTTGCGGCCCGCTTCTTGGTTATGGATGACCGCGGTGTTCGTGACCTCGCTGCCAGTGCCGGCGGTGGTCGGGATCACGATATGAGGCACGGGCTTGCCGTGCAGCATGTGCACGCCGACGTGGTCGATGATCTTGCCGCCGGCGCCCAGGCACACGGCCACCGCCTTGGCGGTGTCGATCACGCTGCCGCCACCGACGCTGACCACGCAGTCGACACCGGCCTGACGGCCCGCGAGC
>Ga0190269_10001615_pt1 | contig 10706 bp, 10 predicted proteins | sample Popmic249IS_FD_133749 | JGI IMG/M metagenome (GOLD analysis project Ga0190269, IMG submission 133749) | Populus adjacent soil microbial communities from riparian zone of Blue River, Arizona, USA - 249 IS | ecosystem: Environmental > Terrestrial > Soil > Riparian zone | place: USA: Arizona... | reverse complement strand
CGGACGTAGCTCTAGTTCAATAGCAAACCTCGGGTGACCGAGGGACGCAAAGCCCACGGAACTCACGAAGTTGGCCGGGCTGCCAGGAGTAGAAGGAAAATGAAGCGGTTCAAGTCGTGGGTTTGTTCGGTGTTTGCGGCGAGCACTCTGTTCGCCGGTTGCGCGGCGGACATGTCTGCCGGCGAGGAGGATGTAGAGCTCAATAGAATTCGTCAGGAGGCAGTTGCCTCGATCAACGGTTTGATCAGCGTGAACGGCCTCACGAGCGTGAACGGTCTGATCAGTATCAACGGTCTTACGACCCTCAACGGCCTGCGTTCGGTGAACGGTCTGCGTTCGGTGAACGGTCTGCGTTCGGTGAACGGTCTGCGTTCGGTGAACGGCTTGGATGTCGACTGCACGGGCAAGACGGCCGGTGTGACATGCACGGGTGAGCCGGACGGCCTGCTCGACAACAACACGGGTTTGATGTCGAGCGACGCCGGCATTGCGACGGCGAAGTACCTGATGCGCTGCGCGCTCCCGAAGGGCGACTCCATCCGCATCAAGGACTACACGGGTGGTCTCGTCGTGTTGAGCGGCGAGCTCGGTCTCGCGCCGACGTGGAAAGACAGCCAGTGTGATGCTACATGCCAGGAGAAGATCAGCGCGTGCTTGATGGCGTTCACGAACGGCGACGGTGCACACGTCGACGTCGAGCTCGCGGCTCCTTTCACGCTCGGCACCGGCCACACGTACCGGTACCAAGAGGCCGCTTTCTACGGCAACCTGTTCCAGGACAAACCTGCGGCGTTCTACTGCGTCGGTAGAGACTACGCGAAGAGCGGCATCTCGGTGACGACGCTGGAGACGCGCTCCTGCAAGGGTTACAACGCGCAGAACGGTACCTGCCCGTACGTTCGCGCGGGTTACTGTGAGAGCGCATTCTCTTTGAACTTCGCCGACACGGTTCTCGGCGACAAGAAGTGCAGCTTCGGTTTCGGCAGCGACACGGCAACGGGCTGCAAGGATGCCGCTGGCGGTCTCCTCGCGAAGACCTGGAAGTACCCCATCACCACGTTCCGTAAGGTGCAGCAGTAAGATCTGACTGACTGACATAATCTAACAATCCGCCGGCGGCGCTCACAGCGCTGCCGGCGGTTTGCGTTTAAGCTGCCGCGCTGGCTTAGCCTCGCCCCGGCTTTCTGGTAGATAGCGCCAATGCGCGTCTCACTCCCCAACATCTTCGCCTTTGCGTTCCTGAGCGCCTGCGCCGCCGGGAAGCTTCAGCCTGTGACCGTATCCTCCACGAGCAGCGCCCGCTACGCGCTCGATTACCCGGAGACACTGCACGCTGCCGCCAACAGCTTCAACGAGCACAAGGCAGAGGCGCACGAGCTCTCGAGCGCGCTGGTGCGGCAGGCGCCGAGGCCCAAGACAGACGAAGAGCGCGGGATCCTGCTGCAGGTGGTCGATCAAGCCGATGCGGACGGTCGGCGCGAGCAGAACGTGCAGGCCCGCCGCTCTGAGCGGCAGCTGCGCGCGTTCTGGGAAGCGGAGCGCGGACACATCGGCGCGCGGGTGGGAGGCGCCGCACAGAAGCAAGTGAGCGAGGGTGGCTGCGAGAACGTGCAGACGCAAGCTGCCGTGCAACAAGCTCTGCGCGAGTCGGTCTCGCGTCAGCTCGACAAGCGCACGCGCAAGGCGAGCGAGGCGCAGCGGATCTTAGAAGCGAATAAAGACAGGCTCTCCACGACGAGCTACAACACCGCAGAAGAGAGCGCCGACGACATCACGCTCGCGAGCTACACGGTGTACGTAGGGCTGGTCGATGACGCGCTCGAGCTGCAGCGACTGCGCAACGAGCGCGATGCGGTGATCGCTACGTTGCGGGACAACTTGCAGCGCGAACGTGCTGCTGCGGAGGGCGGCAGGCTCTCGAGCCGAGAGCGCGAGGCGAGCGAGAAGCGACAGCAGCTGCTGGCAAACCGCATCAACGCGGCGCAGAGCGAGAGCGTCACGGCCAACCGCGCGCTCAGTGACTATGAGTCGCAGCTCAAGCTGGCGCGCAGCGAATACGAGCAGGCCCTCGCTGGCGTGAGAGCTGCGATCGCGCCGCCACCTCCCGCCCAGACGGCCGCCACGGCTACGACACGGCCCTGATGTTAGATCCGTGACATAACAGCAGATTCCCGTGATCAGGCCACGGTTTTTCCGTGGTTTGGCCAGCGTTGGACGCGCAATACGCGGCTCGCGCCCGCCATGACGTTGGCACGTCGGCTGCTCCTGCGGCTCCCACCACCGTCCGGAGGAGGAGCTCTTATGTCATTTCGTTGGTCGCTTTCCTGCTTGCTGCTCGTGTGGGTCGCGGGCTGCAACAAGCCAGCAGCGACCAGTTCCGAGCAGCCAACGCAGCCCCAAGCTGCGCCCGCCGCCGCGCCTGAAGCACCGGCACCCGCTGCACCGCAGCTCGCTGTGCGCATCGGTTACCAGAAGATCGGCGCGCCGTTCCTGCTGAAAGAACGCTCGGAGTCGCTGCAAGCCGCCCTGGCCAAGCACAACGCCAAGGCCGAATGGATCGAGTTCCAAGCCGGCCCCCCGATCCTCGAAGCCATCCGCGGCAACGCGCTCGACATCGGCTACACCGGTGAGACGCCGCCCGTGTTCGCGCAGGCTGGCGGCGTGCCGTTCGTCTACATCGCACGCGAGGAGGGCGCGCCTGCTTCCGAAGCGATCCTGGTGCAGAAGGACTCGAAGCTCAAGACGGTCGCAGACCTCAAAGGCAAGAAGATCGCGCTGAACCGCGGCTCGAACGTCCACTACTTGCTGCTCAAAGCGCTCGAGTCCGCCAAGCTCACGATCAAAGACGTGACGGTGACGTACCTCGCGCCCGCGGATGCGCGCGCTGCATTCGACAGCAAGCAGGTCGACGCGTGGGTGATCTGGGATCCCTTCCAAGCCTCTGCCGAAGTGGCGGGTGCGCGCGTGCTGCGCGACGGCCAAGGCCTCGTCGACAACAACTTCTTCTACGTCGCGCGCCGTGAGTTCGCTGAGAAGAACGGAGAGATCGTGGGCACGGTGCTCGCAGAGTTCGACAAGCTCAATGCTTGGGCAGCCAAGAGCCCTGAGGATACTGCGCGCATTCTCTCGAAGTCGTCAGGCATCGCGTACGAGGCCCTGTTCAAGGCTGAGGGGCGCCACGTGTACTCGATCAAGCCGATCGACGAAGCGGCTCTCGCCAAGCAGCAAGCCATCGCCGATGCGTTCTTCGCGCTCGAGCTGATCCCGCAGGCAGTCAAGACCACTGCGGCGTATCTTCCGGACGCGAAGTTCGGGAGCGGCTCGTGACGGGCGTCCGGCTGCGACGCAGGCTCGCGCCATGGATCGCGCCGCTCGTGTTGCTCGCGGTCTGGGAGCTCGCGAGCCGCACGGGCATTCTGCCCAAGAACCTCTTGCCTGCGCCGCTCGAGGTCGCGCGGGCATTCGTACGTTCGGTTTCGCGCGGTGATCTACTCGTGCATCTCGGCGTCAGCGCATTGCGCGCGGGCGTAGGCATGTTGATCGGCGCCGGCATCGGGCTCGCGCTGGGTCTGCTCACAGGCCTCTCGCGCAAGCTGCAGCTTGTGTTCGACACGCCGCTGCAGATGATGCGTGCCGTGCCGGCGCTCGCGCTCGTGCCGCTCGTGATCTTGTGGTTCGGACTGGGCGAGACCGCGAAGCTGTTTATCGTGGCAGTGACCGTGATGTTCCCGGTCTACCTCAACACATTCCACGGTGTTCGCAGCGTGGATCCGCAGCTGATCGAGATGGCCCGCACCTACCACGTGTCGGGGTTCGCGATGTACCGCGAGGTGATCTTGCCGGGCGCATTGCCTTCGATCCTCGTCGGCTTGCGCTTCGCTTTGGGCATGTCCTGGCTGGTGTTGATCGTCGCCGAGACGATCGGCGCGGAGCAAGGGCTCGGCTACGTCGCGATGAACGCGCGTGAGTTCATGCAGATGGACATCTTGGTGTTGACCATCGTGCTGTGGGCGATCCTGGGCAAGCTGGCGGACGTGCTGGCTGGCAGTGTCGAGCAGCGCCTCCTCCCCTGGCAGCCGCGCTCGCAGCGCATGGCGGCGGAATAAGTTATGAGCAAGGAAATCACCCGAGGCGCCGAGCTCTCCCTGCGCGAGCTCACGGTAGAGCTCGGCGGACGCGAGATCCTGCGCGGCATCGACCTGCACGTGAAGCCGGGCGAGTTCATCAGCATCGTCGGGCGCAGCGGCTCGGGCAAGAGCACGCTGCTGCGCGTCTTGGCCGGGCTCGAGACGCACACGCGTGGCGAGCTGAAGGTTGGCGCACCACCGATCGTCATGTTCCAGGAACCGCGTCTACTGCCCTGGCGCAGCGTGCTGCAGAACGTCGGTCTGGGGCTGCGCGACCCTGATCCGCGACGAGGTCTGGAGGTATTGGCGCAAGTCGGTCTCGCCGATCGCGCGAAAGACTATCCGAGCACGCTCTCGGGGGGTCAGCGTCAGCGCGTCGCGCTTGCTCGTGCGCTCATGCATCGGCCAGAAGTGCTGCTCCTCGACGAGCCTTTTGGCGCGCTCGACGCGCTCACGCGCATCTCCGCGCAAAAGCTCGTCGAAGGCCTGTGGCGCGAACGAGGCTTCAGCGCGCTCCTTGTCACGCACGACGTGGAAGAAGCCGTGCTGCTCGGCGACCACGTGCTCGTGCTCGACGATGGACGCTTCGTGTTTCGCGAGCACGTGACCCTGCCGCGGCCACGCGTACGCAACTCCGCCGAGGTCGGTCGCATCGCCGCGCGCGTGCTGAACGCGATCTTCGACTCTGGTCGCGAGGATGCAGATGAACCACCGCGCGCAGCTGAAAGCGGCGCGGAACATCAGCCGTCCGGCGCCAACATCTGGCCCAACTTCGCACGAGGAGAGACGCCATGACGTTGTGGTCTTGGAAGCGCCGACTCGGTGGTCCGGAGCTGTCGTTCGTCGACAGCAGCATCTACACCGATCCTGAGATCTTCGAGCTCGAGCTGGAGAAGATCTGGCGTCGGACCTGGCTGCTCGCGGTGCACGAGAGCGAGCTACCGAACCGCTACGATTACCGCACCCTGACAGTCGCACGCGAGCCGATCATGATCGTGCGCGGCGAGGACGATGTGGTTCGCGCGTTTCTGAATGTCTGTCCGCACCGCGGCGCACAGCTCTTGCGTGCGCCTGCGGGTAACCTCGCCGATGCCAGCCCGAGCGGCAGCCAGAAGCACATCACGTGCATGTTCCACGCGTGGCAGTTCGACGCGCAGGGGCGCTGCACGGCGATTCCGCGCCGACGCGCGGGCTATCAAGATCGCTTGGAGTGTGCGGATGCAGGCCTGCACGCGATCTCCTGTGAGATCGGCCTGGGCGGGTTCGTCTGGGTGCACTTGGAGGGCAACGCGCCGCCGCTGCAGGACTACATCGGTCAGGCATTCGATGATCTGCGGCCGCACTTGGAAGCCGAGCCGCTAGAGGTGTTCCATCACCACAAGGCTGTCGTCGCGACGAACTACAAGCTGTGGCACGACACCAACAGCGAGTTCTACCACGACTACATGCATCACTTTAATCGTGTGACGGGCATGCAGCAGCCCGGCTACTTCGACCGACGCTACACGGCGTTTCCGAATGGCCACGTCACAGTGAGCTCGATGAGCGTGAAGTACGACGCGTACGAGCACAGCGAAACGGCGCTCGCGCACAGCCGCGATCTCTCGTTTCCAGGGCTCGAACGAAACGGCTGGAAGGTGCTCGACCTGTTCCCGGGCATCACGCTGAACCTGCGCGGGTCGGCGCTACGCATCGACACCATGACGCCATTGGCGGCAGACCGCGTGCTGATCGAGTTTCGCGGCTTGGGCTTGAAGTGCGACACAGCTGAAGAACGCAGCCAGCGCGTGCGCGACCACAACACGATCTGGGGGCCGTTCGGTCGCAACCTGCCGGAAGATTTGCTGGGCGTGACCAGTCAGGGTCGCGGCATGCAGCTCGGCAGCCAACCGCTGCACGTGCTGCACGGGCGGCGCGAGCACAGCTCGATCCACGACGAGATGGGCCTGCGCTGCTACTACGCGGAGTGGTCGCGGCGCACCGAGCGCTCGGCGCGCGATCCGTACAGCAGCGACTGCGCCGATTGGGCGCTCGCGCGAGAGCGCCGCGCGGTGGGAGAGGCCGAATGAGCTCGCTGGGTGGTGAGCTGCTGGTGCACGAGCGGCGCGCGCTCGCTGCAGATCTCTTGTACGCCGGCGCTGCGCACCTCGATGAGCGCAACTGGGATGCATGGCTCGCGCTCACCACCCATGACTTTCACTACCGCATCGGCACGTACAGCCCTGAGATCAAGCGCCAGATGGTATGGCTCGAGCACGATCGAGCGGGTCTAGAGGCGTTGTTCGCGCTGCTGCACAAGCATCACAGCGATCATGCACTGTGGCTGCGGCAGCTCACCTTGCAGCAGGTCGAGCAACCAACCCGCGATGAGCTATTCGCAGTCAGCCAGCTCGTGATCTACGCGACGGAGTTCGATGTCGGCGATGCACACGTCGAGTCGGGCAGCACGCGCGTGTTCGCGGTGGGTCGTTATCGCGATCGCCTGCGGCGGGAGAACGGCTGCTGGTACCTAGCCGATCGCTACGTGCAGCTCGACACCCGCCAAGTAGGCATCGGCACTCACAACATCTTATAGAACTCGCGCCACTCTTTTTCCGCCCTCGTCACCGCGGGTCGGAAGCTCTAAGCGAGGGCGATCCTGAGGTGCGATCAAGGTAACCGTGACAACCATCTTCGTCACGGTCACCTCGAGTACGCCCACGTCGATCCATGAGCCCAGCCGCTACACGCTTACAGCAACCTCCGAACTAACTCGCTCAGGCGAGTTGTTCCCCTTGCGCAGCTCTGAGCGAAAGCGTCGCAAGTTCCGCATCCATGCGCCGCCGCGGTGGATGCGCCACCAAAACGCGAGCGAGCCGAGCGTGATCTCGATCGCAAGCCCGATGTAGCCACCGCGCGCGCCGAGGCCCAGCCCGATGCCGAGCCATGCTGCGAACAGCGGCGTGCAGCCCCAAGCGGCGATCACTGTGATCAGCGACGCGGCCTTCACATCGCCGATCGCGCGCAACGTGCTTTGGCCCGTCGAGTAGAGCGGCCAGATCCACACAAACACCGCCGCGATCTGAAGGAGCTGCACCGCTCGTGCGATCACTTGCGTGTCCTGTGTGAACTGTTCAGCAAAGTACGGTCCGATCGCGGAGTACGCGATGCAGCACAAGAGCGCGTAGCAGAGCCCCGCGGCGAGCTGAGCGCGCTGCACGCGCAGCACCGTGCGCAAGCTGCCTGCCCCAGCCGCCTGCCCCATCAGCACAGTCGCAGCGTCACCGATTGCCATGATCGGCATGAAGCCGAACAGGAGCGCCTGATGGGCCACTTGGTGTGCCGCGAGCTCGTTGTCGCCCATGCGCGCCATCAGCAGGATCATCAAACCAAACGCGCTCACGTCGAAGAAGCGCTCGATGCCGAGCGGCACACCAGTGCGGACCAACATGCGAATGTCCGCTGGCCTCCAGTTGCTGAGCCCGAAGCCTTGCGGCCGTTGGCGGCGGATGAGCACATACACCTCGACCACTTGCGAGAGCACCGTCGCGCTCGCCACACCGGCGACGCCCGCGTTCCAGACCAGCGAAAACAGCGCGACCAGGATCACGTTCACCGCATTCGCCGTGAGCACAGCGATCATGGACGAGCGCGAGTCACCCGCTCCGTAACGCGCACCCGAAAGCGCGTGCTCCGCGAGCACGAGCGGCGCGCCGAGCACACGCACGCGCATGTACGTTGCGGCATACTGCGCGGACGCGTCACTCGCTGTGAACGAGGCTGTAAACGCCGCGACGACTTGGCCGACGATGGCGATGACCAAGCCAAGTCCCACTGCGACGATCAAGCCTGCCCCGAGATACGCGAGCACGCGCTGCTTGTGACCTGCGCCGACTGCTTGCGAGATCGTGATGTGCGTCGAGCGCAATAGGCCCATGCCGAAGCAGAGCAACGTGAACGTCGCGGTGCTGCCGATCGCGACGCCAGCGAGCGCCGAAGGTCCCAGGTGACCGATGAACAATGTGTCGACCGCGGTCATCGTGCTGAAAGACAGGAGCGAGACGGCGATCGGCCACGCGAGTCGAAGCACTTCAGCGAAAGGTCTGTGACGCCAAGGAAGGTGACGGGTTTCTGAGCGAGTAGGCATGACGAAAATCCGTGAGCAGAGAAATAGGGACGGAAAAACAAGACGGCCGCGGGACCTTGCAGGTGCCGCGGCCGGAAGAGGCGCTGCTGATTCGACTGTTAGATCAGCAACGACATAGGGCCGCGTGCGTGTGCAGTACGCTCATGACGACAACAGCGACGAGAGCGTGCGTGCGCTCGGACGGTCGCGTGGTCATGGTCGGGATACTGGTGCTCACGTGGCGGCTCGATGCGATTCGAACGCAAGACGCGTCGCGAAACCAAGCTGACACGCGTTCTCCAGTCGGTCAAATCCATCCTGCAGATTTGCCGCGCTGCTGTGGCGCGACTGGCGGCGGCGCGGGGTGGAACGCGTCCACGTCTGACCGTGCGCGCGAGCAGCCATGCGGCGGGCGCGGACGGCCCGCCTTCGTGGGCGGCAGGTCATACCTGTACAAACGCCCAGTATCCTACTAAGCTGCTGGATATGCGGCGCGTCGACAATCCCAAGAACCGCTTCGAGCCCACCCAGCTCGTCTGGGACGAGGAGCCGCCGCCGCACGCTGCTCTGGAGCTCCACGAAGAACACGCGAAGTCGATCCTCTCGGAGAACGACAGCCCCGACATCGGCTTTCGCTACAGCTTGAACCCTTACCGCGGCTGCTATCACGCGTGCGCGTACTGCTACGCGCGGCCATCCCATCAGTACTGGGGCTTCGGCGCGGGCACCGACTTCGAGCGCAAGCTCATCGTGAAGGTCAACGCGCCCGAGCTCTTGCGCGAGCGCTTCGAGCGGCGCGACTGGCGCGGCGAGCTGATCGTGTTCTCTGGCAACACCGACTGCTATCAGCCGCTGGAAGCTGCACGCCGTCTCACCCGGCGCTGCCTCGAGGTGTGCGCTGAGTACAAGAACCCCGTCTCGATCATCACCAAGAACGCGCTCGTCGCGCGCGACGTCGATGTGCTGATGCAGCTGAACGAGCGCGCTTCGGTGCGCGTGTATGTCAGCATTCCCTTCTCGGAGCCTGCCCATGCGCGCGCGCTCGAGCCGGGCGCGAGCGCGCCGCACAAGCGCTTCGCCGCGCTCCAGGTGCTGGCTGAGCACGGCATCGAGACGGGCATCTCGATCTCGCCGGTGATCGTCGGCTTGAACGACGGTCAGCTGCCGGGCTTGCTCAAGCGCGCGAGCGAGGTGGGCGTGAAGCACGCGTTCGCCACGGCCCTGCGCTTACCTGGTGAGGTCGCGACGGTGTTCGAGGGTCGCGTGCGCGAGCTCTTGCCGGGCTACGCGGACAAGATCATGAGCGGCGTACATCAGATCCGTCGCGGCAAGCTCAACAACAGCAACTTCGGCGAGCGCATGACCGGCGAGGGGCCGCGCTGGCAAGTGGTCTCCGATCTGTTCGAGATGCACTGCAAGCGCTTGGGCATTCAGACGACGCGCACCGGCATGGACGCGCGCGAGGTCGACACGTTCGAGCGGCCCACGCAGCAGCTCAGGCTGTTCTGATCAGAACACTACGCCGAGCGAAAAGCGCGCGAGAAAATACACCGGGTGCAGTGGTCCGTTCAGATCCATGCGCTCTTGTACTCCGCGATCGAGCGCGATCTGTTGTCTTCCGCGGCAGTCGTTCTCGCGCGACTGGATGGTGTCGCTCACGCTGCTGCTCAAGCCGCAGCGCGTCTGTTGGTTGAGCTCGTAGCCGAGCCCGAAGCCACCCGCGAATGTGAACGCGCCGAAGCGGCTGTGTGAGCCGATGAAGAGCAGCGCGCGCCGCTCGGTGAAATCCACGCGATCGATCCGGCCTGCGTCATCGTCGGAGCGATAGCTGTAGCCGTAGTTGGTAAACTCGAGTCGAATCACGTAGCCCTTGAATGGCTCGCCCCACAGCCACGCGCCCACGCCCACGCTGACGCCTGACAACGGGCCGATGCCGTTGCTGTGCTGTGTGACCGGATCGTCTACGCCTGCGTAGTTGATCGCGATCGGAGACTTTGCGAGCACGAACACCGGCGTGAGCGTCACCGACAAGAACTTCCAGACGGCGGCTTCGAGCTCGATGCTGAGTCGCCCGAGCAAGAGCCAGTTCAGCAGATCGATGCGTACCGAGTACTCGCGCTTCTTCGGCCGCGTGTACTCCTGCGCATCGGCCGCGAAGTCGTCCTGCGGTCCGCTGCTCACAGCGGCATCAGGTGCTGCCCCAGAGCCCGCGAAATCGCCATCCGTGCTGGGCGGGGGCGGCACGTCGTCAGCCGTATCCTCGAACCCTTCCGTATCAGCTCCTGGCGCGGCGCTAGCCATACCAGGTGCCGCTGCGCCGCCGCCACGAGCGGCATCCTTCCCACGAGCATCACCGGCAGCACCACCCGCACCAGGCAGCGCCGCGTCGCCGCCAACAGCGGCAGCTCGCGGGGGCGCCGCCGAACCACCCCCGCGTTCAACCGCGCCGCCGCGTTCAACTGCACCGCCGCGTT
>Ga0190269_10001614_pt1 | contig 10707 bp, 9 predicted proteins | sample Popmic249IS_FD_133749 | JGI IMG/M metagenome (GOLD analysis project Ga0190269, IMG submission 133749) | Populus adjacent soil microbial communities from riparian zone of Blue River, Arizona, USA - 249 IS | ecosystem: Environmental > Terrestrial > Soil > Riparian zone | place: USA: Arizona... | reverse complement strand
TTAATCACTGCGGCGGTCGCGGGACCCGCTTCGCAAGCTCCGCGGCTCCCGACCTCCGCTTATCACTGCGGCGGTCGCGGGACCCGCTTCGCAAGCTCCGCGGCTCCCGACCTCCGCTTAATCGCTGCGCGTGCGTGCTAGCGTGCAGCGGATGAAGGCTCCCCCTTTGCTGCAGATCCCCGCGGAGCGGCCCGCGCTGCCCGATCCCGAGCGCGTCTCGGCGCTGCTACGCGACTTCGCGCAGCCGCTGTTGCACATCGATCCGTCGGGCCCGGCCGACATGGAGACCATCCGCACGGCGCTGGGCCTCGCGATGATCTGCTGGAACTTGCCCGTGTACGAGGCCATCGGCAGCCCGCTGTTCGAGCGGGGCATGCGCACCCTCGACAAGATCTCGGCGCAGGTGCCTGCCCCGGTCGCTGCATGCCTGTCGCGCTTGCTCGTGGAGCGCAAGACCACGTTCGCCACGCTACCGTTTCTTGCCACGGTGGAGGTCTCCGGCGACCAAGTGAAACACGCGACCATCGCCGCCGAAGCGCGCTGGCCGCGCAGCGAACCGCCGGCGTGATGCTGCCGCCGCGGGCAGCAGCGATGTAGGAGCGGCGAGGCGTGCCAGCGCACGAGAGAGGCGCGCGCCTTGGCAACCCGCGAGCGCCCAGTTAAACTGCCCCACTGCTACGCCCGGGCCAAAGCGCGGTGTGTGGTTCTGGAGGTCCATGCCGCTGCTCAAGTCCGCGCGTTCCGCTGTGGTGTCGGTGATTCGACCGTGGGTGCGTGACCTCGGCGCCGAGCTGCTGCATCGCGCGAACCTGCTCGATCCGGCGCGCATCGCCCGAGACAAGCTGACCATCACGACGTTTCATCGCGTGCTGCCGGAGCGCGAGCTCGCCGAGTATCCGATGCCTGGCATCGCCGTCACGCCGGAGGAGCTCGACTGGCTGCTCGCGTTGTTCACGAAGCACTACACGCCGGGCACCCTGGGTGAGATGGCGACGCGCTTCGCGCTGGGGGATCGCCCGGAGAAGCCGCTGATGGCGATCACGTTCGACGATGGCCAGCGCGACAACTACGTGCACGCGCGGCCCGTGCTGGCGAGCAACGGCGTGCACGCGAGCTTCTTCGTGGTCGCGAACGCGACCGAGAACAACGAGACGTTGTGGCACGACCGCGTGGCGTACGCGCTGCGAGCCGCGCTGCTCGCGGATCGCGGGCGCAGCGAGGGCTATCTGGCGGGGCTCGGCGTGACGCGCGATGCGAGCGACGTGATCCACGCCTGCGTGAGCGCGCTCAAGCGCATGACGCCCGAGCAGCGCGACGCGAGCCTGCACGAGCTGGAGGCGCTGGGCGGCGGCGCACGGCGCCCGCCGTGGGACGGAATGATGAGCTGGGACGAGCTCAAGCAGCTGCACGCCGAGGGTCACGAGATCGGCTCACACAGCCAGTCGCACGCCATCCTGCCGCTCGTGTCGGACGCGCAGCTCGAGCAAGAGATCGCCGGCTCGCGTGCGCACCTGCGCGGGCGCCTGGGCTTCGAGATCGAGACCTTCTGCTACCCGAACGGCGACTGCGACGCGCGCGTCGCCGCCGCAGTCGAGCGGGCAGGCTACCGGCACGCGGTCACCACGCGCTACGGCATCAACCCCGAGGGCACGTCGCACTTCCTGTGGAAGCGCTGCGACATGCAGAGCCAACACGCGCGCACCACGGCCGGAGCGTTCTCCGAAGGCCGCATGTTACTGCGCCTCAGCGGCCTACTGCCGAACATGGCGTAGCGGGAGAGCTGGCGCCTTCGCGAGTTGGCGGTGCTGTTGTCTCTTCAGTTCGGCAGCGCGCAGTAGCGCGGGAAGCTGCTCGGTAGCTGCATGGCGTAGGGCGAGGGCTTGGTGCCGAACGGATGATCCTGCAAGAAGCGCCAGGCACTCGCCTGTGAGTCACGCGGAACACTGTGCCCGCCGCCATGGTTGCACAGGAACGCGAAGCTCCCGCGCTTCTGCATCGCCTCGAGATAGCGGTTGCTGGCGCTCGTGTAGTTGATGCCGTCCACCGGGGAGATGTCACTCGCGCCCCCGTAGAGGATCATCGCAGCCACCGGGTTCATCGGATCCTGGTCGGGCGGCATGTCGCCCTCCGTGAAGCCGCCGGAATACACGACCACCCCCGCGAGATAGCCCGAGCGCCGCAAGCTCACCTGCGCGCTCTTCAAACCGCCCGCGCTCATTCCGGTCGCGTAGATGCGGCGCGTGTCGATGTCGAGCTTTTCGATGGCGCAGGCCACGATCTCGTCCATCAGCCGCTGATCGCCGTCGACGTTCTGCGCGCCCATCGGGGTGTTGTCCCAGGGCCGCGTTTCGTTCGGATAGCCCGTGCTCGGCGCGGCGACGACGCCACCTTGCGCCTTGATCTCGTCGATCACGCTGCGCCCCACCCAGCTCACGGCGTCTTCCGGATTGGGCAAGGTGCTGTGCCACGAGAACAGCAGCGGTCCGCGCTTGCCCTTCTCTCCCGACGTGTACAGGAGCACGCGCCGCTGCTTTCCATCCGGCGCGAACATCACGGTCCCATCGCGAAACTCCGGGCACGGGCCGCTCGCCGGCACCAGGAACTTGGGGTCGGGCAGCCGCCCGCTCGCGCCAGCCCCCGCAGCACCAGCCGCGCCCGCGCTCGCCTCGGCGGCGCCGCCACCAGCTGCGCCGCCACCAGCCCCGCCGCCACCAGCTGCGCCGCCACCAACCGCAGCACCACCGCCCGCGGCCCCACTCGCACCAGCGCCCGCAACCGCAACCGCTGGACCCCCGCCACCAGCCGCATTGCCGCCGGCGGCCCCGCCCGCCGCGCCGCTCGTGGAAGGCATGGCCGCTGGACGCGCTCCACCCCCGCCAAGCGCCGCGCCAGCCGTTCCGGCTCGCTGCCCCGCCGCACCACCTCCACCCCCGCCCGCGGGCGCCGCCACCGCAGCCCCGGCCCCACCGGCCGCCTGAGTCGCCTCTACACCGCTGCCAGCCGCCTCCGACCCGCAGCCGCACGCGATCCACAACAAACCCGCCAAGGCACGCCGCATGGCTCGGTCAGTATCAAGCGCCTACTACACCAGCAAGTGCGCCCCCGTACGAGCGCGCAGACCGATGCGCGCGCGAAGTTGGGAACACCAGCGCGGCGCCGACCTGCGTTCGCTGCAGCCCGCAGGGGCATTACCCGACGTGGCGCAGGCCTCGCCCGGGCGAAGGCTCGGGCGCGGCGCGACCCTCCACGCGCTCGACGTCTTGCTGTTCCTTCGCGGCCTGTGCCGCTTGCCGCGGCAGCTCGTTGATCAGCGTGGCGAGCCCTGCTGCGAAGAAGAATTGCAGGTTGGGCAGGCCCATGTTCGGCAGCATGTTGACGCAACACACCGTGACCATGAACGCGAGCCCCGCGACGAGAGTGCGATCCGTGGTGGACTTGATGCGCTTGATCCTGCGTGCAGCCACGACGATCGGCAGCAGCAAAATCGCGAAGAAACACACGAAGCCGATGGTGCCGTGGGTGCCGAAGCGCGCGATCCAGGCGCCGTCCTGCACGACCAGATCCTTGCCCGTCTCCTCGCTGTACACGCGCTCGCGGCTGAAGCCGCCCCAGCCGAAGATCGGCCGCTCCACGCCCTTGAGCACCAGGATGTCTTCGTTGTCGAAGCGGAACTGCATGCTCTGCACGCGGTCTGCGCCGAACGCGCTCGACGCCTGCAGCAGCGCGTCCACCGGGAAGACGTTCGTCAGACGAGAGAACGGATAGCTCACCACGAGGATCGCCAGAAGCAGCAGGATCCGCAGCTGCGTCTTCACGGTCAGGTAGCGAATCAGCGCGAAGCCGGCAGCTGCATACAGGATCGCAGCCGTGGCCTTGACCACGATCAACAGCACGAACAGGAAGCCCACCACGTAGCCCATGGGGATGCCCCACAGCGTGCGCTTGCCCGCCTTGTGCAGAATGACCGCGGCCGTCGTGCTCAGGAACATGAAGAAGCCGACGACCAGGCCGTGACCCATGAACGCCGTCGGACGGTAGCCGCCGAGACGCACGTTCTGCATCCAGTCGTCGCGCGGCGCGAAGCCGTACACGTTCGCGTGCAGCATCGGGCTCATGCGCAGCTCGTACAGGATCGGCAGCGCATAGAGCAGGCCGCCGACCACCAGGATCTCCAGCATGTCGTGCACGTCACGGCGCGAGCGGATCAGCGCGCGCCCCACGACGAACGGCACACACACCTCGACGAAGTCGCGCACGGCTGCGGACAGGCCGTCGTACGCGGTGAACGCCGGTAAGTGGATGGTCTTCCAGCTGCCGTACTGCAGCGGGTCCTGGTTCGTGAGCACGGTGCCGATTTGCCCGGCCATCATGATGAAGGCCAGGATGTCGTAACCGCGCCCGAAGCGCGCCGCCTTCAGCCGCGGTCGCGCCTTCAGGTACACGCCGAGGAACACGCACATCGCGCTGATCGAGTACTTGTTGAACGGGGGCAGCGCGGGGAAGTCGAACGCGGCCGCCTCGGGCAGCCACATCATGCCCCACACCAATACGTGCGTGCCCGCCTTCACCGGCCGCTCGCGCGAGAACAGATACAGACCGAACGGGATCCAGAACAGCAGCGCAAAGGCGGAGCGGTAGCCCCAGTAATCCCATTGAAAAATCATGTACCGCAGGTCCCCAAGCTGGCTGTGACGCAGGCCTCGGTCCCGGCCTTGGGCCCGATACTTAGCACGTTTTGGCGCGCCTTCCGAGTGCACGGCCCAGCGTGCGGGCCCGCTGCTTCCACCACTACGCGGGAGGCTTGAAGGCGTCCGTCCAGTTGTCGAGCCACTCTCGGTGGCGCGTGTGGGGCACCTTGCGGCCCAGCAGCTCGCGGCCCAGCGACATGCCCCGGCCCACACACCACAGCGCGTTCGCCGTCACCATGCCGAGCGCGCCGTAAGCCTTGCGGTAGTAGCGCGTGCGCGACGCGTACAGGTAGCGCGGGGGACGCTTGCGCTCGTGCGCGGGCTTCTTGCCCTCGGGCGCGCTCGCGCGCAGGTGCACGACGCGCGCACCGGGAAAACACTGGACGCGAAAGCCCGCAGCGCGCGCGGCGCGGCAGTAATCGCTGTCCTCGAAGTGCATGAAGTAGCCTTCGTCCAGCAAGCCGATCTTCTCGATCACCTCGCGCCGGATCATCACACACGCGAAGCTGATCCACTCCGCCTCGCACGGCTCGTCGCTGATCGGCAGCACGAGCTCGAAGTCGGACAACAAGCCCGCGAGCGCGCGCGACTCGGCTGCAGCCAAGAGCTCGCTCAGCGGTGTGTGGTCGCGAAAGCATGAGGTCTGCGGCGTACCATCCGGCCACTCCAGGCGCGGCCCTGCGAGGCCCACCCCGGGGTGGGCCTGCATCTGCGTCAGGAGCACGCTGATCGCGCCCTTACGGACGATTGTGTCACTGTTGAGGAGCAAATAGTAATTGGCATCGGCGGCGCGGATGCCGAGGTTGCTGCCTGCGGCAAAGCCGCCGTTGCGCTCCGCGCGGAGCACACGGCAATACCGGCTCATACCGCGGGCGGCGATGGCGCGCTCCAGGCGCTCCGCCGAGCCATCCTCGGAGGCGTTGTCCACCACGACGATTTCGTCGAGCCCAGCCTCGACCTGCCCCTCGAGCGAATCCAGCGCATCCAGCACCAGCCCGGGCGTTCGATAGTTCACGATGACGATGCACAACCGCATGCCGTTTTCACCTGCTCACTTCGTCTGGCTCAAGCTGCTGCTGTAGCGCGCGAGCGCTTGCTGCGCACCGCTGCTGTCTTTCGACGCGTGCAGGAGCACTGTCAGCAGGCTGAGCGCGTCGTTCGACGTGAACACGCCGATCACCTTGTGGCCCTCCATCACGACCGCACAGCCGTGTTTGTGCTCGGCCATGTGCGCGGTGACGACCTCGGCGTCGGTGTTCGGCTCCACCGCGTAGGGCTCGGTGGACATGGCGTCTTCCACGCTGGTGTGCTCGACCTGGTGCGGTGAGATGGCCGCGATCAGCGCGATGTCGCGCTCGCTCAGCACGCCCACCAGCACACCTCCGTCCAGCACGGGCAGCTGCCGCAGCCCGTAGTGATGCATGCGCTCGTTCGCGAGCTTGAGGCTTTGATCGTGCCCGATGGCATGCGGGGACCGCGTCATGAAGTTCTTGATCTCGTTCATGATCCCTCTCCTCGTGCCACAAATGTGTGCCGACGGAGCGCCCGAGCTCGGGCGAGCCGTCCGACCACCCTGCTCGGCCCGAGCCACCATCGGACCGTGCCGCTCTGCTGCTGCCAAAGCAAGCCAGCAGCATGGCTGCCGCTCACAGAGGCCACAGCAGCCTCCCGGCGCTCAGGCGGGGCGCTCTTTGAACCAGGTGAGGGTACGCGCGATGCCGTCGACGAGCGAAACGGCCGCGCCCAGCGGCGCGGGACTACCGGGATCGAGCACCGAGCGCTCCACATCGCCCTCGCGGCGCGCGCCGTAGCGCAGCACCGCCTTCACGCCTGCGGCCTGCTCGATGGCCTGCGCCAGCTCGAGCGTGGACGTGGCCACGCCGGTGCAGACGTTCACGGGCGTCTGGCTGAGCTTGCCCTCGATGGCCAGCATGTTGGCGCGCACCACGTCGGCGACATACACGTAGTCGCGCACGCAGCCGCCGTCACCTTCCTGCTTGCGCGCGTTGATCTGGATCGGCTGCCCCGACAGCACGCGCTGCGCGAAGATGGCCACCACGCCCGCTTCGCCGTGCGGATCCTGCCGCGGACCGTAAACGTTCGCGTAGCGCAGCACGGTGGATTTCAGCCCGTGCTCGTGCGCGTAGGCGTTCAGGTACTTCTCGACCGCGAACTTGGAGCACGCGTACGGGCTCAGCGGATTGGGCGCCGTCGTCTCGACCTTCGCCCGCTGACCTTCCGGAACATCGCCATAGATCGCGCCGCCCGTGCTCGCGAACACGAGGCGCTGCACGCGCTGCTTCACGCACTGGCTCAGGATGTTCAGGCTGCCGAGCACGTTGATCTCGGCGTCGCGCAGAGGCTCGCGCGCGCTGATCGCCACGCTCGTCTGCGCCGCCTGGTGCGTCACGACCTCTGGCTTGAAGTCCTCGAAGATCTTTGCCACGAGCGCGCCGTCGCGGATGTCTCCCTGCACGAAGCTCGCGCCCGCGGGCACGTTGCTGCGCGGGCCGGTACTGAGATCATCCAACACCAGCACGTCGTGCTTGGCCGCGAGCAACGCGTCCGCCACATGAGAGCCGATGAAGCCTGCGCCGCCTGTGACAAGTACTTTCATGGGGGGCACTCTATCACAAGCCGGTCGTGCCACCCGTGCGCAGAGCCCGTTCAGCGCTCAGCCACGCGCGCGCAGCCACAGCACACGCGCGAAGAGCTCGGCCGCGAATGGCAAATCTTCCACGATGTAGCGGCGGGCGAGGCGCTTCGGCTCCTGCGACAGCCGATGGATCCACTCGAGGCCGCTCTTGCGCATCCAGCTCGGGGCGCGCGTCACCTGACCTGCGACGAAGCTGAACGAGATGCCCACGCCGACCATCCACGTGCGCGGGAACTGCGAGCGCAGGGCATCGATCACGCGCTCTTGCTTCGGCGAGCCGAGGCCCACGAGCAGCAGGTCCGGCTGCGCCGCGCGCAATGCGTCGATCACCGGCGCGAGCTCCGCCGCCGTGGGCAGCGCGCTGAAGCGAGGCGCCGAGTGTCCGGCGATCTGTAGCCCCGGATAGTTGCCACACAGCGTGCGCGCTGCGCCCTCACCTGCGCCCGGATCACCGCCCAGCAGATACAGCGAGCGCTTCTCGCGCGCCGCGCGCTCGGCAAAGCGGTAGATCAGCGCGGAGCCCGCCACGCGCTCGGGCAGCGGGTGGCCGAGCAGGCCCGAGGCCCAGACCAGCGGCATGCCATCGGCGACCGTCAGATCGGCCGAGGCGTACAGCGCGCGCATCTCCGGCTCCTTGGCGTAGCGCCGCAGAAAATCGAGGTTGGCGGTGATGAGCCAGCCGCCGCGCCCTTGCCTGAGCTCGCCGAACATGTGGTCGAGCACGCCGTCTTCATCCACACGCGCCAGGCGCATCCCGAGCAAGTCCACGCTGGGCAAAGTACTCACGGTCATCGACTGAGCGGCCTCCACTGCTGCGAACGATCTTCGCATGAGTGTTTGCCCGCTCGGTACCTAAAAAGCGGGACGGACGACCCTCGCCTCCGTTCACGTAAACGTGCGAAAACTGCCTCCAGCAAGGGGTTTTAAAGAGAGAAGCCGGCGTCTCTCGACACCGGCTTCATAAAATCCGTACCGTCGTGACCGTGCTCTGAAAGTAAGAATCTCCTCATCACCAGGTGGGAGTTGGTGTCGAGCACTTTAGGCATCCCGATGATGCTTGTCGGGCCGGCACACCGCGCTCGAGAGTGGCTCCCGAGGTCAATCAGAGTACGAAGATTCTTTACTTCAGCGCGTTCTCGAGTCTCGACAGAGGGATCGCTCTAAAGCTAGTGACGGCGTGTGTGTGGGTCAAGCGCCTTCGTGGTCGTCTACTTCACGTTGGGCTTCGGCGTCCTACCCACGGCACGTCGGGCTGCGCGGCGCGGGCGTTGCTTGCGCGCGCCATGGTGAACAGCAGGTCACTCAGGCGGTTCAGGTAGCGGATCAGCTCCTCGCGCACGGGCTCGACCTTTGCCAGCTCCACGACCGCGCGCTCGGCGCGCCGGCACGTGGTGCGCGCGACGTGTAGGAAAGCGGCAGGCATGCTCCCACCCGGCAGGATGAAAGTCTTGAGCGGCGGTAAGGTCCCGTCGAGGGCATCGATCTGACGCTCCAGGCGCTCGATGTCGGCGTCCGCGATGAGTGGCAGGCCGAGGTCGACCTGCTTGTCCGGGTTTTTGGCCAGCTCCGCACCCAGCACGAAGAGCTCGCTCTGGATCTGGCGCAGCTCCGCGCGGCTCGGCTCGTCCGCGCTGTGCGCGACGACCACGCCGAGCACCGAGTTCAGCTCATCCACGTCGCCGTAGGCGGAGACGCGCACGCTGGCCTTGGAGACGCGCGCGCCGCCGAATAGGCCGGTGTCACCGCGGTCGCCCGTCTTCGTGTAAATCTTCATGAACCGGCTGTATAGCCGCCGCGCCTTCGATCGCAAGCAGGTTGCCCGTCAATGTCAAGGGTTTGCAGAGGGGCGCGCGGCGTGCGATGCAGCCTCACACAAGGATGGCGAGCGAGCGCAGTCGAGGTGAGGTCCGCAGCGCCAGCGCGCCTGCAGCCGTGAGCGGCAAGGGCGCCGAGGGCGCCGAGGACGCCGGGCCTCCGCTCCCGAGCGTCGCCGAGCTGTGCCAGTGCCTCACCGCGGTCGGTCCCGAAGAGCTCCTCGACGTACCGTTCGCTCGCCTGTGCGACGGCATCACAGACAGCGACACGCGCGAGCTGTTCGAGCACCTGGCGAGCGATCATCGCGGCTACAACCTGCGGTCGGTGCTGCGCTTCGATGAGCTCGATCCCTGGGTCGCGCGCACCTGCACCGCGCGCGAGACGCAACTCGTGCGCGCTCAGCTACAGCACTGGCTCGAGCGCGCCGATCCGCTCGAGCCCGAGCTGGATTTCGGCGCACAGCTGCGGCGTTGGCAAAACTCGCAGAACGCGCAGAACGCGCCCGAGGCGCTCGCGCGGCTGTCCACGCGTCTGCTCGAGACGTTGGCGCTCGCGGCCGGCGCCGGCGAGCCGCTGCCGCGCTACAGCAAGCAGCGCGGGCTCGACGTCGACGTGGCGAGCGCACACGTGCAGGGGGAGCTGTACGGCGACGCGCGTCACGGGGCACACGGGCGCTTCGGCGTGTTTCGCTGCGAGCTGTCTCTGCACGGTTGGGAGCACGCGGCGCTCGCCTCGCGCTGCAGCTGTCAGCCGCCGGGCGAGCCGCGCTACCACTGCGCTCACGTGCGCGCGCTGTGCGTGAGCCTGCTGCAGGCCATCCACGAGGCAGACGGCTCTGCGTCCGTGCGCAGCGCGCTCTTGCGGGTGTGCAACACGCCATCGTGGGTGCGCTTCTTCGGAGCGCTCGGCGCCCCGGCATCCGACGTCACGGCGAACGCGGAGGCGCAGCCGAGCCGGCGCCTGGTCTGGAAGCTGCGGCTCTCGCCGGATGCACAGCTGCGCGTGGCGCCCGCACTGCAGAAGCGCGCGCGAGAGAGCTGGAGCGCCGGTGCGCGCTGCCCGCTCGAGCAAGTGCCTGCGGAGCTGTGCGACACGACCGATCAGCTGCTGCTCGGCCTCTTGCACGGCGTGAAGCCGCGCGACGATGGCGAGCGCCCGGCCAGCTTGCCGCTCTTGCGCGTGCTGATCGGACATCCGCGCCTGCTGGACGCCGAGACGCACGCGCCGCTCGCGCTGGAGGAGACGCGCCTCGAGATCGCGCTCACGGCCGTGACAGGAGGCGTGCGCCCGAGCGCGCGGCTCGCGGGTCGGCCACTGCAGCTCGCAGCAGCACCGCAAGGCGATCACCTGGCCTGCACACCTGGCGCGGGGCGCGTGCTGTTCGCGCCGCTGACAGCGGCCATGGCGCGCTTCGTGTGGACTATAGCGCACGCGCCCACGGTGCTGCCGCCGGAGAGTCACGAGCAGCTGCGCGAACGCCTGCGCGAGCTGCAGCCACACGCTGCGCTCGCACTGCCGCCGGAGCTCACCGGGCCGGGCCAGGCGGCC
>Ga0190269_10001613_pt1 | contig 10711 bp, 12 predicted proteins | sample Popmic249IS_FD_133749 | JGI IMG/M metagenome (GOLD analysis project Ga0190269, IMG submission 133749) | Populus adjacent soil microbial communities from riparian zone of Blue River, Arizona, USA - 249 IS | ecosystem: Environmental > Terrestrial > Soil > Riparian zone | place: USA: Arizona... | reverse complement strand
GCATGCCAGCTGCGATGCTCACTCACGACCGCCCTCGACGATCGCCAGCACCGCGCCTGCGTCGATACGCCTGTGAAAGCGCACCACCGTTCCGAGGCTCTCGAGCTCGCCCCGTGCGCAACGACGGCTATCGTCCACACACAAAATGAGCCGGGACAACCCCGCCGCTTTCAGCTGCGCCAGCTTGTGGCGCAAGTAGTCGGGGGTCCAGAAGCCCACGATCTCCAGCCAAAATTGCTCGCCCGTGCTGCGGTGGCGCAGCAAGAAGTCCGGGAAACACATCTGCGTCCCGAGCGCGACGGGCGCGGGCTCGCGGATCAAGTCCCACTCCAGCGCAAGCTTGCCGAAGTCCCGCGCAAAGCGCTCCTCGACGCGACTGTCGAACGCCGGCAACGCGCGGGCCGGATGGATCGGATCGTTCGACTTGAGCAACAGCCGCCCGACATCTCGCCCACCGGCCAACACACAATCGGCTTCCAACGTGTAGGCGTCACAGTGCGCGAGCCGCGCGACGAGCGAGGCGAGCGCCCTGCCGTACAGACGCGTGTGCCGAAACAGCGCGTACGGCCCCGAGACCTCCAGCACCACGCGCTGCTCACTGCTGTCGAGCGCGAAACCGCACAAGAGGCCCACGCTCCTCGCATGCCGCACGACCGCCCGCGTCTGGCCGCTCGCCTCGATGCGCACGCGCAACGCACGCTGCAACAGCTCGGCTACGATCTGCTCGTTGCACAGCAGCGCGAGCTGCAGAGTGTCGAGCCCGGGCGGCGTCGAGACGAGCAGCCGTTCCTCAGGCAGATCCGCGAACAACCCCTCGAGCAGCTGCTCCACGGACAAGCCGAGCTGCGTCGCCACCTGGTTCAGCACACGGTCGCGGTCGCCGCTCTGCGCGGCAGCATGAAACAGCTGCTGGCGAACCGTGGGCGGTGGACAGCGATAAGAGCTGCGATCGCGCGCCAGTCGATCCAGCACGCGCAGCGCTGCGCGACGTTTGACCGCGGGCGCGCTGACCTTCCAGGGTTCGTCCAGGCGCCTGCGCCACAGCCGTCTCGGCTTGCCCACGAAGCGCTCCCGCTCCTCGAGCAGCGCGCTGAGCCACGGCCCGTCCGCCGCCGTCACGAAGGCCGGAACGAGCGGCCGCACGCGGACGAGGCCGTCGAGGCTCGCCAAACTCGGCGCGTGCTCGCTCGCCGCTGCGGAGCTCACGACGCGGCCCGCCGCACGACGGGTTGCAAGGCGCGCCCGCGCTCCTCAGACTTGTGCATCTCGTGCGTGCCGTCCGCGACCAACTCGTACACGATGGCGCGCTTGCCGGGAAAAGGTCGCAAGAGCCTCCCCACACGCTGCACGTGTTCGCGCTGCCCGCGCACGCCGCCCACCACGATCGCGACCTCGGCGTCCGGCACATCGAACCCCTCGTTCAGCACCTGCGCGCTCACCAGGGCCCGCAGCTCGCCCGCACGAAAAGCGGCGAGCGCCACGTCGCGCTCGCCGCGCTCGATGTCGCACGTGATCGGCATGATCAAGTGCTCGCGCGCGATCGCGTAGGCCGTCGCGTTGTCGGCCGTGAACACCAGGCAGCGCTGGCCGCGGTGCTCGCGCAAGAGCGCTGCCAACATGCTGCGCTTGGCGCTCGGGTAGTACGTCAGCTGCCGGCTGCGGCGAAACGCCAGCAGCGCTTGCCGGCCCGCCTCCGAGCGCTGCGAGAACGCGGTAAACTGACTCCAGGTCCCCTCCGGGTGGAAAGCGCGGAAGCGCGTCAGCGCGTTTCGAAATAGCCGTGCGTACTGCTCGTAGCGAGAGCGCTCGCGCGCGCTCAGCGGCACGCGCAGCACGATGTTGTCGTAGTCCGCGAGCCACGTGCCCGCGAGATCGGACACGCGCAGCTCGCACACGCAGACGCCCATCAAGTGCTCCACCCTCGCGCGCGCCGCGCCCTCGGGTGCGGTGGCCGTGAGCGCCAGCCGGGCAGGCGCAGCACACATCTCGAGCGCCTCATCCCGCACGCCGTTGCCGAAGTGATGCACCTCATCCACCACCAAGAGCCCAAAGCGATCACCCATCCGCGCCATCTGTCGATAGGCGCTCTCGAACGTCGCGATCGTCACGCGCGAGAGCTGGTGCTGACCATCCCCGACGAGCCCCACAGGACCGTCGTAGTGTTTCTGCACCTCCGCGGCCCACTGATGCATGAGCGCGCGCGTCGGTACCAGGCAGAGCACCGGCGCAACGCACTTCGTCATCACCGCGCACGCCACGCGCGTCTTGCCACTTCCGGTCGGCAGCACCACCATGCCGCACTGTCTTCGCTCCCACGCGCACAGCGCTGCATGCTGATACGGGCGCAGCTCGATCGTTTGCCAGGACCCGGCCTCGTCCGCGAAGCGCAGCACAGCGTCCTGGAAGGCGTCTCCCCGCGCGCGTAGCAACCCACGCAGCTCGCGATAGCGGTACGCCGGGGCGCGATGACATTGCGTCCGAGCGTCCCAGCGAACGCCGGGCAGCTCCCCGACTTGCTCGGGCGCAGCTTCCAGGGCGATGGTTCCATGTTGAAAGACGAGACGCATGCTTGCCACGTACATCGTGCGGCACGCGAGCGTGTTGCGTGGCGTCGCGGATCGCTCATCGAACGAGCCGCCCGGGATGCAGTAGACGCCGCGCACAGGATTGGGCGCAGCTGCCCGCGCGCATAAGGACGCACTGGGCCTTCCAGCTCGCACCCACCTCGGCTAGATTCGCCGGCCGCGCCGAGCCCTGCCACGCCGTGGCCGTCGCACGCCGAAACCTCCGCGCTCTTTTCTGCATCGAATGACTCCGCGCCTGATGCAACGACCGTAAGCCCCCGGCGTCGACATCAGGTCTATACCTTTGGTCTTGTGATCCGGAAGCAACGCAATTAAGCGGCTTCGTGATGCCGCGTCTGTATCACCTCCACAGCCGCTACGCCCGGCTCAACGACGACCTGGTCGACGTCACGCTCGAGCATGTGCGCGCCGCCGACGAAGTCTTGTTTGGAACCGACCTGCTCGAGGCCCGCGACATGATCCGCATCGCCTCGGCAGTGCTGGAGACCGAACGCCTCTTTGCGCGGGATCCCGCGCGACTTCTCGAGCTGGAGCCCGAAGTGCGTAGCGACTGGACGCTCGCCTGCATGGCCGAGAGCTTCGCGCAGGCGAGCGCCCTCTTCGAGCAGCGAGGCTCGAAGACCGCAGCGGAGCGCGCACGCGCCGACCAGCGCAGCGCCCTGCGGCGCATCGTGGACTCACCGTTCCGGTCACCGCTGGTCGGTTACGACGCGGTGCTGATCGCACTGCGGCACGACCTGCCGCCCGCGTCGCCGGCGGAGCTGCTGAAGCTGCAGCAACTGGCCCTTGCCGAGGCGCTGCGCTCCGACCGGCACGACAATGTCCTGTCGCTGCTTTGCGACATCGCCGACTCGCAGCTGCGTCTGGGGAAACAGCCGCTCGCGCTCTTCACCTGGTTGGCCGTGGTGCGTTATGACCCCACCAACATCTGGACTCACAATCATCTCGCCTTGTCGCTCGGCAAGGAGTTCCCTGCGCTGGCGCACGCGGCTGCCACGCGTGCGCTGCTTCTCCTACCGCGCGAAGACAAGCACCACCTGCGCCCGCAGCTGCGGCGGCTGATCGAGGAGCATCGCCAGCCACAAGCCGAGCCGTTGAGCAGCACCGGCCGTGCCTTGCTCGACGAGCTGCAGGCCGCACCTGGCAAGCGCTCGCGGAGCTCACTGCGCACCTTGTGCATGCAGCTTGTCCCGGAGGTGGAAAGTGTGCCCGAAAAACAACCCGAGGCGCTGCCGGACTCCGCGGCGCTCGCGCAGCTGCGGCGCGACCTGCAGAGCCTACCACTTGCTCCACCACAGCTCGATGACCAGCGCTCGGTGATGGCGCGGTTTGGCGCGAATCAACTGCCGCCATTGGCTGCGCCTGCTCCGCCGCCACACCAGGCCAAGGTCGGGCGCAATGAGCTTTGTCCTTGCGGCAGCGGCAGGAAGTGGAAGCGCTGCTGCGGAGCTCGCTGAACGCCCGGCCGATCACAGCGGCTTTGTGCTGCTACAGGCTACGTGGAGATCGCGCTCAGCGACCCACCTGGTCGCGCCGCCTGGACTACCAGGTCGAGACGGTGTTGAAGGTTCTGCGCACCTTTCGCGGTCGCGCGCTGCTCGCAGACGAAGTCGGCCTGGGCAAGACGATCGAAGCTGGCATGCTGATCAGCGAGTTTCACCTGCGCGGGCTCGCGCGGCGCACGCTCGTGATCGCACCCGCAGCGCTGGTCGGCCAGTGGCAGGCCGAGCTACTCGAGAAGTTCAGCATCACCACGCGCTCGACAGAAGACCCCAGCTTCCGCAGCGATCCCGTCGCGGCCTGGAACGAGACAGCGGGAGTTGTGGTCGCCTCATTGCAGCTCGTGCGGACCGCGCGGCACGCCGAGCTCGTGCGCGCCCAGAAATGGGATCTGGTGGTGGTGGACGAAGCTCATCACATCAAGAATCGTGACACGGCGAGCTACCATCTGGTGGAGACCGCCACGCAATCCATTCCGGTCGCGCACGTACGGCTCGACAATGATCAGCCGCTGCGCCCGAATCAGGTCGCACGCGCGGCACAAGCCTGGACCCTGCGCAACGGGTTGGTCGACGTCGGAGACGTGCGCCTCGGTCCGCAAGCCCGGCTATGGCTCGACGCGCTCGCGATCCTCCACGGCGACGAGAAGCGTGAACAGCTCGTCTCGACCCTCACCTCCGCGCACAGCGCGACCCCAGTCGAGGGCTTCAGCGAGCTGGCGGGCAGCTATCACCACCGGCCTGCATGCGCGCCGTCTGAGGCTACTTGGAGCGTGGTCGAGCGCGCTCTCGCCACCTGCAGCGAGCGAGCCGAGCGCGCCGCCGAGAGCTTCCGAGCGGCCATGACGCGCCGCTTCGAACGCGACCGCGCGAGCATCGAAGGCTACTTCGACGACCTCGCGCGCGAGCTGGACAAACGTGCCGCCCGAGGCCGGCTGGATCACACGACCGTGGCAGACAAACGGGCGGCGATGCACGCAGACCACGAAGCCAAGCTCGGGGCGCTGCGGGCGCGTTTCGTACTGCGCATCGAGGTCGCGCCGATTGCGCTGCGCACCATCACCATCGACGGCGCGTACGTGAATGTGAAGCTGCGGCGTCGCAAAGCCACGCGCCCTCGAGCTCGAATACGATGCGGTCACGCGCAAGCTCGTGGCACCCATGTGCGAAGCTTGTTCCGGCGCGGCCCTACGGCCGGCGGTCTGCGACGACGCCTTGCATCTGTTGTGCGAGCGCTGTGTGCCGCGAGCGGAGGGACGCATCGCCTGTGCGGCATGTGCGGACAGTCGCCGCGGCGGCGGCGTGGCGGCCTCGCGCTAAGAACCGACCTGAGGACACTCCCCGCTCGAGCGCGAGATCACGCGCGACGGCGCGACCATACGCGTCTTCATTTATCGCGGGCCAGAGGACGCCGGCTGGCTTCTCGAAATCGAGGATGAGCTTGGAGGCTCCACCGTCTGGGACGACGTGTTCGACTCGGACCACGCCGCGCTCGACGAGGCGCTGCAAACCCTCGACGACAACGGTCGGCTCAATGTCGGCGGACAGCACCCAATACGACGAGCTGACCAAGCTGCTGTGGTGCACGCGGCAGGTGAAGCTTATTTAGCCCCTTGGTGCGCGACTGGATCGCCGCCGGGGCGATGGATGACTGACGCGGGCTGCGCGCTGCGCGACCCAGCGCTCGAAGGCGTCGAGAACGGGCGAGAGCCCGAGCTCGAACATGGCATCGAGGTCTAAATCATAGCCCGACGTTGTGTCCTGCATCAGCTTGGCGAACGTCGGATAGCGACCCGATGCGCTGAGCGCCTGCCAGGCGGCGACCTGTGACTCACCCCACCCGTGCTCGTCGACCGTCTCGGCCGTGGCCTTTAGCTCGGCCTCGAGATCGATCGCGAGCCCGCGCACGTAGCTGTACATGAGAATGTGCAGGTGCAACATGCTGACGCTGTCGAGCCCCAGACCACTCAACGCGCTCAGCACCCACTCCGCATGCGCGATCACGTTCGGCAGCGCAAGCGGGCACATGCAAACCTTGCGCCTGGTGCATGAGCGCGAACGCCCGCTCTACACCTTGCCGGCGGCATTCGCGAGTGGTGAGGTCGAGATCCAGCGCGGCGACCTGAGCCGGATCTTGTACGAGGCTAGCCGCGCGCACGCCGAGTACCTGTTCGGAGATCAGATCATCGATCTGACAACGCACGCGGATGGCGTAGACGTGCAGCTGGCATCGGGCGCGCGCCGGCGCGTCGACCTGGTGATCGGGGCCGACGGGCTGCACTCCGGGGTGCGCGCGCTCGCGTTCGGTTCAGAGAGCGACTTCCTGCGCTGTCAGGGCTATCACGTGGCGATCTTCGGGATGCCCAATCACCTGCAGCTCGATCACAGCGGGGTCATCTGCGGCATGCCCGGACGCGCCGCAGCCCTGAGCAGCGCGCGTGCGCCGGAGCGTGCCACGGGCATGTTCGTGTTTCGGTCGAGCGCAGCGTGGGACTGCGGCCGACGCGACCCAGCCGAGCAGCGCTGGTTGATCCAGAACCACTATGCCGGCATGACCTGGCAAGTGCCGCGCATGCTCGACGCCATGTGGCGCGCCGACGACCTCTACTTCGATCAAATCGCACACGTGGCGATCGATCGCTACGCGAGCGGGCGCGTCGCGCTGCTCGGCGATGCCGCCTCGGCACCCTCGGCGGCCAGGGCAGTGGCATCGTCGTCGTCGGCGCCTACGTGCTGGCAGGGGAGCTGGCGCGCGCTGGCGGAGATCACGCCGCCGCGTTCTGCAGCTACGAGCAGCAGATGCGCCCCTACGCCGAAGCTTGCCAGGTCGGCAGCAAGCGCGTCGGCCCGTTCTACGCGCCGCGCAATCGCGCCGAGTACTGGATACGCAACGGACCGTACAAAGCTCTCACCTCGCGCCCTCTCGCGCCGGCGCTCGAGCGCCTCGTTACCCGCGATGCGTCCGCGCTGAGTCGGCCGGAGTACGCGCTCCCCTGAGGCGCGGGCAAGGCCTCAAACCCGCGCAACTGAAAGTTGACGTCCTCCGGAAAACAACCGGGCCTCGAGCTCCGCAGCGGTGCTCTGCACGGCCAATCACCGAGGCGGAGTCTAAGCCTGCTCATCCCCACGCTCGAGCGCGTCGCCGAGCTGGTGGGAGACCTGCCGCGTCTCCAGCGCCAGCGCGAACGCCACGCACGCTTCGCGCAGACCTGGAGCGTGCTGCAGACAGCGGATGCCTGGAAACGCCAGCTCGAGACCATCACGGATTACGCCGAGCAGGACTACGACCGGCTCCACGAGCTCCTCCGTTGGCTCGAAGCTAACCCTTCTTCCAATCTGTATATTCGGCAGCTGCCCATCCCGGGCATCGACACCAAGTGGATCGACAGCCGGCGCCGCACTCTCATCACCGACCTCTTGCAGCGCATACGCGGCGGCGGGCGCGGCGCCGACTTCCACGCTGAGCGCGGGCTGCGTCAACCGCCGCATCGCATCCGCATGCGCGTCCTGTGTCCCACGCTGCAGCAGCAGCTCGGCGGACTCGAGGATATCGAAGCGCCGCTCCACCAGGTCAGCGCGCTCAGCTTGCGCCCGACGCGCGTGCTGATAGTGGAGAACCTCGAGACTGGCCTCGCGCTACCGGAGCTCGCCGGGACCGTCGCATTCATGAAGCTCGGCTTGGGCGTGGGCGTCCTCGCCCAGCTACGCTGGCTCCAAGACGCACGCGCCGTCCGCTATTGGGGCGACCTGGACACCCACGGCTTCGCCTGCCTCGATCGCGCGCGCACCGCGCTCCCGAGCGCGCAGTCCATCCTGATGGACGAAGCCACCCTGTTGGCCCACCGCCCGCTCTGGGTGCGCGAAGCCGAGCCGTATCGCGGCCCGGAGCTCCTGCAGCTGACAGCGGCCGAGAAGTTAATCTATGAGTGCGTGATCACACCTGGGGCCAAGCGGTGCGCCTGGAGCAGGAGCGCATCGGCTGGCAGAGCGCCCTGCACGCGCTGGTGGAAGCGTTCTGAGCTCGTGCTTGGACTGGACGGCGCGCGTGCTTGATTCGCTGACGCGAGTTTGAGAGTCGCAACACGCGCGCGGAGTGCAGGAGCTGTAGTTCAGAACAGACACACGCACCAGCTGCGCTGGCCACTCGAAGCAGCGAACTCAGACTCATACCGCGCACAAGAAGCTCTCCGGCGCCACGAGGTTGCGTACGCGCAACGCACGCGGAGTTTCCTGTCTCAGGCGGGCGAGCTTCTCGGGCAAGCGCACGGTGACCAACACGAATTCGTTCGGTAGTGGCGCCACACGTGCTGTCCAGCTCGGAGCACTGCGGCCCGTGCGCTCAGCCAGGAGCTCCACGACGGAGGCCGCAATGGCACGATCCAACGCGCTCGGCAAAGCAGGCTCCTCGATGTCCCGCGGGTCCACGTCATGAAACTGCGCAAACAGGCAACGCGCGAGCAGCGCCTCACGCTTCCGAAGCGCCACCGCAAGCTCATCGACACGCATGTTCCACCTCCAGCCAGATGTCTCGAAGCTCCTGGCAGGCGCGCTGGTAACGCTCCGCGCGCAGGTACGGCGCGATGGCGAGCTCCGTACTGTCGAGCGCCAGGCCGAGCGCGCTCGCTACGGCGATCGCATCCGCGCGGTCGACATCGTCGCGCATGGCATCGAGTTTGGAAGCTAGCAGCTGCTCCAGCGCTACAGCATAGGCGCGAATTCCGGGAGCGTCGAACACCAGCTGTCCTCGCGAACAGCCAGCGACGCCTGCAACGAAACGGGTGGCTTCATCACTCAACCAACGCGGCGGCAGGTCATACTCGCGCGCAATCTCGGCTGCTACCTCGACCAGTAACTCGCGGGAAGGCTGCACGTCCACGACGTCGATGTCCCGCGTCGTGCGACGCGAGCCGAAGAGAAGAGCGATGGCGGCGCCACCCACCAGCACGAGCTCGAGCTCGCGCTGACGCAAGACTGCCAGCTCACCCGCGCGCTTCAGCAACTCGCGGATCCGCTCTGCATCGAAGTCAGGCCGCTTGGCGTCCATCGTCTCGAGCGTAGCACTTTTGGGGGTCGCCCTCCCCAGGATGCTTGTTCAGAGGCGCGGACGCGAGTAGACCCAAGCGGGTCCACACACAATATGAGTCAGGACAAGCCCGCCGCTGCAAGCTGCGCAAGCTTGTGGCGCAAGCAGTCGGGCAGCGAGCTCTTGGCGCGAACCAGTCCGGAGGACGCACTGCTCGAGTCCCCCGAAGAGCCGCGTAAGCTCACGCCGCAGCGGCCGGCCACCCGTGGCTCTGGTCTGGCCATCTCGTGGCTCTTCGTCGAGCGGGACCTGGCGCGCCCCGTGGTGCTGCGCGCTTACCGCATGATCGGACGCCGAGCGTTGTTGCATTCACGGTTGTGCTGTGATTAGTTGCTTTATGCAACTCACTTCGGCAATGGTGTGAACATGCAACAGCGCGTGATGTTGATCGTGGGCGCGGGGGACTTCATCGGCGCCGCCATCGCGCGCAAGTTCGCGGCGGAGGGCTTCGCCGTGGCGCTTGGCCGGCGGCATGGCGACAAGCTGCAGCCGCTCGTCGCGGAGCTGCAGGCAGCCGGCGCGGTCGCGCGCGGCTTCAGCCTCGACGCGCGTGACGAGGCGCAGGTGGAAGCGGTATTCGCCACGGTCGAGCGCGAGCTCGGCCCCCTCGAGGTCGTGATCTTCAACGTCGGCGCGAACGTCAGCTATCCCATTCGCGAAACCACCAGCCGCGTCTTTCGCAAGGTGTGGGAGATGGCCTGTTTCGCGGGCTTTCTGAGCGGTCGTGAGGCCGCCAAGTACATGGTGCCACGGCAGCGCGGCACCATCCTGTTCACCGGGGCCACGGCCAGTCTGCGCGGCGCACGCGGCTTTGCGGCCTTCGCCAGCGCAAAGTTTGGCCTGCGCGCGCTCGCCCAGAGCATGGCGCGCGAGCTCGCACCGGAGCACATCCACGTGGCGCACCTGGTGATCGACGCGGGCGTGGACACGGCCTGGGTGCGCGAGCGGCTGCAAGCCTCGGGCGCCGACCCTGAGCGCTTGCCTCCGGACAGCTTGATGAGCCCGGCTTCGGTCGCCGAGGCCTACTGGACCCTGTATCGACAGACCCCGGACGCGTGGACATTCGAGCTCGACCTGCGTCCCTGGCGTGAGAGCTGGTGAGGTGATGACGATGGCACTGCGCGTGGAATTTCATTTCGACTTCGGCAGCCCGAACGCTTACCTGAGCCACCTCGTGATCCCGGACATCGAGCGCCGCACCGGCGTGCGCTTCAGTTATGTGCCGGTGCTGCTCGGGGGCGTTTTCAAGGCCACGGGTAACGTTTCGCCGATGGTGAGCCAGCATGGCGTCAAGAACAAGGGCGAGTACATGATGCTCGAGATGCAGCGCTTTCTGAAGAAGCACGCCATCGAGCGCTTCAGCTGGAACCCGCACTTTCCGGTGAACACGCTGGCGATCATGCGCGGCGCCATTGCGGCCAAGCGCCTGGGCTGCTTCGAGCGCTACATCGACGAGGTGTTCGCGCACATGTGGGCCGAGCCGAAGAAGCTCGACGATCCCGCCGTGCTACGCGCTGCGCTCGAAGCCTCTGGGCTGCCGGCGG
>Ga0190269_10001612_pt1 | contig 10712 bp, 15 predicted proteins | sample Popmic249IS_FD_133749 | JGI IMG/M metagenome (GOLD analysis project Ga0190269, IMG submission 133749) | Populus adjacent soil microbial communities from riparian zone of Blue River, Arizona, USA - 249 IS | ecosystem: Environmental > Terrestrial > Soil > Riparian zone | place: USA: Arizona... | reverse complement strand
GGCCACCTTGCCGCGCGCGCCTTCCAGCCCGGCGGTGGCCTCCTCGGCGATGAGGTAGGTGCCGCGGTGCACGTTGGCGTTTGATCGCTCGTAGTAGCGCTCCATGGCGTCGAGCACGGCGCGCGGCTTCTGCGAGGTGTTGGCCGAGTCGAGGTAGACGAGCCGCCCGCCGTGGACCTCGCGGTCGAGGATCGGGAAGTCCTTCTTGACCGCGGCGATGTCGAGGCTCATCGCCAGGCCTCGTAGCCCTCGCGCTCGAGCGTCTCCGCCAGCTCCGGCCCGCCGCTGTCGACGATGCGGCCGTCGATGAGGATGTGGATCACGTCGGGCTCGAGGTGGTCGAGCAGGCGCTGGTAGTGCGTGATGGCGACGACGCCGAGGCCAGGCCGGTCGCGGCGCACCTCCTGCACGCCCTGGGCCACGACCTTGAGCGCATCGATGTCGAGGCCCGAGTCGGTCTCGTCGAGGATGGCGACCTCGGGCTCGAGGATGGCCATCTGCAGGATCTCGTTGCGCTTCTTCTCGCCGCCCGAGAACCCCTCGTTGAGGAAGCGGTCGGCGAAGGAGGGGTCCATGTCGAGGCGCTCCATCCACTCCATGATGGACAGGCGCAGCTCGAGCATCGACAGGTCGAGGCCCTTGCGAGCCGACAGGGCTTGGCGCAGGAAGTTGAGCACCGACACGCCCTGCACCTGTTGGGGGTACTGGAAGGCGAGGAACAGGCCGGCCTTGCCGCGGATCTCGGTGTCCCAGTCGGTGATGTCGTCGCCCTTGAAGAGGATGCGCCCGCCGGTGACCTCGTACTCGGGCGACGCCAGCAGGGTGGACGCGAGCGTGGACTTGCCCGATCCGTTTGGCCCCATGAGCGCGTGCACCTCGCCCGGGCGGACCACGAGGTCGATGCCCCGCAGGATCTCCTCGGCGTCGGGCGTGCCCGCTGGTCGAGCCCGAAGGCCCTCGATGGCGAACAGCGGCGCTACCGCGTCGATGGGGGCGTCGGGCGACATGGCCCCCAGTGTATTAGCACTACGGCGATAGTGGAAAAGGGGTCAGGAGGCGTCGTTGGGGGAGGACGCGGCGTCGCGCAGGCCGTCCTTGAACTCCCGCTGCGCCTTGCCGAGCGACCGGGCCAGCTCCGGCACCTTCTTGCTGCCGAACATGAGCAGGATGACCGCCAGGACGATGAGCATCTCGGGTCCACCAAGGTTCATGCCCGGTCTACGGCGCCGGGTAGCAGGGTGGATGGTCGCGGTCGTGCCGACCGCGCCTCACCAGCCTCGGTCGATCCACTCCTGGAGGTGGGGGCGCTCGGTGCCGATCGTCGTCGGCTTGCCGTGGCCCGGCAGCACCAGCGTGTCGGCGGGCAAGGTGAACAGCCGGCGGTCGACCGACTCGATGATGGTGGGGAAGTCGCCGCCCTCGAAGCTCGTGTTGCCGGGCCCGCCGGGGAAGAGCGTGTCGCCGCTGAACACCACGGGGTGGCCCTCCACGAGGAAGCACATCGATCCGGGCGTGTGGCCGGGCGTGTGGATCGTGCGCAGCCGAAGCCGTCCGACCTCGATGAGCGTGTCGTCCTCGATCACCTCGTCGTAGGACGGGAGCATGGCCGCATCCTGCGCCGTGACACCCACGGAGTAGCCCGCGTCGCGGAGCTCGGACACGGCTTGGATGTGGTCCCAGTGGCCGTGGGTCTCGAGGACGCGCCGCACGCCGAGCCGCTGGCACAGCTCCAGCAGGCGCTCGTGCTCGTTGGCCGCGTCGAGCAGCACCGCGTCGCCCGTCTCGGTGCAGCGGAGCACGAACACGTTGTTGTCGACGGGGCCGACCACGACCTCGTGGATCTCGATCCCGGTCGCGTCCCAGATCAGCGTGTCGGCCATGCTGAGAGCGTATGCGGGTCGTGCGAGGACGCGGGGAGGTGCTGGCGCGCCTGTGGCGGGTCGACGCCCTCGACCGACGCATCCTCGTCATCGCCGTCCCCGCGCTCGGGTCGCTGCTGGTCGAGCCGATCTACGTGCTCACCGACACGGCCGTGGTGGGGCGCCTCGGCACCGTCCCGCTCGGTGGCCTCGCCTTGGCATCGACGGTCCTCAACACCTTGGTGTGGGTCTTCAACTTCCTCTCCTACGGCACCACCGTGCGCGTGGCCGTGCGACGGGGCCGCGGTGACACGGCGGGCGCGGCGGCCGACGCGCTGCAGGCCCTGTGGCTGGCGCTGGGGATCGGCGTGCTGGTCGCCGCCGCGGTCGCGCTCGGTGCGCGATGGCTGGTCGGCCTCGTGGGCGACGACCCGGCCGTGATCGACCAGGGCGTCACCTACCTGCGCGTGAGCGTGGTCGGCATCCCGTTCCAGCTCGTGGCCATCGCCTGCATCGGCTACCTCTACGGGCTCCCGGACACGAAGCGCCCCTTCGTCGTGCTCTCGATCACCACCGCCGCGAACCTCGCCCTCGAGCTGCTGCTCGTGTTCGGGCTCGACTGGGGCATCGCCGGGAGCGCGTGGGGGACCGTGGCCGCCCAGGTGCTGAGCGCCGCGCTCTTCCTCGGGATCGTCGTCCCCGGCCTGCGGGCGGATGGGCTCCACCACCTGAGCGTCGTGCCCTCGGTGATGTGGGCCGTCGTGAAGGTGGGCGCCCACCTCGTGCAGCGCACAGCGTTCCTGCTCGCCACGCTCGCCGTCGCCACGGCCGCGGCGAGCCGAGTGGGCACGGTGGAGCTGGCCGGGCACCAGATCGCGGCGCAGCTGTTCCTGTTCCTCGCCATCGGCGTCGACATGTTCAAGGTGTCGGGCCAGTCGCTCGTCGGTCACGCCCTCGGCGCCGGTCGCCCCGACGAGGCGCGAGATGTCGTCGACCACCTCTACGGGTGGGCCTGGCGCTCCGGCCTCCTTCTCACGGCCGTGACGCTCGTCCTCGCTCCCGCCCTCCCGCACCTGTTCAGCGGCGACGGCGATGTGCGCCAGGCCGCCACCCTCGCGCTCGTGCTCCTCGCCGCCATGCAGCTGCCCGCCGCGCTCACCTTCGTGCTCGACGGCGTGCTCATGGGCGCCAACGACTTCCGAGACCTCCGCTGGCAGACCACGATCGCCTTCGGCGCGTGCCTGCCCGTGTTCGTCGCCGTGATGCTCCGCCCGTCGCTCGGGCTGGTGACGGTGTGGGTCGGGATGCTGCTGTGGGTGTGCGTGCGTGCGCTGAAGAACCACCTGCGCGTGCAGGGGGACGCCTGGCTCGTGAGCGCCGACGCGGTCGCGTGAGCCCTCGGAGCCGAGCCATCGCGAGGCGACCAGATGGCGCAGTGCCGCTTGTCGAGCGCGGAGGTGTCCGACGCCGCCCCAGCCCTCCGTCTTCTCAGCGCTCGACCGGGCTGACCACCTCGAAGCCGAGCGCGTCGGCCGCAGGGATCTGCTGGCGCTCGAAGGTGAGGTAGCGCACCGGCGCGGGGAGACGGTCGGCGGCCGCGAGGTGGATGGCGTCGACCATGCGGACGCCGAAGGTGGCCCCGAGCTCCACGGCCCGGGCGAGGCAGCGGTCGTCGAGCGGCACGACCCAGAACGCCTCCCACTCGTCGCGCAGCGCCCGCCAGAGGGTGGCCTGCTGGCGCGCGGACACCGACGCACGGTGCAGGACGAGCTGCGTCTCGCTGCGCACCAGCGCCGACGCGCACCAGTCCTCGCCGCGCATCGCGTCGAGGACCAGCGCGCGGTGGCGGTCGTGGAGGTAGCGGCGCACCAGCGCGGAGGTGTCGACGTAGAGCGTCACCCGCCGCGCACCTCCGCCAGCACCCGATCGAGGCGGACGTCGACGGCCGCGTCGAGCGCGTCGGGAGCCGTTGGTCGATCCGACCGGCGAGGTGGGTCGACCAGGCCGGCGGCGGCGAGCGCCGCGAGCGTCGGCGCGCTCGCCGCTCCGAGCGGGCCCAGCTGGGCCACCGGTCGGCCGTCGACCGTGACCACGACCGGCTCGCCCGCGGCCGCCTGCCGCAGCGCGGCGGCCAGGTTGGCCCGCAGCTCACGTGCCCCCATCTGCGCCATGGCCGAAGCGTACACACGCGTACACATTCGCGATGGCACGTCCGCCGTCGCGGCCGCTAGACCACGTCGTGCATCGCCGCCCGGCGACCACGCACGTCACGAGGGGACCAATGAACTTCGCCTTCTCCGAGGAGCAGGAAGAGCTCCGCCGCATCACCCGCCAGTTCCTCGAGAGCAAGTCGCCCGAGGCCGAGGTCCGCCGTCTCATGGACACCGACGAGGGCTACGACCCGGCGGTGTGGAGCCAGATGGCCAACGAGCTCGGGCTGCAGAGCCTGATCATCCCCGAGGAGTTCGGCGGCCAGGGCTTCACCTTCGTGGAGCTCACCGTGGTGCTCGAGGAGATGGGCCGCGCCCTGCTCTGCGCCCCGTACTTCTCCTCCGCCGTGCTGGCCGCCAGCACGCTCCTGCACTCCGGCGACGACGCCGCCAAGAAGGAGCACCTCCCCGGCATCGCCTCCGGCGACACGATCGCCACGCTCGCCTTCACCGAGCCCAACGGCAAGTGGGACGCCAGCGGCATCGAGGCCACCGCCGCCAAGTCCGGCAACGGCTACGCCATCACCGGCACCAAGATGTTCGTGCTCGACGGCAACGTCGCCAACCTGCTGCTCGTGGCGGCCAAGACCGACGCCGGCGTGTCGATCTTCTCGGTCGACCCGACCGACGCCACCGTCACCCGCACGAACCTGGCCACCATGGACCAGACCCGCAAGCAGTCGAAGATCGAGCTCGCCGGCACGCCGGCCACGCTCATCGGCACGGATGGCGACGGCTGGACCACCCTCGAGCGCGTGCTCGACCTCGCCGCCGTGGCCCTCGCCGCCGAGCAGGTCGGTGGCGCCCAGAAGGTGCTCGAGACCGCCGTGCAGTACGCCAAGGACCGCGTGCAGTTCGGCCGTCCGATCGGCTCGTTCCAGGCCATCAAGCACAAGTGCGCCGACATGCTCCTCGAGGTCGAGTCGGCCAAGTCGGCCGCCTACTACGCGGCGTGGTGCGCCGCCGAGCTCAACGACGAGCTGCCCTCGGTGGCCAGCCTGGCCAAGGCGTACTGCTCCGAGGCGTACTTCCACGCTGCTGCCGAGAACATCCAGATCCACGGTGGCATCGGGTTCACCTGGGAGCACCCCGCCCACCTGTACTTCAAGCGGGCCAAGAGCTCCGAGCTGCTCTTCGGTGACCCGACGTACCACCGCGAGCTGCTCGCCCAGCGCATCGGCATCTAGGGCTCTCGTCCTCGGCCGCCTCCGGCGGCCTGCGGCGAGCTGGCTCGGGCGGCCTCCGGGCGCGCTGAGGGCTTGTCGCTCACGACCGGCGGAGCCGGATCGTTCGCGGGTGAGGGGGTGCCGGGAGGCACCCCCTCACACTCCCCCCGGGAAGACGCCCTCGTGCTCCCCCACGGGAGCGACCCCCTCCCGGTGGTCCTAAGGTCCGTGTCGTGATCTGGGTGTTCCTGGTGGTCGGTGCGGTGGTGGTGCTCGCCATCGCGGCAGCGTTCGTGGGGTCGGAGGCGTTCCGGCTGGGTCACGAGACCCCGGCCGCCATCTTCGACCTCGACGAGGCGGTGGATGCCGTCGCGGAGGACCTCTCCCCAGGGGCGCAAGCGCGGGTCACCTACGACGAGGTCCGCCAGCTCGTCCGTGCCACGATCGACCACCTGCGCGCGAAGGGGCTCGGCGCGCTGCCAGGCGAGGACGTGCGCCCCAGCGCGGGCGTCGATCATGTGGTCGTGGCCGATGACGACGTGCTGGCCGTCGCGCTCGGCGCCGTCGAGCACGCTGCGCTCGACGTCACCGACGAGGATGCTGCCGAGGTCATCCAGAGCCTTCTGCGGCACCTCGATCGCATCGGCGCGCTGGGCCCGCCGGCCTGACCCTCGATGCGGTCCGGCCCCGCCACCCGGCGGTAGGTTGCTCGCCATGGAACGCCCCGTCCGCTTCGAGCACAACCGCTGGCTCGGTGACAAGCGCAGCCAGATCGTCCACGACGTCGACGCGTGCGACGACCCTGCGATCATCGACGAGCTGATGGCCTCGGAGGCCTTCCTCTGCTTCGGGCCCGACGAGCTGTCGGAGGCCCGCAACCGCGGCTACCGGCGCTGCGGGTGCTGCGTCAGCGCCGACTCGGCCTGAGCCGCACCGCCCGTGGACCACCGCTTCCCGTCCCACGGGAACCTCCTCGCGGCGCACCTGGTCCGTCCGCCGATGCGAGCCGACGTGACGAACGTGCCGGCGGTGATCCTCGCTCACGGCTACCCGAGCGACGTGAACGCCGCGGCGGTGGCCGCGTCTGCACTGCCCGAGCTGGCCGATCGGATCGCCACGGAGATGGGCTGGATCGCCATGGCCCTCGCCTTCCGTGGCTGCGGCGAGTCGGAGGGGAGCTTCTCGCTGCGGGGCTGGCTCGACGATCTCGTCGCCGCCGTCGACCACCTCAGCGCCGACGAGCCGATCAGCGGCGTGTGGCTCGCGGGGTTCGGCACCGGCGGCGCGCTGTCGATCTGCGCCGCGGCGACGCGCGGCGAGGTGCGCGGGGTCGCCGCCCTGGGAGCTCCGGCCGACTTCGACGACTGGGCATCCCACCCCCGCCGCCTGCTCGAGCACGCACGGGACGTCGGCATGATCAAGGAGGCCACCTTCCCGGCCAACGTCGACGAGTGGTCCCGCGAGCTGCGCGACCTCCGCGCCGTGGAGTGCGCGCCGCGGCTGCGACCGCGACCGCTGCTCGTCGTGCACGGCAGCGACGACGACCTCGTCCCGGTGTTCGACGCCCGGGTGCTCGTGGACGCGCACGGTGACGCCGAGCTGCGGATCGTCAGCGGGGCCGGGCACCGCCTACGCCACGACCCGCGCGCGGTCGCCGTCCTCCTGGGGTGGCTCGACCGGCAGCGCAACCTCTCGCGCAGCCGCGCTGTCCCGGCGACCTGAGCCGACGGTCGCGGCTGGGTCTCAGCCGTCCTTGCCCTTGCCCTGCGCCTTCATCAGCTTCTTGAAGGCGCGCACCTCCGCCAGCGCGCCCGGCGAGTCGATGTCGGCCACAGAGCGGTGGGTGCTGTCCGAGAACGGCGCGCTCACCGCCTCCCAGCCGGGAGGCCGCACCCCGAAGCGCTTGGCCAGCAGTGCGGTGAAGATCTTCGCCTTCTCGCCGCCGTAGCCCGGCAGGGCGCGCACGCGGGCGAAGAGCTCGTCGCCGCTCGCCACGCCCGACCACACCTTCGCCGCGTCGCCGCCGTGGTGCTCGACCAGGTGCTGGCAGAGCTGCTGGGTGCGCTTGGCCATGGAGCCGGGGTAGCGGTGCAGCGCAGGCGGGCCCTTGAACGCCACCTCGAGGGCCTCGAGAGGCATGGCCGCGATCGCGGTGGCGTCGAGCGAAGCGCCCAGGCGCTCTTGCAGTCGAAGGGGCGAGGAGAACGCCCACTCCATCGGCACCTGCTGGTCGAGGAGCATCCCGATCATGAGGGCGAGCGGGTCGTCGGCGAGGAGCTGATCTGCGTCGGGATCGCCGGTGACGGCGAGCGTGCCATTCATCGGTGAGAGCCTACGGTCGTTTCGGGCGATCGCCGGATGGGGTCGGCTCGATCGACGCCGCTTCGTGTCCATAGGAGCGGGCAGTTGTGGCTACACTGATAGTCGCAACTGTGGAGGTGTGTTGGATGCGGCATGTGGGTGTTCGTGAGTTCAAGGATCAGGCGACGTCGATGATGAGCGCTGGTGAGACGCTCGTCATCGAGCGCCATGGCAAGCCGATCGGCTTCTTCGTGCCAGTCGACGCCAAAGATCGCCGACGCGGCCGCGCCGCTCTGGGCCGCCTCGGCCAGGCGGTCGAGGCCGTGCTCGGCGAGACCGGGCTCGATGACGAGCAGCTTGTGCAAGAGCTCACGGAGAAGCGTCGCCGCTGATGCGGTTGGTGGTCGACACCAACGTGCTCGTCGGTGACCTGCTCAGATCCGCCGGTCGTGCGCGGCTCGCTGACGAGCGGCTCGATCTGTTCCTCCCCGAGCAGATGTGGAACGAGGCTCAGGTCGAGCTGCCACGTCGCGTGGCGGCGTTCGCTCGTCGACACGATCTGTCGGACACAGCGTCGGGGGAGCTCCTGGCGTCCCTCCTTGAGGCGATCGCAGCCAACGTTGCCGTCATCGACGAGGCCGTCTACGCCGCATATGAGGCCGAGGCCAGGGCTCGGTCGGTGCGGGACACCGAGGACTGGCCGCTCGTCGCCTGTGCACTCGCGCTCGACGCTTCGGTGTGGACGCACGATGGTGATCTTCTCGGCACGGGTGTCCCGACCTGGACAACCGAAACGGTGCAGGGGTGGCTCGACCGTCATCCGCAGGCGTAGCAGACGCGCGCTCCGAAGATCCTCGGCCACCCCGGTCACGCACACGAGAACGGCGCGAGGCCCTGCTCTCCGATGCGGGCGTTCTTCCGGTGACTCCACCCGTCGTGCCAACCGATGCCCTCGGCTACTACCGCGCCGCCGGCGCCATTGGAGCTGTCGAGGCCGTTCCGGATGCCCCGGTGGCTGTGACCCTGGACGACGAGGGTCCGACACTGTGGATCCTCGACGGTGACCGTCCGAATGCGGTCGTCACCGTCCGAGACGTCGCCGTCCAGGTCCGCCACCTGCCGCCTGGCTGCTCCACCAGGTGGACGGCTGTGCTGACCGGGCCCGAACGGCGCGGTCGCGATCACCCGCAGGTGGGTACGTAGGGCCCGTGCCCCACCACTCAGGTGCCCGCCGTGCCCTGCTCGTCGCCACGGCGGCCGTCATCGGCGTGCGCGTCGCCCGTTGGCGGCGTCACGCGCGCGGGCCGGCGGTCGTGCGGGAGTCCCGGCAGATCCAGCTCGAGCCGAACCCGACCGGTGCCGGTGCGGTCGTCGCCGTCAACCCGGGCGCAGGGTCGGCGGGTGCCGACCTGGCGGCGAGGCTCAGGTCGCTGCTCCCTGACGCAACGGTGGCGGAGCTCGACGACCCGGGCGACCTGGAGGTGGTCTTGGACGCGGCCGCTCGCCAGTCGGGCACTCGGGCCCTGGGAGCGGCTGGCGGCGACGGCACCCTCAGCTGGGCGGCGTCGGTCGCGGCCCGTCACGGCATGCCCCTCGTGGCCATCCCGGGGGGCACGCTCAACCACCTCGCGGCGGACCTCGGCCTCGACGACGTCGACGTCGCGGTCGCGGCGCTGCGGTCCGGTCAGGCGGTGGAGGTCGACCTGCCCCGCATCGGTGGCCGCCCGTTCCTCAACACCGCCTCCTTCGGGTCCTACGCGGCGCTGGTCGACGCCCGCGAGGCGCTGGAGGACCGGATCGGCAAGTGGCCGGCGCTGGCGGTGGCGGCGGTGCGAGTCCTGCGGCACGGCCAGCCCGTCGACGTCGAGCTCGACGGTCGCCGCCGGCGGCTCTGGATGATCTTCATCGGCAACTGCCGGTACCTGCCCGACGGCTTCGCGCCCTCGCGCCGGCCTCGACTCGACGACGGGCAGCTCGACATCCGGCTGATCGATGCCGGCCACCCCTGGAGCCGGTCGCGGCTCGTCCTGGGCCTGATCACGGGGCGGCTCGGCCGCAGCCCGGTCTACCGGCAGTGGCCGGCCACGACCCTGTGCGTGCGGTCCACCGACGGGCCGTTGCGACTGGCGTGCGACGGCGAGACCTTCGACGGTGACGCCGAGGTCGAGGTGGTCAAGACCGGCGAACGGGTGACGATCTTCGGTCCTGCCGCACCCTGAGCGCCGCTGCCGTCCTCGGGCGCGCCCTCACGCGAGGCGTGGGTCGACCTGCTCGGGATCGAGTCCGTAGCGGGCGATGGCGTCGGTCACCAGCTCGGCCTTCACGTCGCCCGAGGCGGCGAGCGCGGCCAGCGTGGCGACCACCACGTGCGGCGCGTCGGTCTCGAAGTGCCGACGCAGCGCTTCGCGCGTGTCGCTGCGCCCGAAGCCGTCGGTGCCGAGCGGCGTGAACGTGCGTCCCTCGGGGACCCATCGTGCGATCTGGTCGGGCACCGCCTTCATGAAGTCGGTCACGGCCACGATGGGGCCCTCGCCGGCGAGCAGCTCGGTGACGCGAGGCACGCGCGCCGGGGCTTCGGGGTGCAGTCGGTTCCACCGCTCCACCGAGAGGGCGTCCTCCCGGAGCCGCTTGTAGCTGGTGGCCGAGTGGAGGTCGGCACCGACGTCGTAGTGCTGCGCGAGCTCCTCCTGCGCCTCCCGTGCGGCCAGGTTCGCGGTGCCCGAGAACAGGATCGTGGCGGGAACGCGGGTCCCGTCGGGTGCGGCGGCCCATCGGTACAGACCCTCGACGATCCCGGCCGCGGCGTCGTCGGGGCGCGGCGGCATCACGTGGTTCTCGTTGTAGAGGGTGAGGTAGTAGAGGACGTCGTCGCCGTCGACCCACATGCGGCGCAGGCCGTGGTGCACGATCGTGGCCACCTCGTAGGCGAACGCCGGGTCGTACACCTCGATGGCCGGGTTCACCGACGCCAGCAGGAGGCTGTGGCCGTCCTGGTGCTGCAGGCCCTCACCGAGGAGGGTGGTGCGCCCCGCGGTGGCTCCCAGCAGGAAGCCACGGGCGCGCGCGTCGGTGGCCTGCCAGATGAGGTCGCCCGTCCGCTGGAAGCCGAACATCGAGTAGAAGGTGAAGAACGGCACCATCGGCACGCCCTGGGTGGCGTAGCTCGTGCCCGCGGC